>Ga0307380_10006680_pt1 | contig 15106 bp, 9 predicted proteins | sample UN3MG_FD_202239 | JGI IMG/M metagenome (GOLD analysis project Ga0307380, IMG submission 202239) | Soil microbial communities from Risofladan, Vaasa, Finland - UN-3 | ecosystem: Environmental > Terrestrial > Soil > Coastal area > Acid sulfate soil | place: Finland: Risofladan, Vaasa | collected...
CTCGACGTCAACCGCGGACACCGCACCCTGTTCATCCATGGCAAAGGCAACAAGACCGCCACCATCCCGCTCTCGCCGAGGACGGCCCGGGCGCTCGATCTCTACATCGGTGAACGGGAATCGGGGCCGATCTTCATGAATCACGACGGCACGGGCAGGCTCGATCGCCATGCGTCGGCGCGGATCGTGAGGCGACTGACGAAGGCTGCAGGGATCGACAAGCGGATCAGTCCCCACTCGCTTCGGCACAGCTTCATCACCGCCGCCCTCGACGCCGGCGTCCCGCTCCGAGACGTCCAAGAAGCGGCGTCGCACTCCGACCGCAGCGCAGCATGATTCACGATTCGGCCCATGCCGGGAACTGGGAGCGGTCAGACGAAGATCACTTCGAACGTGACAGCGAGATCCACTTCGTTCGCTTCGCCGTTGCTGCGAGCGGCTCCCCAAATCATCTCGTTGGGGTTCGGCGGATCGTCGAGGTTGGCGAGATAGACCGAATGGCATTCAAGGGACGCCACGCCCGCCGCCACGGCATCCTCATCGAGTTCGGTGTAGTGCGACGCCTCGGGCGATGCGTTGAACGCGATAAATCGTGTACCCGACCAGGCGGGCCCGGCATCGCGGAAGATCCACCGGTTGGCTGCGTCACGCGCCGCATCGATAAGGGCACGGCCAACCGCCCTGTGATCAGCATGGTTCCAGCTCCGCCCACCCCAGGAGTCCCGGTGGTTGATGGAGATGATGACCTCGGGTTGGTGCCTCCGGATCGCTGCTGCGAGATCCCGCCGCAGCTCGAGTCCCTCGACCACCAACCCGTCACGATGATCGAGAAACTCAAGATCGGTCACACCCACCGCAGCACAGCTGGCATCCTGCTCGCCGGCTCTCTCACGAACCGACTCCTCCGGATCCAGCGCAGCGATGCCCGCTTCGCCACGAGTGACCAGCGCGTAGCGAACGTCTTTGCCCGCTCGGGTCCACTTGGCAACCGCGCACGCGGCCCCGTACTCCATGTCGTCAGGGTGCGCAACAACCGCCAGGGCGCGATTCCAATCCTCGGGAAGCGACTCCAGTGCCATGCGGTCAGCGTATGCGGTTGTCCGCGCGAGGCGTGCGGTTGTGGTCCAACGCGTATGGCTCACCGCAACCGCCCGCAACCGCGCCTTCGACTCGCTTCGGCGCGAAGGTAGCCGCCAACAGGTCAAGGTCACAGCAGCTACGGCCACGGCCAGCCCGCCGCCCGGTAACCGGCCGAAGTGTGTGACCTCGGAGCGCAATCGACCCACTGCATGATCACACGTCGACCGCAGCGTCCGGTTGAGGACCGGCATCTGAGACATCTGACGATCAGGTGCGAGTGATGTCGAATGCCACAGGCGACGTTCGTCAGGCGGGCAGGGCCGAGTCGTCGACCCAGCTGCCGTGGAAACCGAAGGGCACACGTTGTGGGAGATGGATCCGAGCGACGGGATCGCTGCCGGGCGCCGATGCATCGAGGATGACGAGGTCGGAGGAGTCTTCGGACGCGTTGTACACGAAACCGATTGCCCAGCCCTCGTCTTCGCCGGCAGCATCATCGTCTTGCACGAAGACGAACTCACTCGGGAATGCGTCAGGCCCGAGGTCGTAGGTGGCTTGTGTGCCGGTGACGACATCCCACTTCACGACGACTCCGGGTTCACGAAGGGTGGTTTCGCTGCCGTCGCGGTGGGACACACCCCAGCCATACCGGTGCGGAAGGCCGACGACCCGGTCATCGACGCGCGAGAAGGCGTGCGTTCCCTCGTCGATCCGCTCTTCGTTGACGGCACCCGATGCCAAGTCGAACGTCCACCGGTGCAGATGTGCCGGTGGGGTATAGACCTCCGGTTCCATCGACATCGACGCGTGACGACCGACATCGCAGACCACCACGTTGTCGTCCACGTAGGCATTGAGGGGGTGGAACACGTAGCACGGGTCGATCTCGAACCAACGGATGTCCGCGTTCGTGCCCATGCGAGGCATGATGCCGATGCGAGCGCCGTAGGTGTCGTCCCACCCGATCGGCGACTCCAGGTTCGACAGATCGAACACGATCGGTAGGTCCATGAAGATGGCGTGATCGCGGGTGATCATGAAGTCGTGCATCATCGTGCCCTTCGGCACGGCGATCTCGGCGGAATGCACGAGCGCTCCGCCTGCATCGAGAACGTGGTATGTCAGGAAGGGCGGCAACGGGGAGTAGCCGAAGAAGTGCAGCTCTCCGGTCTGGGGGCACAGCTTCGGGTGTGCGGTGAACGCCGTCGTGAGCTTGCCGCCGAAGTCATCACAGCCGATCGTGTCGAGTTCGGGGCCCAGCTCGTACGGAAGGTGGAGCTCCTCCAGCGCCCAGATCCGTCCCGCATGGGCCAGCACACTGGTGTTCCCCGAGCCGGCCGTCGGGTCGGCGAACACCTCCGGGTCGGTTGCATCCAATCCCCTCACGAACTTGGTGGTCTGCACGTACCGGTTGCGATACCAGGCCGCGTTGCCGGCGTCGAGGCGCACGCCGTGCACCATCCCGTCACCGGCGAACCAGTGGCTCGACATCCCCGACGGCGGATTGGATCCCGTGCGCAGGTAGCGGCCCGACAGCGACGGCGGGATGGAACCCGTGACTCGCAGATTGACGTCAGTGACCTCGTCGAAGACGGGCCCGAAGTTCCCTTCGAGGTACCACGGAGTATGACCTGGGTCCGTACGGGAGTCGATGTCGAGATCTGTCATAGCACCCATTTTGACAGAACAACATCTGAGCGAACGTCCCGGAACGATCGGGGCGGTCAGACGGGTGGGACGTCACGTCCGCCGGGCGATATGCACGTGCTCCCGTACCTACCACTGGTTGTTCAGAACAACGCGCGTACGGCTGTCTCGGGCAAGAAGGTGACGCCTCGGGCTAGAGGAGCGCGCCGAGTCCGGCGTGCTCTGCGGTGTCGAAGTATCCGCGGAACATTCGGGACCTCATCGTCGAGGCGCGCTCGTTCGGTGTGGTGGCGGGTTCGCACCAAGTCACCGAACGCCGCGACATCGCCACTGCGCGAGCGCGACAACAACACGGCGTCGTCGAACTCGGTCATCTCTGCAGGGCGCATCGGAACTCACCGTCTGATACCCCTCCGACACCGCCACCAGCTCCAAGGTTCCAAACATGAATGGTGATCCGACAAGACGGGATCATCTCGCGCCGGACGGAAGTATCGAGCGTGCAAGTTGCGCCGCGGTGTCACGGCATCGTCGTCAGATGTGCTTGTCCGGAGGGTTGTCGAGTATCCCCGAACGGAGCTTCGGGGACGGTGAACATCTCCCGAGATGGCGCCGGTCCGGCGGCCTGCGCAAACGTGTCATACTCTGTGCTCGGCAATGGGGCCGACCGACAAGGGGGTCGAGATGGCGACAAACAAGGAGATCGTGGAAGGTGTCTACGCGAGCTTCGCGCAGGGCGACGTACCGGCCGTGCTGGGAGCGATGGCAGACGACATCCAGTGGGTCGAAGCCGACGGATTCCCGCTGGCCGGGACGCACGTCGGCCCACAAGCAGTGCTCGAAGGAGTATTCATGCGGCTCGGAGAGATCGGCGATGAATTCGCCGCAGTTCCGGACCAGTTCGTCGCTGAGGGTGACACCGTCGTGGCGCTCGGCAACTACAGCTGGAAGCAGAAGGGCTCCGGAGATCCTGCGGTGGTGAAGATGGCCCACGTGTGGACCGTTACCGATGGCAAGCTTGCGACGTTCCAACAGCACGTCGACACTGTCATGGTTCGCGAACTCAGCTGACATTGCCCGGCCGACGCGCCCGTTCATTCACACGAACTGCCCCGACCGGGGCTCCGGGACCGGCTGGATCTCGTGCAACGAGTGAAACAACCCGACCGCGCCGCCCTCTACGACAGCCTCATCCAACGAACCGGGGCCACCCCTTGACAGCGATCACACGTAGGGCGCCGCATCGGTGATCCTGCTCTGGGTATGATGCCCAGGTCTAGAGGGTGAGGGGGCTCGACGTGAAGCAGATCGTGATCATGTGCGGCGTTGCGCTGGCGCTCGCGGCGTGTGGCGGCTCCGACGACGACTCGTCGACCGAGCTTCCCGACGATGCGTTGGAGACCACCGAAGCCGGCGACGAGACCGCAACAGACGACCAGTCCGACGACGAGAGCAGCTCGGAGGTGACGTCTCCGCCGCAATCCGACGACGACTCCGGTGATTCAGGGGACTCCGATGGGTCAGGGCCGTCGACGGCGACGGTGACGATCGGCGGCGAGACCTACGAGTTCTCGACCGAAGGTGCAGTCGTGGCCCAGTGTCAGACCGACATGTTCGGGGTCTTCTCGGTGCAGCTGCCAGGGGTCGACGGCGACAGCGGCATCGGCATCGTGGCCCTGCTCGAGGGCACCGACCCCGAGGTCGTCGGACAGGTCGACGCCGTGCAGGTCAGCATCGGCGACGAGGACTGGATCGCCGACGAGGCGAGCGATCTCTTCGAGGTTGCCGACTCCCTGCAGCCCGGCATGAGCCAGGTCGACTCGGTCCAGGTCGACGGCAGCACCGTACGCGGAACCGCGACGTTCGTTCGTCAACTCAGCCTGTTCGTAGACGGCGAGCCGGAGACTGCCACGGGCACGTTCGAGGCGACCTGCGGCGAAGAACGCATCTCCTAGCCGGTTACTGAGCGTCGTATCCGCGAACGAACAACGCAACTGGTCGCACGGGTTCCGGGTTGTTCTGTACTCTCGCAAGAACACCGGATTCGAAGAGCGGCATCATGACCTGCGCTGCGAAGTCACCGCGCTGGCCGGGCGTCTCCCAGACCGTGATGCCACGCATCCGGCCGTCACCTTCCGGGACGACAATGCAAGCCAGCAATCCGTCGGGCGGTTCGGACACGAGTTTGCTGTGCTCGGCGACCAACTCCCACTCGCTCATCGGACCAGTGACCATGTCAACGAACATCACGGAACGGTAGGCGACCAGCGCTCCGCAACGTGCGTTAGCATCCAATACACCTGGGGGGTCCGAATGGGTGACGAGACCGGTATTGCCGACCAGTGGGGTGAGAACTTCAGTGGCACGAAGATGGACGCGTACGAGCACGAGCTCATGGTCCCGCTCTTCGTTCCTTGGGCTGAGTACCTCCTCGACCTGGTCGAGGTCGACGCAGGGGAGGCGGCCATCGATGTGGCGTGTGGCCCCGGCACCGTGGCACGTCTCCAGGCGGAACGCGTGGGAATCGAAGGACAGGTCGTCGCCTGCGACTTCAGTGAGGAGATGCTGTCGATCGCTCGATCGAAACCTCCAGCCCGAGGAGCGCCGATCGAGTACCGCCTGTGTCCGGCCGAAGCACTCGACGCCCCCAGCGGCGCCTTCGACGTGCTCACCTGCCAACAGGGGTACCAGTTCTTCTCCGCCCGGTCGGTCGCGTTGGCCGAAATGCGACGAGTCCTACGTCCGGGCGGTCGCGTCGCGGTCGCGGTGTGGGCCGAGTTCGAGGAGATGGGCCCCTGGCCCGCCCTCAGTAACGCCATCACGATCACCTTCGGCGACGACGTCGCCGAAGCCTTCCGGAGTGGGCCGTGGGGTCTTCCCGATGGCAACGCGATCGCCGACGAGTTCCGAGCGGCCGGCTTCGACGAGGTCTCGGTGCGCCGAGAAGTAGTCCCGATCGAGCTCGACGGTGTAGACCATCTCATCCGCACGCTCGGGGCTGCCCCGATTTGGAGCGAGGTTGCAGGGTTGTCCGACGCCGCGTTCCAGCAGTTCCGCGACGCGACCGATGCTGCTTGCGCCCGCTGGCAGGACGCGAGCGGCGCGATCCGCGGCGAGACGACGTCCCACATCATCACCGCGAAGAATTGACGGGCACCGCCAGGTCGAGACAAGGCCGTTCGGCCCCGGATATGTCCGGTTGGGCAACCTCTACAGAGACGGCTCTCGTCGAGGACCCACACCCGGGCCGTCGACGCGTCGACACCGTCCGTTCAACGACCGGCATGTGAGACAGGTCGTAGCGCTGGCCTCATTGGGCCGATTGGCCGACATTTCGTCCGATCGCCATCCCCCTATCGGACGTGGCAGGGCGCGGTCGGCCCGCGTGCGGCCGCAGTCGAGTCGACGTCGAGTACTGGCCAACGGGTTGTGGCGCTCGCGACATGCGTGGTCGTGTAATCGGCGAGAGCGAACCTGGAAAGCAATCAGCCGTTGTCGGGTGAGCCTCGGGATGCGAGGGTGACCGCCGCGTGGGCATATTCGGCAGCCTTGGCGACGGCCTCGTCGTACGTCAGGGGCCTCGTCGACTGGACCGCGGGATCGAGTCTCTGGTCGAGGTAGGCGATGAGCTCCGGGAAGACATTAGCCTGACCGGTCGTGCGAGCGACATCGGCGAGTATCGATGCGTCAACGGGACATTCCTGGGCCAGTGCAAGCGCAGCGCCGATGGTAAGCGTGACGTCGGTGAAGATGACCTCGCGGTTTCGGATCCACCGATCGATGGACGGTTCGATCAGCTCCGCAGCCATACCTGGTTCGTCGAGCAGGACGGCGACACGCGCCCCGAACGCCGCGCCCGCGTCGTGGGTTCTCGTGCCGGGTGCCGCGAGTTCACGGGTCAGGCTGAAGTGCCGGAGTGCGAGCGCCGGCTGACGTGCTTCCAACGCTGATGCGAGTGTGAATTCCGCTACCGCGCGTACTGATGGCGAGCCGACCGTCGCCGCCATTCGTACGGCTGTTCGTGCCAGTTCCAGTCCTTCGGATTCGGGCAGTTCCCCGGACCTCGTCCCCCAGACCACCTTGGCACACAGGCACTGCACCTCGACCGCGTCGTCGCGTCGAACACCGGCTCCGAGCACGGCTCGTTCGGCGACCTCGAATGCCGCCGCTGAAGGATTCTCTCCCGGGACTCGCGTCTCGGCCTGAGCAAGGAGGTTGAATGCCATCCGAGGTGGGTCGACGCCGTTCGCGTTGCTGATCTCTTCGATGACACGAAAGATGTGGCGTTGAGTGGCGATCAGGTCGAAGCTGAGAGAACGTTCGAGCGCGAGCACGAAGACGTCAGCAGCGCCGGTGAAGTTTCCCGTCGGGTCAGCCTCCCACAGCCCCCAGGCCGGCACGAGAAGCGGGGCGGAATGAAGATTGGCGTTGCGCTGAAACGGCCGCAGCAGACTCCCCGCGGTGTCGAGTTCTCCGATCTCGATCGACCACTCGACAAGTCGTCGAAGATTGGGGACCTCGAGCGCCAACGACGTCGTCCATTGCACCTCGTTCGGACCCAACAGTTCACGGCTGGCCGTCTGAGCCCACTCGATGTAATGACCGCACGCCGCCAGGAACACCTCGCGTGTTTCACCCGCTTGCTCGAGCCGCTCTTCGCCGTACTGGCGGATGGTCTCGAGAAACCAGTAACGGGTGCGTCCCTCGACGGGCTCTGCCGACAGCAGCGACTTGGCGACCAGACTGCTCAGCGTTTCGCTGAGATCATGTCGGTCAAGCGCGAGGTCCGCACAGACTGCCTTGGCGGCGTCCAGGTCGAACGTTCCGCCAAAGGCGGCGAGCCGCCGCATGACTTGCTGGGCCGTGACGTCCAGAAGGTCGTGAGACCAGTCGACGGTTGCTCGTAGGGTCTGGTGTCGGTCGCGGCCGCGGCGCCTTCCGCCGGTGAGCAGCCGGAATCGGTCGTCGAGATTCTCGGCGATCTCGACGGGCGTCATGGCTGCGATCCTTCCCGCCGCCAACTCGATCGCCAACGGGATGCCGTCGAGCCCACGACAGACATCGACCACCGCATCTCGGTTAGAAGCCGTGATCGAGAACCCGGTGACAAGCGCCGCGGCTCGCTCGGCAAACAACTGCACGGCCTCTGCGTGTCCGGCATCATCGTCCGCGGCGGGCAATCCGAGAGACGGCACCGCAAAGAGGCGCTCGCCCTCGAGAGCCAAACCTTCCCGACTGGTCGCCAGGAGCCGCACACCCGGGCACGTGTCAAGAATCGAGGAGGCGACGTCCGCAGCATCGTCGAGCAAATGCTCACAATTGTCGAGGACCACAAAGGCCTGCTGGTAACGCAGCGCATGAGTCACCGAGTCGGTAAGACTCGATCCTTGCTGTTGGCGAATTCCCACAGCTGTCGCGATCACTTCCGCAATGCTTTCCTGGTCACTTGCCGACGCCAACTCGCAGAACCAGACACCATCGGTGTATTCGCCCAGTACCTCAGCCGCAACCTGGAGCGCGAGGCGTGTCTTGCCCACGCCGCCGACGCCGGTCAATGTGACCAGTGGGCAATCCTCGAATGCATCGATGACCGCCGAGATGAGTTGGCCACGCCCGATGAAGCTCGACCGCTGCGTGGGCAGGTTCGTGGGATACGAGCCCACAGAGCGAACCGGCCCGAAGTCGGCCCTCAGACCGGCGGCCCTCAGTTGAAACAGTGATTCGGGTCGGCTCAGGTCCCGCAACACATGTTCGCCGAGGCCGACCAGCTCGAACCCATCGAACTCGGAGACAAGGTCTGCGGTTGCCTTCGAAACCAGGATCTGTTCACCGTGAGCGGCTGCCATGACCCGCGCAGCCCGATTCACCGCGACCCCGAAATAGTCCCCGTCCCGTTCTTGTGCCGCGCCAGTGTGCATGCCCATCCGCACCGGGAGTGCCAATGCGCGCTGCGCTTCAATCGAACACCCAGCCGCAGCAGCGGCCTCAGCGAAGGCGACACAGAAACCATCGCCCCCCGTGGCGAAGACGTAGCCACCGTGAGCATCAATCGTCGCACGCATGATCTCGTCGTGCCGCTCAAGCGCTTCCTGCATCACGTCGGGCCGCTCATCCCACAAGCGCGTCGAGCCCTCGATGTCCGTGAACAGAAACGTCACCGTCCCCGAAGGTCGATCCCCCGCCATTCCCAGACAGTAGATGACCACCACCGTCGCCGACGATGAGCACCGTCCGGTTGAGGACCGGCAACTGAGCCTCGATCCACCAAGCATCATTCGCGTTGGTCATCGCGGTCGGAAGGTCCGACCGGGACGGGGGTTGCGTCGGGCTCAGGACTGTTCGAGGGTGGCGAGGGTTAGGGCGAAGATCTCGTGGCGGTCCATCGCGGCGCCGCGTGCGCGGTAGACGTCGGCGTCGGGGATTGCGTTGACGAGTTCGGTCGCCATCGCCCTCAGCACGTTGCCGATGTGGCCCCATAGTGGCTCCGAGTGCTCGAGGTAGCCGTGGATCGTGGCGGCAACTGTCGGAGATTCAGGGGCCAGCAGTGTGGACGCCGCTTCGAGGGAGGCGTCGACTGCGACCCATGTTCGCTCGTCGTAGGAACGCAGCAGTGCTTCCTTCAACGTGGGGAGCGCCCGGGAATCATCGTCGATGGTCATGGCCCACGCGAGTCCCACCCAGTTCAAGGTCGACTGTGTGCCGACCGACTCGCTGAGCCGGATCGCTTCGTCGAGTTCGCCCCGCGCTCGATCGGGTCTCGGCGGATCGACGAGTCGCCACCGAACTTGAGCGACCAGGAGGACGTACGCGATGAAGGTCGGCCCGCCGATGGCGCGCGCTGCGGCGAGTGCGGCTTCAGCGTCGGTCATGATGGTCGCGGGGTCCTGGGCGAGGAGGATCGCGAGGGTGGTCCAGAACCGCTCGACGGGATCGGTGAGCGCGGGCAGTTCCGAGCGGAGCTGGGCGGCGAGCTCGATTCCTGTGTCGATGCGGCCCGCACTCACGTGGCAGCGAAGGATGATGACTCGACCGAGAGCGCCGCGTCCGGTTGCGTCCGTTGTGCAGGCGAGCTCGCCGAGGGCGATCGTCCGGTCCCAGTCACCGGCGTACAAGGCGCTATATGCGTGGTAGAAGATCGTCCAGACGTCGTGACGCCCGGTTTCGTCTGCCAGTTCGAACGTGCGGGCGCACCATTCTTGGTGGTCGCGTCGAAAATGGCCGATCGCGAAACTGCCGGTCGCTGCGATGAGCTGGTGGGCTGCGTCGATGTTGCGTGTGGTGATCGCCCATGTGTGGGCGGCGCCGAGATTCTCCCAGTCGTCGTCGAATCGGTCGCCGGCGTCAGCCTGATCCGGGCTCTGCCATTGCTCGGCGAGTTGCCGTGCGACGGCGACGAATTGCAGCAAGTGAGCGTCACGTGCGCCGACGGTTTCGGCGCGATCGTCGAGACGCTCCTCGCCGTACTGGCGCAACGTCTCGAGCAGCCGGTAGCGCGTCGCGCGGTCGGTTCGCACCGCGATCACCATCGACTTGTCGACGAGGTCACCGAGGAGATCAACGACGTCGTAGACGTCGAGGTCATCGCCGGCGCAGACCGCCTCCGCAGCAGCGAGATCGAAACTGCCGGCGAACACCGACAACCGGTCGAACAGCAGCTGCGCATCCGGCGACAGCAGCTGATACGACCAGGCGACCGTCGCCCGCAAGGTCTGATGACGCTCCAGTCCACCCCGGCCGCCGCCGCGCAACAGTCGGAACCGATCATCGAGCCGCTCCAGAAGCTCGGTCGGGCTCAGTAGACGGATCCTGGCCGCGGCGAGCTCGATCGCCAGCGGGATGCCATCGAGACGCCTGCAGATCGCTGCGATCGGCGCGCGGTCAGCGTCGGCCGGTTCGAACGCGGCATCGGCCGAACGGGCACGAAGCACGAACAACTCGGTGGCATTGCGCTCGTCGAGCGACGCCACCCGCACCACCGTTTCGCCTGGCACGCCGAGCGGCTCGCGGCTCGTGGCGATCATCGTGACCGTCGGACAAGCGGCAACAATCGCTCGCACGACATCACTCACAGGATCGAGTACATGCTCGCAGTTGTCGATGATCAACAACATCCGCCGACCCGAACACCACTCGACGATCGAGTCGATGACCGTCGTGCCCGACTGCAGTCGCACACCAAGCGTGCTGGCGATCGCAGTGACCGCCAGATCCGCATCAGCCACCGGTGCCAACTCAACCACCCACACCCCGTCGACGAACTCGTCGACCACCAGCCATCCGATCTCGATCGCCGCTCTCGTCTTGCCCACCCCACCCGAGCCGGTCAGCGTGACCACGCTCGCCTGCGCCAGATTGGCAACGCGTCGTTGCAGCTCGACAACATCGCGAACCGACTCCGTCTGCAACCGCGGCAAATTGCCCCGACCGATCTGCCCGGTCAACAACGGGATATCGATCCACTCGTGACCTTCGCCGGCCACGCCGTACACGTGCACCGGCTCGACCACGCCCTTCAACTCGACCGAACCGAGATCCACCACCTTCACATCAGTCATGCGCTCCACGAGCCCCGCAGTCAGATCCGACACGATCACCTGCCCGCCATTTGCGGCCCCCATGATCCGCGCCGCCCGATTCACCGGCGGCCCGAAATAGTCGCCGTCACGCTCCTCGGCCTCACCGGTGTGAATGCCCATCCGTACCCGCAACACCGGACCGCCCACCCACACCTCGACAGACAGATCCCGCTGCGCGGCCAACGCCGCCCCGATCGCATCCGCGGCCCGGCCGAACACGGCACCGAAACCATCTCCACCCGTCGAAAACACACGACCACCGTTCGCGTCGATCGCCGAACGGACAATCTCGTCATGACGAGCCAACGCCACACCCATCGCTTCAGGAAACGAATCCCACAACGGCGTCGACCCGACAATGTCGGTGAACAGAAACGTCACCGTCCCCGACGGTGACGCCACAATCTCCCCGCCACCATCCATCCAACGAACTTACTCTCTATCCGGAGCCGGCCAACCGCCGCTCGATGTCCGGTTGAGGACCGTCCAACGGACGCGAGACCTGTCCGGTTGGGGAATCCCTACAGAGACGACAGTCCACACGCGGTGCGCTGACTCTTCCCGCTCGCGAGACTCCTGAACGGTCTCGGCTTGCGTGCTACGGGGTTATGGTCGCCTGCATGTCGATTCCTCCGGTTCGACTTCACATGTTCTCCACCGGGTCGATGACGTCGGCGCTGGGAGGGTTCCTCGAGGGCGAGGAGGGGGATCTGACCTATCCCGTTCCGGTGTTCGTGATCGAGCATCCGAGCGGTCTGGTCGCTGTCGACGCGGGCCTTCACCCCGATCTTGCTCAGGATTCAACGAGACTCGGTCCGCTCGAAGGTGTTTTTGAGGTTCACCTGCCCGCAGACGGAACCGGTACTGCTGGGGCGCTGTTGCGCTCGTCGGGCTTTGATCCGGACGACGTGGATCAGATCGTGCTGACCCATCTTCACTTCGATCATGCAGGGGGCCTGGTCGAGTTCCCCAACGCACGCGTCGTCGTCCAGGCGGCAGAGTGGGCGGCGCGCAATGACGACCGGATGGTTCACAGCGGTGCGTACAACCCCGACGACATCAACCACGGCCACGATCGAGTTGAGATCTCCGGCGATCATGACCTCTTCGGGGACGGCGCGGTGACGTGCTTGCTCACCGATGGTCACACTGCTGGTCACCAGTCGGTCCGGGTCCGAACGGAAACGGGAACCTTCGTCATCTGCGGTGACTGCTGCTACCTCCGTCGCGCTCTTGTCGACGAACATCTGCCGCCGTTCGGAGTGAACAGAGAACACCAGCTCGCAGCGTTGCGTCGCATGAGGGTTGAGGCGTCACTCGGGGCAACGCTGATCTTCGGCCATGACCCCGAGCAGTGGAACGCCATCACGCAACACGGATTGACCACTGGAGTCTGAACTCGAATAGCGACGCGATGCCTCCCGGCAGAGGGTTGAGGCGGTGCGATGCGGGCCTCCGGGAACGCGATGGCCGCAGCAGCCGGACGCGTCCGGAAAGGGAACCCCTACAGAGACGGCTCTCGTCGAGGATCTACACCCAGGCCGTCGCGCGTCGACACCGTCCGGTTGACGACACGCATCTGAGACTGGATCACCAGGCGCCACTCGGGACAGCGACAACCACAACGTTGTTCCGCTGGCGTCCCCCTATCGGACGTGGCCGGGCTGGGTTCATGGAGTGCTCGACATGGGCCGAAGTGTGCGGCGCCCTCGTCGACGTGGATGGTGATTCTGTGTGGCGGTATCGGGCGGCTGGTATGAGTCGGTGGCTGTGGAATACTCGCTCAATGGGTTCGAGCGGGGCGCGGCCGTCGGGGACGGTGACGTTTCTGTTCACCGACATCGAGGGGTCGACGGCGCGATGGGAGGCGGATGCGGAGGCGATGCGAGATGCGCTCGTCGAGCACGACGAGTTGTTGGCTCGGGAAGTCGAGTGCCATAGCGGGTGGATGTTCAAGCACACCGGTGACGGGATATGTGCAGCGTTCAGCACTCCGGCCGCTGCCGTCGAAGCAGCAATCGCAGTGCAGCAAGTGTTGAAATTGCCGGTACGGATGGGAATCGCGACGGGCGAGGCTGCGCCCCGGGCCGACGACTACTTCGGGCCGGTGTTGAATCGGGTGGCGCGGGTGATGGCGGCCGGTCATGGTGGCCAGGTCCTGGTGGCGGAGTCGACGGCGATGTTGTTGGACGATGTCGAGTTGTTGGATCTGGGTGAGCGCCGTTTGCGTGATCTGTCGGGTCCGCAACGTTTGTTCCAAGTCGTGGCTCCGGGTCTCGGCGTCGAGTTCGCGCCGCTTCGGACGTTGGATTCGGTGCCGGGCAATCTGCCGGTGCAGGCGACGAGTTTCGTGGGTCGTGAGCGTGAGGTCGGCGAGGTCGCTGCGTCGGTTCGGGAGCATCGGTTGGTGACGTTGAGTGGGGTCGGTGGTGTCGGCAAGACCCGGTTGGCGATGCAGGTCGCGGCGGAGTTGGCCGAGGAATTCGTCGACGGGGTGTGGTTGATCGAGTTGGCCGAGGTGGGTGACCCGGGCGCCGTGCCTGATGCGGTGGCGACGGCGTTGGGGCTCACGCCGCAACCGGCGATGTCGATCACCGACAGTGTGGTGCAGAGCCTGGTCGATCGTCGGGCGTTGGTGGTGTTGGACAACTGTGAGCACGTGCTCGACGCCGCGGCAGACCTGATCGAAGCAGTCCTTGCGCTGTCGTCGGTGGTGAAGCTGCTGGTCACCAGCCGCGAGGGGACGCGACTCCCCGGCGAGCACGTGTGGTCGGTGCCCTCACTCGATGTCCGGGCGGGGTTGGGATCAGAAGCAGTCGGGTTGTTCGTCGAACGTGCGCAGGCCGTCGACTCGGCGTTCAGCATGTCCGATGAGGGCGACGCTGCGGCCGCGGTAGAGATCTGTGAGCGCCTGGACGGGATCGCTCTGGCGATCGAGCTGGCAGCGGCGCGGATGGCGTCGATGACCCCGTCGGAGGTGCGCGACCGCTTGAGTGACCGGTTCCGGCTGCTGGCCGGCGGACGACGAGGACTGGAACGCCACCAGACGCTGAGACACGCAGTGCAATGGTCGTACGAGCTGCTCGACGACGACGAACGCGTGGTGTTGCATCGTTGTGCGGTGTTCGCCGGCGGCTTCGATCTGCAAGCGGCAATCGAGGTGGCGGGTGCGGACGACATCGACGAGTACGAGATGCTGGACCTGCTCGATTCGTTGGTGCGCAAGTCGCTACTCACCATCGGCCGCGAACACGGCCGCACCCGATACACGATGCTCGAGACGATCCGACAGTTCGCCGAGGACCAACTCGCAGGTGCCGGTGAGGCAGGCTCCGTCCGCGACCGCCACGCCCGGCACTTCGCGAGCGGTGCCATCCTCAACTTCGAGCGCTACTACAGCCGGGACCAATCACACGTGGTCGATTGGTGCGACAGCGAACTCGCGAACCTGCGAGCCGGATTCCGATGGGCCGTCGAACGCGGAGACCTCGACGCTGCAGCCACCATCGCTGGAAGGATTGGATGGCTGGGGGTGTTCAGCCAGAACTTCGAGCCGGCCGGATGGTGCATTGAGCTTCTCGAATCGCCCGACATCGCACAACATCGATCTCTCAAGTGGCTGTACATGAGCGCCGCCGGGCGTTCATTCGTCGGAGATGCAGATGTGGCCATCGGCCGCAGCGAGACCGGACTCGCACTTCCGAAGAGAGACTTCGACGAAGTCCCCCATGAATTGGATCGGATGTCGCTGGCACTCGCCAAGCTGTTTGCGGGTCAACCGGAGCAATATGCGGCCATCACTC
>Ga0307380_10006681_pt1 | contig 15104 bp, 12 predicted proteins | sample UN3MG_FD_202239 | JGI IMG/M metagenome (GOLD analysis project Ga0307380, IMG submission 202239) | Soil microbial communities from Risofladan, Vaasa, Finland - UN-3 | ecosystem: Environmental > Terrestrial > Soil > Coastal area > Acid sulfate soil | place: Finland: Risofladan, Vaasa | collected...
TCAGAATTCAAGGATGTGAAGGCTATCCAAGACCGGCCAGCTCTCGCACAGCGGCAATGTTCTCTTGTGCGATGGCTCTTGCTTTCTCTGCGCCCTCAGCGAGAGTCTTCTCAACCATTCCCGAGGCCTCAAGCTCGGCACGTCGCGCCTGAATTGAGCGCAGAACAATCATTAAGTGTTCGAAGACAGCATCCTTCAATCGAGAGTACATCAAGTGGCCAGCCGCAAACTCCTGACGTAGCTCCGCTACGACCGAAGTATTTTCCGAAAGGGTTGTGGATAGTTCGAGAATCTCAAACAGGTTCGCCACGCCGGGTGACATGTCTGCTCCAGGAGTTAGGCCGACGTCGGTAACGGCGGAGCGGACCTTCTTTCGTATTGAGGCTTCATCTTCCATTACCCCGACGTAGTGCGCCTCGCCGGCGCTTTTGCTCATTTTCTGGGTTGGATCGGCCAAGGACATGATCCGTGCACCTTTTCCCACGATCGCTTCAGGCTCGGGAAAGAACTCGCCGAAGCGGGCATTGAAACGCCGCGCTACACGCCTCGACAGCTCGAGATGTTGTACTTGATCCTCACCGACGGGAACGCCATCCGCACGGTAGAGTAGTATGTCTGCTGCCTGCAGCACGGGGTAGGCGAACAGCCCGGCTGACACGAACTCCGTTCCTGCAGATTTCTCCTTGAATTGAGTCATCCGGGATAGGTCGCCATAGGAGGTGACGCAGCCAAGGATCCAGGCAAGTTCAGTATGTTCGGGAACTGCTGACTGCACGAAAAAGATCGAGCGCTCCGGATCGATTCCACAAGCCATGAGATCAAGAGCCATCGCCCGCGATGACGCACGCAAGGTCTTGGGCTCGATCTCCGCGGTAATCGCGTGATAGTCCACGATGCAGTACACGCACTCGTGATCGGCCTGCAATGCAGCCCAATTGCGGACCGCACCGAAGTAGTTTCCGATGTGCAAGGTACCGGTTGGCTGAATTCCTGAGAACAACCGCTCTGCCATCGCGTATCTCCTCTTGACGGACTTTCTCGAGAAGTATACGTGTGCGGCTCTGGCAACCGCAACCGGGATCGAGTTGATCGCTTTGCCGGCTGTGCCGTAACATGTCTATTGGGTGCTCGATGGCGCATGATCTGACTATAGTCATCTTAGCGACAGGCAAGGCAGTCCGCATGAAATCAACGCGGAACGAGGTCCTTCACCACGTCTGCGGTTGGCCGATCCTCCGATACGTCCTTGCGGCCACACAAGGAGTTGTTGCCAAGGAAATCCTCGTTGTCATCGGCGATTCCGCAGGGGACGTGCAAGCCGAGTTGAATGGAGAAGGGGTGGGTTTCGTACAGCAGTGCGAACCTCGCGGCACCGGACATGCGGTCCTTCAGACTAGAGGGCGTGCTTCTGGCGAAACGCTGATGATCGTTCCCGGCAACGTGCCATTACTCACTACGGCGGTTCTTCAGGATCTTCTTACCCAACACCTGGAAGTCCGGGCCGACCTCTCTGTGCTCACAGTGAACCTCGTCGCTCCGGGTGCCTACGGACGCCTGGTGCGCGATCGCCGCGGAGAGCCGATCAAGATCGTGGAAGTCCGCGATGCCACAGAAGAGGAGCTCGACATCACCGAGGCAAATACAGGTGTCTACTGCATACGCAATGATGCGTTCTTGTGGGAGTCGCTGGCGGCAATTGATGCCGCAAGCGACCAACGGGAGATCTACCTGACCGATTTGGTGAAGCGGTATCGTGGAGGGGGAAGGAGAGTGGGTGCGGTTAAGGTGGCCAATGCACAGTGCGTGATGAGAGTTGACTCCCGTGGCGAGCTCCTCATTGCCGAGGGGCTGATGCGGCGGCGGATCGCCGATGACCACATGGCAGCAGGGGTAACGATTGCCGATCCGGAACGGACTCACATCGACTTCGGAGTGACGATCGGAATGGATACCGAGGTCTTGCCCGGGACGTACTTGCGCCAAGACACGTCCATCGGGGAACACTGCACGATCGGGCCGGACACATGGATCGACAGCTCGACGGTGGAGGACAACTGCCGGATATGGTATTCTGCCGTTGAGGGTGCGCGGGTTCGTACTGGTTCTACGGTCGGCCCTTTTGCCCATCTGCGTCCGGGGGCGGATGTCGGTCCGAATACGCGGATTGGCAACTTCGTGGAAGTGAAGGCATCGCGGATAAGACGTGGCGCGAAAGCGGGGCATCTCGCCTATCTGGGCGATGCTGACATAGGAGAGGACGTCAACATTGGAGCAGGGACCATCACCTGTAACTTCGACGGCAAGCGGAAGCACCGTACGACGATAGGCGATCGGGCCTTTGTTGGGAGCAACACCTCGCTCGTTGCGCCACTGACAATCGGTGACGACGCAATCATCGGAGCAGGATCGACCATCACCGAAGACGTTCCACCGGGATCCCTCGGTCTTGGCCGCGCCCAACAAGTAGTCCGGAGACCGAAGCAAGCACCCCAAGCACCCAAGGAGGTCGAAGAGGAGCAATGATCGGCAGGGAGCTAAAACTCATCACCGGTAACGCCAACATCCAGTTGGCACGGGAGATTTCGAACGCGCTGGGCGTTGATCTCTGTGACACGGCTGTCGAGCGGTTCAACGACGGAGAGATCCAGGTGCGGATCCGCGAGACGGTTCGTGGGGCCGATGTGTTCGTTATCCAACCGACCAGTCCGCCGGTCAACGATCATCTGATGGAACTGTTGATCATCATTGACGCCCTGCGCCGTGCTTCGGCACAACAGGTGATTGCGGTCATCCCCTACTACGGCTATGGCCGCCAGGACCGGAAACACACAGGGCGTGTTCCGATTACGGCTAGACTCGTGGCCAATCTGATTGAGACAGCCGGAGCAGACCGCGTTTTGACGATGGATCTGCACGCCGGTCAGATTCAAGGGTTTTTCAACCTACCGGTTGACAACCTTCGTTCCGATCCGATCTTTGCTGCCTATTATCGTGAAGCAGGGACGGACTTTGAGGAAACGGTGGTCGTCTCCCCCGACGTCGGAGGAACGGCCCGCGCTCGCATCTTTGCTGAGCAACTCGATCTCCCGTTGGCGGTCCTGGAAAAGCGTCGCCCCCCAGAGGGTGGGACGGAGGTCAAAGTGATGCGCGTGATCGGTGATGTGACAGGAAAGAAAGTGATCGTCATCGATGATATCGTTTCCTCTGGGAAGACGTTGATCCAAGCAGCGCAGACCCTCCTTGACCACGGGGCAAGCGAGGTGTCCGCTTGTTGTACACACGGCGTCTTCTCCCCCGGGGCGCTCGAAGCGCTGGAGCACTCATCCTTGAAAAAGATTGTGGCAACCAATACCATCTGCTACCAAGACGCGGAGAAGAGCGATTTTGTGGAATACGTCTCCGTTGGAGAGCATCTCGCTAAGACCATACGGCAGATTTTTGAGTACAAATCGGTAAGCCACCTCTTTCCGCATTATTAGCACAGGAGCCGATATGCCAGTACTGAAAGCACAGCCACGAACAGGCGAAAAAGCAAACGCCCTCCGTGAACAAGGGTATGTCCCCGCGGTGGTCTATGGTCCAACGATCGAGAGCATGCCGATTGCCATCGGCAAGAAGGATCTTCAGTCTCTATTCTCTAAGATCACGCGAAGCTCGCGAATCGATCTTTCGATCAAGGACGGGAAGAAGGCCAAGAAGCTCGACGTGTTCATTAAGGAGATTCAGTATAACCCGATCACTGACACGCCGGTTCACGTTGACTTCTATCATCCTGATGTCGGACGCCCTCTCAAGCTACATGTTCCCTTCAAGATCTTGGGAGAGTCCCCTGGGGTCAAAGCCGGTGGTGTGTTGAACGTGCTGTTTCGGACGATTCTGGTGCACGGTCTGCCCAAGGATATTCCGCCTCTCGTCACTGCTGACGTGAGCCATCTCGAACTGGGAGAGGCGATTCGTGTGAGGGATGTTGACTTCGGTGAGGTCGTACCGTTTCTTTCACCGGAGATGGCGTTGGCGACGATCATGGCGCCGCGCCGTGCCGAGGTCGTCGAGACGCCCGAGGAAGGACTCGAGGAAGAGGCCACCACTGAGGAGCAGCCCGCCGCAGAGGGCGAAGCGACACAGGAAGTATCGGCCGAAGAAGGGGAGTGATTGAAGGCCGTCTTTGGGCTGGGGAATCCCGGGCTGAAGTACTCGCTGGCCCGCCATAACGTTGGGTTCCAAGTGATTGACCTATACCGAAAGGTCAATCACATTCGCAACAAGGGTTGGATTACTGGTTGCTCTCTGGTATATCGTTTGGAAAACCTTTTGTTGGTCAAACCAATGACCTACATGAATACCAGCGGAGAGGCGGTCAAAGCGATCGTTGATCAGTTCCACATTCCGCTTAAGAACGCACTGATCGTCTATGATGATCTTGACCTTGCCTGCGGGACAATGCGCATTCTTCCAGGTGGCGGCGCGGGATCGCACAAGGGGATGATCTCCATTCTGTCTGCACTAAAGGATGAGAGCATCCCCAGGTTGCGTATTGGGATTGGAGTTGAGCCGCAACCCTCGGACACGGTGGCGTATGTGCTGGGTCGCTTCACTCCAGAGGAGTGGAAACGGCTGGTTCCTACTCTCCGGCGAGCGGGCGAGGCGGTGTCGCTGTTCTGTACTGGGGACGTAAATGCCGTTATGAACCGCTTCAACCGCGCGTAGCGAGTTGCGGGGGATGAGGCGTCCAGTATACTCTAAAACTCAAGACCTGATAAGGTCTACAGGAGGCAGATATGTATGATCGGTTCTCACGCGAGTCGATGGAGATCATCGCCATCTCTCAAGAAGAAGCCGAGGAATGGCAGCACAGCTATGTCGGAACCGAGCATCTCCTGCTTGCCTTCTTGAAGATGAAAGGAAGCGATGTCCATCGGTTCCTCACCACCCACGGAGCCACCTATGAGAAGGTGGCCTCGCTGTTGGAGGAGGAGAAGGGTCGCGGAGAGGTCAAGCTGTCCGCCGATGACCTTGAGCCGACACCACGACTGAAGCGGGTGATGAAGATCAGTTTTGAGGAGGCGCGTCGTGCAGGGCAGAACACAATCCGCCCCGAACACCTGCTAATGGGGATGATGCGCGAGGGAGAGGGGACTGGAGTAGCCATTCTCCTTCACCTGGAGATCGACCTCAGTAAAACCCGTGCGTACTTTCTTCCATCATCCGGGATTGGGATGGCGGTTCGGTCCTCGCGTCGCCCACAGAAGAAAGGGGAACCCTCGGAGTTTGGCCGCAACCTGGTACAGGAAGCCGAGGAAGGACATTTGGATCCGGTGATTGGCCGTGAGGAGGAGATGGAGCGGATCATCCAGACACTCACGCGTCGGAAGAAGAATAACCCGGCGTTGATCGGTGAGTCCGGGGTAGGCAAGACGGCCATCGTCGAAGGCCTCGCTCAACGGATTGCGGACGGGGACGTCCCCACTCTGTTGCGATCCAAAGAGATCATTGAGCTGGACATGGCGTCGATTGTAGCTGGAACGAAATACCGAGGAGAATTTGAGCAACGTCTGAAGAACCTGATCGATCAGGTCATCGAGTCGCACAACACGATCCTATTCATTGACGAGCTGCACACGGTGGTCGGTGCAGGTGGAGCAGAGGGCGCAATCGATGCCTCATCCATTCTGAAGCCGCCGCTTGCCTCCGGTGCGATTCAGTGCATCGGAACCGCGACTCTGGACGATTATCGCAAATCGGTCGAGAAAGACCCCGCGCTGAAACGGCGCTTCAAGACGGTCTTGATCGAGGAGCCTAGCGTAGAGGAAACGGTGAAGATCCTGAAGGGGCTTCGACCGCACTATGAGAAGCACCATGGCGTAAAGATTACTGATGACGCCCTGTACCAAGCCGCACGTCTCTCCGATCGGTACGTCACCGATCAGTTCCTTCCGGACAAGGCGATCGACCTGATTGACGAAACCGCCGCGAGGATAAAACTTCAGAGCTCACTTCTGCCGGAGGACGTGCGTGAACTGATGGCTGAGATAGAGGATCTCGATGAGAAGGAGCGCCAAGCGGTCGCGTCCCAGGACTACGAGTCCGCTGCCGAGTTGCGCGATCGCAAACAGGAGCTTTCTCGCAAGGTAGCTGAGGCAAGTGAGGCCTCGTTTGAGGCGGGAGAGCTTCAGGCTACTGGAAAGGACATCGCCCAGGTGGTTTCGATGTGGACCGGTGTCCCCGTGGGGCACGTTCAGCAGGAAGATACTGCGCGCCTGGTGAAAATGGAAGACACAATCCACGAGCGTTTGATCGGGCAAGACGAGGCAGTGAGAGCGGTCTCTCGTTCGATCCGCCGGGCCTACGCTGGGGTGAAGAACCCGCGACGACCAGTTGGAGCGTTCATGTTCCTCGGTCCAACTGGAGTGGGAAAGACGGAGCTCTCAAAGACTCTAGCTGAGTTCCTGTTCGGTGATGTGGACGCACTGATCCGCGTCGACATGTCCGAGTACATGGAGCGGTTTTCTGTGTCTCGGCTCACCGGCGCTCCTCCAGGCTACGTGGGCTACGAGGAGGCCGGTGAATTAACGGAGAAGGTCAGGCGTCGCCCTTACTCCGTGATCCTGTTTGATGAGATTGAGAAGGCGCATCGCGATGTATTTAATATTCTCCTGCAGGTAATGGAGGATGGTCTTCTCACCGATTCTCAGGGGCGCCGTGTCGATTTTTGCAACAGTGTTCTCATCATGACCTCCAACGCAGGCAGCGATATGATCACCGATCGCGGCACCCTTGGGTTCAGCGACCAGGAGATCGATTCGGTGGAATCCTATCAAGACATGAAAGATCGGGTCATCGGGGAGGTACGGAAGGTCTTTCGGCCGGAATTCCTGAATCGCCTAGACGATATCATCGTTTTCCACCAACTGCTGCGTGAGCAGGTCAAGCAGATTGCAGAACTGATGCTCGACGAGCTCAAGGAACGCCTCTTTGAGGAGCACACGATCACGCTGACCCTGGATGAGTCAGCCAGCGAGCTGTTGATTGAAAAGGGGTACGATCCCAGGTACGGTGCGCGGCCGATGCGACGGGCGCTCGAACAATTGATCGAAAACCCGATCTCAGAGCTGATCCTTCAGGGGGAGTTTGGGCAAGGCGCTCCAGTCGTCGCCTCGGCGGATGGAGAGGAGATGCGGTTCACCCGGGGCGATTAGCGTGCCCTTTCACTGCGGTCACTGTGGGTATCAATCGGTTAAGTGGCTCGGTCGCTGCCCAAGCTGCGGCGAGTGGGATACCTTCGTAGAAAAATCTGTCGACAAAGATACAGAGGCTCCCGCCGCCTCCTGGATCGGTGAGGAACCCCGTCCAATCGCCGAGATCAACCTTGCCGAGATCAACCGACTGACCAGCGGGATCGGTGAGATCGACCGTCTGTTGGGGGGCGGACTCATTCCGGGCGGGGTCATCCTGTTTGGCGGTGAGCCGGGGATAGGGAAATCAACCCTGTTGCTCCAATTGGCTCAATGCCTCGCCGAGCGCTACGGGAACGTTCTTTATGTCTCGGGGGAGGAATCGGCGGCTCAGATCAAACTGCGAGCAAGCCGCCTCGGAGTGGATAACGAACACCTGTACGTGCTGTCTGAGCAATCCCTTCTCCGCATTGAGGAAGCGGTCGAACGGATTTCCCCTTGCGTGCTGATCATCGATTCTATTCAGACGACCGTCTCTGAGACGGCTCCGGGTGAGGCAGGGAGCTTGCGACAGCTGCGGGAGATCAGCGCCCACCTGACTCGCCTCACCAAGGCGCGGAAGATCGTGACCTTCCTCGTTGGACACATCACCAAAGAAGGGTCGTTCGCTGGACCCAAGACAGTGGAGCATCTGGTCGATGCGGCGATCTACCTTGAGGGCAGTCGGGGTGAGGACGTGCGGATTGTCCGCTCGGTGAAGAACAGGTTCGGAGCGACAAACGAGGTCGCTGTCTTCCGTATGGGGGCTTCCGGGTTGAAGGAGATCACCGACCCGTCCCGCTTCTTCCTCGAGGACCACCAAGCGGAGCCTCGGGCAGGATCGGTTGTCGTGCCCGTTCTTGAGGGCACTCGACCCATTCTGGTGGAACTGCAGGCTCTCGTCTCCCCGACCGGAGGTTATGGGATTCCCCAGCGACGTTGCACAGGATTGGACGTAAATCGCGTTCTGTTGCTCCTGGCTGTGATTGAGCGAAGGTTGGGCATTCATACTGGCAGCGCAGACGTTTACTTGAGCATCGCTGGAGGGCTCGAGGTTCGCGAGCGAGCAGTCGACCTGGGTGTGATCGCGGCGGTCGTCTCGAGCCTGCGTGACCGGCCCCTTCCGACCCAAGTTGTCCTTGCGGGCGAGGTCGGCCTGTCGGGAGAGGTGCGAGGAGTGAGAAAGCTGCGTGAGCGGATCAAGGAGGCAGCGAAGCTCGGATACCAGCGGGCGATCGTCCCTGACGTGTCCAAGCTCTCTTCAACGCCAAAGATCGAGCTGGTTCCCGTTCGCACGATCGAGGACGCAATGGACGCCCTCATGCTTCGCTAGACAAGGAGGATCGATGACCGTTTCCAGACTGGAAAAGGTGGACAAGGCGGCGGCGGCGCTGCGAGAGCGCCTGCCTGTGGAGCCGACGCTCGCGTTGGTCCTCGGTTCAGGGCTTTCCGATGCGTTTGGCGTCCCGGAGGGTGGCGTGCGGATTCCCTGGGCGGAGATCCCCGGTTTTCCGCTTCCCACGGTTGCCGGCCACGCAGGCGAGTTCTGGGTGGGCGACATTCACGGCAGGCCGGTGCTCGTGCAACGCGGCCGCATTCACACCTACGAGGGCTACGGCCTCGATGAGGTGACCTTTGCCACCCGTTTGTACGCCGTCATCGGTGTAGAGGTGCTGTTGGTCACCAATGCCTCCGGCGCGATCAATCCCGATTTCGCCGCGGGAGATCTGGTGTTGATTTCCGATCACATCAACATGTTGGGACGAAATCCGCTTTGCGGACCGAACCTGGAACGACTTGGGCCCCGGTTTTCCGACATGTCGTTTGCCTACAGTCCTCGTCTGCGGTCGTTGGCGAAGAAGGTGGCGGCTGAAGAAGGGATTGACCTCAAGGAAGGGGTGTATCTTGCCACCCTCGGCCCGTCCTACGAAACACCCGCCGAGATTCGCGCTTTTCGTGCGCTGGGCGCCGATCTGGTTGGCATGTCGACTGTGCCTGAGGTGATCGTTGCGGTTCACGCTGGTCTGGAAGTATTGGGGATCTCTTGTGCCACAAATCTCGCGGCCGGGGTGAACCCCGAAGCACGTCTGTCTCACGAGGAAGTGATCGACACCACCCGCCGCAAAGCCGAGGAAATGCGACGGCTGTTGCTCGGAATCATCGCCCGACTATGACGGGGGAAACCTGAGCGTCCCTATCATTGCAGCGACTGAAACCATCGGTATAATCTCGGTGCTCTTTCAAGGGAAGGGTGGCTGCTCTTACCTTGGCTGGGCGATCGCCCATACACTCCAGGAGGTTGGTCAATATGGCTGATGCGCCAACGCTCAACCCATTCAAGATTTCGCAGAAACAGCTGGACAAATCGGCAGCGAAGCTCAACCTTGATCCCCAGGTACACGCGCTTCTGCGCGAGCCGATGCGAACGCTCGAGGTCCACTTCCCTGTCCGCATGGACGATGGGACGACCAGGCCCTTCACCGGATACCGCGTGCAGTACAACGATGCCCGTGGCCCCACGAAAGGCGGACTTCGTTTTCATCCCGATGAAACCATCGACACTGTGAAGGCACTGGCCGCCTGGATGACGTGGAAGTGCGCCGTCGTCGACATTCCCTATGGGGGAAGCAAGGGTGGTGTGGTCTGCAACCCCAAGGAGCTCTCCGCAAGCGAGCTGGAGCGGATTGCTCGCGGCTACATCCGCGCAATCGGTCGATTCATCGGCCCAGAGAAGGATATCCCGGCCCCCGACGTCTATACGACGCCCCAGATCATGGCGTGGATGATGGACGAGTACTCAAAGATCACCGGTTACAACGTGCCGGGGGTCATCACGGGTAAGCCGATACCGTTGGGAGGGTCTCTTGGCCGCGGAGACGCAACGGCCCGGGGAACGGTCTACACTATCCTTGAGGCAGCGAAAGTGCTGGGCGTTAACCTCAAGGGCACGAGTGTGGCCGTTCAGGGGTACGGAAATGCCGGTTACTTTGCCGCCAATCTGATGGAGGAGCTCGCCGGAAGCACGGTTGTGGCGCTTACCGATTCCAGAGGCGGAGTGTATTCCGATGCGGGCATCGATCCCGAGACTGCCTTCCAACACAAGAAGAACACCGGCTCGGTGTCTGGGCTTGCTGACTGCAAGGCGATCACCAATCAGGAGATCCTGGAACTGGACGTCGACGTACTGATTCCGGCAGCGATCGAGAACGTGATTACCCAGGACAACGCCTCTGCGGTCAAGGCGAAGATCATCGCCGAAACGGCCAATGGTCCCACCACTCCTGAGGCAGACGATATCCTGTATGCAAATGGCAAGTACGTGATCCCCGATTTCCTGTGCAATGCAGGAGGGGTGACGGTCTCCTACTTCGAGTGGGTACAAAACATCGGTGGGTTCTATTGGAGCCTTGAAGAGGTCCACGAGCGCTTGAGAGATAAGATGAACCGCGCCTTCCGCGACGTGCACAACATGGCAGAGGAGAACAAGGTCGACAACCGGACAGCGGCGTACATGGTTTCTGTACAGCGGGTGGCCGAGGTGATGCGACTGCGTGGGTGGGTCTAAAGGACTACAGCTCATAAGTATCAAGGATTGGCAGAGGGTCTTTCGTGAGAGGCGACGGACCCTTTTGTCTTTCTTACCGTTTTGAACGGGACTGGATGGGGCTTATCATGGCAGCGTATCCAAAGCTGGTGCAGATTCGGTGAATAAGAACGCATTCCTCACGAGTGTTTTCCCTTCGCTTGGGAAAAAAGACCTGGAGGAGTTGGGGCGACTGTCGTTCCCGGTTCAGTACGGCGAGGGAGAACTGATGGTTCAGGAAGGCTCCTACGCTGCCGGGGTGTACATCATTCAAACGGGGCTCCTCTCCGTAGGCAAATACGCCAGCAAAGGCAAGGACAAGCGCGTTCTCCGATTCCTCGGGCCGGGGGAGATGTTCGGCGCGGAAGCGGTCTTTCTGGAGCGAGAGCCGATCAACGTTCGATATGCCAAAGCGCTCACCGATACAACGCTGCTCTTTTTTGAGCGGGCGAACATCCTCGCGTTCAGCAAAGCACATTCCGCTCTGTACATTGATCTGTGCCGTTGGCTGTCTCGTGAGGTGATCATGCTGGAATTTAAGCTCACCCGCGACGCGGTCGAATCGATCGATCGCAACCTGGCCCTTCTTTTGATCGCCTTGGCCAACAAGTATGGGGATAAAAAGCGCGACGGCATTGTGCTCGATTTGCCGATCTCCCGGCAGACCATGGCTGAGATGCTTGGGGTCTCCATCGAGACCCTGATGCGGGCGCTCAAGCGGTTTCGCGAACGCCGCCTCATCGCCACTTCACAAAGCCAAATCACGCTGATAGACACAGAGAGCCTGAAGGACAGAGCCCAAGCCACGCCGTTTTATCTGTCCATTATCGAGGAGACGCTTTAGACTGTCTTTGTCAACGCACGCGAGAGATTGCATGCGCATCAGTCTCGCTTCCCAGCAGGGCCAGTGTGTACTTGCGTTCGCGGCGTCACCTAACCCGTCCCGCCATACTTGTGCAAGTTCTGCCAGTCAGGCCACGGTTGAGCCGGCCGCAGGCATTCCACGGCTGCGTACCGCATACGAGGGGTTGACATTCTGTGCTGTTTAGTTCTACTCTTTTTGCTGAGGAGACGATTGTGGAAACGACCTATTGGGACGAACAGGTTGAAACGCCGGCCCCGGAGGAACTAAGAGACCTCCAACTGGAGCGGCTGAAGGAGCTCGTTGCCTACGTCTATAAGAGCAATTCCGGCTACAAAGAAAGGTTTAATGCTGCTGGGGTGAAGCCAAGCGACATCAAAAAGCTCGAGGATCTGGAAAAGCTTCCCTTCCTCGCGAAGGACGACCTGCGTCGCTACTATCCTTACGACTTGGTGCGTTCCGATGAGCGAAGTCCTCTACATCCATGCCTCCTCGGGAACGACGGGCAAGCCGGTCGTCGCCGCCTACACCAAGAAAGATCTGGACAATTGGGCCGATCTGATGGCCCGCAGCTTGTGGGCGGGAGGGGTCAGAAGGGACGATGTCCTGCACAACGCCTTTGGCTATGGCCTTTTCACCGGTGCACACGGCCACGAGCTCGGGGCAAACAGGATCGGAGCGACGGTGATCCCCATGGGTGCGGGAAATACCAGAAGGCAGTTGACGGTCATGCGAGATTTCGGGGCAACGGCGCTTGCTGCTACCCCTTCTTACACTCTCTACCTGGCCGAGGTCGCCGAGGAGTTGGGGCTTGACCCGAAGAAGGATTTCCGGATCAAGTTTGGGTTCCTCGGGGCAGAGGCCTGGAGCGACGAGCTGAAGGACAAGATCGAAAAGACGTGGGGGATGAGGGCCTGCGAGCAATACGGCCTGACCGAGGTGATCGGTGTCCTGGTGTCTCCTTCGACTGCGGGATGGGAGATGGGTTACACATCAGCTCCGACCACTTCCTGACAGAGGTGGTCGATCCCCAAACCGGCGAACCTCTCCCACCGGGAAAACGGGGAGAGCTGGTCTTCACGACCTTGATGAAGGAGGCTTTCCCCGTGATTCGATTCAGGACAAGAGATCTAGCCATCCTGACTGAGGAAAGATGTGAATGCGGTCGGACCCTGCCGCGCCACTCGCGGATCCTCGGCCGGGCCGACGACATGATTAAGGTGAAAGGGGTGATCCTCTTCCCACGGCAGATCGAGGAAGCGGTCATGCGGGTCGAGGGGACCTCGGAGAACTACCAGATCGTCAAGGAACAAAAGCTCCCTCTGACCACGCTTCGCGTCCTTGTCGAGCCGACCCCCGAGCGGTTTGACGCCGGAAGGATCGATGAGTTGGCCGAGCAGATCTCCCAAGAGATCTATGCCATGCTCGGTGTCCATGTAAACGTGGAGGTCGTCCCACCGGGGAGCATCCCCCGCAGTGAAGGCAAAGCAAAGAGAGTGACCGAGGCAGAATAGAAGGGGCCCCCATCAAGAGGAATTTGCATTTTACGGGTGTAATCAGGCGGCGGACCGTGAGCCGCTCTGCCGAGCAACACCGTTGGTCCTCATGCTCTTCCTCAATCGGTTCAGAACATGAACCGGATCAGCCGTCTGAGCAGCCGACTCTTCATCCGATTCATCATCCATCCTTCTGAGACCCGTTTGCTGAGGAAGGACATCGTTGGGAAACTGTGTTGGAGGAACATGATCTTGTGCATGCGAAGCTTGTTTTGAATCGCTAAGCCCCACTCGCCTATCATCTCGCCTGCGCCCTCGCCGATGATCCGTACGCCGTAGATGCGGCCGGTCTTGGAGGCGTAGGCCCGCACTGAGCCGATTGCTATGCCTTCGGCAATAGCGGCGCCGTAGTCCTCGTATTTCTCCTCGATCACTTCGTAGGGGATGCCCATGGCCTTGAGGTCGCGTTCGAGCATCCCAACGTGGGCGACCTGTGGCTCGGTGAACACTGTCCACGGCACGACGTACTTGCGGTAGTCGAGTCCAAACGGCCGCGGCATCATCGCGTTCATCAGGGCGATCATCCCCTGGTGCATCGCTGCGTGGGTGAACAAGAAGCATCCGTTGCAGTCACCAGGCGCGTAGATGTGCCGTTGGCTTGTCCGTAGGCACTTGTTGATCTTGACTCCGCCTTTGTCGTAGTCCACGCAGGCATTCTCCAGCTTGAGTTTCGAGAAGTCGTGGTCTCGTCCAGCCGCGACAAGAAGTTTCTCTCCGCTGAGCCGTTCTCCTTGTTCCGTCTCCACCATCACACGGCCGTTTGCTCGGCTGACGTTGCTGATTGTGCGGCCGTTGTACACCTCGATGCCCTCCTCGGCAAAGATCGTCTCCAGCAACTTGCCGGCGTCGAGGTCGCCGTGGGGCAGGAGATGCTCGTCCATGTGGACGATCGTGGCCTTGCAGCCGAGCCGGCTGAACGCCTGCGCCATCTCCGAGCCGATCGCGCCCCCGCCGACGATGACCATGCTCTGAGGAATCTCCTCCAGTGCGAACAGGTTTTCGTTGGTCAAGAACTCGACCTCATCGATCCCGGGGATCGGCGGTACGCAAGGTTTCGTACCGGTGCAGATGAAGATCCGCTTGGCCGTGTAGCGATTACCGGCCACATCCACTGTATGTGTATCGACGAATGACGCTGCGCCCTCCCTCAGCTTCAGGTCTACCTTGGCAAACATCGCGGTGGTCTTTTTGTCGTTGATGTACTGAATGTGCTCGGCGATCCTTTGGAACGGCTTTCCCGGTTTGGGGGCTGACCCGCCTTCAAGGGCCAGAGTCTCAAGCCTCTCAAATACATGTCGCGCATGGGCCATGCGCAAAAGTGCCTTGCTGGGAATGCAGCCCACGCTCATGCACTCCCCGCCGAGGGATCGCTTCTCGATCCCCAAGACCCTCAGGCCCATTTCGGAGGCCATGATCGATACCGCCATCCCTGCCGGGCCAAGACCGATGACACAGACATCGTAGTCGTATGCCATGTTGCTCCTTTCCTTTCTCTCATGTCCCCGAAACGCAAAGCTACACGGCTAGCAGTTGCTGGTCAGTACAGAAGAACCCACAAGTGTGGGTCGGTAGAGTATAGCCATTGGACCAGCGGCATTCAGGGGCGGCGCGCCAAATCACCTACAAGATCAACCGCACAAGCCGGGCCACGGTGAAACGTGGAATAACGACTGTCATGTGGAAGGTCCCCTCGAGGGCCACCCCTGAAGCCGCGGCGAGAGGTGCAGCTCGAATCCTCCTCCGGCTGCGTGAAGCGCGTGACAACCGATGGCCTCACGGCCACACCCCACGCACGTCCTTCTGGAGAGGCAGTAGCTTTCCCGCTTTGCCGCCGCCTGTTACACTTAATGGGAGCGGAAAAAGGAGGCAGGCACATGAAAAAGGCGGGATTC
>Ga0307380_10006682_pt1 | contig 15104 bp, 10 predicted proteins | sample UN3MG_FD_202239 | JGI IMG/M metagenome (GOLD analysis project Ga0307380, IMG submission 202239) | Soil microbial communities from Risofladan, Vaasa, Finland - UN-3 | ecosystem: Environmental > Terrestrial > Soil > Coastal area > Acid sulfate soil | place: Finland: Risofladan, Vaasa | collected...
GTGATCGACAGGATCAGGCAGCAGGTGGGGGACTTCGTGGCGCGGATGGGTGCGGGCCGGGCCACGATCGGCGCGGCGGGGACGTTCAATGCCGCGGCGCTGCTGGGCCTCCAGGCCGGAGGCGTGGAGGACCGCATTGCCGAGGCCACCGAGAAGACCGCCCTGGGCGTCGAGCGGCTCCGCAAGGATGTGAAGAACAACCAGGCGAAGTTCACGTGAGGCACGGATGCCCGTGACCCTGACAGAACGGCTGGGCAGTCGGCGCTGGACCGGCGTCGAGAGCGATTCGCCCGGCGTGGAGATCGACTACATCCTCGCCGGCACCAGCGACGACGGCACCGCCAAGTCCCTGGTGGCCAGCTCCACCCCGCAGACCTATGACGGCCTGGTCCGCGACGGCATCGACCTGGAGCCGGTGTGGGTGGATACCACCCGGGGCGACGGCCAGTGGAACGCCACGGTGCGCTACACCAGCCGGCCGCCCACGGGCGAGTCGGAGTTCTCCTTCGACACCACCGGTGGTACGCAGCACATCACACAGAGCCTCCAGACCGTCGGCAAGTACGCTCCGGGGAGTCAGACACCCCCGGACTTCAAGGGCGCCGTCGGGGTCACCCACGACAACGTAGAGGGCGTGGACATCCAGGTGCCGACCTACGCCTTCTCCGAGACGCACTACCTGCCCATCGGCGTGGTGACGCCCGCCTACGTCGGCACAGTCCTCAACCTGACCGGCAAGGTCAACAATGCCCCGTTCAAGGGCCTCAGCGCTGGCGAGTGCCTGTTCATGGGGGCGCGCGGCCAGCGGCGCGGCACGGAGGAGGACTGGGCCATCGCCTTCGGCTTCGCCGGCAGCCCGAACCGCAGCAACATCACCGTGGGCGAGATAACCGGGATCGCCAAGAAGGGCTGGGAGTACCTCTGGGTCCGCTATGCCGACGCCAAGGACGCTGCGGCCAAGCGGATCGTCAAGAAGCCCATCGCGGCCTACGTCGAGAAGGTCTACGAGGAAGGCAACTTCGCGGGGCTGGGGATTGGGACGTAGGCCATGGCCGGCGATTCACACAAGCACGTCCACCCCGGCGATCCTTTGAAGATCCCCGCCGCGACGTTCAACTCGATGATCGACGCGGCTGCGGCCCATCGCGCCCGGGCGCACGACGTGCGCCAGCTCCCTCAGCCTTCTGTGCCACACAACACGGTCCTGCTGGTGCAGAACAGCAGCGGCGCTGACCGCGACCGCGGTGAGGTCCTCGGCATCGACGGCGTCGTGATCTCTCCGACTGATAACCAGGACGAGTTCGAGCAGCGTTTCGCCCTGGACGGCGTGACCCCAACGGCCGACCACACCGGCAAGTTCGTCGTCCTGGCCGAACCGATACCCGCCAGCGGCCTGGGCCGCGCGTACGTGGCCGGCGCCTGCCCGGTCCAGATCGACGTGAAGGATGAGTCCCACCTCTACGCGGATGTCACTGACGGCGAGGCGAGCAAACTGACCAGCGGCGCGCTCGGCTCGGCACTGATCCTCTGGGCCGAGTCGGGCACTGGGACGAAGTGGGCCGTGGTCCAGCTCGGCGGTGGTCTGCCCCAGCGGGGTGTACTGCTTCCGGTGCTCGTCTGGCGCGACGGCGGAACCACCGACGGCAGCAAGACGGCTCAGTGCGACCGGACTTACGTGGCCAAGAGCCTGGATGGAGCGGTGACGCTTGGCACGGGCCTCACCCCGAAGACCAGACGCCGCACGTACGGCCAGTATGTCACGCCACCGACCGACGGCGACGGCGTGGAGGGCCTGGGCTACTACGAGCTGGACGGCACGTTCGCCTTGTACGACGCCAACGAGGTGCCGGCGGTGAGGACGGATTGCCCGTGAGCGGCGAAGGTCTTGTCCAACTCGCGGGGGACGAGGGCAAGGAGCTGCTGCTTGATGCAGAGGGAAAGCAGATCCTCGCGGATGAGTGCTGCTGCGGTGGCCAGCCGTGTGAGCATTGCCCCGACCCGATGCCGGCGGCGGCCCAGGCCGTGCTGTCTGACATTGTTCTATGCACGGTCTGCAATGACTACATGGAACTCGGCTACTGGAAGCTCTCCAGCGTGCCCACCACGCCGAACGGGACATTCGAGCTTGCCCAGGTGGAAGGCTACCCCTGCACCTTCCGGTTCTCCCGGGCCGACTCGGGCACATGGACGCAGTACAGCAACCCCGGCTGCACGACGCCGACGGGCCAGAGCGCCACGATCAACGGCTACCACGTGCGATACAGGATCGTGTCCTCGACGGAGGCCATCCTGGAGGCGTGGTACAGCACGGACGAGGATGAGGACCTGGAGGTCTTCGGTCAGACCGTGACGCGAAGCTCGGAGGACGACTGTCTGCCGGAGAGCTTCCCGACCAACGATCTGCAATCGTGCCTGGATACCGCCGCCGGGAGCGTGGGCTACGGCGGCTCCGGGACCGTGGAGGCGGCATGAAGGCGTTCGTCCAGGCTTTCGCCTGCTCGTCGCGGGCGCACTGCCGGGCCTGTCGCAACGATCCGCGGTGGCGGGCAACCGTCGGCGCGCCGAAGCAATGTCCGGTCGGCGTGACGGCAGATCATCTTCGGCCGGTAACGCTGGTAGCACAGAATCGCAGCCGATGCCCCCAAGCGCATCGGGCCGGGTGCGGACAGCCCTGGACCTGTCTGATCACCGATCGGGAGTGCCCGCATCCCCATCTGCCGAATTGCCCTTTCGCGGCGGCCAGAATCAAGTACCTGACTCAGGCCAGCGGGACGATGCACCGCCAACGGCATTTCCGGTTGCCAACGCTTACTGCCACAAGAAAAAGGACTTGACAGCAACACAGAGCAACTGCTAGTAGGGTTCGGGCCTTGTCAGGTAGGCCTCGGTACTACGGTTCGGGTGGCCATGTGGTCTGATGGGGACCGCGAAATGGACGCGGCAAACGACAATGTGCTTACGATCGACGAGTTGGCAGTCTACCTGAAGATTCCCAAGTCGACTCTCTACAAGCTTGCCCAAGAGGGCAAGGTGCCCAGCCAGAAGGTGGGTCGCCACTGGCGGTTCCGGAAGGCGGCAATTGACCGCTGGCTTGACGCTGCAACGGAAGACGGTGTCGCGCCCGTCGGTGGCGCGAGACGACGTGGGCGGTAGCGAGCAGTTGTGCCAACAGCGAGGACGGGAGTTACAGGCCGTGCCCAAGACGACAGCCTCAGACACTCAAAGTAGCGCACGAGGGACCATCAGCTCTCTCTACAAGCAACCCATGCGCTCTACCCGTGGCGGCCCGCTATTCAATGCCTTCCCGTACCCGACGAAGATCTCCCCAGAGGCCATCGCGTTGTTCATCGCCACACACACACCGCCCGGGGCCACGGTGTTCGACGGCTTCGCTGGAAGCGGAACGACCGGGTTAGGCGCCATCTTGTGCGCCGATCCGTCCGAGGACATGAAGTGCGAGGCTAAGAGGCTCAGCCTGCCCGTCCGATGGGGGCCACGGCGTGCGGTTCTATGCGAGCTCGGCGTACTGGGCTCATTCATTGCCCGGACCCTCTGCTCGCCGCCTGATCCTGGCGAGTTCCGACGGGCCGCCGAGCAGCTCCTGCATGATGTGGCGCGGCGACACGGGTGGCTGTACGAAACAGCCGATCCCTCGGGCTCGACAGGCACGATCCGGTACGTCGTCTGGTCGGACATCTTCCGCTGCCCGTCGTGCCGGAAGCACATCTCGCTGTGGGATGCCTGCGTATCACGCGAGCCCGCCCAGATATCCGGGACGTTCAGCTGTCCGAGCTGTGGGCACCACGCTGACGTCGGTGATGTGCAACGCGTACGCGAGAACGTGGTGGACGACCTGCTGGGGGAAGACCGAAGGATCAGACGGCGTCAGCCAGCCTGGGTGTACGGTGAGACCGCCGGGAAGAACTGGTCCCGAAAGGCCAGCGATGTCGATCTCAGCTTGCTTCAGCGAATCGAATCCGAACCGATCCCGCCGTGTGTGCCGCGTGTAGGCATTCCTTGGGGCGACCTTCATCGGTCGGGTTACCACCAAGGGATGACCCACCTGCACCACTTCTACACCCGGCGGAATCTTATCAGCTTCGGACTGTTGTGGTCCGCAGTTGACCGCCAGCCAGAGCACTTGAGGGAAGCCTTGCGATTTTGGCTGCTCAGCTACAACGCGGCCCATACGACCATCATGACGCGTGTGGTGGCTAAGAAAGGCCAGAAGGACCTCGTGGTAACGAGCGCTCAGCCTGGAGTTCTCTACGTCAGCGGCCTCCCTGTCGAAAAGAACGTCTTCTCCGGCCTGCGCCGCAAGCTGAACACTATCTCCCGCGCCTTCGAGCTGACCCACGGGCACGCCGATACGGTGCGAGTCTACAACGGATCCTGCCTTACGGTCGACCTGCCGGACGAGTCTGTCGACTATGTCTTCACTGATCCGCCCTTTGGCGGAAACATCCCCTATTCGGAGGTGAACTTCGTCAACGAGGCCTGGCTCGGCCAGATGACGGACTCAGGCGAAGAAGCCATCGTTAGCAATCATCAGGGCAAGACCGTCGATGACTACCAGAACCTGTTGCTCCGAGCGTTCCGGGAAGTGAATCGCATCCTACGGCCTAGTGGGAAAGCCACCGTGGTCTTCCATTCTGCATCCGCACGTGTATGGAACGCGCTCCGCGATGCTTGCGATCAAGCAGGTCTGCGTGTTGCCCGCACGAGCATCCTGGACAAGACCCAAGGAAGCTTCAAGCAGATTACAGCCCAGGGCACTGTGCGCGGTGACCCCCTCATCCTTCTCAGCAAGGACGCCACGGGTCCGAACAGGGCTGCGGGGCAGGTGTGGGTCGTGACAGACGACTTGGTGCGACAAGCATCCCTCTCGGCCGATCCCACGGAGATGACGCCCCAGCGCGTCTACTCGCGCCTGGCAGCTCACTACGTCGTCTGTCAGCAGGACGTGCCCATCGATGCCGGGGAGTTCTACGCACAGTTCGCGGAGAGGCAGGCGGCGTATGCGAACGCAGGTGCATGAGAGCGTGGCCTTGTCTGCTGCTCGGCGCCGGGCGGCTTCCTACGAGTCGAGGCTCGATCCGGATCAACGTAAGAGCCTCGGGCAGTTCTTCACCGGCCTTCGTCTATCCCGTGTTCTGGCAGCCCTCAGTATTCGCAGGAAATGTGCCACTGCTATCGATCCGATGGCGGGCAACGGCGATCTCTTGGACGCGGTCATTGAGCGATGCATGGTGACGGATCGTCGCCTCGAGCGCGTTGACGCCATTGAAATTGACTCGTCCACGGCTGGGATCTGCCGCGACCGGCTGGCCCCCTGGCTTACGCTCATGCCCCAAGTGCAGCTGCAAGTTCACTCGAGCTCTGCGTTCGCTCCTCGTCTGGTCGCAGACTTGCTTCCCGGCGGCTACGACCTGGTGATTACTAATCCGCCCTATGTGCGCTACCAGACGGTCGCACGCAACGGCAACGGCAGCAACGCAGAGAGGGGTGACACGATTCGGGGTGCCTTGATAGATGTCGTAGACGTGCGAACGGCCTCAAGAGAAAGGCAAGTCTGGCGTGAGCTTGTCCGGGGCTACTCGGGCCTGTCTGATTTGTCCGTGCCGTCTTGGCTGCTTGCCGCGATGCTCGTCAAGCCCGGAGGCGTACTCGCGATGGTGGCCCCGGCAACCTGGCGGTCCCGTGACTACGCCGACGTCCTACAATACATGCTTGTGCGCTTTTTCGCAGTTGAGACCGTGGTTGCCGACCGACAGCCTGGTTGGTTCTCTGAGGCCCTTGTCCGGACTCAGCTCGTAGTGGCCACTCGGCTGCCTACGCCGGAAGCATCGGTACCTCTGAGAGCGAGACAACCACAGTCCACGTTGGCGCCCTGGGCGGAGGTCGATCCGTCTGCGGGAGCCCAGGACAGTCTGGTGGGCGCCGCCTTTCCGGGAGAGGATCCCGAGGAAGCCTTCGCGTCCTGGCTGCTTCGAGGGCCTGAAAGCCCCGGCGAACATCAAGGGATCGTGGTCGATACTCGGAGCGCGGAAGGCGAGGCCCGCGAGGTCCTCGCCCGTTGCCGGACCGCCCCCTGGCTCAAACGGCTCGAGCCGGCCGCTGGCGAATCGCTCCTCTTCGGAGACGTGCCCACCTCGGGGATTGAGATGGTTCCACGCCGACTCCGGGACCTCATGGGGCAGGATCGGCTTAACCTCGTCGAGCTGAGTGACCTGGGCATACGTGTCGGCCAAGGGCTAAGGACAGGATGCAACGGCTTCTTCTACGTGGACTTGATCGGGCAGGTTGGCAAGGAGCAAGCCCGCGTGCGCCTGAGCCCGATGCTTGGAGGATGGCATGCAGTGGTCCCGCTTGCTGCGCTCGCGCCTGTCCTGCGGCGGCAATCCGATCTGGGCGCCTTGGGCCGAGGAGAACTGCCCTCCGGGCGCGTGCTCGATCTTCGAGCCTTCGTCCTACCCGAGGATCACACGTATGTTGACGATGCCAGCTCGCTTTACAAGAAGACGGGGCTGACGCCACCTTCCGTCATGCCTGAAGAGCTAGACGAGTTGGTCCGTAGAGCCGCGCAGACGCGGCATGGCCGGTCCCGTGATAGCAAGCGCATCCCTGAGCTTTCTGCTGTGAGAACGAATGTCAGACCAGCCAAGGCAGGGCCGAGGCCGCAGCTGCCAAGATTCTGGTACATGCTGCCGGATTTCGCGCGGCGTCATCTTCCTGACGCGTTTGTCGCCCGTATCAATCAACATACCCCATGGGTAGTGGCGAACCTAGAACCGCCACTGCTCATCGATGCGAATTTCTCCACGCTTTGGTCAGACGCTGGCCGACTACCCTCCCCGGCAATTGTCGGTCTGTTGAACAGCAGTTGGGCGAGAGCGTGCATGGAAACTATCGGCACACCGATGGGTGGGGGGGCGTTGAAGCTGGAGGCGACTCACCTACAACGGTTACCCCTGCCCAGCCTAACCGACGTGCAGGTCCGTGGCTTGGCAGACTTGGGGGCATCTCTTCACGTAGGAGAACTGGGGCCTTCCGACGCACTCGATGGGATTGACCATATCGTGGTTCAATCGCTCCTGCGGAAGTCGCCTGAGAAGCAGCGCATATCGGCCGTGATCTGGCGATTGCGTGAGTATGCAGCAGCCGCGGAAGAGGCCAGGCAGCGGAGGTAAGGCATGTCGGCGAACGCGGATGCTGCTCGTCAATGTATCGCTCGTTGCATTCAACTGCGCGATGAGGGCAAGGTGGAAGCCGTCCTCAGAAGCGAGTTCGCGTCATGGCTGAGGAGTATCTTCCCTGATCCTCAAGATACGTCCTGGGTGAATCATTACTCCGAAGGGGCAGAGGCGGCGACGCGGATTGGCCGCGACGATGGTACGACCTCCTACCGGTTCATCGACAACCTCGTTCGATCTACGACAATCGAGTACGAGGCCGATCTTCGCCAGGAGCCGCGTTTCAGGAAGGGTTACGGGCAAGTCAAGGAGCACGTCGCCGGGGCTGTGCGGTCCGGAACGCCGATCTCTCAAGTCACAGGCGTTCTGTCGGACACGGTTGACTGGTATGTGTACGATGCTGCCATCGTTGCTGGGGTGGAGCCCCAGAACTGCACACCGGACGACGTGAGACTTCCCGACCCCGAGACCCTCCAGCTCACTCTAGTCGACGAAGCCCCGGCCCGTCGGTTCATTGAGTTCCTGCGGAAACACCTCGCACGACAGGAGTCACGGCCACTCACAGCTTCTTTCATCGCCACCGATCTCGGTCTGGACAGTCCGGCTTACGGTCGGCACATCGACGGCCTCTCCCGGTTAGTCGAAGGGGGCCGACAGGACGATGCGTCCGTCACGCTGGCCACAGACCTCTGGTCAGGGTTCGTCGACTACCTAGAGGGAAACCCGGGCCGATTCCGCACATCGGCATACGTTGACGAAGCCTATGTCGCCATCCTGGCCCGGCTGCTGTGCGCCAACATCCTGCAGGGGCGCGCGATGCTGAGTGAGGATGACGAACTCGCCGACATCTTGGCCGGGCAGTACTTCGAGCACCGGTTTCACCTGCACAACATGGTCGAGCAGGACTACTTCGGCTGGATGTTGCGGCCAGCGTATCTGGACCACGTTCTTCGGGTTGCCCGGGAAGTCCAGCTGGACCTGCACGCGTACGACTTCTCGGTCATCCGGGAACAGGACCTGTTCGGTCGTCTGATGACTCAGCTTGCTCGGCGAACGCAGCGAAAGCTGCTTGGCCAGGAGTGGACCCCGCAGTGGATGGCCAAGGCCGTCGCCGAGAAATGCCTGGCTCTCATTCCGTCTTCCGAGGCACCTTGTGTAGTAGACATGTGCTGCGGCTCGGGATCGATCCTGTCCGAAGTAATCAAGGCCGCGAAGTCGGCCCATCCCGATCTTTCGTTTGCTGATCTATGCACAGCGGCCACCGGTTTTGACATTGACCCATTGGCTGTTCTCTTATCCAAGACCACCTGGGTTGTTACGCTGGCGGATGAGGTCCGTGGCTCCGCCGACCCCGTGACGATCCCCGTCTATCACGCAGATTCTCTGTTTGCGGTCACTCCGGTCACGCGGGAGCTTCCATTGCCTGGGGAGGCGGGCGGGGTCGTGGTTGAGTTGTACGGGGAGCAGGTTGTTCTTCCAGCCAGTCTCATCGGACCGGAACTACGTCCGTTGTTTGACGGTATCGTTGACTGGGCCTATGACGAGGCCCGGGGCGCTCAAGAGGTAGGCAACGCGGATGCCTTGACGCGGGATCGTGTCGCCGATCTGGTGGAGAACCTCATCAGCCAGCATGAGCTCACCGTTGAGCAAGACCTCAAGGAACTCATCAAGCAAGGCGTTTTCGCCTTGGCCAAGCGAATGGCCGATCTGGCCGTTGATGGTCTCAACGGCATCTGGGCGTTCATCCTCCGCAATACCTACCGTCCAGGTCTGTTGGCCGGGCAGTTCAATGCACTGGTCTCCAACCCCCCGTGGCTGGCGATGAGCCAGTTCGCTGACAATCCATACAAGGAGCAGCTTTCTGCCCGAGCACTCGCATACGGAGTCAAGCCCGGCGGCGCCGCCCATCTCCACTTGGAGCTTGCAACAACTCACTTACTCCACGCTGTTGATCGCTACCTCAAGCCGGGGGCCGCGGTGGCATGCCTGGTCCCCGGTACTGTCTTCAATGGCCAGCACCACGCCAAGTTCCGGGATGCGGCATATCTAGAGGCTGACAGACCGGTTCCCTTCGAGCTTCTGGAAGTATGGGGCGTAGCGCCGGGCACATTCAAGGTTCGGTCCGCCGTGGTCGTCGGCGTCAAATGTCGAGCATGTGACGACGTGGACCGCTCATATCCCGGCGGAGCCATCGCCACTCCGGATGGTGTGCAGGCAACACCGCTGGAGGTACGTCGGCTTGGGCGCCGCACGGCCTGGGTGCTGGGCGGCTCGACCTCAACCGTCGGAGTGGGCGACGGCGAAGTCCCGCCACAGGGCGCTGACCTGATGCCACGTCTGGCGGTGTGCGTGGAAGTGGTCGAGCGTCGAGGTAGGGAGTGGCGCGTCAGGACACCTCGCCGCGGTGATCCGAGCTACTTCGCCGTCAAGGGTGCCAAGAAGCTCCAGGGCAGAGTGTTCCAGGGCTCAGTAGCCCCCGCTTTCATCCACAGGATGGTCCAGTCCCTCAACCTACTGCCCTTCACGCTCGACGGCAACTTCGTGCAGATCGCCATCCCGGCACGGCGGGATGATGAGGGGCAGTGGGACATAATGGACGCGGCAGCCATTCGCACGGCTGGGTTCGGCGAGACGGCGCGTCGGTTCCAGCTCATCGACCGCGCGATGGCTGCCGAGAGTGTGGTCAAGCCTTTGCATGAGAAGATCGATGAGCGACACAAGCTTAGCCTCCAGGTGTTTCCCCCGGACCGATACCTCTGTCTGAACGGGGCCGGCGGTGGCGTGGCGTGCGCCGGCCACCTTTCGCTGGCGGACTTCCCCGACGTTGTCGTCGACCAGACGCTTTACTGGACACTTGTGGAGACTGAACAGGAGGCCTTGTATCGCGTCGGGCTGATCAACACCGACGCCCTAACTGAGGCAATCAGGGAATTCAACCCGGAAGGTGAACTCGGCCCGCGTCATCTGCACACTCTGCCGAACCGCGTGATACCGCCGTTTGATCCCAGCAGCTCAGATCACGTCGAGGCAGCCAGCTTGGCCGAGCAGCTCTCGGGCCTAGCTCGACCGATTATGGCTGCTGACGCCCACATCGCCGATGCGATGAAGCCGATTGCCAGCCGGCGTCGCCGCCTGAGAGAAAGGCTTAAACAACTGCCCGAGTTCCAGTTGCTCGAGGATGTGGCTACCGCCATTCTTGGGGTAGGAGGCTGAGCCAGGGGCGCACGCCAGCAGAGCCGCAGCTCATCTACCCGGTGTGGGTCAGCCAGCGCATAGGGACAATCACAGCAGGCCGCAGATGCGAGGCCCGCGCACCCCGAGGCGGTATATGTGCCCTGTAGCAACGGAAGCATTCCGCCAGGCAATAGCCAGGGAGCTGTTCCACTTGGCGACCTCCATCTCGTAGCCACCAGCATGGCGACGGAACAGCACGGAGGTGTTAGCGTAGGACACCCCCCCTTGAGTCTTGGTCGGCAAGGTGATTCGCTCCATCTTGTTCATCCTGGGGGCCCCGTGCCAGGCTAACTGCCGATCACTCCACCTGAGCCGCCCATAGGTCAGGACAGGCCTGCCTATCACCACATGTGATTGGACATAGCTGGTGAAACGAAATCCGAAGAAGCGGTTGGAATGCCGCGGAACTTCGAGAATGTTATGCGATCCCCCGGTCGTCATGGACCCGGCCTGAACCCAGAAGCGATCGTGGTTGGCTGGCTGAAGTCGCCCGGCATCGACCTCGTCGTGGAACACCGGAGCCGCATATGGAGCAACGGGAATCGCCGGTGGCGGGTCATCGACCTCGTGCTGACGACCGCGGGAGCGCAACGCGCTGTACCGACGGAGAAGGGCTCCGTCGAGAAGGGCAGCGTTGGCCAAGATCCTGGTCCAGTCAGCTTGGGGCAGTGGGATGGACGCGTCGTTGGAGATGGACAGAATCTCGTTGTTGACGGTCATCCCCCGCCGCGTAAGATTTGCCGAGCCAATCACATATGACTGTTTCGGTCCGTAATCGAAGATATAGACCTTCGGGTGGAAGGCGCGCGTTGGCCGTAAGCGGCCCTGCGGCAAAAGACCCGCGTTGACAACGTAGACGGCTGTTTTCGGCTGACTCGCCCAGTAGGCCAGCGCTTCAGGGTCAGTGCAGCCGTAATCAAGTGAAGTCACAAGCGTCTTCGGCAAGATCGACCAGTGATGCTTGCCGATGCGCCTCACAAGCCGCGGGACCAGGAGTTTCGACCCTCCCAGGGTGGTGTAGGCCACTGCAATCCGCAATTCCGTCAAGGCAGGGCCGACCAACGAAAGCAGCGATTCAAGTACGACACCTGGTCTCGAGTCGTCCTGCAGAAGCAGGGTCATGGATCATCCTCCGGACGGGGCGGATGAACTAGCATCTATCCCAGTTCAAAGGGTAGCCACTTGGTCGCGGGAGCAGGGCTGCTCTCATCGGACGTGACTGTGCTGCGGAACAGCCAAAGCTCTGGCCCGCGACGTCTGTACACTGGGTCAATCTACACCAGCCGGGGGCCCGAATGCCACTGCGAAGGACGTGATGCTGCTGCAGGGGATTGCTGGAATCCCCCAACGAATCACAGGGGTTTGCGTCCCTGAAGCGGCAGCTTGGCGAGAATACAGCCGCAGGGCATGGGCCGCGAGAAGGCGAGCGCTGCGTGCTGACTGGGTCGAGCGTAGGCTTGGAGCTGGCACTCTGAAGCGGATCCCCTGCTGAGACCAAGCAATGGGGCTGTACGTCAGGGGGCCCATGTCTTCGAGGTCGCTGTGTCGTGAGTGTCTCCCCAAGTGATGGATCGCTTACGGAAGGCAATGGTTCTGCCTGCACCAGCGAGGGCAACCGTTACGTTCTGGCTCCCCTAAGCGGAGCCAACCCTGCGTTAACCCGAAGTCCGGTCGTGGCGAGAGAGTCAGAGAGTCCCCGGCGAACGGGCACGCGAGGGGCGGCTGGACGGTACCCAGGTCGCTCTCTGCCCGCCGGGGGGAAAGAGCTTCGTGTGGTCCGGACGGCCGCAAGTTCTTGCGAATACTCACGGTAAGCGCAAGACGCCGAGGCCCGTCGGCATCGGCGATTCCTCTTCACCAACGAGGCCAACCAGTTCTAACCGGTTGGCCTCACTATGGCAGGCAAGATTCGAACTCGCGACCCGGCGGCTATCAGGCCGCCCGGAACTGCCGCCAGAAGGCCTCCCGGATGCAGAAACGAACGAGGCCTCGGGCGTCCCAGGCCAGGGCCTGCGCTCCAGATAGCATGGATCGGCGGCAGCCCCCTTCAAGCGGGGAGCATCGCGGATCAGAGACACCGGAAGATGTGCCAGCAGGACCGCGTCAGGGGTAGGCCGGGGTCGCGACGGTTCGGGCGGAATGTGACTTGCCCGGGGATTAGCTCATAACCGGCAGACATGGCTTTCCGAACCGGCGGGATTCGGCCCATTTCTCGCGTGTTCTCTTGGGGGTTCCATGAGCTGACAACAACTCAGCTATCATCGCATCCTCTTCCTGAGTTTCAGTTCCAGAATGCCGTTGTTATACGAGGATTCCATGCCTTCCGTCTCAGCAGGGCTGGGCAGAAGGACTTCCGCGTGATAGCGGCGATCGCCTTTCGTTGAGATCGTCAACACGTCGCCTGCGACCTGGTACGTGATGTCGCCCTCGGAAACGCCCGGCAGCTCGGCGATCACGCGGATCTGGTTTCCTTCCTCCAGGACATCCACCACGGGCTCCCTGTCCTCCTCGACGGTCATACCCTCCTTGGTCTTGTGAATGTTGCCGAAGGGCCGGACCGCGACACCTTGGTTTTCGCCTCCGGCCATCGTCCGGATGGAGAAGCCGAAGATGCCTTTGCCCTTTTCCCCCAGCCCCGGCACACTGAACTCGCTGCTTTGGCTGATCTCGCCGGAATCCTTGAGCTTGGCGGCGGCTTCGACGAGCTTCTGTATCCCCTCGATTATCCCCCCAAACCCGAACCCGACGGAAGCCTGGGCCTCCGGTTCCTTCTGCTTTTCGTCTTTTCTGGCCATGGTATTCTCCTCGCAAGAGTCGTTGCACGCTTGACGTGATGGCGCTATCGCGCCATCCGCCATCGCCTGCCCTGGTCGGTCTCTTCGTGAAGTTACGCCGCCCAGCCCTGTACTCCAGTGCACGCGGCGGCGGCCTTGATCTCTGTGCTGAGCTTCTTCAGGCAAGATTCGAGGGCCTTGCCGGACGCGGCGATCTGGTCGGCCTCGCCGGCGGCCAAGGCCTCTCGCACGGCCGAAGTGCCTGTTTCGGCAGCTTGAACCGCTCGGGAGATCGCCTCGCTGGGCACGGCCTGCACCGCTTCGCCAATAAGCTGCTCCGCCGCCCGGAGGAGGTTTTCGGTCCGGATGGCGGCCTCGATTTCTTCCCGTCTGCGCCGGTCGGATTCCATGCGTTTCCGGCTCTCAGCCAGCATTCGATCAACGGCCTCAAGTGAAGGCCCGTTAGTCGCCTCGACGCGGATACGTTGTGACGTGTCGGTCTGAAGGTCGGTGGCCGACACGTGAATTATCCCGTTGGCATCGATGTCGAAAGCCACCTCGACCTTGGCTTCGCCACGGACCTGCGGCGTGATGCCGGTCAGCTCGAAGCGGCCCAGGGTCATGTTGTCGGCGGCCAGCTCGCGCTCGCCCTGGAGGACGTGGACTTCCATGGCCGTCTGGTTGTCCCGGGCGTTGGTGAACAACCGGTTTTTCGTTGTTGGGACGGGAGTGTTCCGTTGGATCACGCGTGCGAAGAGCCCGCCCAGGCTTTCAATCCCCAACGACAGCGGCGTCACGTCCACCAGCGTGACGTTGCGGACCTGCCCGGCCAGGACGCCGGCCTGGATGGCCGCCCCCATCGCGACAACCTGGTCCGGGTCAATGTGCCCGTAGGGTTCAAGCCCGGTGATCTCCCTGACAAGCCGGCGGACGGCAGGCATCCGGGTCATCCCACCGACGAGCACGACCCTGTCGAGGTCAACGGGGTCAAGGTCCGCATCGGCCAGCGCGCATTGCGCGGGTGCCGCCATCTTCTCAGTGATGTCGGCCGTGGCTGCCTCGAAGGCGCCCCTTGTTATCGTCACTGTACACCGGCTGCCGCGGCCCAGCGTGTGAGGAAGAACAACCTTGGTCTCAGTGCCGGTAGAGAGCCTGATCTTGGCCTCTTCCGCCAACTGGCGAAGAAGCCGCTGGGCGACCGGATCTCCGTCCAGGCCGATGTGCCACTCGTCGCGGAAACGTTCCACAAGCATCTCGACAAGGCGCTGATCATAATCGTCCCCGCCCAGTCGCGTGTTGCCGTTGACGGCCTTGACTTCAAAGACGCGGTCCCCGAGTTCCAGGATCGACACGTCGAACGTGCCGCCCCCGAGGTCCCACACGAGGATGGTGTGTGCCTTTTCGATGTCCAGGCCGTAGGCCAGCGCGGCGGCCGTCGGCTCATTCACCAGCCGCACTACCTCCAGACCGGCGATGGATGCGGCGTCCTTGGTGGTTCGTCTCTGGCTATCGTTGAAGTAGGCGGGAACGGTGATGACGGCACGCTCGACCGATTCTCCCAGGTGCGTCTCGGCGTCCGCCTTGATCTTTTCCAGAATCATGGCGGAAATCTCGACGGGGGTGTATGCTTGGCCATCGACCTTCACCACGTAGTCGGAGCCCATCTGTCGCTTGATGGAGGAGATGACCGTCTCGGGGGACGCCTGGTCTGAATGGGCCCGGCCCATGCGGCGTTTGACGGAGAAGACGGTCCTGAGAGGATTAGCCACTGCCTGGGCCTTGGCGAGCCTCCCGACCCATCTGTGATCGTCGCGGGCAAAGGCTACCACGGACGGCGTGAGCGCATCTCCCTCCAGGTTCGGGATAATGACCGGCTGGCCGTCCTTCATGTATGCCGCGACGG
>Ga0307380_10006683_pt1 | contig 15103 bp, 4 predicted proteins | sample UN3MG_FD_202239 | JGI IMG/M metagenome (GOLD analysis project Ga0307380, IMG submission 202239) | Soil microbial communities from Risofladan, Vaasa, Finland - UN-3 | ecosystem: Environmental > Terrestrial > Soil > Coastal area > Acid sulfate soil | place: Finland: Risofladan, Vaasa | collected...
TACGACGACCTGGTGGAGCTGGGCACGCTGCCACCCGGCAAGTACGACGTGGCGCTGGCGCTGGTGGATGCGGCCGGCAAGGAACTGGCCAACGCCAAGAGCGGCTTCGAGAAGAAAGATGAGGCGAAGGAGTTCTCCACGTGGTGGAACAGCAAGATCGGCGATGCGGAGAAACTGCTCAAGCCTTTCGAGGCGCTGAAGGTACAGGCGGGGAAGTCCGCCAAGACCGCGGTCGCGTGTGTGCGGCGGGTCTATGAATTCGGCTCGCTGGGCTTGCCGGTTCAGATCGCGGCCAACGGCGGGCCGGTGCTGGCCGCGCCGGCGCGCCTCGTGGTGAAGGTCGGCGGCAAGGAGTACGCCGTGCCGACGGACAAGGCGGTGAAGGTGACGGGCCAGAAGGACTGGCGCGTGGACTTCGTGGGCGCGCCGATGACGGTGGCCGGCGTGACGTTCTCGGCCAAGGGCTGGATGGAACAGGACGGGCTGGTCGAGCTAGCACTGACGTACTCGCCGGAGAAAGGTGGCGCGGCCGTCGAAATCGAGGAACTGCGCATCGAATGGCCGGTGGCGGAGGACCCGCTGGGCGCCTACATGGCCTGCATGGGCCAGGGCGGCAACTATTCGGCGCGGACCATCGGCGCCGTGCCCAAGGGCAACGGCCAGGTGTGGAACACCAAGGACGACATGGGCATCACCGGCTCGGGCCGGCGGGTCGGCAACTTCGTCGGCAACTTGTGGGTGGGCACGGAGCAGCGCGGTCTGCTCTGGTGCGCCGATAGCGACCGCGGCTGGGAGCCGGACGCGCGCGTGGCGGCCCTGGCGCTGCGGCGCGACGGCCAACGGGTGTTGATGGTGAACAACCTCATCGGCAGCGCCGCGGGCAAGGCGGCGTGCAAGCTCACCGAGCCGCGCACGGTGCGCTTCGGCTACAATGTCTCGCCGTTCAAGCCCCTGACGCCCGGCTTCCGCCTCAATTCGCTCTCCGCCTGCGGCAGTTTCTCCGGGGGCAAGTACAAGGTCAACTGGGACACCAAGCAGGAGTTCTTCTCGGTCCTCTCGCCGCCGTTCTCCGATCCCAAACGCTGGCCGGAGTACTACGCCCACTGCAAGGATATGGTCCACAAGATGATGTACGAAGGCATGGCCAACGACGGCGGTTGCCTGAGTTTCTGGCCGGCGCCCGGCTGTTCGGCCTACTATGGCGACCGGCGGCATCTCCTCTTCACCGCCAACCAGATTGCCCTGCGGGGTTACGCGTGGAAGTCCATTGAGAACCCGAACCCATATGCCACCTTCTACGGGGATTGGGTCGATGCCGCCGGGCGTGAGACCCTCTCCAGAACCTACCGCGACTACATGCTCTGGCTGATGGACCGCCAGGTGAAGGAGGGTGGCTGCCAGCACTTCTACTTCGACATTTCCTTCGGCGAGGTTCTGCACCGCAACTTGGCCGCGGGCTTCGGCTACCGCCTGCCCGACGGCAGCGTCCAGCCCGAGTCGAGCGACACGAACCTGCGCGAATGGTACAAGCAGGTCTTCGCCATGATGCAGGAGAACGGGCTCTGTCCGGGGGGCGTCTCAGGCCACGCCACGCACGGGTTTTCCCTGAAGATGTTCCCCTACGCCGACTGCATCCTCGACAGCGAATATCCGATGCAGGACTCGATCGACGTTTACCCGAACGACGCGATGATCGCGCTGTCCTGCCCGCACGCCTTCGGCACCAACATCCAGCACCACGGCAACTTTATGAACCCGACCTGGCCGATGATGCATGATGCGGCCGGCCTGTTCCATGATCCGGCTTTCAAGCAGTGGGGGATCTCCCGCATGGATGTGGAGTTCATTCCCTACTGGCGCAACCACGCGGTCGTGAAGTCCATCACCCCCGGCCTGATCGCCAGCCTGTGGAAGCGGCCCGGCAGGGCCGGCTCGGCCGTCATCGCGATCATGAACTACGGCACCGACCCCGCCCAACCGACCCGGTCCGCCAGTCTCAAGCTCGACCTGAAGGCGCTTGGCGTCCCGGCCGACGCCCTCGCGGCCGGCGGAGAAAGGGTGCGCATCCGCCAGCTCTTCAACTGCACGGCGCAGAACTACTACCTCCGCACTCTCAAGTGGATGGCGGAGCGCCAGAACAAGCCCCTGCCGCTGATCGAGCCGAAGCTCGATCCGGCCGCCGGCACCATTAGCGGTTTCGACATCAACTACCACGACCTCAAGATCCTCGCCCTCGACTGGGAGGAAAGGCCGGTGAACGACGAGGCATTGAGGGCACTGGCCAAGGACGACGCCATGCGCCGGCGGTTGCTCGACTGGGGCCTCAACGCGGCGGCGGCGGTGCCGGCGAACCTGATCGTGGCGGACAACCCGGCGGTCAAGGTCGAGGCGTGGAAGCGCACCGGCGACCGGGGCGGCCGCGGGAACAGCGTGCTGCTGCGCCTCGCCAACACCGGCGACCAGGAGGTCAAAGGCACGATCAAGCTCGATCTCAAAGGGCTGGACGTCAACGTGCGGAAAGTGTGGGCAGAATACACGGCGGCAGTGCCGCTGGATGGCAAGCCGGTGGGTCTCTGCGAGAGCGCGGCGCAGCCCCGAAATCGGGGCATCACCTACAACGCCTACGACGGCGAGGTGTACTACAGCCTCGCCAAGGGCCAGAGCCGGGTGATCGCCATCGACCGGTACTGAGAATACGCGATTCAGGAACGGGGAACAACCATGATGAAGCGAAACGTGATGGTGGCGATAGTGGGGGCGGTTGGGCTTTGGATGCCATACGGCCAGGCCGGTACGGCGGCATTGGTCATGGTGGCGGCGCTGGCCGCGCCGGCCCGGGCGGCGGAGGCGCCGGCCAAGGGCGGCGCCAAGGTCGCGGTCTCCGCCACGGCGGACCTGGTGACGGCGGAGAACGCGCACCTGCGCATCGAGTTCAGCCGCAAGGACGGCGTCATCCGCATGGCCAGGCTGGTGAACAAGTCGGACAAGCGGGTTGTCCTGGAGGACGCCGGCCCGCTCTGGCGCGCGGAGACCAACAAGGGGAACCCCGCCGGTGACGCGCCGGCGAAGGCCGCGAGCCTGGCCGCCAAGGAGCTGCCCGACGGCGGCGCCCGGCTCTCGCTGCGGTGGGAGGGCGCCGGTGGCGGCGCGCTGGACGTGGAAGTGACGGTGGACGTGGCGCCCGGCTCGCGGGAAACGCTGTGGCGGATCCACCCCGCGGCCGCGAACAAGGAGGCGGCAATCAAGAGGGTGCATTTCCCGGTCTTCGAGGGCGTGGGCCGCGGCGGGAAATGGGACCGGCTGGTCCGGCCGAACGATGCGAACACACGGGTCCTCAATCCTGAAGCTCTGCCGGAAAGCAGCCTCGTGTATCCAAGCGGCGGCTATGGCGCTATATCCTACTACATGCAATTCGTCATCTACGAGTTCGCCGCGGCCGGCTGCACGAAGCGGCCGGCGGACGATCAGAAGCAAGTCGGCGGCGGCCTCTACGTCGCGGCCTACGATCCGCTCTTTCAACTGAAGGAGTTCTCGAGCAAGGGGCTGGGCGAGGGCAAGGGAACGAGCCTGGCGATCCGTCATTTCGCGGAGGGCCTGGTGACGGAAAAGGACGGCAAGCCCGGTCTCGGCTTCCCCTGCGAGGTGGGGGTGTTCGACGGCGGCTACTGGGGAGGGCTGGACCTGTATCGCGACTGGGTGCGCGCCCAGGCCTGGTGCGCGGCCGGCCCGATCCGCAAGCGGGCGGGCTTTCCCAAGAAGCTGGTGAATACCCACGTCAATTCCCCCTGGGGTCTCGATCCGGCGGATAAGGTTCTGGCGAGGCTCAAAGAGAAAGCCAACAACATGTTTGAGAATCTTCACTTCGAGGACTTTACCGACGAGGAGAAAGCAACGCTGGTTCCGGCCACTCTGGAACGGATAAAGAACAATATCAAAGAGATTGGGGACCCCGATACGCCCCACTATTGCATTCAATGGTATCGCTGGCACATCCAGCCGTTCGACTACGCCTATCCCGACTACTTCCCGCTCCGGCCTGGCTGGATGGAGGCGCGCGCGCAGCTCGACAAGGCCTATCCGGGTTACTTCATCCACATGCCGTACATCAATGGCCGCTGCGTGGTCGAGCATTCCGAACTGTGGACGAAGAACAAGGCAGTGATGGACAAGTTCTCGACGGGCGGCAAGGAACACTATTGCCTGTCCGATTTCACCTCCATGTGCCCGGATACGGAGTTCTGGCAGGATACCATAACCGACGTGGCCCGTCGGATTTTCACGGAGACAAAAGTTGACGGCCTGTATATTGACCAACTGGGCGCTTGGCCCGTCCGCTGCATGAAAAGGGACCATGGCCACAAGCCCGGCGATCCCGCAAGCTGGGTCCACGGTCAGCGGACCATGCTGCGGAAGATTCGCGCCGCGGTGAAGCCGATCAATCCCGACGCGTTCTTCACGACGGAGTTCTTCTCCGAGCCGCTCGTGGGGCTGATCGACGGGTTCCTGACCTGTGGGTACACGGACCTTTCGATCATCTCGTACGTGTACGGCGACTATGCCCTGCTATATGGACATGGCAGAACAGGGCCCATCGATGGGGATTTTAGCAGAATGGACTGTGCGATGGTGGCGGACATGTTCATGGGCGGCGCCCAGATTGGGTGGCTTTCTACCAGGGACAGTAATCCGTTGTCATACCAGAAGAAGCTCGTTCGTTTTCGGCCCAAGGCCCTTCCGTACCTTTTGCTGCCGATGGTGCGGCCGGTTACGGGCTCGCAGACCAACCCGTTCTGGACGTCGCTGCGCAAGGGGGACCACGGCGAGGCGGTCGTGATCGCGACGAATGCGAAGTGGGCCGGTGCGACGCCGCCCGTGACGCTGGACGAAACCTACGAGCTCGACTGCAAGGCGGCCGGACTGAAGCCGGGCAAGTACCGGCTCAAGGTCATCACGATGGATGGACAGAAGGACCTCGGCCCGCAGGATGTAAGCGGGGACGTGTTCAAGTTCCAGATCAAGCTGGAGCCGCTTGAAAGCGCGGTCTACGTCCTCGAGCTGCTGGCGGCGAGGGGAAAGTGACAGAATAGTCGTTCCTCACGGGATGACCATAGGGCGGCATTGAGAGCGGAGGGCGAGAGGTTTGCGGCGAGTGCTTTGCCGCAAAGAGAGGAACATGAGATGAGGTCGGACCCGATTCCAGTAAGGACGCCGTTGATAACCCTCTTGGGCCTCTGCCTCTGGTCCTTGCTGGCCCGAGCGGAAGTGCGGGTGGCGAAGATCTTCTCCGATCACATGGTGTTGCAGCGCGATCGGCCGGCGCCGGTCTGGGGATGGGCCGAGCCGGGCCAGACGGTGACCGTCGCCTTCGCGGGGCAGACCAAGCGCGCCACGGCCGACGCCCAGGGCCGGTGGCGCGTCGCGCTCGATCCCATGCCGGCCAGCTCCACCGGACGCGACCTCACGGCCACGGCCGAGGGGGCGGCGCCCGGGCAGGCGGCCGTCAAGGACGTGCTCGTCGGCGAAGTCTGGTTCGCCGTGGGCCAGTCGAACATGATGATGGGACTCGGGGGCGCCACTGGCGGGGCGGAGGGCATCAAACGGCTCATGGCCTGTCCCCATCTGCGCCTCGCCAATGTCCCCGACCAGAATTCGCCCGAGCCGCAGCTCGATCTGAAGAACGCGGTCTCCTGGGCCAAACCCCACGGCGACTACTCCGCGGTCGCCGGTTTCTTCGCCGAAAAGCTCTACCGACACCTGGACGGCAAGGTGCCCGTCGGCATGATCACGGCCGTGGCGATCGTGCCGGCCGAGGCCTGGGTGGACATGCCGTCCCTGGCCGCCGCGCCGTGGGTGAAGGAGTGGATGCTCAACAAGAAGGACATGACGTCCAAATGGTTCACTTCCAAGTGGTTCAACGGCATCATCGCGCCGCTGGGCCCCTTCGCCCTCCGAGGCGTGTTGTATTATCAGGGCGAATACAACGGGGGCCGTGGCTTCGAGTACCAGCTGCTGCTGCCCACGCTGATCCGGAGCTGGCGCGCCTCCCTGGAGCAGCCCGAGCTGCCCTTCCTGTTCGTGCAGCTTCCGGGATTCATCGAGCACCGCGCGGAGCAGGACCGGAAGCTGGACATGGACGCGGCCACCTTGGCGGCGCTGCGCCAGCCGGCGCTTTACGGGGCGTTCACGGACATCCGCGACGCGCAACTGAAGGTCTGGCGCAGCGTGCCGCACACCGGCATGGCCGTGACGATCGACGTGGGCGATCCCTATGACGTCCATCCGAAGCAGAAGGAGCCGGTGGCCGAGCGCCTGCTGCTGAGCGCGCGGCAGGTGGCCTACGGCGAGAAAGTTGAGGGGAGCAGCCCCGTGCCCGCCCGCGTCGAAGCCGACGACGACGGCTTCACCGTGACCTTCGAGCACGTCGGCAGCGGTCTGGTGGCAAAGGGCGGAACGCTCGGAGGGTTCGACGTCGCCGGCCAGGATCTGGTGCTGCGGCCGGCCATGGCGCGCATCGAGGGCGGCAACAAGGTCCGCGTCTGGCATCCGGAGGCGAAACGGCCCGCGCTGCTGCACTACGCCTGGGGCGGCTTCCCGCGCTGCTCGCTGTACAACTCCAGCGGCCTTCCAGCGACACCGTTCCAGCACAAGGTCCGGGACCGCATCCATCCCGCCGACGCGGCCCGCTTCGCTCTCCGCAACCCCAGTTTCGAGAAGGCCCCGGCCGACAAGCCGGAGACGGCCACGGAATGGGTGCTGGCCAAGGGCGCGGTACGCACGGGCGAACTGGCCAGTGACGGCAAGTGGTCGTTGAAGCTCTCCGCCCCGAATGCCAGCGCCTCGCAGGACGACATGGCTCGCGGCTTCGGCTGCTTCTGGAACTGCGATCCGCTGCTGCCGCTGCCGATCCGTCCAGGCTGTGTGTCCGCCTACTCGTTCGACATGGCGGTCACCGGCGGCAAGCCGCTGCTTGCCTACATGCGTTTGTGCCGGCACTCCAACGCCACCGGACACGAGTTCTGGGGTGGCGTGCCGCTGCCGCGCACAGCCAGCGCGACCTTCGTGCGTCGCCAGGTCGCCAGCGTCTTCGCGCCCATTCACCTTGCCGCGCTCGCTGGAGGGTATGGTGGGCTGAATGCTTCCGACTCCGCTGGCGGCATTTTCGCCAATAACAGCGAAGGGGGCGCGGTCTTCCTGGACAACTTCTCCGAAGTGACGCTTCTCCGACCGCTGTTGACCGTCAGCGAAACCGGGCCCATCACGCTGCCCCAGGTGAAGCCGGGGCAGAGCGCGGTCTCGGCGCCGCGCACCATCACCAACGGCCAACGCCGCACGTGCCCGCGCCAGCTTGACGACGCTCCGGCTGAGCCGGTGTCCACGGTGCTGTACGGCTTGGCCGGTTGCCGACGAACGGAACCGCACCACATGCAGGAGCTGACGGCCGACGACGCGGCCGGCGTGGGCGCGGTGATCCTCGGCGAACAGGCCGGGTTGTTCGAGTTCACCGGCGAACACCGGGGCGCGACGCCGCAGGCCCTGCGGTTCCTGGGAGCGGACGGCAAGAGCGGCCTGCGTGGCGGCTCGGCTCCCGAGTCGGAATCGGTCGTGATGCGGTTCCGGGGTGCCGACCGTCCCGGCGAATACCGGGCGAAGCTGCGGATCGTGACGCAGGCCATGAATGCCGGCGTGTTGAGTGCCGGCCAACCCGGGGAACCGCCCATCAATCTCCATTACCTGGACATCCCGATCAGCGTCCGCGTGAGCCCGTGAACATCGTTCGAGAAACAAGCGCTCAGGATACGAAGGTCAATAGATCATGCTCAAGTCCAGTTCTCGGGGAATCCAATGTCAACGACAACCCGACCAGTCCTGTTTGCCGCAATTCCTGCAATCCTGTGCGCCATCGGCGTCCCGTTGGGCGGGGCCGCACTCGCCTACGACTCCCCGGGTCCGAAGGCGCCGGTCCCCGAGCACTCGTGCCCGTGGGTCGAGACGAAGCGGCCGGATATCCACACCGTGTTCCTCTGGAAGTTCCTTTCCGAGGCGGACCGCCAGGCCGGGGCCTCGTCGGCGCTGAAGAAGGGGAATCCCGACGCGTTGCTTCAGGGGGACGAGGGCGGGGCGGGACTTGCCGGCACGCGGGACATGCCGGCGTCCGAACCGAAGCTCGGCGGCGACGCTCGGGCGGCGGCGGGAATCGGCCGGTTCGGGGGCGGACTCGTGCTGGGCGGCGCCGGGTACGCGGAAGGTCTCGCCGCGCTGTCGGCCTTACTCGGGCGCGACGGCGGGTTCACGCTGGATTTCTGGTTCAGGAAATCGAACACGGCCTCGCCGTCGGGGCCGAAAGATGGGCGGATTCTGCTGGCCGTCCCCGACAATTCGGGCAAACCGCTGGTGAGCGCGGCTTGGAGCGGCGCGACGTCGGTTGTGTTTGCCGTGGCGGGCACGGAACGCCTCCGTGTGCCTGTGCGCGAAACGGCCGACGGGTGGCATCACTTCGCGCTGGTCGTTGACGCGCCGCGCGGGCAGCCGGATTCCGCGACGCTTTCCCTGACGGTGGACGGGGCAACGGCCAAAGCGGGCCGCCCCGACCCCTTTCGCCCCATCCCATGGTTCAGGGGCATTCCGGCACGGCTGAGGTCGAAGCTCTTGATCGGCGGCGCGCCGGGGCAGCCGGGCCTGCAAGGCGTGGTGGACGAGGTCCGGCTGACCAAGGGCGTCAAGTACCTGTACCCCTGGAACGTGGGCGCGCAGGAACGAACGCGACGGCGGGAGGATCTCGAACTGCGCCCGCCGTTCTTCAGGGGCGGCCGGGTGCTGACCCGCTTCCGGTTCGACGGGGATCTGAAACCGGACGCCTTTGCCGGATTGTCCTGGAAGGGCCGGACGAAGGCCGCCCGTTTCCGGCCGGGCATTCAGGGGCAGGCCCTCGACCTCAGCGGAGTGGATCAGACCGGCTTCGCCATGAAGGGCTTCTACATCCTCCCGGAAAAGGAAGGCACGGTCGAGTTCTGGTTCCGCCCGCTGGACTGGCACAACTTCTATGTAGGCGAGTATGACGGTCGCGACGTGCAGGCTCAATGGCTGATGACGCTGACCGCCAAGGATGCGCTCTACGCCACGCCGTCCAAGAATATCGAGGTAATGCGCGGTCGGGCGTGCCGCGACATGAAGCTGCGCTGGCAGCCAATCCACCCCGGCACCTGGACTCACGTGCTTCTCTCGGTCAAGGACGGTGGCCCTACCGTCTACGTCAACGGCCAGCCCCAGAAGCTCTGGCAGGCCGGCCTGGTCATCCGCGGGCACCCGCATTCCACCGAGCCGCTCAAGAAGTGGCGCGAGCGCACCGGAGGTAAGGATGTCGACGACACCTGGACGCTGGCCTTCGTTCCGTCGCATACGCTCATCGACGAGTTCTCCGTCTATTCGTCGGCCATGACTCCGGAAGAGGCCTGGAACGCCTACGCGCGCTGGCTCCCAGACGCCGCGGCGCAGATGAAGCCGCTGCCGGCGTTCCGGGTGACCTTCGACTACTTCGCCCATTCCTGGGATCGCCAGGAGAAGCTGGAGATCCGCCTCGCCTGTCTTACGGTAGGCAACACAAGACCCGCGAGCGCGGACCTGGAACTGCGCGACGAGAAGGGCGAGGTCCTGCTGAGGGCCGAGAAACAGCGCCTGGACGGCTCGGGGAGCGCGGTCTTCGCGCTGAAGTGTGCCTTGCCCTTCGGCCGCTACCCGGTGGTGGTGCGGTCGCGCGGCGCCGACGGCGCCGTGCTCAAGGAGGAGAAGCAGGAATACGTCCGCGAGAAACCGGCCTGGCTCGGCAATACGCTTGGCAAGGAACGCACCGTGCCGAAGCCTTGGGCGCCGATCGCCGTGGACGGGCGCAAGCTGCGCGTGGTCGGCCGCGAGATCGAACTCGGAGCGAACGGCCTGCCCAGCCGCATCGAGACGCTGAAGCAGCCGGTTCTCGCGGCGCCCGTGACGGTGCGGGTGGGCAAGGTGGAGCTGGCCGGCCGGGGCCCGGTCTTCACCGAGACCGCGCCCGACCGGGTGGCCTGGAAGACCGCGCTGGCCGGGGCCGGATTGACCGCCGACCTGGACGCCTGGATGGAGTTCGACGGCCTGCTCTACTGCGCCATCACCCTCAAGCCGGCCGCCGGCGCGGAGGCGACGGTCGAGGACCTGGACGTCGATTTCCCGATGGCGGCCAACCGCGCCACGCAACTGCTGGCCAATGGCGGCGGCAACGACTTCCGCGCCTCCTGGACGGCAAAGTCCGTACCGGGCGGCGCGGGCCGCGTGTGGAACAGCCTCGACAAACCCTATCCGGCTTTCACGCGGGCGGACGGACTGAAGAACTACATGCCGGACATCTGGATTGGCGGAGACGAACGAGGACTCTATTTCGGCGGGGAGAACGATCAGGGCTGGACCGTCAATGCCAACACGCCCGCCCAGGAGATCGTTCGCGACAAGGAGACGGTCACGTTTCGCATGAACGTGATCCGCGAACCGACGACCATCACCACCGCTGGGCATCGAATTCACTTCGTGATCCTGCCCACGCCGGCGAAGCCCGAGCCGCCCGACTGGCGCAGGCAGATGCTCTCGGGAGGCGTGAACTTCGGATCGTGTGACACGTTCGGCGGGTTCGACATGAAGACCGATCCTTCGGATCCTAACCCCGGAGACGCCTTCCGACTCGAACCGCGCTCGTGGGAGCACGCGAAGAAGATGGCGCCGCAGTGCCGAGCCAAGTGGGGACGCTGCATCCTGTACGCCGACGCGGCGCATCCGGCGCCTGGACCGGCATTCCGGGATTGGAACCACGACCTGTGGGCCGGCACGGGGCGGCTCGCCTGGACGCCCGAGTGTGAGGACTACGCGGTGTGGGCCATCAACGAGTTCCTCAGGCGTGGCTTGATCGACGGCGTGTATTGGGACGATGTAAGCGTCGGCTACACGTATTCGCTCGCATCGACCGCCTACAAGTACGCGGGCAGCAAGAACGGCCGGCGGGTCGGCTTCACCGCGCTGGCGCAACGCCGGGTGAACATGCGCCTCTGGCGGCTCTTCGAGGCCGCCGGCAAGGAGCCGTGCATCTGGGCGCACATGACCGTCTGCTACGAGGTGCCGATCTTCAGCTTCTGCCGGTATCTCTCGAACTGCGAATTCGTCACGGGCGTTGTGCCTCCCGGCACGCGCGACGCGATGGACATGTGGTCGCCCGACACACTGCGCATCCTGGGCGGCTCGGCCAAGTGGGGCACGGGCTACCACAACCTCAGTGTCCTGCCGCGAGCCCTTGCGAACACCGCCGCCGCCAAACAGTGGCTCTATCCGCAAGCCCGCACGGAAACGGGGCTCTATTTGACCAGCGACCAGATGGGCCCCGCCGACGGGCTCGGGCGGGTGCTGGTCCGGGAAAAGCCCTTTGACGGCCCGGTGCGCGCCTATCCGTGGTGGAGGGCCGCCGAGGTGCTCAAGGTGACCGCCCTGGCCGATGCCCAGGCGCTGACCGGGGTCTACGTGCTCGCCGGTCGCGCCATTGTGATGGTGGCCAACCGCGATCGGGCGGTCGAGCGTGACTTCAGCCTCGAACTGGATGCCGCGAAGGTCTTCCCGGGCGCGGCTGGCGTGACCTGGCGCGATCTCGATCCCGGCCTGAAGCCGCCGGCGGCCGTCGTGGCCAGCGCCAAAGAGATCAAAGCCGCCGGCGTGTCCGTTGGCGAGCCGGCGAGGGAGGATCAGGCGAGGGACGCGACGGCCCTGACCGACCTGGTGCGGGGCACCACCCCGCAGGGCCGGGCGCTCGGACGGCTGGAATTGCGCGTAGAGGGGAACAAGGCCCGCGTGGTCGTGCGCCCCCGCGACTACCGCGTCCTGGAAGCGAAGCCGCGGCAATAGGGGGGAGCGACTGACCTGCCCCCGTTTCATGTACCTGTAGCCGGAAAGGACCAGCCAATGGGAAGCGCAATGAGACTCGCGATAGCCTGGGGATCAGCGGTCTTGGCGGTCGCGGGGGCCAAGGCCGCCGAACGGGTCTTACCACTGAACCTCGCGGCCCGACACGAGGCCACGGACAAGGTACAGGTCCAGGAGCTAGGCCCGAACGAGTACGAGTGGTCGCTGCCCGACGGCCTGGCGCAGACCCTCAACATCGATCTCCGCAAGCTGGGCGTCAAGGCGAAGGACTACGACGAATTGCGGTTCGACCTCAAGCCACTGGGGTCCCAAGTGGCGCTGCATACCATGCTCTTCGGCATGCCGACAGAGAAGGAACTGAGCAGTTGGTACACAAAGTTCAAGACGGAAACCGGCCAGTGGACGACCGCCCGCTTCAACCTCCGCGTGGACGACGACGGCGCCATGTATCCGGACCGTTTTCCCGGATTCCAGGCGGGCGTCCTGCGGATGAGGCTGGGCCGGCGGATGCTGGGATACCCCGGCGAGCCGCGGTGGCGCAAGGCCGTTCTGCGCAAGCCGCGGCTGATCCGCTGGGTCGTGGCGGCGGACTTCGAGCCGCGCGACGTGAAGATCGCTGCCGGCGACGCCGAGCTCTCCTACACCTACCCCCTGCGCCTCAAGAACCGTACCGACAAGCCACTGACCGCCACGATTGAAGCTGACCCTAAGCATACACTGAAGTCGTTCCGCGCGTACCCCGCCAAGTCCTCGATCGAACTGGCCGGCGGCGAGGAGAAGATCGTCCCGATCCGGCTGTTGATCTCGCAGGAGCAGGCGAAGAAGTTGGCGCCCGGCTACAGCGAGCCGGCCTGCCCGAGAGTCTCGGTCGATGGGCTGGCCGACTCGGATGTGCAGCCTTGGATCGGCTACCGGAAGATGCCGATGTGGGCCGTCATTCCGGTCAGCCGGACGACCTGGACGCCGGCGACGTTCCAGCAGCGGGTGGCGGCGGCCGCCAAGGTCATGCCGGTGGATGGATGGAAGACCGACATCCTCCGCAAGGCCGACGAGGCCTTGAAGTATGACTTCCCCGCGTACGACTGGTGGCCCACGCCGGGAACGAAGCCGAGGGCGGCGCCCCACTGGGGGAACTCCTACCGCTGCCCGGACTGCAAGGGCGACATGCGTCAGGTGACGCCCGATGACATCCACCATCACCTCTGCCAGCAATGCGGCAAGAAGTTCGAGAACCACCCGTTCCTCGACCAGTGTGCACGCCAGGAGTACTTCGCGGGCCGCTTTGCGGACGCGCGGCGCCTCGCCGCAGCCTGGCTGCTGACCGGCGAGGACAAGTACGCCGAAAAGGCCGTCGCGATCATGCTGGCCTATGCCGACGCCCATCCGACGATGTCCGTGACCGACTACCGCTCGACCGCCGGCGGGTCGCGGCTGGGCTACAACACGTTGATCGTGACGTGGTGCCTGCCGAACCTCGCGGAGGGCTACACGCTGCTGGCGTCGTACCCGGGGCTGGACGTGGGCAAGCGCAAGCGGATCGAGACACTGCTGATCGACGAGGGCCTGCGCGTAGCCCGGCACGGCTGCGAGTTCAACAACCAGCAGGCCGAGCATATCCGGACCTACGGCAGCGTGGCGCTGGCGACCGGCTACTGGCCGCTGCTGGGCGAGGCCGTGTCCGGCGACTTCGGCTGGCACGCGATGGTCGAGTATGCCTACTCCGAGGACGGCATCGGACACGAGGGCCAGGCCTATCACTTCGCCCAGTGGGCGGCGATGAACAACTTCGCGTGCTTCGCCGCCGATCGGGGCCTGGACCTGATGACGCCGCGGTTCAAGCGGGTCTTCGACGCGTCGCTGTCGCTGGGCAGGGACGCCGGCTATGAGCTGGCGTACCGCCGGTACCGCGAGCCGGCCTATCTGGTCGTGCTGGAGGCAACGCGCAGACGACCCGGCGAGCAGTCGATTCTCCACGGCGTGCTCGACGTCCCCAAGGCCTCCGACGTGCGGATGACCTCCAGGCTGATGGACGGGATGGGCTACATCTTCCTGCGGCTGGGCACCGCGGCGGATTTCCGCGAGATCCGCATGAACTACAAGGAGCAGTTCGACCGCAATGAGCACGACCGCTTCACGACGTTTTTCTACCGCAACGGCCGGCAGGTGGACTCCTGCATCGGCCGCTGCCGCTACAGCGATCCCGGCGCGCTGTTCATGGCGGACACGGCCGCGCACAACACCATCGTCATCGACGGCCAGGACTCGCGCGACGTGACGGGCAACCTGCTGGTCTGGCGGGAAGACGGCGAGACGCCGATGGCGGTCGTCGCCACCGACCCCAAGGCGACGCTGTACGAGGGCGTCCGGCAGTTGCGCGGCATTGCGCTACTGGGCGATGCCTACGTCGTGTTCGATCGAGTGGTCTGTGACCGGCCTCGGACGATTGACCGCTACCAGTACGGCCCCGGCAAGGCGGTGTTCGCCTTCAAGGCCGTCCTGCCCGCGGCGCCGTTGCCGAAGCTTCCCCCGCGCGGCCGGTTCACCGAGATCGTCAGCGGCCCGGCCGGCAAGGAGATGCGGATCGACTACGGGAACGATCTCAAGATGCGGCTGGTCTGCGACCGGGAGATGACCGGGGGCAAGGCACGCACGTACGGCGGCTATCAGCAGAACATGATGGACGTCACCTGGGCTCGCGTCGAGGGCGCCCGGGAGGCTACCTTCCTGGCCACGTTCTCGCTGGGCAAGGACGCCGAGCCCCCGGCGGCGAGGATAATCAAGAGCAGCGACGACGAGATCGTGCTGGAGGTGAAGGGCAAGGACAAAACGTACACCATCGCCGTCAAACCGGGGGAAAAGAAGGCGGAGGTGACGGGGAAGTGACAGGCAGACGCAGTCACGGGGTACCGACGGGTATCGATGGGTTCCGACGGAATCGACAATAGCGCCAGCTTTGGAGAAGAGCGCATGAAGCTCGTATGGCAAGTGGCAGTGTGTATGTCGGGTTTGGCAATTCTCGGGACCATGGCGCGGGCTGATTTCCCGATTGCGGAGAACGGCCAGCCGAAGTGCGTGGTGGTGGCGGGCGCGGAGTTCGCCAAACAGGCTAAGGACCTGACCGGCTACCTGGAGCAGATCACGGGCGCGAAGATTCCGGTCGTGGCCAATGAAGCGGCCG
>Ga0307380_10006684_pt1 | contig 15102 bp, 14 predicted proteins | sample UN3MG_FD_202239 | JGI IMG/M metagenome (GOLD analysis project Ga0307380, IMG submission 202239) | Soil microbial communities from Risofladan, Vaasa, Finland - UN-3 | ecosystem: Environmental > Terrestrial > Soil > Coastal area > Acid sulfate soil | place: Finland: Risofladan, Vaasa | collected...
GTGCGGATGGCTCGGCGAGTTGGTCAGGATATCTTTCACGACCCCTTCGGTGAGCTTGTCTGTTCGCTGATCTTTTTTCAGGACAATGGCGACTTTTTTACCTGGCTTTATATCGGACCTGATGTTTCCTTCCATTCATGTTCTCCTCACGGTCGTCGTCCGGGTGAAATTTCCTATCCCTATTATATTCTCGAAGCCCGAGTCCGTCCATTCCGGATGAATGAGGCCGGCTTTCTCCGCGATGGCACTCACCCGGCTGACCCCGAAGTAATCCTCCGGATCGTTGGTGACTCGGCCGAGGCAGCTGAGGGTGTTGGCCGCCTTGGCCGTGTCGATGGTGCTCCCCGAACCGACCAGGCAGAGAAAATCGAGGTCAAAATGGAGGATTTCCGCTTCCAGCCGGTAAACAGTCCCCCCGCGGCGCGTTGCGCCGGGCACCGGCAATCGCCTGCTCGCTGACCAGCCCCATCCCGGCCTCAGACAGAGATTCTTTGACCCGCTGAAGGGAAATACGCGCTGTCCTGGTTGATCATACTCCGATTTCTCTGTATATTTGATCACTCCACTCACAACCCCGGAAAATTGGACGGTCATAACCCATGAATATATCTTTAATTGGACTGCCGAAGGCAGGGAAAACCACGATCTTCAACGCCCTTACCGGCTTGGAAGCGCTGGTGGCGGCCTATTCCGGCCAAAAGGCGGAACCGAATGTGGCGGTGGTAAAGGTCCTGGATTATCGGGTCGGACAGCTCTCCAAGATGTACAACCCGAAAAAGACCATGCATGCCGCCATCCAGCTTACCGACCCGGCCGGCACCGGCGGGGCCGATCCCTCGGGCGGACCGTTCTCCACAGAGATTCTGGCGTTGCTCAGGAAGGCTGACGCCCTGGTGGCGGTGATCCGCAACTTTCGCGACGAATCCCTGGAGGAAACGATGGAAAGGCCGGACCCGCAGCAGGACCTGGAAACAATCGAGAACGAGCTGCTGCTCTCCGATCAGATCATAGTGGAAAGAAGGTTGGAGCGGATCGAGGCGGACCACCGGCGCGGGCTGAGGAGCATGCAATCCCAGGCGGAGGAGAAGCTTCTGCGAACGCTCCTGGCGGAGCTGGATAACGGCCAAGCGATCCGCTCTCTGGAGCTGACCCCGGAGCAGAAAAAGACAATCAGCGGCTTCCGCTTCTTGAGCGAGAAGCCGCTCCTGCTTATCCTCAACACCGCCGAGGAGAGCTACGGGAAGACCGGTCCGCTCCTGGAGCAGCTGGGCCGCAACCATGATATCATCGAGTTCGCCGGCTCCTTCGAGATGGAGCTCAGCCGGCTGGAGCCGGAGGAAGCGGAAGCATTCCTGGCGGACCTGGGGATAGAGGAATCCGCCCGGGCCCGCCTGACCACTTTCGCCTACCGGGCGCTGGGTTACATCAGTTTCTTTACCGTGGGCGAGGACGAGGTGCGGGCCTGGAAGATCCGAGACGGGGAAAACGCAGTGGCGGCGGCCGGGACTATCCACAGCGACCTGGCCCGCGGGTTCATTCGGGCCGAGCGTTTCTCCTACGACGACCTCATTGCCTGCGGATCGGAACGAGAACTGAAGGGGGAGGGGCTCATGCGCCTCGAGGGTAAGGAATACCTGGTCCAGGACGGGGACATCCTCAGCATCCGGTTCAGCGTCTAACAACGGTCTCAGCAAGCTTCAGCGATCCTAGACCCTCCCCGTTTCCTTCTCATCCCGTTAGCCCTAGATGATGAAACCGTAGAAAATCGCGGTGAGAGTATCCGCAGCAGCGATTTCACGTCCACCCGGGCGCCGAGGCGCGGCTTTACCTAAACCCGGAGAAGGGGGTGGATGGGGTTGAAACCGCTCTGCAGTACGCCAGGGACATCATCGCCGAGAGGATCAAAGAGGATGCCGACCTCCGCAGGCGAATGCGCTCCCTCTTCTCTCGAAAGGCAGTCCTGCAGTCGACCGCTGTCAGGCAGTCGGCCGTTGCCAGGGGCTAGAAGGAGAAAGCGGCCAAGTATCGGGATTGCTTTTCCTGGAGCGAACCGCTGGCCTGAACGCCCTCGCACCGGGTGCTGGCCATCCTGAGGGGCGCCGCGGAGGGACTACTCTCCTTCCACATGTTGCCCGACCAGGAGACCGCCATCCACCCTATAGAGGAGCATCTCCTTCGCAGCAGGAACGAGGCGGCCGGGCAGCTCCGTATCGCGCGTCCGAGATTGCTTCGAGCGCCTGCCGGCGCCCTCCGGCATTTCAGGCCATTTCCCCTTGGTGCGGGCGGCCGGTGTACCGTACCACCTCCGTCGCGGAGCATATAGCCCATATCGCCGGATATATTGAGATTAGCGGGGTGGGATGTGTTGCGTCAGTTCCAGCAAGAAACGTATCACGGAAAAGGTTTCGATCTTTCCCTTGAAGAAGTCATTGTCAGAGGTATAGGAGATTACCGTGGCTTCACCGGTTTCATCGAAGCCGCCTTCCAAAACGAGGCAATGAAAAGATTTGCTAAACCCTTGTCAAGACCCCGGAGTTTTCACAGCTACATCAGTGGAAAATGGCAGGATACCCATCGTCCCGGGCTCGACTCCTGGAGTACCGGAACCACAGTCTCGCAGGTTTTCCGGTGATACAAGCAGCGGGGATGGAAGGGGCATCCGGAAGGAATATCGATCGGGCTCGGAGTTTCCCCCCTCAGCACGATGATCTTTCTCTTGGCCAAGGGATCCGGGATCGGCACGGCGGCGAAAAGAGCTTCTGTATAGGGGTGACGGGGCTGATCGAAGATTTCCTCGGTCGCCGCCATTTCCACAATCCTACCAAGATACATCACCGCGACCCGGTCTGATATCTGACGAACGCTGCTCAGATTGTGAGTGATATACAACATCGTGAGGTGCAGCTCGTGCTGCAGTCGGATTAGCAGGTTGAGGATCCGGGCCTGGATCGAGACATCGAGGGAAGAAGTCGGCTCATCGGCGATCAGGATCGATGGTCGCAGCGCGAGGGCTCGGGCGATGACGACTCGCTGTGCCTGGCCACCGGACAGCTCGTGGGCGAAACGGTCCTTGTGATCGGGACTGAGATCCACCGTGCGCAGCACCTCGTCTACCGCTTCCTCGACCTGCTCCGGGACAACGACACGGTTCACCCGAATCGCCTCCCTCAACAGGGAACCAACGGTGAGTCGCGGGTTCAAGGAAGCCCGTCCTTGCTGGAACACGATTTGAAGCAGAGATGCCAGGGCGCTTCCGTACTCCACAGGGGCTTTCCCCATCACGTATACCTTGCCGCGGGTCGGAGAAAGGAGGCCCAAAATGAGCTTAGCCAGCGTTGTCTTTCCGCAACCGCTCTCCCCAACCAGGGCAAGCACCTCCCGGGGACGTACTTCGAGATCAATTCCATCCACCGCCCGGACCCATTTGGTGCCCGAGACGATCCGGCTGAGCACATTCTTTGTGTGTAGAAAGTACTTGGCCAAAGCCACGGTCTGCAAGGCCGATCCTGAAGAGTCCATCTTTTGCTCAGACATTGTGACAGCTCACCCAGTGTCCTCGCTTGAGCTCCCGGAGTTCGGGTCTGACCTCCTGGCAACTTTCCAAGCGCAGGTCACAGCGCGGATAGAAGCTGCAGCCTGGAGGAAGGTTATCCAGGCTCGGTGGGAAACCAGGGATCTCTGCCAACGGCCTTTTCAAGTCGTGGCGAGGGATAGCGTTTAGAAGCTTACGTGTGTAGGGATGCAAAGGATTTTGAAAGAACTCCACAGTAGGCGCCGTTTCCACCACCCGGCCCGCATACATCGTGTAGATCCTGTCGCAGATCTCGGCCAGAATACTCAGATCGTGGGTGATGAACAGTAGGGCGGAACCCTCACTGATCACCTTTTCCTTGATCAGTTCAAGGATCTGGCGTTGGATCGTAACATCCAAAGCCGTAGTCGGCTCGTCGGCAATTACCAAGTCGGGATCGCAACTGATCGCCATAGCTATCAGGACCCGCTGTTTCATACCCCCGCTTAGCTCGTGAGGATAACTGTGGAAGCGTTGTGCCGGCTCGGGTATTCCCAGGCTGTTGAGCAGCACCACGGCTTTGCGTTTTGCCTCCCTGGCATCTACAGAATTGTGAGCTATGATCACATCGCAAATTTGCATCCCGATGCTCACCGTGGGATTCAGATAGCTTGAAGGATCCTGAAAAATCAGGCTGAGACGGTTTCCCCGGATACCTCGCAGAACCTGTTCGCTGCCGTGGATCAGGTCCTGACCGCGAAAAAAGACTTCCCCTGAAATGATCTTCCCCGGGGGTGGCACGAGCTGCATCATCGAAAAAGCCAGGGTTGATTTGCCGCAACCGCTCTCCCCGGCCAAGCCGACAGTCTCCCCCTCATCGATATACAGATCAACAGAATCCACCGCTTTGATGATCTTCTGGTTAAGTTCGAACTGTGCGGACAGCTGCTTGACCTCAAGGATCCTTGACACAACTCTACTCCCGGTTCCTGTCTGCTATTCCCTCAACGATGCTTGCTCTCGCTGGCAATTCACTTTCCTCTCCGGCGGGCTTTGGGATTTAGGATATCCCCCAGCCCGATTCCAAACAGGTTAAAACCAAAAACGAGCAAGGCAATACAGATACCGGGAAAGATGACCATCCAGGGACTGCGAAGCAGATAGCTCTTACCCAGTGACAGCATGGCTCCCCAAGAGGCCTTTGGAGGCTGGACACCAATGCCGATGAAGCTCAATGAGGCCATGTCGATCAGGGCGTAGCCAAGATCGAGGGACAGCTGAACGATGATCACCGAGACGATATTAGGCAGGATGTGGGCGAACACAATACGCACAGACTTGAAGCGCAGCACATGGCAAGCCTCGATATAAGGTTCTTCTTTGATCGAAAGAGCCACGCTTCGTACTAACCGGGCCAGCATCGGCATATAGCTTATCGATATAGCGATGATCGCGTTTCGCATCCCAGGACCCAGCAAAGCTACGATCACTATGGCGAGAAGCAAATGGGGAATGGAGATGATCATATCCATCATGCGCATGACCACCTCGTCGAAGGTTCCGCCAATATATGAGGAAATTAGTGCCAGGGGCACACTGACGGCAAGCTCGATTAAAACGACCAGGACGGTAATGGCAAAGGCAATCCGTGCCCCGTAAATCACTCGGCTGAAAATATCCCGCCCCACATGGTCTGTACCGAAGGGGTGAGCCCAGGAAGGCGCTGCATAGGTAGCATTGAGGTCGATAGTGTAGGGATCGAAGGGAGCGATCAAGGGAGCAAAGATGGCCAGCACGGCGAAGAAACCAATAATGATCAGACCGGCCGCCGCCAGGAAGTTCGACCGTACCCGGGTGAAGGCTTTACGAATTTGTCGCGTAATGAACCGCGCGCGGGCAGTCATTCCGTCATTTCCTCGAAGTGTAGCGAATTCTTGGATCGAGAACCCCATAGAGCAGGTCTACCACGAAGTTTGAGACTACAAACACAACGGAAATAAACACGGTCAGGCCGAGCACGATTGGAAAGTCCTGTGTCAATGTTGCGTTGACCAAGAGGCTGCCGACCCCTCCCAATCCGAACACGTATTCCACCAGCACTGCAAACACGATGTAAGAGCCGATCATAAATCCGGACACTGTCAATACCGGAGCAAGGGAGTTTTTGAACACCCGAGCGATGATCTTTCTTTTAGACAAGCCCATGGCCCGGTCTTTAACCACGTAGTCCTTCTGCAGCTCCTCTATCATGCTGGTTCTGAGCATACGGAACAGCAGACCGACAAAAGTCAACGACAGGGCCGAGCAGGGAAGGATCAATCGCTTGATGTCGAAGAGGCCCTCCAGCCCCATTGGCGGAAGCCATCCCAACCACAGGGAAAAGATGATGATCAGCAGGAGACCGACAACAAATACCGGAGTCGAGGCAGTAATTACCGATAGGGTGATCAGGGCGTTGTCCAGGATCGTGCCTTCACGCATGGCGGCAACAATACCCGTTGGGATGGACAGGATCAAGGTTAAAAGACCGCTGATCAGAACAAGTTGGAGGGACACGGGCATACGCTCCATAATCAAAACCGAAACCTTGACATCCTTGATGAATGATGTCCCGAAATCCCCTCTGAATATCCCTTTGAGCCAAAGCCAGTACTGCACGGTGATCGGCTTGTCGAGATTCAGTGTTTCCCGGATCATTTTGATCCTCTCCAAGGGCACCTTATGCCCGGCAGTCATGGTAGTGACCGGATCACCCGGGGCAGCCTGAAGAAGTACAAAGATGAGCAGAGAAACGGAGACCACTGTTAAGGCGGCAGTGATTATTCGGCGAACGATGAAGACGATCAGCTCAGCACTCATTTGACTGTTAAATCCCTCAATCTCTAAACCGTCGCTCGATATTCAGAGACCTCTCGATATGAGAACGAGAAAAAAAGCTTGGCTGGAAGGCAGGAATCGCCTCCCAACCAAAGCCTTGATTTTTTGGAGCTTCGAAACTATTTCTCCAGCCAAACGTCCTGGAGGAAATGCTGGAAGAAGAACATCGGTCCCGGCTTCAGCCCTTTCAATTTAATCGTGGCCGGCATAGCTTCCTTGATATGGTAGATCCATACCCTGGGAGCTTCCTCGTAGATGATCTTGTTTACTTCCTGGAACAGCTGAGCCCTTCGAGCTAGGTCCGTTTCCGCAGCTGCCTCGTCGAGCAACTTATCCACCTCTGCGTTAGCGTAGTAGGAGAAATTACAGCAACCGTCCGGCGGAATGTTGGTGGAATAGCAGAACGGTACCAATGTTCCCGCCGCATCGGGGAAGTCAGGATACCAGAAGCTCATGGCGGCATCCTCATAGTTACCTGCCTGAAGATGGTTCCACAGCAGGCTAGCTTCCTCCGACACCAGCTCCACTTTTACACCGATGGCCTTGTAGTACTCCTGGAGCACAAGTCCTGTTTCCGCATCGGGAGAATTGGCCCCTACGAGAAGCTTCATGGAGAATCCATTACCATACCCTGCCTCTTTCAGCAGAGTTTTAGCTTTCGCCGGATCGTACGGGTACGGATCTCGGACACCTTTCAGCGATCCCGCCATCATCGGGGCGATGTCAGTGATTGCCGGCTCGGCATAACCCCGAATGACTGCTTTCGTTATGGAGCTGCGATCGATGGCATAGTTCAGAGCCTGCCGCACACGAACATCGTTGAAGGGCGCTTTCTTCATGTTCAGGGCCAGATAGTACACGATGTAGGTGCCGAAAACGTTGGTGTTGAAATCCTTGTTTCCTTCCAGATTTTCAACGTTGGCGAAGGACATGTTGTAAACAATGTCCAGGTCTCCGCTGCGCAGACTACTCAGCCGGGTAAACTCCTCGATAATGATGTTGAAGATGATCTTGTCGAGATAAGGCTTGCCTTCCTCCCAGTAGTCATCGAACTTGGTCAACACAACACGGCTCCCTCGCTCCCAATTTTCCAGCTTGAAGGGACCGGCCCCGATCGGGTTTTCCCCCAATCCGATCCCGTACTTCTCAACCGCCTCCTTGCTGCTTACCGCCCCTATCGGCGTGGCAAGAGCATTCAGAATATCCACGACTGCACCTGTCTTGATCTGGACGGTCATGCTGTCCAGGGCCTCTATGCTGTCGATCGGGTCGAGCATCCAGCCCATGGGCGACTTCGACTCGGGGTCGACAGCGAGTTCCATGCTGGCAATTACATCCTCTGCATCCAGAGTGGTCCCATCATGGAACTTGACGCCCTCCCGAAGATGCAGGATGATCTTGTTTCCATCCTTCACCTCCCATGAGGTGGCCAAACCCGGCTCGATCTCCGCCTTTTCGTTGAATCGCAGCAGGGTGTCCCAGATAGCGACGGCTGTAATGTTGTTGGATGCATCGTAGGCATGGTAGTAGGCCAGGTTCGGAATCGGCCGGTACACCCCGAAGGTCAGTGTACCTCCCCCAGACGGCCCCCCCTCGGCAGTCGGTGCGGCCGTTTGGGGCTCTCCCGTGCCGCCGGCCATCAATGCGATGGTGGCCGATAGAAACAGCAGCACCACCATGGCGCTCGCAAGTGTTCTCTTCATCTTGCCCTCCTTAGTGTGTTTCCGGCTCCATCTCCAAGCAGGCCTCGGGTTGAAGAAGACCGATTATTGATGAAATTATGACTACCGGGTTCTCCCCTGTCAAGAGAACCGATACTCGCCAACAGATTCAAGCCGAGAGCTCAGCCACCGCTAAGCCCCAGAATTCGCAGGATATTCACCCGAAACATTCTGTCCTTGACCTCGTCCTCCAAATGAGTGGCTCGGACCCGGGTGATCTCGAAAGCCATATCCATATAAGGCGTACAGCTGCCAAAAACAATCCTCTGCTCCCCCGCCTGCTCGACCAACAGCTCAATGAAATCCCGTCTGTATACCCCTGATACGTCGAAGCTCACATTCGGATTCTCGCGTGCTACAATCAACGCATCGTCGAAGCTCATCCCGGAGATATCCTGCTGCCCTCCGTGAGTCGCAATGAAGGTAGTATCCGGATGCCGACTTGCTAAATCTTGAATCTGGAGCGGATGCGAAACAACGGGATACCCAGCGGAAACATAGACCGGCACCCTCCCTTCGAGGGCCTCGACCACCCGATCCACTTTTTCGGAGGTGATCGGGTAATTTTCCTCCCATGGGTGGAGATGGATACCCCGAAGTCCGTAATCTATCACGGCTCGAAGCGCCTGTTCCGGAGCCTGCCTGAGCAAGGCGTTTACTCTTCCGAAACCGACGAGGTTGGGATACTTACTCTGAGTCTCCGCAATCCAGCGGTTAGCTCGGTCGAAATCGAAATCCGGGGGCTTCAATGGACGTACGACCGCTCGTTCCACACCGTTGACCCTCATCATCTCCAAAAGGTTTTCGGGGCTGAGGGAGTTTTCATACAGAGATTCACCGATGAACACATTGGCGTCGATCACGGCGTTAGTTCCTCCCCACTTCGAGATGGATTAGCTCTGCGATGTTCTTCCAAAGCACCCGTTCCTCAACATCCGGCGGCAGATTCAGCATACGAATCTTTTCCAACTCCGATACAGGATCCCCGGCGGGGCTGTCAGTGGCAAAGACCACCCGATTCGCTCCGAGAAGCTCGATGGCCTTACGAACGATACGTGGATATGGAGTCGAAGAGGTATCCAACACCAGATTAGGCTGCCTTTGGGCGCAGCGTAGCATATCATCGGCATGAAAATAGCCGCCCATATGGCAGATGATCGTGGTATCGGGACAGAGAGCTGCCGCCCTGGCGATCTGCAGGGGAAGGGCGGGGATCTTGTCTCCGCAGTGAGTAAACACAGGCACGCCCAGCTCGCCGGCCTTGCGGATCAGCTCCACACAGAGAGGCGCGAAAGGTTTGACCAGATTGGAGATGGGGTGTAGCTTCAAGCCCTTCATCAACGGATTCGCCTTTATCGTCTGTTCGAAGATCTCAATAGATTTTTGTCCAAATTTGGGATCGATGCGGGGAAATCCGATCAGGCGTTCAGGAAACTCGGCTACATATCGCTTCAGGTTTTCCAAACCCGCGGAAGGTCCGGGTTCGTCGGAGTAGGAGGTGATCACAGCCATGTCGATGCCAGCTTCGTCCATCAGAGCTATGAGCTTCTCCGGTGGGTCGTACCAACCCCAGATGTCATTTTCATCGGCATGGGCATGGGCATCGATGATCACGGTCGGCTCCTGATGAAAAAATTCGATCTACCAAGGGATTCGCCCTAACGGCTCCCGTTGAGGCACAAGGCAGCATTCAGTTTACTACCAGAATGGTTCTCTTCGCAAGGGAAGCGGAGACGGGATTAAGATTTGAGCGCTTCAAAGGAACCGAGTATTTTACCAAAGAAATCAGACATGATATATTTTGAGGCACTGACAATTAATGGAGAAGAGGGAAGGCGATGAAAAACTGGTTTGCCGCACTGCCCACGGGAGCAACGCTACACTACGAGGAGAAGGGATCGGGGGGGGAAGCACTCATCCTAATTCACGGGCTCCTCGGCACCGCCAGAGCAGAGTTGGGGCACTTGATCGACTGGCTGGCGGAGAAGTATCACGTGTTTGGAGTTACACTTCGCGGCTATGGGGAATCAACACCGAAACCACGAAGATTTCCATCTGACTTCTACTACCGGGATACTGAAGATGTAATTGCCTTCATGGATGCCATGGGTTTGGAAAGAGTACATTACTTAGGTTTCTCCGACGGGGGAGAGATCGGCCTGATCGCCGGCGGGAAGTATCCTCGGCGTTTTCGTTCGATCGTGGTCTGGGGGGCGATTGGGTATCTGGGACCGATTGTCCAGGAAGAGGTAAAGAAATACTATCCGGCCACATGGGTCACCGAAGAGATCAAGGCCCGCCACGGGATCGACGATCCCGACCCCATAGTCAAGGAATGGGTGGAGGCGATCACCAGCATGGTGGCTGCAGGCGGGGATATAAGCCTGCACCTAGCCGATCAGATCACCGCTCCCCTTTTATTACTGCTGGGTGAAAAGGACTACCTCAACCCCCCGGAATATGCCCGTATGCTGGTGGAAAAAGCGAAAAACGGGAAGCTGGTCATGTTTTCCTGTGATCACGCCATTCATGACGAAGACCGGGAAGGTTTTAAAAAGGTCGTGGGAGAGTTTCTGGAAGAGCTACGCACTGATTGACCAGAACCACCTCGATATGCTCTACCTGGAGCGAGTGCTACAGTTTGAGCTCTTTCTCGAAACGGGGAATCGCCTGAAGTTTTGAGATGGTGCCAGGAGAAGGACCCGATGGCTAGACGAACAAGCCCCACAGCACTGACGGTCTCCGGGAGGTTGGCCTAGTGAAGGAGCTTGACTCTACGGACGCAGCTTTGTCTTCCTTCCCGGGCATGTGCTGCAGGTTAGCCTCGTACACGGCATCAATCTTACCGTGGGTGAAACCTGTCTCCCTCAGAATCGCTCTGGCTTTCTCTGCTAAGCTCTTGGGATACCCGGAGCTCATCTCTATGTCGTGGAGAAAACAGGCGGCGTGAAGCACTTCATTGTCGTAGTCCAGACCTTCCTTAATCTTTCGCGCTAGCTGGTAGATGCTGTAGGAGTTCTCGTAGCCGGAGGCCAGACGACCCGCCGTCAGATCTTTGGCATACTGTTGAATAAGCTTTCTCATACATTCTTCCCTCTGGACATTGTAAGAAATCCGGCAAGCAATGATCATTCAGAATACAGCGGATCCCCCTGTTGTAAATCCAATGCGTTTAAATAAATTCTCAGAATTAGTTCGAGAGGTCGCGGTGCTTTCCAATTTGAACTACGACCAAATGCTTTTCTTCGTATGCGTCAGATTAACCCTACCTGGTAGGCTGCCCGTGGATGCGACATACTGCTCCATGGAACGAGTGAAGAAGAACAACACCCGTAGAGATACGTTGCACTTGCCAGAAATGGAACAATTAAAACCCAGAAAGTATCAATCCAGTGAGAGGTACAGTTATGATCGGAGGTGGGCAGGCAAAACCCCGAATTGGGCAGCCGTTGGGGACGATCGAGACAATTACGCCGTGTATCCCCGGCTGTGCGGTACAAATCCCATGACAACCGCGCTTCCCATCCCGTGCCAAGCGGCATGAGCAGGTAGAGCCGTGTAGTAGAAGGGGCTAACGAGCCGAGAAGCTCTCGTAGAACCGGATGTTTTCCTTGAGCATGTCCGGGATTTCCAAATCGTACGGGCAGCGCTCCACACACTGCCTGTATTCGCTGCATCCCTTGGCCAGCTCTACCGCCCGGTCGTGCTCCTCGGTTATGACCTGATCTCCGGGCATCTGCATGGAAAAAACTTTCAAGAATGTTACCGTCGGAATAGGGATATCTTCCGGACAGGGCAGGCAGTAGCCGCAGCCCCGGCAAAAGCGGGCTCCCATCTGCTCGGTAAGCCGCCGCATCTCCTCCCGGTCCCGGTCGGTCAGGACTTCGTCGTTCTGCCAGACGGCCAGGTTTTCTGCCATCTCCTCGGGTCGTTCGATGCCGGTGCAGGGAAACAGCCCGATGTAGCCTTTGAGAAACCGCAAGCAGAGCGGGGCGTCGGCGATCCTGCCGCCGCCGAAGGGTTTCATGGCCAGCACCGCGACATTTCGTTTCAGAGCTTGTTCCATGAAGGCTCCGTCGATGTATTCCCGACTGATGAAGTTTGCAGGCACCATCGCCACCTGCAGCGCTTCGATCTCCAGTCCCTTCAGCGCTACGGCGGGTCGGTGAGCGGAAAAACCGAGAAATCTGATTTTCCCCGCCTCCACAGCTTTCTGAGCCGTTTCCAGAATTCCACCTGGAGAAAGGAAGGAATCTTTCTCAATAGCATCGCCGCCGTGAAAAAGAAAAGCATCCAGGTAATCGGTTTGCAGCCGCTGTAGGGATTCATCGATCTCCTTCTGCAATTCCGCCGGAGTCTGTTTTCCCGATTTTGAGATTAGGACTACCCGATCGCGAATCCCTTTGAAGGCTTCTCCGAGACGCAGTTCGCTATCCAAGTAGGCCCGGGCGGTGTCGAACCAGTTGATGCCCAAGTCCATCACTTCGTGGACCACGCGTATGCTCTGCCGCCGCTTCAGCCGTGTTATTTGTATGGTGCCCATGCCCAGCGGAGAAACCTGGAGACCCGTGCTCCCGAGCTCTTTCAATATTTTCCTCTCAACTTGTGTACTCTACGTATTTGGCCTTGTTTTTGAAACCCTCGCTCTGGTGTTTTCGCATTCTTTTGGAGTTTGGTGAAGCAGCTCCGGCTCTTATGTCCGCGATATTGAGAGGTAACGGATTGGCGGCGGATAAAAAAACTCTGCATTTATCGTTGGTTGTGATACACTTACAGTGATATATCCGATAAAAATTTTAAGCTGTACTGCCTGGTTTCACGTGTCGAAACTAATAGAAAAGAGACAGGCGCCGTGATCTACGAAAATGAATACACACAGTTGCTCGACATCTGCAGGCAGATCACTAGGCATAGGCAAATGCTGGCAAAACCCAGAATCGAGCAGCTGATCCTGAAACACGTTGACGAAAAGGTAGCCAACCCTCAGCTGCTCTCCCATTTGATTGCTGAATCTGTTATGAGGCGGATCGACAGGCAGCTTGTGGAGAGCAAAAACATCTTTGTACAGGAATTTGATATTCCTCAGACCGAGCTGTTCTACAGTATGGCCGAAGCGGTGCCTTTCGTGTATGCCGGTCACATATTGGCCAATCAGTATCTCGAACGGGCGGTAAGCGGCCTCCGTTCGTTCACCATTCTGGATATCGGAATCGGCAATGGCGGCCAGGTTAAGAGATTGCTCGACGCCTTGGCCGGCAATCGAGGTAAACTGGAAGCGGTTCAGATCATCGGGCTGGATCCGGTTGAGAAGAACCTCGCAGAAGCCCGCAGCAGGCTCGAGAAGGCGAAGAAGGGCTACCCATTCAGGTTGGAGTTCCAGCCGTTGTGTACCATGGTGGAAAAGCTCGACGGTGATGATTTTGAATCGATCCGGGAGAAGTCCAAGGGCAATCTAGTAGTCAACTCGACTTTCTCCTTTCATCACACCAGCCATCCGTTGAACGATCAAGAGACGAGGACCGATCTGCTGAGACGTCTCGCGTCACTTAAACCGCGGATCCTGACTCTAGTCGAGCCGAACTCCAATCATGACACTGAAGAGCTGGTCAAACGGGTTCACCATAGCTGGGAGCATTTCGGAAATGTATTTGCTCTTGTGGATGAAGCGGATATCGATGCTTCTCATAAATATCTCATCAAAGGCAAGTTCTTTGCCAGGGAGATCAGAGATATCTTCGGAGTCAGCGATCACTTTCGTTGCGAACGGCATGAGTTGTATGATTCGTGGCTGCTGCGCCTGTTCAAGGCGGGATACAAGCCGTTTGATCTTGGGGATCTTTCAGTTGAGCTGCCGCCGTACTGCCAATACACTGTGTCGGAAGGTTTGGTACGTTTGAACTACAACGATACGACCATCGTTGCTGTGATGGCGTTTACCACTTAGAAGATAGATTTCTTTGTTTAGATAACGAGGAGGAACAGCATATGGCAAAGGGCAACAAAAAGACCGAGCTGAAAGTTTTCGGTGCCACAGTACAAGGATACGCTCAGGCCTGTATAAACCTGAACATCGTGGCCGGTTCCAAGGCTGAGAACCTGATCGGGGAAATCGAAATCACCGGCTGGTACCCTTTCGAAAAGCTCCGCGAAATCGAGAGGGTCGTTTTACAGGCGTATGAAAACTCCGGCCCGATCCTCGAGCGGGTTGGAATGGAGATGATGCTTGGCTGGTATAACTATGGGCCCGGGAAGGAGATCATCACAAGGGGAGTGGATTTCCTGCATTTTCAAACCGGTTCCCAGGGATATGCCAGTGTTATCAAGGGACCCGAGAATTTGGTCGGCAGCTTCAATCTTGAATTCCTGGACGAAGAGGGTGGCCGGGCCAGGATAAACAGCACAACACCGTTCAACAAGGACCAGGAACGGGGAGTGATCATAGGGGGTATGACAGCTCCCGGGGATCTGGATTTTATCGACGTCAAGAACGACGAGAATCCGCAGATTTTCAATATAGAATTCGCGTAAGGAGGACAGCAATGAGTCTGGAGGAGCTGCTGGAGTCAGGCAACGTTCCCAAGAAGGGTGATCTCACAGAGGAGGAGCTGGCAAAGCTGTTTCGAAAATACAGGGGGCTCCAGAAGAAACAGGAGCGAGATCAGGCGTTTTGGTCCGCCACCAATGAAAATCTGAAAATCGCTTACGAGAAGCTGGACGAGCAGGAGCGTGAGCTGGCCAGGACCTACGCGATCATCCAGGATGATCTATCGGTAGCCAACAAGATTCAGAAGGCCCTGCTTCCTCAAGCTTCGGGAAAAATGACTTCAGAGTTCGAGCTGGCCGTGTATCATAAACAGTTGGCCGAAGTCGGAGGCGATTACTACGACTTTTTCAATACCTGTTCGGGAAGTTATGCAATAGGAGTTTTAGATATATCCGGTCACGGTGTGTCCGCAGCCTTGGTCATGACCTACCTGAAGGCGCAGTTCATGA
>Ga0307380_10006688_pt1 | contig 15100 bp, 19 predicted proteins | sample UN3MG_FD_202239 | JGI IMG/M metagenome (GOLD analysis project Ga0307380, IMG submission 202239) | Soil microbial communities from Risofladan, Vaasa, Finland - UN-3 | ecosystem: Environmental > Terrestrial > Soil > Coastal area > Acid sulfate soil | place: Finland: Risofladan, Vaasa | collected...
AGGGAGGTGCAGGCGCTATGCCGGAGAAGCCCGGTGGCAAGAAGGCGACAAAGAAGAAGGGGAAGAAGTAAGATTTTCTGTGGGGAGACGAGGTGCGCACAACGAGATGTCCCCCAGTACAAGGTGACGCTCAGCCTCATTGATATTGATGAAATCCCTCTGTATCTCCAGGAGGAAGCTTGGGGCTCAAGGAATAGGCTGGGTATCAAATTGGAAGAGGGGGAGAGCAGCATTTCGATACGATCACCAAGACACAAGGCTTGAAGGTACTACTGATGTCTGGGGCTGTATGTCCGATATGCAGAACAAGCATTCCATTTAAGGCTAGGAGTGCTTTTGTTTTCAACCAGATACGCTGTGCTGGATGCGGCGAGCTTCTGGAGGTTCTCGATCGAACCACGTTGGAATTGGGGGAGGTCCAAGAAGACTGGGGGGACGCTGTGAGTCCCTATCGCCATGATCGCGCCGGCCGATCCGCGAAAGGCGCAAAATCGAGTTCGGGTTTGGGGAGGAGAAATGCCAAGAGCAATTTGTCCGGTGTGTAACGCGAGAGTACATGTGTCGCGAGAAGAAGCTGTTCTCTTCGAACAGGTGGAGTGCCCTGAATGTAGTGCCCAACTGGAGGTAACCGAAGAGGAGCCACTGGAACTCGGGGAGGTTTCTGAAGAGTAGTACGAAGAGAACAGCGATAAGGAAAAGTACCTCCAGTTTATAGCTCCTATCGGTGCTTTCAGTTTGGTCGATTTCGTCATACCAGGTATTCGATTGGAGTCATTACCGAGAACTACTTTCTTCCTCACCACTATCTGAAGAAAAGTGTGGCACGAGGTCGATCTGGACCCCGGGGGGCTAATAGGGAGATGTCGTGATCGAGGGTTCTTGGTTGCATTCACGCTTCCTGAAGGGCATTGGGAGCGGCTTTGGTGCACGAACAGTCTGAAGCGGTTTTGCCAGGAGTTGAAACGTCGCAGCCGCGTAGTTCGTCGACAAATGGCCTCATCTTCTCAATCAGATCCTTCCCGGAAAGGTATGCCGCGGCGTCTCCTTATTTTAAGTCCTTAAGCAAGCATGAATCTTAGCAGAATTTAATAGGCGTATCCTTCACGTTCCTATCGTTCAAGGGTCGAAAGAGTGGATACAGATCAGCTCCAATGATAAGAAGACGAAGGCCAGTCTTCCTCGGTCACTAGGTCATTCTCTACGGTGGCATCGATCATCGTGCTGCGATAAGGACAGATGATTTGATCATAGATGTTATCCATGTCGGCCCGGACTCTTAGGCTTCTCCCACAGACATTACAAGCCTGTTGAGTTGTCTCTGTTTTCGTGTTGCTGTTGTGGACTCGCATGCTCCGCCTTTGTGTTCAATCTTCATCGCTCTCATCATCGTTCTCCAGTCGTCTATCTAGGGACAAGTTGAGGTATGCAGATGAGTGGTGCAGGAGGGCATGCATCTGTAGAACTGTTTTCCCTTTGCGTGTAGCATGGCACCTTGTATGCCCAGGAAAGTGGAAGAAAACGGCAGATCACAAGACACAAACTGTGACATCGTCACGATGCCGCATACAGCGTTACTGTTCCCTTTGGTCATAATTAGCATTCTCAGGTGTGTCGCTGCTTCAGCTTTGGATCTTCCACTTCAGCTATATTTGAGGGATCTCCAGGCTCAGCCCATTATCATCAGCCTCCTTTCAACGTTGACTTGGCTTGGGATGCTTGTTGGAAGCCTCCTTTGGGGAGCTTTGGGCGATCGATTCTCAAGAAAGGGCTTGTTGTTCCTAATACTACCTGCAAGCGCGCTTACGCTCGCTTCGTTTGCTTTGCTGCTCCCTTCTTCTGGGGTGCTTGTGATCCGATTGATTAGAGCCGTTGTCATCTCTGGCTTTGCCCCCATAACCATGGCAATGGTTTCCAGCGTGAGTTCCAGGCGTGGACGCGGAAGAAACCTCTCGTACATAAGTTCGTCTCGCGCGTTGGGGTGGATGTTGGGAGGAGCCGTGTCTGGGTTTCTTCTCGAAGCGATCGGCTTTCGATGGACGGTGTCGGTGGTTGCCTTTCTCCCCCTCGTTTCCTTGGTGCCTCTTTTCTTCCTTCGGGTGCCCCAAGAAGTTGCCACACACGATAGAAGTCCGTTTTGGCGGTACCTGAGAGACAAGGGGCTGAGAGCTCTGTACCTTGGTGTCACGTTTCGTCAGATGGGAATAGCTGGAAGTTTCAGCCTGATCTTTGTCTACATGGCTTCTGTCGGAATCCCTGCCGGACTAATGGGTGTGGTAAGTAGTCTTACTGCCCTGGCACAAGTGCTCGGATTGGTCCTCTTTGGCCGCTTGGCAGATCGATTGGGAAGGAAGGCGATCTTCTTGGTAGGCTTTGGGCTGTCCGTGTTTGTTGCACCTGTCTTCGCCCTTGCCCAGGGGGTGTGGGAGATGGCTGTTGGCCATTTGCTGGTGGGAACGGCCTTTGCCGCTTTGTATATGGGCTCAACGGCCCACATTGGCGACGTCATTCCTGCCGAGCGCCATGCCGTTATGCTCGGCCTTTTTGACTCAACCCGGGCGCTTGGGGGCGTTTTCGGGCCGCTTGTTGCTGGCCTCGTAATGCCGCTATTCGGATTTAGAGGGATGTTCCTAACGATGGCGGGGATTACTGCTTTTGGCTTCTTGTTAGTACTTGCTGGCACTCGTGCGCGAACTGATGTTAGCAGTATGCCTACTTGAATGACCGCGTTGGATTGGACAAGGAACAAGAGAAGGACCCCATAAGGCAGAAGATCTGACTTACCCCAGTGAGAGCTAAGCTTCCATCTGTTGGCACTTCCATTCTCCAGCGGTTGGGACTCCCAGGAGCAAAACTTCCTTTGGAATCTAGTAGCGCCTTAAGCTTCCCTGGGGCGGTGGAAAAAGGGAGATATTGTCTCCCAGTATTCTTTGATCGTCGTGGAAACCTGGGCTTCTTGTTCACAGAATGCCCACACGGAAAACTGAAATAGGAAAGGATGCTGTGTCAATCGGACTTCGTATCCAGTCGAAGAGTCCAACAGTCTCCTTATTCGCAGTGTGAAGAATCTCCTCGCATGGAATGTTCCCTCTGCCTTTACGGGCCGCTCTACGCTGGTAGTCTTGTAGTGGTCAACAAGGTATTCTCCTAGAGTTGCAGTCCCTTTGTAGATGAAGGGAGTTGTTGCGAACACCCCAACGTCTCTATACGCCCTTTCCTGCGGTGCTCGCAGGATACGTTTGTTCTGCTTCATCGTGTACATTGGCTTTTCATCTCACGACATACTCGCGTCGGCATGGGCTCAACCACACCCCAGAGTCTCTTCACGCAGGGCCAATCCCTCGCCAACTTAGGCCGTCGTCTGTTTGCGTGGCATTCGGATCGTCAGTACTGGGCAAGAGGCGTGGCGGACAACTTTCTCTGCAACAGACCCTGTTACAAGGTGCGGCCATCCTGTTCTGCCATGGGTGGCGATGACAATGAGATCCACTTTTTCTTTCTCGGCAATTTCCAGTATCCCTTTCGCTGGGTCTCCCAGTGTTACTACGACTTCTACTCGGGCCTCGTTCGATACTGTCTTACCGATCAGATCTTTGAGCCTTCTTCTCGCATCTCGGGCGAGCGCCTTCTCATATCCGACGATGTCAAATGCATCGAGCCCTTCCCCGAAGCGGCCTAGCCCAGCACCGGGCGTTCCGCGAATGACGTGAGCGAGGTATAGCTTCGCGGCAAAATGCAGTGTGAGTTCATTAGCCGCTCGCACCGCTTCCATTGAAGGGTCGCTGAAATCCGTTGGACACAAGATCTTCTTAAAGGGTAGCATCCTTCACCTCCTTGTGGGTTCCGTTATGAAGACTGCGCTTTTGACTTCAATTGCCGCTGGAGTCTGTCTTTATCAACCAGAGTTGGTGGTCTCGTTGCTCTTTGACCGTGAATTTGTAACCAATGAGGATGTAGCCTCCATCTCGGGTCTGCTGCAGGAAACGCCCACGGTCCCAGTACGGCGTACCATACATCCTATCCCACTGCCTGTTCCCGGTAGCATCCGTTTTGATCAGCCAAAAGTCGTAGGACTGCTCGGCCGTGAAAGATGCTGTACTGCCAAGAAGAATGTATCCTCCATCTTGTGTCTGCTGCACACACCGGCTCCAGTCATTGCCGACGCCACCAAAGGTCTTCTCCCATTGCCTGGCTCCATTGGCATTCGTTTTGACGAGCCAGATGTCTGCTTCACCTGACCCCTTCGATTTGGTCCACCCGACTAGGATGTACCCACCGTCCTGGGTTTGCTCCACCCACCGACCAACGTCCTCCTCCTTTCCACCATAAACCTTTTCCCACAGCTTGTTTCCTGTGGCATCGATCTTGATCAGCCAAACATCCGATTTGCCTTCGCCTTTCGATTTGGTGTGCCCAACAAGGATGTAGCCCCCGTCACGGGTTTGCTGGACTGAATATCCCGCATCCCATTGGCTCCCCCCAAAGGTTTTCTCCCACTCTTTGATACCAGTGGAGTTGGTCTTGATGAGCCACGCGTCAGCACTGCCGGCACCCTTCGATTGGGAATACCCAATGAGGATGTACCCGCCGTCGGTTGTCTGCTGAACGGCATACCCTAGGTCCACTTCAGTGCCGCCAAAGACCCGCGCCCATTTCTTCGTGCCATTGGCATCGGTCTTAAGCAGCCATACGTCAGCTTTCCCCGCGCCGAAAGAGAACGTGCTCCCTATAAGGATGTAGCCACCATCCTTTGTCTGCTTGACGCCCCGGCCCCAGTCGTCCATCGTGCCACCAAAGGTTTGGTCCCACTCCCTCTCACCGGCGCTGTTCGTCTTGATCAGCCAAAAATCCGTTTGGCCCGCACCTTTCGACAGTGTGACTCCAAGAAGGATGTACCCACCGTCCACGGTCTGCTGGACGGAGTACCCCTCTTCGATGTGAGTGCCACCAAAGCTTGCTTCCCAAGATGCGGATTGCCCGTAAGCTGCGCTGACCAAGCCAACTGCCAGTGCCAACAACGAAACCACAACTGCCAGCAACCTACTGCAAACTCTCATTTTGGCCCTCCTTTCTCCGCACGGTGCGCGGTACTTTAAAATCTGCTCACTTGTTTTGTCCTATCAGACTCCTAGAGTTGCCTCGCCTTCTCCGGCAGTTCGATCGCCAGATCAGAAAGAAATGAGGCGATCTGCTGGGCGATCTCCTCCTTGCTGAGCGAATAATAACGGTTTTGCGCCTCCTGGCGCACAGTTACGAGCCCCTGCATCCGTAGCAATTGGAGATGACGAGACACGGTGGTGGAGGTCACACTGAGCTGCGAACAGAGCTCATCGACAGAGATCTCTCCCCTTTCTGCAAGCACTTGAAGGATCCGAACGCGCGATCGCGTGGACAGCATCTTGAAGAAAGCCGCATGTGTTATTGACATTTCTCCTCCTTTTCGGTTTTGAGTCAACCTCTTGACAAAGCCATCTCTGTGAGTATAATCCTGCCTGCGCAATAAGTCAAGTGCAAAGATGGAAAATTGCGCAGGGAGGCGTCCTGAGCAAACTCGGCATCGTAAAAGGGGTGAGCGTGAGCCCCGTTGACATGAAGAGGATCAGTTAAGTGCCGAGGCCGTTGGTGGATGGAGGGAGTCCGTGAATACAAAGCGACAGTGTGAGGAGAAACCGATGACAGTGATTAGGTGTCCGGCATGCGGTGCGCCTAACCGAATAGCTGAGGCAGCCGTTTGGCGCTTTAAGCGGCTGCGTTGCGACGCTTGTAGCGTGCTTATGGAGATCGTCACCGAGCACCCGCTAATGGCCGAGTGGGTTCCTGAGAACTGGTCGTACCCCGACTGGATGCTTCAGGACTGGACCTACGAGGAAGTAGTGGGCGTGTCGGCATCCCGGAGGGCGCAGAGAACAGATGAGAGCAGGCCCGCTGCGCGCCGTAGAACGAAGAAGAGCAAAAACGCAGCGAAGGAGAGGAAAAATGCCTAAGATTTGTTGCCCAGCCTGTTACAAGCGAACCACCATCAAAAATGTGGACCTCAAGCTGCTTAGTCTCATAGTCTGTCCGGCGTGCCACTCCCTACTTCAGGTTGCTGAAGAAAGGCCGTTGAAAGTGATGGTCCTCGAACAAGAGCAGGGGAATGACCAGAAAACCAAAACGGATACACGAAGTCTAGCGGATTTCTCGCGAGAGATATCCGTGAGGCTGTCGCCATTCTGGCAAAGGAGGTGGAACAGATGCGAGCTCAAACAACGAAGAAACCCGACAAGAAGACTCCAAAGAGACCGAAGAGCGGCTGTAGCAAGTAGCTAGTTTGGGAAGGCAGCCTCTGTGACCATCCAGCCCGTTGAGGACTCCCTCCACGCAGAGGCTGCCTATGTACGGACAGCAGAGACACCAACTTCCAAGCGGAGAATAGGAGGGTACTGAGAGGGTTGAAAGACGTCCTGCAATGTGGAGACGGCCTTTCCTGTTTGAGAGTGGGCTCTCTCGATTGATGGACGCTTTTTTCGGTGACTTTGCCGACCTCGGCTTCGATTTCGGTCCACGGTACGGCCGTACGGACATTTACGAAAAGAACAGAAATCTTGTTTTCGAGACCGAGCTGCCGGGAACCAAGAAGGAAGATATCGATATCAAGGTGGAGCAGGGGCGACTTGTGATCTCCGGAGAGACAAAGCGAAGTGATGAGGTCAAGGAAGAGAACTACTTCCGAGTTGGGCGGCAGTATGGGCGATTCCAGCGCTCGTTCCCACTTCCGCAGGAGAGCATCGATGCGGAAGAAATCAAGGCGGCGTTCATGAATGGCATCTTGAAGGTCACTGTGCCCCTCGAGGAGTCCATCATGGAGAAAGAAAAGCCAATCTTGAAGTAGAAATAAAGTAGCTCATGCAATAGACGTGACACTAGTGGGAAGGGTCGTTGGATCACCTGTTGCTACTCTACAAGTGGCTTTAACCACGTATGACAAGAGGTATTTCGGAGGAAACCGTGTTCATGAGAGCGTGCCTCATCTGTGGAACGCTGATTCGGGTTTTGGGAGAAGAAGAGCTTTTCAACAGCGATCTCTGTTGCAGTGAGTGTGTTGCCTTTCTAGAGGCCACTGAGGAAAGCTCCTGGGGGCAAAGAAGATCATTAACACCCCCGAGAGAGAGGACGTGGAGTGAGAAGAAAGTGCTGATCAACAAGACCGTGTCTTCCCTGTGATCGCTTGTATGTGGGAGGCAAGCACGGCTGTTCGGACGTAATAGAAGTGCGCACGAGACGTGAAACTTCGACTCTCTCGATCTGCATTCCGAAGGCGAAGATTGAGCGGTCGAGGCAAATGAGAAAAAAGGATCACTCAATCAATTGCCTAGTGGTGGAGGGGATCCTGGAGTGGTTGAAACGAGAGGAGGGGAAGTAGCAGAGCCCCCCTCTTGTTCACAGGCTCAGCTTTAAGGAGGACGCACACGGAATGAGAGAGAGTTGGGGCTTTTCTCTTTACCTGCTTCGCTCCCTTCATATATGGTATGGTAACACATCCGGGACGCGTTACAGCATATGGTCAACGTAAGAGATCGCGTGAGTGTAGGAGCTGTCTGCCCAAATACAGGCCGCTACAAGCATTCTGTCTGTCCAACTACGATCTTCACCTTTAAGGGGGAGAAAATGCCGCGCTGCTGGAGGGCTGGGTGCCGAAGCAAGAACGCAGTCTGGATTCTACAAAAGAAGGTTACGTAGCCTCTGCCTATCCCTGACCTGATGTTGTGAAAGCGCGCCTTTTTTCCTTCCAGTGGAGTACGCTGCCGGTAGGGGAAACGGTGACCGCCGTTGGTAGTAGGCGCACGATGCAGTGTATCGCGTTTGGCGTATACGAGGAATACGCTTGGGCGTGGGGCGAGGATGCAAAGCAAGATGTTCTACGCGAGGAAAAGATTCGGCACAGGAGGGGCGTACTAGGTCTCAGGGAGGGTCAGGTTATTGCAGCATCCTCCGTCCACTTGCCGCCGAGGCCATCACTTCCAATGGACTTCACTGACGTCGGGTAGGGCCAGGAGCTTCTCGATGGTCTCGGAAGAATCGCATTTGGCTCGAGCGTGCAGATGAAATACTAGCGTGGTCCTATCTCTGTGTTTGTCTACGCGCTGCTCATCTGACAAAACGCGCAACCCTGCCTCTAGTAAAATCGCCGCCGACTCGGTAGCTAGGGTTTTTGCCTGACGGGTTTGAGCACGAATGGTAACCACGTAGTACGAAAGGGCGGAAATGTGATGTGTGAGCCAATCGAGGGGAACCAGGACAAACAGAGCCAAAGCAGTGGCAGCTGCACCTAGAACGTATTGGCCCTGACCGATGATTACACCCAATGCAGCGACAAACCAAATGCACGCCGCTGTGGTAAGCCCACGGACAATATCTCTAGCCTTGATGATTGCGCCGGCTCCCAGAAATCCTATTCCTGTAACAATGCCGGCAACGGCTCGCCCGGGATCAACCCATTCTACCATTCCTTGTACCGCGATCATGACGAGCGTGGCTCCCATACATACGAGAATATGAGTTCGTAGACCAGCTGGTCTACCATGAATCTGTCTCTCAAGGCCGATCACCGCACCAAGACCTCCTGCAACAAGCAGTCGCAAGAGTGCTTCAAGCTCAAATGGCAGCATTGCTAACGCACCTCCCGTTCTCTCATTTCGCTAGCCGAAATGCCTAGTTCCATCACTCCGTCCTTGCTGTAATCTAACGTTGTTTCACACGAGAAGCAATCCTTTGGAGCCAGATCAGACGATTCACAAAGGAGCAGCGGTGTCCCCCTGAAATTGGTCTAGTTTTCGGGGGGCAGGTCATGTCGTTGACAGACGATTCCGTCAGTAGCTAACAGTCGAGGGAAAATGTCAGTCCGATGAAAGGACTGACATTGAACCAGAAGGAGTAAGCAAGGTTGGAAACGTTGACTCTGGTGCTGGAGGGGCAGCTGCGAGTGAACGGGGCGGCGGTGGTGCTTGGGGTAAGCGAGCGTCATGCATGGCGAATCTTGGCGGGGTATCGGAGGGAAGGAGCCGCTGCCGTCGCTCATGAGAACCGACGAGATCCGTATTATGGATGCACTAACCGGCGATCTGAGCGGGGCTTATCCTCCGAGTCGTCCTACCTTTCCCACTCCACTCTTCTCATCGGTAAGGACGACAAACCTGCTTCAATGGCAACATGTCGGCAGAGGTGGCCCTCAAGCTCAACCTGAGACAACGCACATCGAACGAAGATGCCTTTCTAACTATCCAGGTCTACTAGTAGTCCTGCAACTGCAACTCCTGGGCCTTGAGCGGAAGTCAGTGTAATGCTCAAGACATAACGGCCCTTTTTCCAGACAGCAGCAGGGTTATCAGTGGTGGGAACAAGGTCAATCCTGTACACTCCGGAAGAAACTTCGGTGACATTGGTCTTTTTTGTCTCGAACCCATCTGCAGGGACGACGACGGCCTTGACAGAAAAACTTCCTGAAAGAAGGCCTTTTACCGGGCTGGCATCGGTATAGAGACCAACGACGACTGAGGCTTCTCCTTTGCCTCCTGCGTCGGCCAACCTCTCATGCGCAACGGCCTGAATGTGAAGTGTACCCCCGGCCGGAGCATAGCCAAACCCCACCAACAGACTCGCCAAAACACCGACAACCATTACCCCAATGACCAACAGCACCCACTTCTTTGTGTAGCTTCGCACCATAATACAATCGCCTCCTCACACGATCCTCGACCTTTGAAGCCTGTCAATCCTGGTTTTTCCACTCTATCACAACTGGGCCCACACAATCCAGTGACTTCAGGAAGAAGAAAAGCAACGTTACGTGTGTCTCCAGAAAAAGAGGTATCCGTTCTTCTGGGGATTGGACGTAGTGCTTTTCTTTGGGAACTCGACATTCCAGAATGAAATCAAGAGGAGATTACCACACATTCAGATATCTGAATGACACCTCTCGTGCCCCGAATGTACTCTTGCGCATTCGGGGTGCTTCTTTTGCGCCCCGTCGTCTTCCTTCTCTGCCTGCCATCAACAGAATGGGATTTGTTCGTTTCTAGGTCTCTCGTTATGCTTGGATTCGCTAGCAAATCGGAAGAGAAGGAAACGAGAAGATTTCCAGGAGGTGGATGATGAGGGCATGCATTGCAGGCTCGTTGGTGCTGCTTGCAGCAATGGGACTAGGTCTGGTTGCTGGGGGCCAATCACAGGCTCCTTCTGTGGTTTGGAACAAGATCTACGGCGGTGTCGGAGTGGAAGAGACGTACTCGGTTCGCCAGACTACAGATGGCGGCTACATCTCCCTTGGTCTTACGTACTCGTTTGGGGCGGGCGGGTCGGATTTCTGGTTGGTGAAGACGGACCACAACGGCAACAAAGAGTGGGACAAGACCTTTGGTGGTCCTCTGAGTAACGCCGGTGGAGTTTGAAGCGGCTTGGCAGGAGGCCCAAGTGGAGCGTGCGGTGTTGCTAAGAATGGCCGAAAACGTGTCCAACTTCATGGGTCCACTACAGTCATGAAAACGATGAAGACCGAGTAGGCGGCTGATTCAGGGGGATCGGGTTGGGAAGTCTCATCTAGTCCTTTAGCAAGGGAGGGTCCTTTTGATGAACTCAGAGAAGTTGGAGAACGTTGCGAGAGCTCTCGTTCAGAAAGGGAAGGGCATATTGGCTGCCGACGAAAGCATGCGTACGATCAGGGGGCGCTTTAGGGCGGTAGGGATCGATTCGACACCAGAAACGCGCCAAGCTTATCGCCAGCTGCTGCTTGCTACGCCAGGGATAGAGTCTTACATCAGCGGCGTCATCCTGTTCGATGAAACCATCCGGCAGCAAACCAAAAAAGGAACGCCTTTCCCAGAGCTGCTCGCACACAAAGGCATCCTTCCTGGCATCAAAGTGGATCGAGGGACTGTGGATCTAGCAGGGTTCCCGGGAGAGAAAGTCACCGAAGGGTTGGATGGGTTACGCGATCGACTTGCTGAGTACCACGAACTGGGAGTTCGGTTCACCAAGTGGCGTGCTGTCATCGCAATCGGCAGCGACATACCTACGGACACGTGCATTGAAGCCAATGCCAATGTCCTGGCGCGTTTTGCAGCCTTGAGTCAAGAGGTAGGTCTGGTCCCGATCGTCGAACCCGAAGTGTTAATGGACGGAGACCACGATATCCAACGGTGCGAGGAAGTGACAAAAAAGACGTTGTCGGCTGTTTTCGCCCAGCTTATTGGCCATCGTGTTCTCCTGGAAGGCATGCTACTTAAGCCGAACATGGTCCTGTCTGGAAACGAATGCCTGAGACAAGCAGGCGTGGAAGAGGTCGCCGCAGCAACTGTGCGTTGTCTCCTCAGAGTGGTCCCCGCTGCTGTTCCCGGCATCGTGTTCCTTTCGGGTGGACAAAGTCCCCAACAAGCCACCCGGCATCTCAATGCCATAAATGCCAAAGGCAAGTACCCGTGGGAACTTAGTTTCTCTTTCGCCCGAGCCCTGCAAGGACCGGCACTGGAAGCGTGGGCAGGTCAGGAAGCAAATGTCTCTAAGGCTCAAGAGCTTTTCTACCATCGAGTAAAATGTGCAGCAGCGGCACGCGAGGGGCGATACTCAACTGAGATGGAGGCCCAGATCGCCGACGAGGGCAGGGAGCTCAAATGACCCAATTCATTGAGGGGGTAGCCCGGATTCTTCACCTCCCTGCTACTACTGTCAGTAAGCTCTTAACCACAATAGGCATCCTGTTGGTTCTTTGGCTTTTGCGGTGGGTGTGGCTGTGGATCATGGCCAGGCGGACTGAGGACCATCAAACCCGTTATAAATGGCGAAAAGCAGCCACGTACACTATTACCGTGATCGGGCTCATCCTAATTGGCAGAGTGTGGCTCGAAGGTATTCAGTCACTCGTGACCTATTTGGGATTAGTCTCTGCCGGTGTGGTCGTTGCTTTGCGTGAGCCGGTTGTCAACATCTTTGGCTGGGTCTTCATCAACGGGCGTCGACCGTTTGTCGTGGGTGATCGGGTCGGCATAAGTGGCATCGTTGGGGACGTGATTGACATCGGAATCTCCACGTTTTCCCTGCTCGAGGTGGGAGGGTGGAACGCCGGCGAGCAAAGCTCCGGCCGGATCGTCCACGTTCCCAATGGAAAAGTGTTCACGGAACCATTGATCAACTACACGCAAGGGTTCAACTATCTTTGGAATGAGATTCCAATCACCATAACATTCGAATCCAATTGGAGGAAAGCAAAACAACTTCTGGAAGGGATTGTGCGTGAAGAAGCCGAAGAGGTGTCCAAAGAAGCCGAGCAGTGGATTCGACAAGCCAGTCGTCGGTTCATGATACGTTCCGCCGCCGTAGATCCAGTAGTCTACACGAAGATTGAAGCCGATGGTGTCCAGCTGACGATCCGCTACGTTTGCGAAGCGCGTAAGCGTCGGATCACGGAGCAGGCCATTTGTGAGAAGATCTTGGCAGGATTCTCTGAGGCACCGGACATCGATTTTGCCTATAGAACCACCCGTATATTCAGGCAACCCGAAGAAGGCAAGTGCTACTTTCGCAGTCCCAAGGAGGAATAGAAAGTATAAGACGGACAAACTTGTCGAGGAGGTTCTGATGTTTGAAGAGATACTTCTACCGACCGATGGGTCAAAAGGCGTAAAAAGGGCTTGCGACTGTGCTGTCAATCTTGCACAGAAGTGCGGATCGAGAGTGCACGTTCTTTTTGTTGCTGAGACAGTCTATCCAGGTCCCTGGTTCTCCTACGATGTTTCGGACGAAGCCCAAGAGAAGATACTCGAATCTGGAAAGAAGATTGTCGAGAAAACGCGCGAAGAACTGCAACGCCACGGCGTGAAACGGGTTGAATGCCTGGTCAAAGAAGGGCATCCGGCAGAGACCATGCTTAGCTACGCAAAAGAAGTCGGCATCGATCTCATCGTCATGGGAACGCGTGGACGAAGAGGCATTGAACGTGCGCTTATGGGCAGCGTCACCCGTGAGGTCGTCAATCTATCAGAAGTTCCGGTGCTAGTGGTCAGGGCCACTCCAATCGATCGGAAAGAATCGCAAAGCCCCTCTTCCTTGACGGAGTAGGACTGTCCGCCACTTCCCAGACAGTGAAGCTACCCGCCCAAAGGGCGGGGCAGTTAAGTTCTACTTTCATAGAAGGCGGGATTATGATTGTTCTAGGGCCGCCAAGCCTGCGACGTGTTGTCCTCCCAGGGCTTGTTGTCTTGCTTGCAACTGCTCTAAGCTTTGTTTCCCTTCTGTAATTAAGAGCGAAACGCTCTGCAGCCCTCATAGCTTACCTATTGTCCTCATGCAGAGCTTTCTTCTACCTTGCAGGCCACGGGACACCGGTATCTCCTTACAGCCATTTCTTCCGCTTGAAATAGATAATCATGCCAACCACAGCAAGGCCCATGACTCCTAACGTGCCGAAGTACCCCCAGGACCAGCTAAGCTCGGGCATGAATTGGAAGTTCATCCCGTAGATCCCTGCAACAAATGTGAGGGGAATGAAGATGGTGGCGATAATCGTGAGCACCTTCATCACCTCGTTCATGCGGTTGCTTACGCTGGACAGGTAGATGTCCAACATGCCGGAGATCATGTCGCGGAACGTCTCCACCGTGTCGATGACCTGGATCGTGTGGTCGTAGACGTCACGGAGGTAGATAAGGGTGTGCTCTTCAAAGAGGGCGGATTCTCCCCGCTGCAGGCCGCTGATGACCTCCCGCAGCGGCCAGACGGACTTGCGCAGAAAAAGGAACTCTCGCTTGAGTTCGTGTATCTCTTGCAAGGCTTTCGGCCCAGGATGGACAACCAGCTTCTCCCCCAGGGCCTCGACCCGGTCCCCAAGTTTTTCCAGCAGGATGAAGTAGTTGTCCACAATCGCATCGACCAAGGAATACGCTAGATAGTCGGCACCCATCTTACGGATACGCCCTTTGCTATTGCGAATCCGGTCCCGCAGTGGATCAAAGACATCCCCCTCCTTTTCCTGGAAGGAGATCACCCAGTTTGTACCAAGGATGAGGCTGAACTGTTCTTCGTCAATCTGATCCTGAACCTCGTCGTAGCGCAACATCTTTAGCACAATGAACAAGGTATTTTCATAATCCTCTAACTTGGGCCGCTGGCCGGTGTGCACGATGTCCTCCATCACGAGTGGATGGAGGTCGAAGTGCTTCCCAAGCGCTTCGATAATTTCTACCTCGTGAAGCCCATCGACATTGATCCACGTGACAGTGGGCTTGTCCTTAAAAGGAAAGCACTCCTTGATCGTGGAGGCCTCTCTTTCTTGAAAGCTAGATTCGTCATAGTCAACAAGCGATATCTTGACCCGCTCTGTCTTCACCTCTCCTACGTGGACGATCGTTCCGGGAGAAAGACCGGCTTTTTGCCCGCCCCTTCGTATGAATCTCGCCATAACTAACCTCCCCTTAACCCATGTTATGAGATCGTCCTAAGGCTTTGATCTCAGCCGCATGATTATCTTACGCGTCCTCTCCTGCCAACAAAAATGCAAAGAATGCTGAAGGATAGCCGGTTTTGGCGCAGAAGATCGAAACGATGCCAAGGAAACACTTGACAAAAGCCGTCGCGTCGCATAACGCCTCCACTTCAAGGAGAGGTCCCCTCTAGTTGGGTAACAGCCGAAGCAAGCCGATCGAGGTCCTCAAACGACAGCGTCTCCCCACGAACGGTTGGGTCGATACCGACTTCCTCCAGAACCTGTTTGATCTGATCCGCAGAAAGCCAGTTGCGCAACGCCCTGCGAATCATCTTGCGGCGAGCGCCATAGAGCGTCCGAACGGCGCGAAAGAAGGTCTCCGAATCTGCTGAGAAACACGGGCGGTCACGGATCGATAAGCGCCACAGGAGGGAGTCGACAGTGGGGACAGGCATGAAACAGCGTTTGCCCACGTGGCGAATGATGCTGACATCTGCATAAGCCTGCACGAGCACCCCAAACGCGGTCCCCTCTGGACCAGGGCTGGCCGTGATCTTCTCGACAACATCGCTTTGAGCCAACAGGAGCGCCTCCAAGATCGATCGACGATGGTCGACAAGATATTTGAGAATTGGGCTCGTGATGTGGTAG
>Ga0307380_10006689_pt1 | contig 15099 bp, 13 predicted proteins | sample UN3MG_FD_202239 | JGI IMG/M metagenome (GOLD analysis project Ga0307380, IMG submission 202239) | Soil microbial communities from Risofladan, Vaasa, Finland - UN-3 | ecosystem: Environmental > Terrestrial > Soil > Coastal area > Acid sulfate soil | place: Finland: Risofladan, Vaasa | collected...
GCTCATCTGAATAGAACACCAGGGCGTTTACGAGGGTTCCGTGCCTGTTTCCGCGCGCCGGGTGCACGATCATCCCGGGCTGCTTGTTGAGAATGATCAGCTCTTCGTCTTCGTAAATTATATCCAGCGGTATATCTTCGGGCAGAATATCTTTGCTGGGCGGCTCGGGCGGGGTAAAGTCAATTATATCGCCCGGGCTGAGCTTTTGGCTTTGCTTGGCGATTTTGCCGTTAACCTTGACGGCTCCCTGCTTGATTGCATTTTGAATGAAACTCCGGCTCAGATTGCTGAACCGGCCGTGGAGGTATTTATCAAGCCTGCGTTCTGTGATTGAGTGGCCAACGTGCAGTTGTTCGGTCACGTTGGCGAACTCGGATTCCTCGTCTGACGTTGGACATTGTGAATCACTTGCCGGGCACATTAGCATCGACGGGAAGTTTAGCCTCATCAGGTTCTTTAGACTCAGGGAGCATATCGAACTCAAGGGGCCGGTAGATGTTAAAGGGCGGAATAATGTCAGGCAGTTGACCAGTACCGCCTGGTATTGTCTGTGTCATGGATTCAGGGACTTTTGGCGCCGGCTTGAAAACGATATTCTGCTGATAATCAGCCATTGTCTGGAGTCTGCGTTTTGCCTGGACGGCTGCCAGGGTGTTCTCGAACTCGGAATTTGCTGCGATATCCTGGTACATCTGCCGGGCCTGCCCGAAGTTGCCGAGTTCTTCCTCGCAAAGACCCAGCCCGAACTTGGCCGTTGCTGCCAACGAAGGGATTGTCGGGCATTTTTCGAGCGCTTCGGTGTAACTTGCTTTTGCCAGATTGGTCTGGTTTACTAAATACTGCTCTTCGACAGACCCGTAGTGCAGCTCCGCTCGCAGGGCTTCTGCTCGTTTTATAAGTGCCATAGCCGCCATTCGCTTGTGACTTGTTTTTTTGGCGAAGGTCTGGAGGTTGTTGGCAGGCTGGAGAAGTAAAAACGACCAGTCTCTTCCCTGGGACTCCTGGCCCTGGAGAATTTGCATTTTACCGCCCGATATCTGGTTGAGCAGGTTCGTAAACTCGGCCTGTTCTCGCACCAGCAGCACATTTCTGCTGTATAGCCTCCAACCGTAAAGGGCTCCGGCCACAACTACGACTACTACTACAGCGATGATTGTTACAAGGTTTTCTTTTGTCCATTCCGGCAGATTGCCAAGCCATTCGGCCAATTCGTTAGTTTTCAGTTCATGCCGATGATCGGATTTCATTTCTTTCTCCGTTATCCTGTATATCGTATTACGCAAACCGTATTGCGCTGTTGTTTTGCGCCATATCAACCGCGCAAGACCCGCCACGCAATACGCACGACGAACCAAAGGGGCATTGTAACAGGATTTGTTTTGTCTTGCAATAGTCATATCTTTCGATTAGAATTTTCGCCGGTAACGATTCGAAAGGGCTTCAATGTTCAAAATGTTTTGTTTCTGTATCGCCGTGGTTTTGGCCGGTTCGGTATATACGACAGCCGAGACCGGCCTTTCAGGCGGCAATCAAGCCGAGGCGTCAAACGTCCTGGAAGGCATTTGGGACCCGGCGAAATATATCAGCCTGGACGAAATTAAGCCGGGGATGGAGGCATACTGCCTGACGGAGTACGGCGTTGCCGGGATTGAGAAGTTCGGCATGGAAGTCGTAGATGTTGTGCGTAACATAAATCCCAGCTCCAGTCCCGGCAGTAGAGATGCGATTCTGGTCAAAGGGACCGATGAGCGTTTTATACACACCGGGCCGGTCGCCGGATGCAGCGGTTCGCCGGTCTATATTGACGGACGATTGGCCGGGGCGCTGGCTTTCACATGGACTTATACGAAGGATCCGCTCTACGGGGCGACACCTATCGCGGAGATGCTTGCCGTTGGCCGGGGCGGCCGGGGAGGTGATTCTCAGAAAAGTGCCGGGCAGGGGGGCTTAGTGTTTGATTACACTGCTGCCATTGATTTTGCTGAGATTGACAGGCAGTTCAGAAACAGTCTTCTCAAAGCAAGTCACGGGCTGAGAGGTACTAATCATTTGCCGTGTCCTCTAATTACTTCCGGCTTGTCTGCCGAGGTTTGTGAGCAGCTCAGCGAGGCGGTCGAGCCGTTCGGATTTATGGTTGTAGCGGGTGCGTCTTCAACCGGCGCCGTTGTCGAAGCAGGCGAGAAGGCCCGGCTTGTGCCGGGATCCTATATTGCTGTGCCATTTGTTTCCGGCGATATCTCCATGAGCACATCCGGGACCGTTACTGAAGTTATAGGCGATAAGGTTTATGCCTTCGGTCACTTTCTGCTCGGTTACGGGCAGATAGATTTGCCGCTGGCGACTGCGAAAGTGCATACGGTCGTATCCAGCATTGCCAGTTCGTTTAAACTGGCCAGTGTTACCGAGACGGTCGGTGCGATAACGAACGATGAGGGTGCCGGCGTTATCGGACAGCTTGGGCTTCAGGCCAAAACGATCCCGCTGACGATACGAGTAGACCGCTACAACGATACTGAAAAACGCCTGTACAACTGCCGGCTCGCGAATAATCGGATGCTGTCACCGTTTTATCTTCGTATGGCGGTGGCCGGAGCGGCGTCTCAGCTCGGTGATTTGCCGCCTGAGCATAAGATCGAGTATAAAGTGGATATCGGTATGGGTTCCCATTTTGCAAAAAGATCGCAAAATGGGGTCCCTATCAAGGATGCGGAATCAGTGACCTTCGAGAACGTCTCAAGCGGTATGGGCCTGAACGAGTTGGTAATGGAGTGCTACAGCGCCGTCGGGCTTCTTATGAATAATCCGTATGAAGAAGTTGACATCGAATCGATAGATATCGACATTCGTATTATACCCAGAAGTATTGTCTCGCATATCTGGTCGGTCGATTTGTCCGATTCGAAGGTAAAGGCCGGCCGGAGCATCGAGATAAGCGCTGTTCTGGAATCTGCTTTGGCAGGCAAGAAGCAATATCGGTGGACCATGGAAATACCTGAAGATATGGCGCCGGGAAAGTATGAGTTGACTGTGGGCGGCTATCGTGATTACGAGCAGTTTCTTGTCAAGGCGGCCCCTCACAGATTCATTGCCCAGAGTCTGCCGTCTCTGATTGAGGCGCTAAATAATTCGCTGCAAATCGGCAGAGATAAATTGTATTGTCTTCTAACTTTGCCGTCGGGCGGAGTCGTAATTGAAAAGGCCGAGCTGCCCGACCTGCCGGCAACAAAGGCGCTGCTCCTGCAGGACACGAAAAGGCTGCTGAGAGTCCGGCCATATTCGCACTGGCTCGAACGAAGACTGGAAACAGGCACAGTTGTGATCGATAAGAAAGTCTTGCAAATAACAGTTGAAAAATAAAAGGACAATAAGGAATATATCCGTCAGGCCTGCATTGCCTTTTTCGGAGTTGCCGGACTGATCCAGCGATTTTAATCTTTGCTTTTCTATTTTGGGAGTAGCTATGAGAGACATATTCAGCATTTTCGATTGCCGATCGCCGAATTCCGATTTCAAAATCGAAAATCGAAAATCGAAAATTGTAAATTATTTAGTGCTCTGCCTGTTTTTGAGCTCGGCTTGCTTTGCGGTCAGCAGCAAGGTTACTCGTCATACCAGCAGTTCGGATTTATTGAAGGGCCGGATCGAAAAGGTTGTTATTGGCTCGCGTGGTACGATTCAACTGGGGCGGGCGGCAGAATCGACCATTTGCGATTTCCGATTGCCGAATGCCGATTTATCAATCGAAAATCGAAAATCGAAAATCGAAAATCCGAACGATGTCTGGTCGATCAACAGTATCGTTATTAGCGGGGGGACCGTCTATTTCGGCACAAGCCCCAACGGCGGCATATACAAATACAACCTTAATAAGCTGGCGAAGATTTATCCGCTGGACGCGGACAGGGCTCAATCGGGGAAAAAACAGGATGACCCAGGAAAAGCCGAGGCTGGAGATATCGAGGCCGAGGAGTACCTGTCGAACGAGCATATTTTCGCCATGGCAACGGATGTGGCCGGCAGGCTTTTAGCGGGCATCAGCGGCAAAGGATGCAGGCTGTGCCGGCTCGAAGGCGAGAAGATGGATACCATCTTCGAACCGAACGATGCCAAATATATCTTCGCGCTGGCTCTTGACGAAGGTGGCAACATTTATCTTGGAACCGGGCCGGAAGGCAAGATTTATCAACTCAATTCCCTCGGCAAAAAGCCTCAGCTTATTTATGATAGTCAAGATAAAAACATACTCTCACTCGCCATTGGCCTGGACGGCTATCTCTACGCCGGAAGTGACACCCGGGGTCTCGTCTATAAGATACACCCCCGGACTAAAAAAGTAACGGTTTTATATGATAGCGACCAGCCGGAAATCACGGTATTACTGCCTGTTGAAAATTCCGAATCCGATGTAAGTTTATACGCAGCAGCGACTTCGGCGAAAATCGTCCAGACACAGACTCAATTCGCCGCTTCGACTTTTAGCGGAACCTCTCCCGGCCGGCCTGAGGCGGAAGCTAAAAGCGAGGAAAGTGCCGGCGAAAATAAGGGCGAACGAAAGCTTGAAATTGCAAACACAAAAGTAACGAGCGAAGCGAAACCTGCCGCGGGGCCGCCGCCGGTTCGCAAGGGAGCCAAGCCGTCTCAGGCCAGTCATATTTATAAGATCACGCAGGACGGTTTCGTGACGGATGTGTTCGGCGAGGCGGCAGTTTTCTTCTGCCTGGCAGAGAAGGACGGCAAGCTACTCGTCGGAACCGGCAACAACGCCAATCTGTTCAGTGTCGATCCGGCCAGGGAACAGCAGGCGGTCATTTACGAGGACGAGCAGTCGGCACAAATTACCGCTATCGCCCTGGCGGGTGAAACGGTGTATCTCGGTACGGCTAATCCGGCAAAGTTAATTACGCTGGGCTCCGGATTCGCTTCCGAGGGGACCTACACGTCCGACTTGATCGATGCCGGTCAGCCGGCGACGTGGGGCAAACTGCAGCTTGAAGCGAGTGTTCCACAGGGATGCAAGGTTCTCGTCTCCGCTCGCAGCGGCAATGTCCAGGATGTCAACGACCCGACTTTCTCCGAATGGTCCGAGCCGGCCGAAATAACCGAGCCGATACAACTGCAATGCCCCCTGGGCAGATTCTGTCAGTATAAACTCATCCTGCAAAGCCAATACGGAACTGACAGCCCGCTGATAAGGGAGATTGCCGTGGCTTGTACTGTGCCGAATCTGGCGCCGCAAATCGAATCGGTTACGGTCAGTCGGGTTAAGAGTACCGGCAAAGATGGAGTTTTCAAAATCAGCTTTGTGGCCAAAGACGACAACGGCGACAAGCTGGTTTATACAATCGATTTTAGAAAGCTCGGCAGGACAAACTGGATTGAGTTGAAGGATGAGCTTGAAGCTTCCAGTTTCGAATGGGACGGCAAAACCGTCGAAGACGGCCGGTATGAAATCAGGGTAACAACGAGCGACGCAAGAAGCAATACGACTTTGACCAAACTGGCGGGCAGCAGGATCAGTGAGCCGGTCGTAGTCGATAACACCGGGCCGGTTGTAAAGAACATGAAGATTACATCGTCCCTCAAAGACAATGGACAGTATCGGGTTTTGGGGATCGAAATTGCCGATGAACTCAGTGCGATTGGCAAGCTCGAATATACGATCGATAGTAACGACCGCTGGATCAGTGCCGTGCCGGACGATTTGGTCTATGATACGACGGACGAGAATTTTACGATCAGAATAGACGCGGAAGAAGATTTGCCGAAAGGCGATCATGTCATTACGGTCAGACTCAGCGATGCCGATGGCAATACAACGTATAAGACTCTCGAAGTCAATGTCGATTAGTGTGCCTCGTCTTCGCTCGGCATGAAGGGTCTCTTCACCCTGAGCGAAGTCGAAGGGCTGGTTATCGTGCGTTATATTGAATTTGAAAAAATTGCAGAGACGGTTGAATCGCTTTGTATATCAGCCGGCTATGAACTGCCCGAGGATGTTTTAACTGCTCTTGAGAAGGCGGCACGGAAGGAATCCAATCCGACGGCGGCGAAAATTCTGAATCAGCTCATCGAAAATGCCCGCATAGCGAAAGATGAAAAAATCCCATTGTGCCAGGATACGGGGCTTGCGGTGGTCTTTGCCGAGCAGGGCTCGCAAGTGGCCGTTAAATATCCTGCCAGCGATGAGCGGGGCACGCTCTTCGATGCAATCAACGCCGGTGTTGCCGCCGGTTTCGAAAAAGGTTATCTACGGAAAAGCGTTGTAGCTGATCCTCTGAATCAGCGCCGGAACACCGGAACAAATACGCCAGCGATCATTCATCATACGATTGTGCCGGGTGAAAAGCTCAAGCTGACCGTGATGACCAAAGGCGGCGGCTGCGAGAACAAAAGCCAGTTCAGAATGTTCAGACCCACGGCCGAGAAAGACCAGATTGTTGACTGGATTGTGGATGTCGTCGGCTCTGCCGGCGCCGATGCCTGCCCGCCGTTTGTTGTGGGTGTGGGGATTGGGGGCAATTTTGAGCTGAGCTGTCTGCTGAGTAAAAAAGCGCTATGCCGGAATATAGGCCAGATACATAGCGAGCCGTTCTATGCTGAACTTGAGGCCGAATTACTTTCGAGAATCAACGCGCTCGGTATCGGTCCACAGGGTCTTGGCGGCGATACTACTGCTTTGGCTTGCCTGGTCGAGACGGAAGCGTGCCATATCGCATCACTGCCGGTAGCGGTCAATATCGAATGCCACAGCCACAGGCACAAAACAGCGGCAATCTAACTCGACACCCGGTGTTGGATGCTCGACGAGAATCGAGTAGCGAGAATCAAGACTATTGAAACGGCTGTTTGTTCGGCCAGCCGTGTTTCTCGAACCTGCCGAACTCTTTTCCCAAGTCCTCACCATCAGGGCCCAGGGCCGATCGCACTTCTTCGACATGGGCGTCTACAAAAACCGCATTGATTGTGCCGGTGTTGAGGTCTGAACTGGATGCACTGTGGAAGGTCCCGAACCAATCGCGTCCGTCGGGACACAAGGCATTGTCGTTGAGCACATTGGTATTGCCCGGCCTCCCCCACATATTCTCTTCAGCGAAGAAAAACACCTCGGCTTTGCTTCTTGTTATCTCGGAACGTTTACGAATTCCCCCGCGTCCATTGGAGTCTGTTGCGGAAGAGCCGCCTGGGTCCCCTTGCTTCGAGCCTAACCAGGAATTCATGCTGTAACTGTATTGAGGAATAACCGGGTTGGAAGCAACATGGTTAGGATGCCTTGTACCTTCGGACTTGGCAAGGACTTTGAACGAAGGGCAGAGATTCACTTTCTTTAGTTTGAGATAGGACCACAATGGACCGTCGGGCGGATATCTTGGATCGTGCCATCGACAGTAACGCTGGTAGCCGCTCACAGGATTCTCATTCGCGACGAGAGAGGTCCATGAATAAGGATAGCGGTCGTCATTGTCATCCAAATACATGGCCTGCACAAGTCCGTATTGACGCAGGTTAGCCCTGCAGGTCAATTCCTTTGCCTGCTCCTTTACCCGCTGTAGAGCCGGCATCAGTATTGCCATCAGAATCGCAATAATGGCAATCACTACCAAAAGCTCGATTAAGGTAAATCCTCTTTTTTGCTTGCTCATCCTGACACTCCTTCAATGTCTTATGTTTACTTTGCTTTTTAGAATCCTATACAATTAAATTCGTCAAGAAAGTACATATTTGTTCACATTTAGGATATCGAAATTGTCTTAATAGTCTGTATATTTTCCCAACCAGCCGTCTCCGTAATTGCTCCAGTCTTCGGGCCTGGCGCCGCCGGCTTTCGTCCAGGTATTAGCCCTGTTGAAGCCGCGATGCCAATTGAGTGTGAAATATTCCTTAAGACCGATTTTTTGTACGTGATAGTCCATAAAGACGCCGGTTCCATATCCATCGTGGCGATTGAGCATGAAACGGTTCATTGCATTATCGTCGCCGGTATATTTCCAACCGTCGTATTCCGGCGGGCTGTCGTCCGCATCCGGCCATCCGCACCAGAAATAGCAGTCCAGGAACATGGGTATCTCACTGCTGCCCTTGACGTTAACGGTTCTCCAGAACCGTTCGGGTGATTTTCCATAAACCTCGGTGCCGACCGGCACATATACATAGCCATTTATCCCGTAGCTGCCGTAATAGCCCTCTGTCCGGCCGCCTCCGGAATCCCAGCCGGGAATCTTTCCCCAGGCTAACTCCGTAGTACCCCACCAGTCGATTCCAGGTAGCATGTCGGGATTGGCGATTTTTGAGGCTACCGGGCAGCAACGGATGTCTTCGGCGGTAATGTAGTAATCCCGCATCGAGTCCATCCATCGCCCGTAACCGTCGCTGCCGCTCTTACGTTCGGGGAACTGGGCGTTGTTGTCGTCCGTATACATCGCGAAAATTACGCCCCACTGCTTGAGGTTGGACTGGCAGAGCACGGATCTTGCCTGTTTCTTCACCCGCTGCAGGGCTGGCATCAATATCGCCATCAACAACGCAATAATGGCAATTACCACCAATAACTCTATTAACGTAAAACCCTTGATTTTACGTATAATAAGCTCCTCTTCTTTTTTTAGTAAACTGCGAACGCCAGATGGACAAAAGCTTCCAAGAAAATCATTTGTCCACAAACTAACTGGCATTTGTTGTAAATAACGCAACCGGCATACTTGTTATCCGTATAGCCTGATATAGTTATCGATGTTGCGCGTCTTTACCCCACATAGCCACGGCGGCCCAGTAGAGATCTTCGTTGCCTGTTTGTACGTCAGAGAAAGCCGTCGGTGGTACTCGCTTGCCGAACTCGATTGTACGCGGATCTTTCCATTTGTGATAGTCACTGTGCCCATCTGCAAAAGAGAAGGTCGTTCCGTCACCGTGTCGAACCGGCGGGGGGTCCCACCACCTCTCTTCCGTTACATAAACTGTCCAACCGCCCATGTGAGCCAAACCTTCCCCACCATCGTCAAGAAAGACAATCCTGTAGGCCGGGTTGGGAATGTCTAATCTTTTCTTGATCATCTTGGCATTCATATCGGACCAGTCTTTACAATTCATAGAATCAGACACAGAGTAAGTTCGCCTGATTTCTTCTAACGATGTTCCACGAACAATCTTGTTGACGGTTGGGCATTTGTATAGTCTCAAGTCTTTGGAGTAAGGCCATAAGGCTCCATTGCGGATCGCCCTTTCCTTCTCCTTCACAGTCATGCCGGCCTCCCAGTCCTTAAGCACCCAGGGAGTTTCATTCGGATGTATACTGTACTCGCCTGCATCGCCGTTAACGAGGTTATCATCGTTTTCATCGGCGTACATAATCCAGGCCAGATTCAACTGCTTGAGATTGCTCAGGCATGTAGCCCGTTTTCCCTGCTCCTTGACCCGATTCAGAGCGGGCATTAGTATCGCCATTAAAACCGCGATAATAGCGATTACTACCAGCAGTTCTATCAGCGTAAAACCTTCTTTTTTGCTCATAACAATCCCTTTCCGCTTCTGCACTTGGAAAATCGCCTTTTTCAAAAACCCTTTTCGACAAGAAGGTCCGGGCTGAAAAGCACCGGGCATTTTCCTGCGATAAACTGTTTTAATAATCCTTGAAGGGCCTCAACCAATCTGGCCAATTGCTCGACTGAACACCACCTGCTTTGGTCCAAGGGCCTGATATGTCGAAATTTCTATGCCATTTCAGCGTCCACAACTCTTTCAGGCCAACTTTTCTTACCGACCAATCCAGAAAGGAACTGTTCGTGAATCCGCGGTGGCGGTTGATGCAAATGCGTGCCATATTGTACTGGGCGCCAGAGGTCCAGAAATCATACTCATTCATTGCGGGCCCCTGGCTTGCCTGCGGCCAGAAGTCGAAGCGAAGGGCGTCCAGGAAGACCGGCACTTGGCTTGCATTAGGCACATTGTACATGTCCCGATAGCCTTCCGTGGAAGGCAGCCCCCCCTCGAAGGAACCCGTTTTCGGAATGCTCAGCATATAGCTGTTGAGTCCGTAGCTCCCGGCGAATCCATTCCGATTCGCCGTATAGGTCGTACCGTTGTAGCTCCGATTCCCCTCTTTGTAGATACCCCAAGCGTCGTAAATATGGAGCGACTGCTTTCGGACGCCGGCCTCGTCCCAGATGGGGATTTTTGCCGTTGGGCAGAACCACGTCTTGTTGCTCTTCCAATCCTGCTCTTTAAGCTCCAGTTGGTGAAGCCACCAGTACCCTAGATCGCTGGTGCCGGAGTAGAACCTGCCGTCATTGTCGTTAATGTAGTTGTTGAAAACAAAATTCCACTGGCGGATGTTGGCGGCGCAACCGATCTGTCTTGCCTGATCCTTGACCTTAGAGAGGGCCGGCATTAAAATGGCCATCAATAATGCTATAATGGCAATTACCACCAAAAGCTCAATTAAGGTAAATCCTCTTTTGTTGCTCATAATGATATTCCTCTGCTTTATGAAAGTATTACATCACCCGGTTGTTAGGATGCGCCTCACGATTCTTCTGTTCCACTAATTTAACATTTTCGCATTATTAAGGCTTAAACCAACACATTATAACCTACATCTGTATTTCTTTCAATATAAAAATAGGGAATTTCCGGCATAATTTGCGATGGCGATATAGTCTTCAGGGCTAAGTGTTTCAGGGCGTTTTGTTGGGTAAATTGAACATTGCTCGAATATTTCCGGCCAATTGGTAATTTTTGCAAGTCTGCCGCGGGCCAGTTTGCTGCATGCAAGAAGAGTTTTACGGCGATGGCCCATGAAAAGATGTACAGTCTCGCTGAACAGCTCCATATTTTCAATGCGGTCGGACTTTGCCCGGTTTCGGATAAAGCAGACCATTGCCGAATCGACCTGTGGCTGGGGCCAAAATACCGTTGGTTTCAGAGTCCTAATCGTTTTGACATCACCGGCAGCGGCAAGGAAGATGCTCAATATACCGTAGTCACTTGACGCCGGAGCGGCTGTCATTCGGTCGGCAACTTCTTTTTGAACCGTCACATACATGCCATCCGCTATTGTAGGACCCGTAATAAAATTCATAATCACCGGAGAAGCAGCGCTGTAAGGCAGGTTTGCGATTAACAGTATCCGGCCCGGGCATTTCTTGCCGGCAAGCTCCAATGCTTTTGTGACGGTTTGGCTGAGTGCATTTTTAGTTTCGAGGATATCGGTGTTTATAACTTCGACATTTTCGGACTTTGCGAGCTGCTTTTCTGCTATTTCGCTAAGGTTCTTATCGAGCTCGACGGCGATTACCCTGCCGGCTTTCTCGGCTAAAGCCTCGGTCATAGAACCTGTGCCGCACCCGACCTCGAGCACCACATCGTCCTTCTGAATATTCGCCGAATCGACAATCAGCCGCATAAGATTCAGGTCGATGAGAAAATGCTGGCCGAGCCGTTTATTTGGAAAAACGCCCGATGACGATAGCAGGTCCCGGATTTGTCGCTTAGTCTGCATTGGAATAAGGAATTTAGAATTAAGAATTCAGAATTAAGAATTTTAAGGTTCTGAATCTTGCTAATTTAGATTTAGTTGGAAATACGAGCGTTCTTCACTATTGTCGTTAGGATTGCAACCAGCTCGTTTGATTCTTCGATTAACTCGTTTAATCTTTCGGCGGGCACAAGTTTAGTTTCTTTGAAGAGTCGAAGCCAATAATGTGTCTCTCGGGCTTCTTTAAGAGCGATATTGCATTTTGAGACAAAATCGGCTTTGCTTTGCCCTGCTGCTGCCTCTTCCAAATTTGCTCCGATTGACGTGCCTGATCGCACAGCCTGCCTGCCCAAAACTTCTCCAACACCCTTCTGTTTTGCTAAAAATCGATAGAAATTCACAATTCGACAGGCAAATGAAAAAGCTCTTTTCTGGATGTTTTTCTCTTTAATTTCGCCTTCATTATTGATCATTGCCTATTTACAATTCTCAATTCACAATTCGACATTCTAAATTCTTTTTCGTTTTTGCCATTTGTATTGCGGTGGTTATTGCTGCTTTCATGCTGGCTGGATTCGCGAGATTTCGGCCGGCAATGTCGAACGCTGTCCCGTGAGCGGGTGATGTCCTGATGATCGGTATGCCGATCGTAATATTGACCGCATGCTCGAAATCGAGCAGTTTTACGGGGATCATTCCCTGGTCGTGATACATTGCGACCACGCCGTCGAATTCGCCCCGCACGGCCCGCAAAAACAGGGTGTCGGCACTGATCGGGCCGAGGCAGTTTATTCCATGTTCCTGTGCCAATAACATGGCGGGCGAGATAATCCGCTGCTCCTCGTCGCCGAATAACCCATCCTCGCTGGCGTGCGGATTCAGAGCGGCCACGCCGATCCTGGGATTCTCGATATCAAAGTACTGCTTTAAGGCGTCGTTCAACAGGTCGATAGGCTCAAAGACACAGCCGATTGTAAATTTGTTCCTGACATCAAACAGCGCTTCGTGAATTGTCGCCAGCGCCACTTTCAACGGCCCGGCGATAAACATCATTACCTTTCGCGGGGATTTGCAGCGTTGGGCGAGCATTTCGGTATGGCCCGGCCAATCCCCGCCGGCCAGCTTCCAGCTTTTCTTGCTGATCGGTGCCGTGACGACCGCATCGATAATTTCATCGCGAGCGGCGTCAATCGCATCAAGACAGAACCTCATCGATGCTTCGCCGGCCATTTTGCTGGGGCCCTTGACCCACGACGGCACAGAATACTCGTCATAATCGGCTACAACCACCTTGTAAGGATATTCGCGACTGATTTTTTCATGCTGATGCCGGCCCCAGAACGGTTCGATTTCAGCGGCGTCGGCGGCGTAGCAAAGCTGTTCGTTCAATCCGAAAACGACGAATTTCGCCGCTCTTCGAATAGCCGGGTCAGCCAGGGCTTTGACAATAATCTCGGGCCCGATACCGGCCGGGTCGCCCATCGTTATGCCGATAACCGGCTGCTCTGTGATCGAATTATTGCCGTTAGTTCTCATTATACCGTTCAACGCCACACTTTCAGCGATCTTTTATACACTATTTAATATCCTAATTGTCTTAGTTTTTCGGCTGTTAGGCCCTGTTTCTTTGGCAGAATCTCATCGAGCTGTCTTTTTATCGTTTTCACGATGATATCAGTCTCAATATTAACACAATCGCCGATTTTTGCCTTGCCCAATGTTGTTCTTTTCAGCGTTTCAGGGATTATCGAGACGCTGAAGCTCTTAATATCTACGGCGGCAATTGTCAGTGAGATTCCATCGACGGCGACCGAGCCTTTTACGACTATCGCATCGAGCAGTTCGGACTTAGCTGCGAATTTAATATTTGCGAACTTGCCCGCTTTGTCGATTGCATCTACTGTCGCCGTTCCGTCAACGTGGCCCAGGACGAAATGCCCGCCGAATCGATCGCTTGCCTTCAAAGACCGCTCGACGTTAACTTCCGAAGAGGGTTTTAGTTTGCCCAGCGTCGATTTTGCAAGAGTTTCAGCGCTGACGTCAAAGCTTGCAAGGCTGCCTTGAAGCTTGGCGATAGTCAGACAGGCTCCGCTTATGGCTATACTATCACCAGTTTTATTCTCATCGGCCAACTTGCCCAAATCGATAGTAAGGACCATTGACTCGGCACTTCGGCGAACGGACTTTACCGTGCAAATTGTCTCTATAAGCCCTGTGAACATTTGCGATTGACTATTTATTATGGACCGTTTAATATTGTAAAGATCAAGCTAAGCACTAAGATTGATTATAAATAGTCTTTGGTCATTATTCAATAATCAATATCAGAAAGGGGTGGGATAATTATGGATACGATTTGGCTGAAAATTGTGGGATTCGCCGTTCTCGTTGTGGGCGTGATTGTCCTGATCGGCATTTTGACATCGAGTACGAAAGGGCCGGAGAAGACGATTTACGATCAATGGGAGCAGGATGACAAGGAATTGTTGGCCGAGCCGGAATATAAAGAGCCGCCCGTGCCGGCAACCCCGGTGCAGCAGCCCGCGCCGACTCCGTCTGTTCAGCAACCCATCCAGGCGGCACCAGCCCAGACAGCCCAGCCCGTCGAGCAGCCGAAGCCTCAGTTTAAAGAGCTTGAAATGGAGGATGAGTTCGAGGCACAGAAACTCTGGATTTGGGTTGAGAACCAGCGGAAAATGGGAAGGTTGCCGGTAATGGGATACGGTCAGATGGTCAAAAGCTGCCGGGATATTATTCAGAGGTGGCCGGAGAGTAAGTACGCCTTCTTCGCTAAAAGAGCACTTGCCGATTTGCCGGAGCGTTACCGCAAAATGTACAATATAACCAAAGAAGAAATCGACCTTGGTAATTTGAAATAGGAATAAGAAGAAAGATTTGTAAAGGAATGCGTAGATGAAAACCGCTGTATCAGTTGCTAATATCCCTGTGATTTCGATAACCGCCGATTCTCTTCCTGAGGCTTGGGAAAAAGCTGTCCTGGCCGTATGGGACAAGGGCTTCGATGTCAAAACTCAGTACGATAAGTCGCAAGACCCGCCGAGCAAAGACGCCACGGTGATGATCGCTGTCAGCGATCCTTTCTCCGAACCCCGGATTCACAAAAATTTCCCCGGCGGGCCGGAGGAGCTTGAATCGTACCGGCAGGAAGTTGTTAACGGGATTCACGACCACTGGATCGACCCTGCCGCCGGCAAGTGGACCTATACGTATCACGAACGGCTCTTCTCGTATTGTCCGGTTGAAGATATCCGGAACCCCGCTTCGCCGAAGCCTTTCAGGAAAATAGACCAGATTCAGTATATTATCGATTATCTCTCGCAGGCTGGGCACAGCCGAAGGGCTCAGGCCACAACCTGGATGCCGACTGCGGATCCGCCTACGGACGACCCGCCCTGTCTTCAGAGGATATGGTGCCGGCTGCTGGCCAACGAAGCGGGCGAGCTGTCACTCAATATGAATACGCACTGGCGCAGCAGGGACCTTTACAAAGCGTGGTTCATGAATGTCTACGCCCTGACCGACCTTCAAAAGAAAATAGCCGACGGCATCGCCGAGAAACGAGGCGAGCCGGTGAAGGTTGGCAGGTATGTCGATATCAGCGATTCGCTGCA
>Ga0307380_10006690_pt1 | contig 15099 bp, 23 predicted proteins | sample UN3MG_FD_202239 | JGI IMG/M metagenome (GOLD analysis project Ga0307380, IMG submission 202239) | Soil microbial communities from Risofladan, Vaasa, Finland - UN-3 | ecosystem: Environmental > Terrestrial > Soil > Coastal area > Acid sulfate soil | place: Finland: Risofladan, Vaasa | collected...
AGCAGCTTTTCATTCCCAAGTACATCGAACTCGGCATCGAGTGCTACAACCCTCAAGTCGAGGACTGGGACCCTTCTCTTGCCGAAGTCGAGGCCAATCACCTGGCCAACGACGCCATCATCCTGTTCCCGATCACCAACGAGACCTACGCCTTCGGTTCCTTGGCCGAGACAGGGTTCTCGATGCTGAACGCGATGAAGCTCGATGACAGACGCGAGTTCGTCATCTACGTTGCACAGGACATCGCAGCGAAAGACCCGAAAGGCGAACTGCTCGATGACCAGCTCAACGAGGATGGCACGAAGAATCCCCGCAGTTCAGCGAAGGACTCCCTTCGGGCACGCGCGCTCGTCAAGCAACACCTCGTCAAGCTCCAGCTCCCCAACGTCTACCTCGTGGACAGCCTCGAGGAGATGCTCGATGTCTCCTTGAAACTGTGGGAGTCCGTCAAGATCCGTTACCCGCTCCGTGAGCTCAACCCGCACCGGAAGGTGCAGAAGCCCTGAGCTACGATGCCACGCCTGTCTGCCGAAGAACGACTGCGCCGCCAACTACTCAAAAACCGGCGCATCTCAAGCAAGGACGCCGTCATCCCTGTCATCAGGGAGCGGCTCCACTTTCCACAAGAACTTCTCACTCTCATCCGTGAAGAAGGGCTTACGGATCTGACGATCGAGGACATCTGGCCCGAAGGCATCAGTATGAAGCCGGCTCCACGCCGGGGCCCGTTGCCAGGTCACGGTGGCCATTCGGGTGTCACCGAAGACGACGTGCTCATCGAGATTGCCAAGCACGACCCCGATGGCGTCTCCATCTCCGTGTTGGCCCAACCGTTTGCCAACGTCACCCCGGCCACCGTTCGCAACCGCGTGACGGTCCTGCTCAAGGGCGGCTTCGTGAAACGTGAGGGCTCAACCAAGGGCACGAAGTACCTGGTGACGGCGAAAGGCCGCAGGCGCATCAAGAAAAAGGCAACAGGATGAAGATCACCGAAATCCTCGGACGAGTTTCCCGAGCCCGCGATCGGCTGTCCATGGGACAGAAGAGCACGGGCATCGTGTTCCAGTATCTCGTCGGCCGAAGCGACTGGGACTACCAGACAGCCAATGGACTGCGCACCGAACAGCAACGGCTCCCTGAGCGCGACACCTTGGCACACGCCATCGAGCGCCTCGAGGAAGCGGTCCACGACCTCAAGCTCGTCAAGCAAGAGATGGACGAGCGTGCGCATCAAGAGTCCCGGTAGAGTAGGAAGTGCATGGTCACCTACGGGTCAATATGTTCGGGAATCGAGGCAGCCACCGTGGCGTGGGAATCGCTAGGGTGGGAGGCCGCGTTCTTCTCCGAGATCGAGGCGTTTCCTCGGGCGGTCCTAGCTCACCACTACCCCGACGTTCCTCTGCATGGCGACTTCACGCAGATCGCCAACGACCCCATCGACGTGGACGTACTGATCGGAGGGACGCCGTGTCAGTCCTTCTCCGTAGCGGGCTTTCGACGTGGACTCTCCGACGAGCGCGGCAACCTGACGCTCGAGTTCGTGAGGCTCGCTGATGCCATCGACACTCTTCGACTTGCTCGAGGTCGACCTCCGGGAATCTTCCTCTGGGAAAACGTCCCCGGGGTCCTCCACAGCTCGGACAACGCCTTCGGGTGCTTCCTTGCCGGCTTGGTGGGAGACGAGCAGCCCCTCGTTCCGCCAGACGGGTGGCTCAACGCTGGTCTGGCAGTTGGACCCACGCGAACAGTCTGCTGGCGGGTCTTGGATGCCCAACATTTCGGAGTGGCCCAACGACGCCGTCGTGTGTTCGTTCTGGCAACAGCTCGAAAAGACATCCATCCCGGCGAGATACTTCCCGAGCTCGGTGACGGCCGCAGGGACGTTGCGCCGAGCCCTGCACCGTGGCCATCCGATCCCCGAGCCCGTGCGGAGCTGTCTGATCGAGATGGCCGGGGGGATGCCCACCCTCTCCGAGACGGAGGAGATGTTGGAGGAGCCGGAGCCCGAGGAGGAACTCGTGCTCGAGTTCCCTTGGATGTAGAGCCCATCGGCTACGCCTCCGAGACGGGGCGTGGGTGGTGGGTCAACCGGTTGCCGACGCTTCGAGCAACATGGGGGCCTACGAAGCCAGGCTCTCTCATTGGCTCGCGTGATGCGGAAGGGAACCTCTGGGTTCGGGGCCTCATACCTGTCGAAGCCGAACGCCTCCAAGGGTTCCCTGACGGCTACACGCAGATCCCTTGGCGCAAGAAGCCCGCGGATAGCTGTCCTGCCGGCCCACGGATGAAGGCGCTCGGCAACACGATGGCGGTCCCCGTGATTCGCTGGATCGGTCAACGCATCCAAGGGGTGCTCAACGGTGTTGCGCCTATCGGAGACCCTTTGTCGTGAAGATCACCGAACTCATCGCAACCCTAAGCGAAGCCATGCGCGAAGTCGGAGACGCTGAGGTCTGCGTCTGTGTCGGAGACAGCGACATCACGCTGATCGGCAAAACCGTTATGGGTCTCAACATCACCCTCCCGAATGACGAGGAGGGCAACCGTGTTGTCCTGCACGGCACCCCGGTAGAGTAACGACATGGCTGAGAAGGTCACCGTCATCAACCCGACGACGGGGGCTCCGATGGACGTGTCGGCTTGTGTGGTCGAAGTGCCGTGTCCTCAGTGTCATGCTCCGTTGGGAGTCCCTTGCCGTGGAGCTCGATGGGACTCGCCAGATCGGAAAGTTCAGGGGAGCGGGAACTCAGGATGGTGGTGGCGCTCCACTCATTGGGGACGAGGCGACTTGGCCAGCGGCATCCGCAGGAACTTGCCTCAAGCGTGGATCGATTTCCACGAGGCCACGATCAACGCCACGATGGAGCCCTGCAATACTTGGGGCACCTCCGTGGACATCGACGAAGCAGAGTTTGAAGATCTAGTCGAGAAGTCGGACCAGGCGGCAAATCCACCTGAGAACGAAGACGACGAGCTTCTTTAGGGCGTACCCGAGCATCCTTCCAGCGTAGCTTGAGTCGAGTAGAGTGCACGGTTATGACTGAGAACCCCTACGTGAAGGAGCACCTGGGAGATTTGGCTTTGGACGAAGCCAAATCCATCGCAGCTCACCTGCGTTTCCTTGGACGTCTCGAGGGGGTCCTAGAACTCAAGAACGAAAAGCCTGAGTACGAACCCGAGGATCTAGCCAAACGGCTTGAGTGGCTGATCCATCGAGCTGAAAGACGCCAAGCCATCAATGACCTGGCAGCGGGCCAATGCGATGGCACCCTCAATGGCGAACGCTGCTGGCTCACCCTTGGGCATGAGGGCGAACACGAAGGCAGAGAGAATGAGCTATCTCGGACGACTACTTGAAGCCCACTTGGTCGCGCAGTCGCATGTGATCATGAACTTGGTCCCCTGCGTGCCGCACTGTAGCGACGAACGTGGATGGGTGACCCATCGGGTGGTGGCCACGGTGAACGATGAAGAAGTGGGGCACATCAGCGTGTCTCACATTCCCCGTGCCGTGTACGACGAAACCCTCGCTGACCGGGAACAGTTCTGCCGAGCCATCGAAGGGCGCCAGAAGCCGACACGCGAAGAGATGCGACGCGCCGCAGTTCGCCATACCAAGTTCGAGAAGTTCCATGTCGGGTCCGTCCACGTTGCGTACGTCTCCGTCGAGGAGGGTTTCCGTCGCCAGGGGATCGCCCGCAAGCTCTACATCGCGGCAGCGAAATGGATGGCCGAAGAAGGCTTCGTGCTCGCCGCTTCTGACCTGCAGCGGCCCGAAGTCAAGGCACTGTGGAAGAAGCTGCTCGAGGACCCCGCGGTACCCACCGTCACGACTGAGGATGGCCGTCCAGCCATCGACTACAACTAAACCGGAAGCCCGAACTGCTGCGAGAACTTCTTGCAGACCTCACGCAGATCCTCAGCCTCCAAGGGCTGGCCGTCCCCTGTGTAGAGGAGCCACGTCGTGCCCTCTCGATGGAGCGCGTTGAAGCTCGGGTGCTCGATGACCTGCTCGAGCCAATGCGGAGTCTTCTCGCTCGCAGCTTGGACATGGTCTAACCAGCTCATAGCCTCACACGTTACCGCACCGCTCCAGAAGCGCGTCTGCAAAAGCGTTGCAGAAGGACTCCTCACTCTGGGAGGGCGGATGCAGTGCCGTTCTTCGGGGGTGGTCGGCCCGATAGTCGTAGAACATCGTGTGGCCTATCTCGTGAGCCATGTACCGGGGAATCAAGACCGGCTCGGCTTTGTGATCAAGAATGACCACGAAGCCACCAGGCTCGTTGCAGAGAAGCGCTGATGTTCCGCTCCGACTCAAGTTGCCTCGCACAGTCCTGATTCGGAACTTCTTTTGGATGGCCTCCAGATATGGGCCACATACCTCTACAACTCGATCTGCCACTGCGTCGGGGTTGTCGGGAACGGACCGAAAAGGGCCTGGGAGATTGATGGGCATGAGGGACGGTTATTGCACCTGGCTGGAGGGGAAAGTCCGGCTCGGGCCCTCTTTCAGTTTTTTGCGTTCAACATCGGAAAGAAGAGACCAGACCTCCTCCATCTCATCGAGGATGTCGTCAGCACCAGGAGGGTCCTCGTCTCGGTGAGTTTTTCGCAGCTCCAGAAGGCGTAGCTCCAGATCGGAGTACCGTTTCAAGTGGGGGGACATAAGGGTGTTACCGCACCCTCGGTGTTTTGGTGCGTAGCCCCCCGCGTTTCTTTTCATCTGACTGCATTTCACCCTTCCAATCCAAAGAAGTCCTTGGCGTACTCAAACTTGAACCCGCATCGTTTGGCGAAGGTCTTGTCGGTGGTGCGGTCCCCCACGTACGTGACCTTCGTCGGATCGAGCTTGTGTTTCCAGATCGCGTCGATGCCCATGGCAGGGAACGGCTTGCGGTGCCATGATGCAGCGGGCCCCGCAGGGGAGTAGTCGAAGTCCACGGGGATGTCGACGCCGAGCTGTCGGTTCGTCTCATCGAAACAGGCGATGCACACGTCCATCGGTGGATCGTTCTTAGCCACGCCACTCTGATTGCTCGCCCCGAGCAGGAGCACGTTGTCGGCTGCCAAGGCCTGGAGCTTCTTGACCGCTTGGGGGAACACCTCCACGTCCTTCGGGTCCTTCGGATACTTGTCGCCGCTCTTGGTGTCACGGACGGTGCCATCGTAGTCGAGCATGACGGCTCCGTTGCAGTACTCGGCCGGGAGCTTCCAGGGTTTCGGCTTGATGACCTCGAGGGCGGCAAACCCCTCAGAGGCGTCGGGCTTCACCATGCGCTTGAACATTGAGAACATGGCCGGTGGGGGCAGCGCGTGAGGGCTTCCTCCCTGGGCCTCGTAGTCTGCCTTGGTACGCAGCACCTTCCCGTAGAGCTGGGCCATGCGCCAGCAGATGTTGAACTGGCTGATCTCCTTGGTCGCATCCACGAAGATGCAGGTGATCGGGATCTTGGCCTTCTTGGCAGCCGCCACGAACGGGTCGCGGTGCTCTCGTGTCACGAACGTGCAGTCGAGAACAATCTTCTTGGCACCGTCGCTGATGGCCTGTTCCATCTTCGGCACGAGGTCGATGGTATGGCCGCCTTCCTTGTCCCGAGACAGGTAGCAGTCCGCATCGGCATGGCGGTCTTTGGTCAGGAAGGTTTTGCCAGAGCCAGGGACTCCAACGAGCATGATGATCTCGGTCATTGGTCGAGTTCCCATCGAAGCTGTGGGGCGAGACACTCACAGCCCATCAGTCGTTCATCGCAGGTGAGACAGTAGTACTCGTCCGAGCGGCAGAAGGGCTCGGGGAGTTGGGCGCGCTCACGGAACTTCGGGAGAGGCGTGGCACAGAAGGGGCATGCCGTCGGCTCAGGCATGTTGTAGGGGTCGCCGTCATACCCAAACTCGGTGAGGAACCGATCTATGCTTTTGAACTCCCACGCAATGGTGGGGGTCTCGACGAGTTCAGGCATCCCTTCGTCATTTCGCGTCCACATCTCGTCCGCGTTTGCGTAGACAAGCGGCCACTTCTGGATGGCCTCGCAGCAAGTGGGCTTGGGGAACTCGTGTTGGTTGCGGAGTTGCGTCCGCACCTTCATGAGACCGAGGCCAAGCCAGTTCGTGCCCTCTCCATCACAGACACCCCAGATCTTGTCCCCCCAGTGATTGCCTTCGATGAGCTGGGCGTTGCCCGTGCCGAGCAGCGCATCACGGAGGACGGGATTCTCGAACTTGAGGCGCAGAAGATCGTGCATGATCTCCCGCTTGAGCGGCTCATCCTCCTCTCGACCGTAGAGGGGCTTCTCCCACTCATCGACCATCTGGATCTTGCGACCGAGCTTCTTCGCCAAGCGTGGAGTGTCGGCCGTGCGAATCTCTTCGACGGCTGCTTCGTCCACAGGTTTCCAGTCCTTCGGGTCGTAGTTCTTCGCAGCCTGGTAGGCGTGCTCGACCGTGGGCCATTCCCTGCCCTGCCATGTGAGGGGTGACGGCGAGAAGTTGGAGAGGAACCAGAAGGCGTCGGTGAAACTGTCGATGGTCACGAGATGATCTCCAACCTACCCTCGCGCATGACGAACTCGTCGTGCTCAGCGAGCAGCATGGGGAGTAGGTCGTCGGGGTAGTGGGTGAACCGGAACTTGAAGTATCGGTTCGCGGCTGCGGCCTTCACATGGATGTCCTCGCTCTCAGGCTCAAGGGCGCCCATGAGATCGTCGTAGCTCGTGTGGATGCCGTGCCCGACCTCGTGGATGACGAGGCCCGGGTCCTTCTCCCACAGCCAGTTCCATAACTCGGGGTCGAAGCTCGTGTCACACGAGTACGAGAGACGCTTCCCGCGGTGCATGATGCGAAGCGCGGAGGTCGGAATGGGGTGGTCCGTTTTGCGGGCTTCGATCAGGAAGTGATCTGGGCCTTGGCCGATGGACACCCCTCCGTTCTCCGGGAAAGGCACCACATCAAAGAAGTCCTCCATCGTTCCGAGACTCTTGAGCGACTCCAAGAACCGCGGCACTCCCTCAAGCACCTCGGGGAGCGCGATGAGTCTGAGCTTCCGACCCACGGCGATCTTGAAGAACGCAGCGATGGTCTCGAGGCCGCCAGCGTGGTCGGCGTGGAGGTGTGTCAATACAAGCGTATTGACACGAGGGAGGTCGAGCCCATGGAACCTCCCGTCGTCGGCTTCGCGCATCATCTTGCGGATGCTCTGCGGACAGTCGATGAGGATGAGGTCGTTGTCCCAGGCCGGTGTCTCGTACCGGGACACGAGCATGCAGGTTGGATGGTGGATTGCCGAGAAAGCATCGCCCACCCCGAGGGGGAGAACAGACAGCCCTGGTCGGCCAAGATTGATGTTGGTCATTTCGCTACCTTGATCCCGTAGTTCTGGCCCTTCTTCGTGAAGGTCCAAGTTGCTTCACAGCGGCCGCTCTCGATGACGGCGCCAGATTTCACGAGCCCCGCCATGTCGGTCATGAACATCTCGTACTTGTGACCATCCTTGTCGGACCAGAGGAACCGAGCTGCGCTCCGTCCGCGCACGATATCCTCCAACTTGAGGGCAGCCTTGAACGTGAAGTTCTCTTTCCACGTTGCGGGTTTGCGAGGGTAGCTCGCGCCCGCCGGGGTGCCCTCCGTGCCTGGGGCGTACACGTAGGTCAGAAGGGTGCCCTCCTCGGTGAACGGAACGCTCTGATCCCAGGCCATCAGTTCTTATACCCCTCAGGGCTCATAGGGCGCCCCCAGACGTGCCCGAGGCCCGAGGGGGTGTCCTCGGGCCTCGGCTGTTGATCCCTCTCAGGCGGCGCTGTCTTGGCCCTCCATGACCCTCCCCCAGTGGGGAATGGCATGGGCCGATCGACACATGTACATGGCGACGGCTGCCGCGAGTCGCGTGCAGTTCTTGTGGTAGCGGTCCTCGAGGTGGTTGGGCGCCCCTTTGTGGGCGAACTCGTGGATGAGCAGACTGAGGAACGCCTCGGGATGTTGGTGCCAGTGGTCGAACCACTTTGCACCGAGGCTCGTGACGTTCCAGTACAGAGCGTCACCCCACGCACCACCCCACCATCGCGCCTTGGGCTTCCCGTACACGACGAGAAGGTCGTCCCGGACCCCGAGTGCCTCGGAGAGATGGCGTGCGATGTCAGCGACCTCGCGCATCCCCTCGGTCCACTCCTCAAAGGGAATCTCCTCCATGATGGGAGCGTTCGGGTCGTTGCTGAACGGCTTGGGTGTCGGCCGTAGATCACCCGACTTCGACGCCCCGCCAGTTTCGAGGATCTTGTTGCGAACCTCGGACGAGTAGGCCCCGCGGGGAATGACCTCGTACCCCTCACCGGTGAGGTGGGAGTTAGCCTCGAGATCGCTGCCATCGTACATGGCTCGCTTCTTCCCGTGGCGTGCCTCCATCGTTTTGCGAACGGTGTCGCCTTCGACGGCCTCATCAGCGAGCGCGTCATCCACCCACTTGCCATCCACGCCATCCTCATCGAGCGCATCGACCGTTGCGATGAGGACCGCCCCACGGAGGGTGCGGAGGTACTTCGGGGTGACGTTGTCACGGTCCCGGTTGAGCGGCACCTTCTGCATCACGTTGACGTGGTAGCGGTCGCCCGTCTCGACGACGGGGATGCCCAGCTCGTACAGCATGGCCACCTCTCCATCGCGGGGTTCAAACACTTGGACGGTGGTCTTGCGCTTCGTGGGACGAAGGTTGCCCTCTTCGTCTGCGTACAGGGTGGGCAACGCAACCTCGAAATCGCAGACGGTCTCGGGAGCACTGAGACGCACTCCGTTCAAAGTGGTCTCGCAGTCAGACCTCGGCAGTAGAGCCCCGAATGCCTCGATGACTTCGCGCTCCTGCTCCTTGGTCATCCTCAGTTCCCCGGTGAAGACAGAGCCGGCGTCGGTCTTGCGGGAACTCGTCGTGCGCTTGCCATCCTCTTTGAAAAGGATGGTCCCCTTCGTGCTGGAGATCTCGGCGCTACGGCACAGGGCCAAGACCTTCTTCTCGCCTTCGTTGAAGCGCCCGGCCTGCGTCGGGTCCTTCTTCTTGCTCGACTCTGCCCAGATCGTGTAGGCGTGCTCAAGGTTGGCGAACCCCTCGGGGTTGTCGTCTCGACAAATGAGACGGACGAAGGGAGTCCCCGCGATCCGCTCCATGGAGATCTCACAGACGGTGGCCTCCTCGTCCCAAACATTCTGGACGAGCTCGAAGATCACGAACTTGCGGGGGAGGTGTTCGACGAGCTTGCGAAGCCCATCCTTGCTAGCGGTGAACCATGTGTTGTGTGCCATGTTGTGTGTCCTTTTGGTCTGTCTGGTGGGGCAGATGAGGGTTCATCTGCATTACCAATTATCCCACGCGCCGAATTCAAGGTCGATAGCGTCAATCGACTTTGTTTGTACGGAGACAGGACAAAATTTACAGAACACGCAAGGTCGATTGTCCTGCGAGGCCCTCTACAGGGTCGCTCGCATAACTTCGGCTCACGAGGCCCTGGCAGGTCGCCTCTGCGATTTGAAGAACGCCCACTCTCAGGTCCAGGTGACCCACGGCAGGGCGGCTCCGCGCCATTGCTAACGAGTTAGGGGCCCGTTTGAACGGCGAAAGTCAACTGCCCACAGGACTCTACCCGCAACACGTCTCGAGCATCAAGCGGGCGACGACGTACGGGTCGATGTTGGCGCAGGGGCGTCGATCCTCAAGGTAGCCGCACCCTTCGGTCTGCACGATGACAGGGATGCGGATTGAAGCGCCACGGTCGCTGTCCCCGTGCTTGAACTCCTTGTGCGAGCACGTCTCGTGATGGCCGGTGAGGCGTTGCTCGATGCCGTCGCCGTAGTGCTCGATGTGATGTTGGTGACGAGCTGCGAGATTGTCGATGGCCTTCTCGATGATGGCTTTCCCTCCGGGTTCACGCATCGCTTTCGTTGAGAAGTTGGTGTGACACCCGGCGCCGTTCCAGTCCCCGCGAATCGGTTTCGGATTCAACGAGATGGTGACCCCGTGTTTTTCCGCGATGCGGTACAGGAGGTATCGAGAGACGTGAAGTTCGTCGGAACCTTGAAGCGGAGGGACCGGGCCGATCTGATACTCCCACTGTCCAGGCATGACCTCAGCGTTGATGCCCGAGATGTGAAGCCCCGCAGCAAGGCAGGCGTCGAGATGCTCTTCCACGATGTCGCGACCGAACGCTTCGTCGGCACCGACCCCACAATAGAAGGGGCCTTGTGGGGCCGGGTAGCCTTGCTCGGGCCAACCGAGGGGGCGGTTCCCGCGAAACATCGTGTACTCCTGCTCCCATCCGAACCATGCCTCTTCTTCTTGGTGACGCTGATCTACGGGACGCAGGAGCGCCCGTGTGTTGGTCGGGTGCGGGGTGCCATCGGGGTTCATGACCTCACACATTACGAGGACGTGATCGCCTCCCCGCAGCGGGTCCGGGTAGTGGACGGCCCGCTGGAGGATGCAGTCGGAACTCGACCCCTCAGCCTGCCCGGTGCTCGAGCCATCGAACCCCCATTCGGGAGCGAAAACCTGTGGCGGGATGATTTTTGTCTTGGAACGTAGACGGGGCGTCGGTTCCGTCCCGTCGATCCAAATGTACTCAGCTTTGATGGGGTGGGTCGCCATGACCACACCGTACCCATAGGCATTTTCGTGTGCGCCGTTACGACGTGAGAAAATCAACGAGTTCGGGCATGATCACGCCGGCTCGGCCTCGTAGCCGAACGCCGGTCTGTTCCGCGAGCTCCCCGAGGGGGCCATCCTCTGCGGGGTTCACGTCGATCACGATGCCGCCGCGCTGGACCACGAAGTTCGCCAAGATGTGAGCGATGGGGACGACGGCGCTGCATCCCACCGTGATGATCACGTCGGCCTCGAGGGCGAAGTCATTGGCCTCTTCGCTGCGGTACAGCTCCTGCGAATACACCTCATCGAACAAGAGGACATGCGGCCGCATGATGTAGCCGCAGTCTGGGCACGTCAGGTCTTCGGGAAACTGAGCCTTGTCCGGGATGGGCGCGAACTTTGGGACCTCGTTGTTGTTCCGAAGCCAACACTCGTCGCTGCATCGCATTCTCTTGTCGCCGTGGACCTCGATGCACTTCTCAGGGGAACTTCCGGCTTCAAGATGCAGCCCGTCGATGTTCTGTGTAACGAGCAAGAATTCGCCGTCCGTGTCGCGCATGAAGCTCTCGAGGTAAGCGATGGCGAGATGGGCCGGATTGGGCTCTTTGCCCTCCATCGCACTGGTGAACCGGTCGAGGTAGTACTCCCAGAGTTTGTCGATCTGGTGTTCGACGGTCGTGCTGCGCAGGAACTCAAGAGGGTTCCAGTCATCCGCATCGTAGATGCCCGTGCCGTCAACAGAACGGAACGTCGGGATGCCGCTTTCAGCCGAGACTCCTGCTCCTGTGACCACGAGAATCTTTCCCTTGTGGACGGCTTGGAGAGCCTTGCTCCACGCAGAAGTGGGGATGGCGAGGAGGGCCTCTCGCTCATGGCGGTCTTGTGGTGCTGTGGTCTGTGTGGATGTGTCCATGGCCCTACTCTACCAAGTGTTCGGTCAGCTCTTTCCACCGCATTTCAATGAGGAAGGAGTAGTGGGACGGGTCGAGCCCATACGACCCAAGGGAGATCATGTCGTTCACCTCCACGAGGACGGTGTCCCAATTCTCCGTAACGCCGACATCGAGCGCGTAGGCCCTCGGGGCACCGTTGCCCTGGAACGCGCGGACGGCCTTCTGAATGACCTTCGCGTCCGGGAACTGGAGCGGCTCCCCCTTGTAGTGGTTGATGCCGTTGATGCTGCCTCCGCGGATGTAGAGGCGCCATTCGCTTTCGAGTGCGACGTACTTGACCTTGTAGACGGGGGTGTCGGAGGGGACCCCGGCTGTCTCGATCAGGTCACGGAACTGACCGACAACATGTCCTGTGAACAACTTGTGCTCGACAGGTTTGATGAAGACGACGGGTCCTGGCTCGTTGTAGCGTTTGCGAACTTCACCGAGCGTCGTGATCTCGAAGTCACGCCCCATGAAAGGACGGAGCGCCTCGGGGTAGTCGAGGTTCGGTGGATCGATGTCGAGGCGTCCAAGATACTCCCGTACCACTTCCGTCCCACCGAAAACGAGACACTCAGGTCGGGCTTCGGTGTCTGCGATCTGCGCCGGGTTCGCTTTGATGACATCACAGCCCCGCTGTCGAAACCCAAGGTACGCGGCGAACAGGGCTGAGTTGGGGAACTCTCCCTTGGCGTCCACCTGGATGAGCGCTTGCTCGATCATGTCGCCTCTTTCTTGAAGAGACTGTCGAAGCTTGGGAAGGAGCTCGGTGGTCTCTTCGGCTTGGGCCAGCGTGGCAACGTCTCCCTGTCCCACGGACACTCGCCGCCTCGGATCAGCTCCCACTCCTCTTCGGTGGGAGCACGCCAGTCTCCGGTGACCTCGTGGTCCCAATCCGTTCCATCCATCGTCTCGTGGCGTACCGATCCCATCGTGCCTTCCCACACCCACACACCAGGCTCTGTGTGGCCATCAAGTCCGAGTTCCCCCACGTCGCTGGAGTACGCACCGATGTGCCAGTCGATGGCGGGTCCGTACGCGTGGAGAAGGATGTCGTTGCCGTTGCCGTCCGTCGCGATGACGGCACACGACTTCCAGATCCGGCCGTCGTTTTCGTAGTCCCATTCCTCGAACAGGTGTCGGTGCTCCTGTGCGAGTTTGCCCAGTTCCGTGAGCTCCGTACCTTGGACCAGATCGTGGTCCTCGAGGCACGCCAAAATCTCGGCGTTGATGGGCTCCGCCCTCCAGTGGAGAGTGCTCAGGGCTGCCCAATGCTTCGACTCAAGTTGCTTGAGAGACTCCGGCAGATCGGGTTCAGGAAAAGGGCGTATCTCCATGGCCTTCCTTATACCCCTCGCTAGCGGTCCTATCGGGCCCTCTCAGTAGATGTCGGACCGCCCCATCAAGACGCGTCGTGTAGTCGCACAATGCGCAAGAGCGATCCTCCGGGTGGAAAAGACCTGGGAAGGGGCATGCGTGGTGCTTGGCTCGACCCCCACCTCCGCAATCCGAGTCACTTCCCCCACGAATGTAGTGATCCCCCTCTACGATGCGATGGGGCCCCTCTCTCGGAAACTCGCGGCCACAACTTTAAGACGCGTGGCTCAGTCCCCCGTGGACCTGTTCATCGTGGAGGTCTGCACCCCGGCCGGTGTCCAAGGCTACGGGATGGTTGCAGTGCCCCAAGCAGTGGAGCCCCGGTTTCTCCTCAAAGAAGGCTAGGCGAACTTCGGCATGAAGGGGTCGTCGGTCCCTTGGCTGTGTGCCCCTTCAAGGACGTATTCCCGATAGCGCTTGAGCACGGCGACCTCAACCTCCATGAGCTTCTGAGTTTCGCTTGAGAGGAACTTCGCGGTGAGGGCTGGTTCCTGCTGTGCGATACGACGATCGATCCACGCAGCGAGTTTCTCGCGCTCCGTTACGTTGTCTTGGTCGCGCTTCTTGATCTCTTGGCGCAGGTTGGTGCAGTCGCGCTGGTAGCCCGTCACCGCGCTCTGTAGGCGTCTCAGTTCATCGCGCGGGTGGGTGAGTTCTTCGCGCAGTGCGTCGCTCCTAAAGCGTTCGCGTTTGAGCTTGGCTTCGTAGCGTTCCTCCTGCTGTTCGCACTTTCGTTTGAACCTGGACTTCTCGCGCTGAGCTGCCTTGACCTTCTTTTTGAGGGCCGCTTCCCGCTCCTCGAAGTTTTCGATGAGGCCAAACAGTGGTGGGCCATAGTCGGGATCTACCATCCCTCTTTGTACCCCTCAGAGTTTCACGAATAAGGGGCTACAGCTCGGCTGTCTCAAATCTCACGAATTTGGGCCTCTTGCCGTACCGGGCTGCTCCTACTTGGACGAACAGGTTCTCCCGGATACCCACCGCGCGCTCTCCGTGGGTGTGTCCGGCGAGTACGACGAACCGTACCTTTCGATACTCTTCCGCGAGCTCAAGCAGGGCTTCTCCAAGTGTCTTGTTGACGTACCAGGGCCGCGACTTCATGTCCGACGGTCGGCCTCGGAAGTAGCTCGCCTTCAAAAACGGGGGGACATGGGTGAGGATGATGACCTTCTTCGCCCCTTGAGCCACGGCCTTCTTGGCGCAACTCGTGATGTGGGTTGCCGACTCTGCGGCAATCTCCTCTAGGCGATCGAAAAGATGTCGAGCCCCGTGATTCAGGGCGTCGGCCAGATCGAAGATCCCGTGTGGGAGAAAGAAATCCGTCATGGACATCTCCATCCCTGGAGTCCCTTCTCTCCCATCGTACATACCGTCGTGACCGACGATGGCTACGCCCCTCTCGAGGAGCACGGCGCCGGCATCTGGCATCCAGTTCAAGATGCCTTTGGGGACGGCCTTGCAGACGCTCTGCACACGCTGCTGTGTCTGCTTCATCCATGCGCCGTAGTAGTCGTGGTTCCCGAGGACGAAGTAGATGGGACGCTGGTAGGCGCCGCTGAGGATGCCCAGGAAATCGTAGATGGTCTTCGACTCGGCGATGTCCCCCGTGACCAAGAGCGCATCCGAGTCTCGGTCGTGGAGCTCCTGAACGAACTTGAGAAGCTCTTCTTCGCTTCTCAAGTGGTCTAAGTGCGGGTCGGTAATCCAGTCAAGCTTCATGGGGACTCCTGCATCAGCTCAAACTGAGTCTCAAGTTCCACGATGCGTCGTTCAAGTCGTTGCCGTTCGCGTCGTGCGTCCTCCAACTCTTGTTGAATCGTTTTGAGTTGTTTCTGCAAGTGATCGACTTGATGCTCTCGCGTGAAGAACTTCGATCCCAAGTAGGCGGACGCACCAAGGATGGTGACGATCAAGGCGGCCACGAGCCAGCCCGTTGTCTTGCGAAGAACGAACCGATTCTTGTCGAGTTTTTCGACGGTCTCCTTCGTGACCTGCTCGACATCCTCTCGAATCTCTTCTGGTATTCTTGGAGCGACCACCGCGTTCGGGGGCACGGTCAACACTGGCTCGGTAATCCGACGCCGGCCTTTGCTGTATTGGCCCGTACTTGCCACAACACGGGTGACGGATAGGATGAGTCACGACGAGTCCGCGTCCCGGCTTGGAGAT
>Ga0307380_10006691_pt1 | contig 15099 bp, 13 predicted proteins | sample UN3MG_FD_202239 | JGI IMG/M metagenome (GOLD analysis project Ga0307380, IMG submission 202239) | Soil microbial communities from Risofladan, Vaasa, Finland - UN-3 | ecosystem: Environmental > Terrestrial > Soil > Coastal area > Acid sulfate soil | place: Finland: Risofladan, Vaasa | collected...
GTGAAGTGTGAAGTGTGAAATGGGGGAGGGAGGGGGGAAGTGTGAAGTGTGAAATGGGGGAGGGAGGGGGAAGTGCGAAGTGCGGTTTTCGCCGCGTGTGCGCGGGTAGTGGGGAATAGGACGGACAGGACGTGATGGGACGTAGTTTGCGGCGCGTGCGCGGCGGGGTAGTGGGGCGGGTGGGCCGGAGCACGGTGGGGGGCTTCCGGGGGTGTGGCAGGATGGGCGCCGGCGGGCGGGACGCTGTTATCCGGCATACGCGACGCCTGCGCGCAAGGACGCGGCGCTCCGGCAAATGGCGCGCTGGATGGGTGACTGCCACTGGCAGGCGCGCAGGATATGCGTTGCCTGGATGACCGGCGCATATCCGGGCGGGCGACCGGGCTGGGAGCCGTCCGGCCGACCGGACGAATAGGGGAACAGGAGAATCGGGGGAATTCCCGGATGCGGGCGAGACGCCCAATGGCGTGAGGTTAAGCACTTTGTATGCGGAAAAAGGTCGCCGGAAGAAGGGCGGGCACGGAGACCCGCCCCTACACCAGCCGATGTCATTCTCTGGCGATATGGCTCGGTGGCCGTCAGAGGACCGCGTTGATTCATGCGGGCAATCAACTGACCAACGGCAGTTCAAGGGCGTTGTTTATGCTTGTGATACCTTAATTTCACGCCATTCGGGAATTACCTCTAACTTCTGACAGCAAGCCAGCCGGAGTTTTACCGAAGAATGATGTCAGCTCATGTAGGGGCGGGTCTCTGTGCCCGCCCTTCTTTCTCTTCATCCACCGTCTGTTCCGAACACAAGTAGGCCTAACCTCACGCCATTGGGCGAGACGCCCGCGATCCCAGGGGCTGCTTCGGCGACCCCAAGGGCCGATCAGCCACATACTGTATGTCCTATGAGTCCTATAGGTCGTATAGCTTGTATAGGTACCAATCCGGCAAAGCCGGAAGAAAATGGAATCCGCAGATTACGCAGATTTCGCAGATCAAGAACAGATGCCGGACTTGCCTGCCGGCGTTAATTTCTTGATTCTCTTAGTCCGAATCTGCGAAATCTGGGTAATCTGCGGATGAAAAACAGAATTCAGACCAGGGCAACTTGTGCGTGACGTGCTCGGAAGTTCTGACGAAGGTTGTATCAGCGGCAGCGTTGCGGGCCTCCAAAATCGGCTCCCCCACCGGCATTTTTGCCCGCCGCTCTTTTATGTGCAATAAAAAATGGGGATAATGGGGCCTGATTCGGCCTGTTTTCACCGCTGAACCCCTCTCCGACCGCGTATAACAACGATTATACGCAGGAATGAGCGCGGTGGGGCGCCCGCCGCAGTTGCAGATGCCCCGGCCGCCGGATGAATAGGACGAACAGGACTAATAGGACTAATAGGGAAACAGGAGAATCAGGGAAATTTCCGGATGCGGGCGAGACACCCAATGGCGTGGGGTTAAGGCTGCCCGTCCGTTGTAGGGGCAGGGCGCGCGAGTCTTCGAGCGTGTTCCCTGCCCTCTTACAGCCTCAATTTCATACCATCCGCCTTCGCGAGAGGGACGTAAGCCGCTACGGCGGAGTCCCTTGGGCGAGACACCCGCGATCCCGGAGGCCGGTTCGGCGATCCCCGGGGCAGATCAGCCACATATGTCCTATAGGTCGTATGCCTGTCCGCGTTCTTCACAGAAAATCTTGACTTTCCATCATTGCCGCGCTATAGTAGGTGCCTGAGGCGCTTCCTGCTGCCTCAGGCTGTCGTCGATCGCACCGCAAGGAGGTTGCCACACCGTGACCAGGCGGCCGCTTGAACTGCTGAACCTGATGATGCTGGGCGTTCTGATCCTGTTGACGCCGATCACGCTCGGCGAGCGCCCCGGCAACTGGCTGCTTCTGGCGCTGTATATCGTCATGGCGGCGGTGCTTCTGCAGTATCGCAGGCTCAGGCTGCCCGGCCTGGATTTCCCCAGGCTGTTTGTGCGGGCGTATCCTCTCATTTATATTGCGGTGATCTTCGATTCGCTCGCCCACCTGGCGCCGTATGTTCGCTCGTGGCGCGCCGACGCTTTCCTCCGTGCGATCGATCGCCGGCTGCTGGGCGTCGATCCTACGGTCTACCTCGAGCGCTACGCCAATCCGTGGGCGGTCGAGCTGATGGCGTATGCTTATCTGCTGTACTTCATCCTGCCGTTCGTTCTGCTGTGGTTGCTATGGCGGCGGCGGCTTTTCGCCGGGATAACCGACTGGGCCTGCACGCTGACGATTGCGCTATACGCCAACTATCTGTTGTATCTCATTTTTCCGGCCCACGGCCCGCGGTTTGAGATCACGCACGCGGGCGGTGAGCTTCAGGGCGTGGCGTTTGCGAATTTCATCATGCGCACCATATACGTGCTGGAGTCGAACAAGTTCGATGTATTCCCCAGCGCCCACGTATGCGCGGGGTTGATCACGTGGTACGGCTTCCATCGCTACCTCCGGCGGTATGCCGTTCCGGCTGCGGTGGCCGTGGTCGGCATAATGATGTCGACGGTTTACCTCCGCTATCATTACTTCATCGATGTTCTGGCGGGCATTGTGCTTGCGGGCGCGGCGATCAGCATCGCGGGGCCATACTGCAGGCTGTGGTATGTCCGCGAGGCCGAGCCGATCGAATCGCTTGCGGAGGAACCTGCCCTATGAGCTGCTCCGCCGATCCATCCGAAGGGGGTTCTTCGCAGTCCCCTCCCCCACCGCCCCCCTCCCCTTCCCTGCTGGGTCGACTGCGCAAGGAGCCGGCCCGCTCGGGCGCGCTGCTGGTGTCGGTGCCGGTGCTCGTGGCTCTGTTTACTTACTTCGGCTCCAACGATTTCTACCGGTCGGTGCTGTCGAGTCCGCAGAATTACAGCGATCTTCACGGCTTCATCTATCAGCATGCGGGGTGCTTCGTGATCCTCGGTGCGGGTTCGCTTGTGCTGGGCGGCCTGCTTGGTCTGTCGCCCCGGAGGCTGGGTCTGCGGCTGGGCAATATGCGCTTCGGCCTGCCGTTTACAGCGGTGCTGGTGGTGGCCGTCGTGCTGCCGGTGTCATATGTGCTGTCGTTTTCGCCGGAGCTTGCGCGGGAGTATCCGGAGGCGAAATCGGCGCTCGACTCGGGAAGCCGCTTCGCGCTGCACATTGCGGTATATGCGCTGTATTTCGCGGGTTGGGAGATGTTTTTCCGCGGCTACATGATTTTCGGGCTAGCCGAGCGCTTCGGAGCGTGGCCGGCCATTTTCATCGCCACTATCCCCTCGGCGCTGATTCACACCAGCATTGCGTGCTGCGGGAAGCCCGCCCTCGAAACATTCGGCGCGATACCCGTCGGAATCTTGTTCGGCTGGCTGGCGGTCAGGACGCGCTCGGTGATTTATCCTTTCATCATCCATGCTGCAATGGGGCTGCTGACCGATTTGTGGCAGTTCACAGGAGGCTGAGACAGTGCGGGCGGTTGTGACGGGCGCAAACGGATTCATCGGCAGCAATCTGGCGCGGCGTCTGCTGGAAGACGGCTGGGACACGGCGGGCATCGTGCGCCCGACGAGCGACCTGGAGTTCATCGACGGCCTGAACCTGCGGCTGTTCGACTGCGGCCTGGACGACCGCGACCGCATAGCGCGAGCCTTCGACGGCGCGGAAGTGGTTTTTCATTGCGCGTCGCGGGCGAGCGACTGGGGCTCGATCGACACGTTCAAGCGTGCGAACGTTGAGAACACGACTCGCGTGATGCACGCGGCTTCGGCGGCCGGCGTGCGGCGGGTGGTGTATGTCGGCTCGACGGTTGTCTACGGCTTCCGTGGCCACGTCGACAGCGACGAGTCGACCCCCAAGCGGCCGGCGCATTTCCCCTATTGCGTCACGAAGCTCGAGGCGGAGTGGCAGGTCGAGGAGATAGCGCGCGACGAGAAGCTCGAGTATGTGATCATACGCCCGGGCAATGTTTTCGGCCCGAACGACCGCGTCACGAGCATCCACCTGTTCAAGTTCCTGCTGGCCGGCAGGTTTGCATACATCAACGGCGGGCGCACGCTCACCTGCCCCGCTTACGTCGGCAACCTGGTCGACGCCCTGGTGTCGGCCGGCACGCTGCCCGACGCCGCGTGCGACGATTTCATCATCACCGACGGCCTGCGCGTCACCTGGCGGGAGTACATCGAAGCCATCTGCCGCATCCTCGGCGCGCGGCCGCCGAAGCTGAGCGTGCCGTCGGGCGTGGCGTATCCTGCGGCCGCGCTCGCGGAGGCCGCATGGTCGCTCGTGCACGCGAAGAATCCGCCGCCGATCACGCGCTATCGCATCAGCCAGGTCAGCCGCGATTACCATTTTTCAATAGCCAAGGCGCAGCGCGTGCTCGGCTTCCAGCCACGAACCAACCTGGAGGAAGCGATCGGTCGAACCGTGGAATGGTACAGGACAACAACCTGATTGCCGCCGCGCAGGCATCGGCAGAAACGGAGGCCATGATGAAAACACTGCTCACGCGAATACTTCTGCCGGCGATGCTGTGCACGGCCGCTGCGCTCCCCTGCTGTTCGCGTGACGCCGCGCAGCCCGGACTGCCTGCCCCGCCGCAAGGTTCCGTCGGCGCGCCGGCGGCCACGCCCGCGGAGCCACGGCCGCGCAACAGCGTCAGGACGATCAACGGCTGCACCGTCGTCACGCTCGAGGGCACGCCCGAGCAGATCGGAACGTTCTACGGCAAGGCACTCGGCCCCACGATCAAGCGCCTGATCGACGATATGATTCTGAACGATTTCGGCAGGAATCCCGCCGCCTATCAGAACGTGCTCGCCGGCACGCTCGTGATGGAACAATTCCAGCCCAAGGATTACCTGGCCGAGCTTCGCGCAATAGCAGACTCGGCCGGCGTGCCATACGAAAACCTCCTGATGCTGCAGTACTTCGGGGACGTCCGCCGCGCGATCGAAGGGCCGGGCGCCTCCGCCCTGTGCACGTCGCTGGCGATCCTGCCGCCGAACACCCGCGAGCCGGCCTGCATCGTCGGGCGCAACTTCGATTACTACGACAACGGCGCCGGCGAATATGCCTCGATAATCGCCCACTACCGCCCGAAAGGCAAGATACCTTTCGTCACCATTACCTGGGCGGGGATCATAAACGGCTGGACGCTGATCAACGAACGCGGGATGGTTTTCTCGAACAACACCTGCTGGGGCGACGCCGATTCGCTCGAGGGCATTTCGACCTGCTTCCTGCTGCGGCACCTTGCCGAGGAGGCAGCCACACTGCGCGAGGCCGTCGAAATGGTCAACCGCCTGCCGCTCGCATGCGGCACGGCCGTGCTGATCGCGTCGGGCCGCGAGCTTGACGCCGCGATAGTCGAATTCGACCACAAGCAGCTTGTCGTGCGCCGCCCGATCGACGGCTTCGTGGGCGCCGGCAACGGATTCGAGCAGTTGTACCGCAGCGAGCCGTTCGAAGGAAAATACTGGGGGCGGGTGGCCGCAGCGCTCGAGGTTGTGCGGGAAAATGCGGGGCGCGTCGACCTCGACACAAACGTCGCGGGCCGCGAAGGCGTGCCCATCACGTCGATGAACCTGCATTGCGCAAACATCGACGCCACCAACCTCCGCTTCCGCGTGGCGATGGGCCGGATTCCGGCCTTCCGCCTGCCGTTCAAGGCGTTTCGAATTACGGCGGAAGGCGTGGTGGAAGACGGTGAGCACATGGACTGACACAGACAAACACGGACTGACACAAACACAAGGACGAACACGGACCGGCACGGGCGGACACGTGCAGGCGAACACGGGCGGGCCAATCCTCACGCCATCATTTCATCTTACGTTATCCCGACTCGTCATGCTATAATCATGTCGGGCAAGCCGTTTCACGTCAATCGCGAGTATGCCAATGGCTTCCGATCACAAGGTTTTCGTGCCGAACATCCTGGCGTCGTTCGAGTGCAAACGCTGCGGCGACTGCTGCAGCGTGTGGGAAATCCCCGTCGACCGCGACGCATACGACCGCGCGGTCAGGCTGCTCGGCGACGACGCGGCGCTGCACCTGAAGATCGCCGACGCCTGCTCGCACTTCGGCTATGCAAGGCTGTGCCTGTTCGACGGCCGCTGCGGATTTCAGGACGGCAACATCTGCCGCATACACCGCGACCACGGCGAGGCCGCGCTGTTTCCCGAGTGCCGCAAGTTTCCGCGAATACTGTATCGCTCGCCCATCGCCCTCCACTGCACGGCTTCGTTTGCGTGCAAGGCCACGGCCGCGCTGCTCAAGGAACCCGCCAAGGTGCGGATCACGCACACCACCCAGCAGCACCTGCCGTTCCTCGCCAAGCTGTGCGACACCACGCTCGACGAGCAGCCCTGCCTGTGTCGCGGAAAGGCGATGACGTGGGAGGCGCTGTTTGCGCTCGAGCACGGCTTCCTCGAAATCCTCGATGAAACGAACTCGGCCGAACACGCCCTCCTGACGATGATCGAGCTTGCAAACGATCTCGACCGCGGAGACGAGGTGCCGCTGAGCAAGGAAACCGTCGACCGCGAGCTTGTGGCCGCACGCATCGACGGCTTCCGCGAGCTTGGCAGCCGGTTCCTGCTGACGCCCGCCGACGCCGACGGCCAGCTTGCGTTTGTGCTCGATCTTGTTGAAAGGCGGATAGCCGCCGGCTTGCACAGGGGCTGGGAGCTGATCCCGCTCGAGGCCGTTCTCGCCCGGTGGAATAATCAGCCCGAGGATGAACGGCGGCAATCTTTCCTCGCCGACTACCGCCGCTTCTATCTGCCGGCCGGCGAAGATGCTTTCCGTGTTCTCAAGAACTACCTGGTCTGCCGCGTGTCGTGCAACCCCGAATTCGCCGTCCACGACGTCCGCTCGGCGCTCAATGCCGTGGCCGCGCTCGTCGCCCTCGTGCGGGCCGTCGCCCTCGCGTTGGCGGCCGCAGCAAATGCGCCGGTGACCGCGGGCGTGATGGTCGACGCCGTCCGCGCGGTCGACACCGCGTTCTATCACCTGCCGAATTTCACCGCGATGGCCGCGAAGCACCGCCCCACCGCGTCGGGTCTGCTCACATTGACTGCGAAGTAGCCGCGCCGGCCGCCATCGGATGCAGCCATCGGAGGGCAGGGCAAGCCCAGCCCCTACAGACGCCCTTGCGGGCTTATAGGGAGATGGAATTTTCAGGATGCGGGCGATCCCAGGTATGGGCGCAGGCGGGCGCGGCGGTGCTGGGATCGCGGGCGTCTCGCCCGCATATCGCCCGCGCAAGAGCCGCCACCCGGCCCCTACCTGTCAATCCTGTCTATTCTTGCGCTTGCGCAGCCGCAATGCTCCGCCTGCCAGCAATATCGCCAGCAAGGATGCCGTCGCCGGTTCCGGCACGACGTATGCGAAATCGTCCATCGTGAAATAGTTGCCCGAGTCGTGAATCTTCACGCTCCAGATTCCGTCGCCGCTGACCTCCATCAGGTCGATTGAATCTGCGTTGCGGTTGATCGTGGCGGTATCCAGCAGAGTTCCCATGGCGTTCAGGCCGCTGTATGCCTCCAGGTACAGACTCGGCACGGCGTTGCTCGAGCTTGTGAACCAGCCGCTGACCGTCGCTACCGGCATGTCGAAATTGATGACTCCGGCGGCCATCGAGCTGTAAACGAGGTTGTCGCCCGAGTGCGCAGGATAGGTGCCCGTGCCCTGCAGCAGGTGCCAGGCGCCGTCGAAATGCACGCCGAGGCCGGCGTAGAAGTCTCCGATCGGCCCGGGTGCGGTTACGTCTTCGAAGGTGATGGTCACCGGCGTGGCGGCGACGCATGGTGAGATGGCAGCGAGAATTATCGCTGCGAGTGCGGTCTTGCGCATGGATTTCCCCTTATGCTGCAAATGCCGAAGCTTCCCCGATGTAAGCGACTATGGCGGGATAATATAGCGCGGGCGGGTGCGCTTGTCAAGACGTAAAATCGCGAAATCACGTGGGCGGGATGGCATGCGGGCCGGCCGGCGCGTTTCAGGAATTCAACCCGCCAGTATCGCTTTCTGAATGCCGCTGCGGATCATGGAAACCGCGATGGCGGCGAGCAGAATTTCCACCACTTTCGAGAATCCCTTCGCGCCTTGGCGCGTTATCAGCATTTCGATGCGGTGTGCGCGGCGGAAAACCACCCAGGCGATCAGGAGGTTGGCCATCAGGGAGGCGAGCGTGGGGAGCCAGCCGCGCGAGCCGATCAGCACCAGCGTGGTTGTCAGCACGGCCGGGCCGGCTATCAGCGGCGACGCCAGCGGGAAGATCGCAATGTCCTGAGTTGTCAGCGATGTCGTTCGGCCTGCGATGAGCATGTGCGTGGAGAGTGCCAGCAGCAACAGGCCGCCGGCGATCTGGAAATCGTAGAATGCTATGCCCATGGCTTTGAGCATGGCTTTGCCCACCGCCATGAAGACGAGGATGATGATGGCGGCGGCAAGCGTGCACTGGTTGGCGATTCGACGCCGTTCGGCTTTGTCGAAACCGTCGGTGAGGCTGACGAACAGCGGGATGGTGCCGATGGCGTCGAGTGCGACGAACACCGGAATGAAGGCGCGGAGAAATTGGTGCAGAAAACTCAGCATACGAGCCGGTCTGCCGGCCGACCGTCACTGCGGGGCGGCGGTCTGCGCGGCTGTTCCCTCCAGCGAAGATTCGTGTCTGGCCATAGCCTCCCTCAGGCGTGCGGCCTCGTCGGCATATTCTTTCGCGCGGTCGATGTCGCCGGTTTTCTCGTACAACTCGGCCAGGCAAAAATAGCCGATGAAATGCGCGGGTGCGATCTTCGTCATCTTGATGTATTCGCGCTCGGCGCGCTTGTAGTCTTTGGTGTCCTCGTAGAATTTGCCCAGCGCCAGGCGCGACTGAATGTTGTTCGTGTCCAGGAAAACGCTCCGCAGAAAATGCTTGCGAGCCTTGTCGTTCTCCTTGTTGTACTGGTACCACAGGCCGAGGAATAGATTGCCGTCGACCGACTTCCCCTGCAGCTCGATGAGCTTTTCGGCCACCTCGCGGCTTTCGTCGTCGAATAGCTGCAAGTTTGCGTAGCAGGTGAGCGCCGCCCCCCGCACGGGCGGCGAGTCGGGCCGCTCATTAACGGCCGCGCGCACGTGCCGCAGGGCTTCATCCTCGTTCTTGTTTCTGATGTGCAGGCCAGCGGCCAGCAGGTGAAGCTCGCCCTTGTTCTTCGAGGTTTCGACGGTGCGGTTGATCCACGACAGCCCTTCCTCCTGGTCGCCGCGCTCAAGGTATTTCCCGGCCACGCGCATCAGCCCCAGCGCCGGCAGCCATTCGTCCGGATGCTCGCGCAATGCCACCAGGAAAACCCTGCCGGCCGCCTCCAGCTTGTCCTGTTTCAGCAGGTCGCTGCCCACCTGAACCTGCCGGAGGACCTCGGCTTGGGCTTCGCCGGCTTCGCCTGCCGGGCAGGCCGCGATAAGCGCCGCCAGCGCGATCGCCGGCAATAGCAGCATCATCTTCATTTCTGTATTTCCTTCGATTTCCTTGGGATCGCAGACTCGTTTACATGCTACCCACGCCCGGCGGATTAATCAAGGAATAATCGGTCGCTTTCCGCCGTTGAACCACAACCAAACGACAAGCAGCTCTTCTGGATGCGAAGCTTTCGGCAGCGTCAGCCGCCCGCCTCGTGGCGGATGCGCTCCACCCGCCGCACGTATTCGGCAACGTCAAACTTCCGCCGCAGGCCGCGGTCGTTCATGTAACGAACCTTGCCGAACACCGGGCGCGAGGGCCACGCGCGGTCGTGCTTGCCGAAGCACCAGGCCACGCCCGTGAAGCCGTTCGGGTCGCGCCCGTCGATCTCGTAGCGGTTGTTCAGCCGCAGCGCGATGTCGTAGGCCTCCTCGACGCCGGCCGTCCATTCCAGAATCTTCTTGCCCCAATACATCCTCATGTAGCCGTGCATCTTGCCGGTGCAGCGCATTTCGTTCTGGGCGGCGTTCCAGATGGGATCGTGCGTTTCGGCGGCCTCCCATCGAGCGGCCGAATAATTATGCTCGCGCTGATCGCTTGAGTGCTTCTTCAGCTCGCCGCGCGCCCAATCGGGAAGGCTGTCGAACGTGTCGTAGTGCTCGTTGTACAGCACGAAGTTCATGCTCAGCTCGCGCCGGATGATCAACTCCTCGAGGAAAACATCTACGCCGCTGCTGCGCGTCTCGGCCACCTTCAGCGCCGCATACAGCGGCGATATCTGCCCGAAATGCAGATACGGGCTGAGGTTCGACTGCCCGTCGATCGTCGGATCGTTGCGGTCCTGATCGTAACGCTCGAGCTTGCTTCTTATGAATTCGCGCAGGCGCTTCTTGGCCGCCGACGTTCCTCCGCGAAATGTGTCGACCGGGCCGACCGAGCGGTCGATGCGCATCCCGCGCAGCACGGCCGCCGGATCGCCGAGGTCGATCGACTCGATTTTCAGGCCGAGCGAACCGAGCGTCGGGCGAATGTGGCGCACCGGCCGCATGAACTGCTCGAGCTTGTCATAGATGCGCGGCCTTAACGTCCGCGCTGCAAACTGCTCGCCGTCCGCCGCAGTTTCAACCGGCACCACCACGTTTGTCTCGACCTGCACGAGCGGGCATTCCAGCAGGGCGGCGGCCTCGCTGCGCCAGCCTCGCTCGACGCGCAGGTAGCCGCGGTCGGTAACCGCGAGGGCCGCGTCTTTCGCAACGGCGGCAGCAGCCTGCGGCGGCGATTCTCGCCGCACGATCATGAGGATGCCGCGCTTCGCGAGCGCCTGCTGCGTCTCGCGCAGGCCCTCGAGCATGAAACGGTAATGGCGCTCGTTGGCCTCCGGAAAGGAATCCGTCAGCCCGAAAACGACCACCACCGGCCGGCGCAGCCGGTTGCCCTCGGCGATGGCGTACTCGAGCGCGTGGTTATATTCCGCCCGCTGCGACGCCTGCATCCAATACAACACGTAGCGGCCGTCGCGCTCCGGTTTGTCGTTAAGATGCCTGATCCGCTCCAGATCCATATTCATCGCGTGCCTCCGCAAGCCTTCCCGTTCAGTGTCGACACCTGCGCCTATGCTTGCATACGAATATCCGCGCGGCGGCGGCAGGCCCGCATCGCTCAACAACCTGCGCGGCGATCCGAGAATCTATCGGGGGGAAACAGCGCATCCGGGGAATCTGCAACCGCTCGAGCGCGTCTTGCGTCCGGAGGCCGCTCCGGGGCCACGGCCGCATACAACGCGAAAGGCACGCGCATGTTCAGTAAGCGCAGCGCAATAATCCTGCTGGCAGCCTGGTGCATCGTGGTGCAGGGCTGCAAGCAATTGGAAACGCCGCCCGCATTCAGCGGCAATGTCAAGCCGCATAGGGAGAACACCAGCATTATCGTATACGGCGACACGCAAAGCCGCCATCCGCTGGAGTTCTGGAAGAAAGACACCACCAGCGCCCGCAGGCGCGTGGCCAATCGAATCGCCCAGCTCCGCCCCGACCTCGTCATAAACGCAGGCGACCTCGTCGACCGCGGCGGCAGCGCGTCTGCCTGGTCGACTTTCGACGAAGAAAACGCGTGGCTGCGCGAACAGGGCGTGCCATACTATCCGGTGTTGGGCAACCACGATTTTATGGGCGGGTCGATCGCCGAATCGCTGGACAACTTTTTCGCGCGATTCCCCCACCTCGAGCGGCGGCGCTACTATGACCTGCGCGTGGGGCCGGTGGCTTTCCTCATGCTCGACACGAATTTCAACAAGCAGGCGGACGTTGAAATCCGCGGGCAGTTGCGGTGGATGCAGGGGAAGCTCGAGAAACTGGAGCGCGACGCCTCAGTCAAGCTTATCATAATCGTGGCGCATCATCCACCGTTCACCAACTCCGTGAGCATCGGGCCAAACATTCGCGTCATCCATTTCATCCTGCCGCTGCTGAGCGGCAACGCGAAATGCCAGTTGTTCTTCAGCGGGCACGTCCATTCATACGAACGATTCCGCGTCGGGGGCGTCAACTACATAGTCACGGGCGGCGGCGGCGCGCCCTTGGACGAGGTGGCGGAGAGCGTTTTCCCGCAAGACCTGTTTGTCGATGGTTCTATCCGCCCGTTCCACTATTGCACGCTCACCATCCTGGACACGCGATGCATCGTGGAAATGTTTCAACTGCAACCCGACGGCTCGTGGCTTTCGCGCGACAAACTCGAGGTCGCATGGTAACGGCGGACCGCCGGCCCCCGCCCAAACCCCCCCATTATTCTTGATTCCACGCCCGGCCGCGCTACAATGGTACAGTATCAGGCGAAGCACTGATAATGACCTCCCGCAGCGCGCGCACCGGCAGCCGCGGCCTTCGCATACGAGCCGCCGGGCGCGTGAAAATCCGAAAAATGTTGAACCGAGCCGCTGCCTTACGGGACAAATACAATGGAGGCCACGACATTGCCAGGGTCAGACTTCGATTGGATAGTCGACGCCTATCATGAGAAGATCTACCGGGCGGCAAGTATGCTCCTCATGAACCGCCACGAGGCCGAAGACCTCACGCAGGATGTATTCCTCGCGGCCATGAAAAGCTACAGCCGCTTCCGGGGCGACAGCTCGCTGTACACCTGGCTGTACAAGATAATGCTCAACCTCTTCAGGAAAAGGAGGGCCAAGCGCAAGCTCCTCCAGTGGAGCTTCGCGCCCGGCGGCGAAAAAGAAAACTTCGAGGTGCTGTTCAGCAACGACGGCCCCGGCCCCGAAGAACCCCTCGAAGACGCCGAACGCGAACGACGCATAGCACGCGTCCTCAACGATCTGTCGCCCAAGCATCGAGAAGTGGTGCTACTGCGCTTCTACGACGGAAAATCGTATCGCGAGATCGCCGATATTACAGGTGTTTCCGAAGGAACGGTGAAATCGAGGCTCCATCACGCTCTCAAGCAGACCGGCGGACGCCTCCAGGACCTCAGACCCGAACGCAGCAAGAAGATGGAAAGTTGACCATCAGGAATCGGATGCGCCTATGGAAATGACATGCACGCAAGCAACCGCAAAGCTGTGCGAACTGCTCGACGGCACACTCGACGACTTCGAGCACGCACTGGTTCAAACCCACATCGCCTCGTGTGAGAATTGCGCAACACTCCTCGACGAGATCAAACGCGGCCACCAGGCGTTCTCCGAGGACCTCCCCGCGCTTGCCGCAAGCATTTCCCCCCCGCCATTCCTGGCACTCAAGATCAAACACAAACTGACGCACTCGTCCGGCCGATGGTGGCAAGGACAAGTCCGCAGCCGAGTCTGGGCGGCAGCCGCGTGCGCAGTCATTTTGCTCGCAGCAAGCATCATTTTCGACAGCCTCCAGAAAGACCGCAACCGCCCGGCAGGCTCGCCCGCAACAGCAGCCGGCAATTCAATCGACACAAACCAGCGCCCCATCTTCTATGTCATACTACCAGACGACTCCGGCCTGATGGCCGCACCCGTGAGAGAACTGCCCCGCCGAACCCAAACCGAAATGACCGCGGCAGACGGCGACGACCAGGAACCACAAATCCAGCGGCGGACGCCACAGATACAAAGCCCCGTGCTCGTCAGGCCCGTAGGCTTCAAACAGGACATGTAACCAGATGCGAGCCATTGCGCCCCTGCTCACCGCCGCCGCCATCGCCGTCAGCCCCGCATACGCCGCCGATGATTTCATCGATGCCGCCGAGAAGGTTGCAGCGTCAATCGTCAGCGTAATCAGCACGAACGACGCAGGCACGCCCGCCGAAGTGTCTGCCGTGACCAGCGGAGTCATCATCTCCAGCGAAGGCTTCGTGCTCGCATCCAGCCACGCAGTAAACGGTTTCGACGCGATAAGCGTCCGCCTGGCAGACGGCACCGGCCACGAAGCCGGTGTCCACGGCTTCGACGAAATCTACGGCTTCGCACTGCTGAAACTAGCGGCCGACGGCCTGTCGCCCATCGAATTCGCCGATTCCGAGAAACTGAAAGTCGGCCAGTGGGTTGCATCGGTCGGAAACCAGTTCGGCATCGAGAAGAATCCCGCACCCAGCTTCTCCGTGGGGATCGTCGGCGCGTTGAACTGCTCGCTGCCCTCCATCGCCTGCAAACAGCTCATCAAGACCGACGCCGTCATGAACGCCGGGTGCGTGGGCGGTCCGCTGATCGACACCGCCGGCCGGGCAGTCGGAATAAACATGGCCATCTGCTCGATGAGCGGCGGCTGGCAAGGCGTCGGCTATGCCGTTCCCGCCAACCAGATTCTCAGCATCATCGAAGACCTCAAGACAGGCTCGAAAAAACAACGCGGCTGGCTGGGCGTCAGCATAGAATACGACAACCAGGTGCACGTTGTAGGGGTGATACCGAACTCGCCGGCCGCCGCCGCAGGCATGCAGGTCGGCGACGTCATACTCGCCTTCAACGGCAAGCCGGTGACCGACTCGCTCGAGCTTGTCAGCCTCGTCGCCGCCTGCCCGCCCGGCAGCCGCGCTACCGCCGCCATCATGCGAGACGGCCGACGCAGCGACATCAAGATCGACGTCACCGCGCCGCCCAGATCGCTTTCGTGCATTGCACCGGCCAACATGCGCGAGCCGGACGACGCCGCGCAGGCACAGCCGAACCGTCTGCCCGACAGCGATCTCAGCCGCGATCTTGCCGAGGCCCGCGAAAAAATCAGCCACCTCATCGAAAACTACGCCGACAAGCTCAAAGACCCCGAGCTTGCCGAAACCTACAGGAAAGCATTCCGCGACATCAGCAATCTCGACCTCCGAATCATCAACCCCCGCCAGCTCAACGAACTCCGCCGCGAGAACGCCGAACTCCGCCGCCGGATCGAGCAGCTCGAGAAACAGATCAACCAGCGCTGACCCGCAGATCGCGCAGATTGCGAAGAACAAGGGTAGTCCGCAGATTACGCAGATTGCACAGATTATGAAGATAAGACATGCCAGAAGGCGTTTGTCCGTGCCAGTCCGTGTTTGTCCGTGCCTGCCCCGGAAGGTATGCGTGCCGCCGTAGGGGCCAATGGCATTGACTTAAGCATTCATATGCAGAACAGCTTTTCACCTCTGATGCACCAAAGGTGCATCGTATGATAGCCTATGGCTAGCGAACGCCCGAAGGGCGGAGCGTAGCCATAGG
>Ga0307380_10006692_pt1 | contig 15098 bp, 15 predicted proteins | sample UN3MG_FD_202239 | JGI IMG/M metagenome (GOLD analysis project Ga0307380, IMG submission 202239) | Soil microbial communities from Risofladan, Vaasa, Finland - UN-3 | ecosystem: Environmental > Terrestrial > Soil > Coastal area > Acid sulfate soil | place: Finland: Risofladan, Vaasa | collected...
GTGGTCCCCGAGCGCCGCATCCCCTGGATCAGAATTGTCATCCAGAGGCAGGTTAGAGAGCCCGCGCCGGGCTAGCTTGGCGGCAGGTCCTCGGGCAGCGGTACCTCCTGCGGCGGGGCACCCTCGGTCGCGTCCCAACTCGTAAACGCCTCGCCGTCGCGCCCCTGATGCTCCCCGGCTCCGCCGATCGCCACGAATACGACGGGCGCAGCGGATCGGTTGATCAGCTGCCGCCGCACCTCGGGGCCGACGCGCATCAGTTCACCTTCGCCCAGCCGTTCCTCCTCGCCCTCGATCGAGATCGTGAGCTCGCCCTCGAGCACCAGGTAGACCTCCTCCTGCCGCTCGTGCCGGTGGATCCGCCCGCGCTGCCGCGGCTGCAGGACCATCTGGTTGAGCCCGAAACAACTGACGCCGAGTCGCTTGCGGAGGCCGACGAAGCGCTCCGTCGAGTCCGGCTCGATGCGCGCTCGACCGACGCCCCCCTCGGACGCCATCAGCCGAGCGTCCGCCCGGTGATCCGCTCGTAGGCCTCGCGATACTTGGCCGAGGTGTTGGCGATCACCTCCGGCGGTAGCTCCGGCGCGGGCGGGGAATGGTCCCAGCCCGACTGATCGAGCCAGTCGCGGACGTACTGCTTGTCGAAGCTCGCCTGACCGCGGCCGGTCGCGTACTCGTCGGCGGGCCAGAAGCGGGAGGAATCCGGAGTCAGCACCTCGTCGCCGAGAACGATCTCGGCCCCGGGGCTCGAGCCGAACTCGAACTTCGTGTCGGCGAGAATGATTCCCCGTTCGCGCGCATGCGCGGCGGCGTACTCATAGAGCTCGATCGAGATCCGTCGCAGCTCCTCGGCCAGAGGTCGCGAGCCGACCAGCTCCGCGGCCCGATCGAAGTCGACGTTCTCGTCGTGGTCGCCGATCTCGGCTTTGGTCGCCGGGGTGAAGATCGGCTCGGGCAGCTTCTCGGACTCCTGCAGGCCCTCGGGCAACTCGATCCCACAAACTGAGCCGTCGGCCTTGTATTCCTTCCAGCCGGAGCCGGTGATGTAGCCGCGGACTACGCACTCGATCGGGTACATCGCGAGGCGCCTGACCCGCAGCCCGCGCCCCGCCACCTCAGCCGGCACCTGCTCGTCGATCAGGTGATTTGGGACGATCTCCCCCGTGTTCTCGAACCAGAAGATCGACATCTGGGTCAGGACCCGGCCCTTGTCCGGAATCGGGTCCGGCAGGATCACGTCGTAGGCGCTGATCCGGTCGGAAGCGACCATGATCAGCTCCTCGCCTGAGTGGTAGATCTCGCGGACTTTGCCGCTGGAATGGAGCTCGAGCTCGCGAAGTGTCGCTGTCATGCAGCGAACCTAGCAACGGCCAGGGCAATCAGGGATAGGCGGTCCGCCGATTCTTCCGCAACGAGCGACTTTCATTGGTCGGATGGAACGCTTCAGACCAGTCTCCAGAACGCCACGAACTCGCCCCGATCGAGGGGTTACGTTCCTCGGACCTATTCCGGGTTTCGTGACCCCTCCAGGCCCGCCGGCTTCCCGCGTTAGGCGGCGACCAGCGTTTCCTCGTCGCTGTAGACCTCGCCGGCCTCGGCCTTGGCGACCAAGGAGGCGGGCGGCTGAAACCGCTCGCCGTAGGTCTCAGCCAGCTCGCGGCAGCGAGCGACGAAGCCCTTGAGGCCACCTTCGTAGCCGTTCATGTATTGGACCACGCCGCCTGTCCAGGCGGGGAAGCCGATGCCCATGATCGAGCCGATGTTGGCGTCGGCGATCGACTCGATCACTCCCTCGTCAAGACACTTGACCGTCTCGATCGACTCCGCGAACAGCATCCGCTCCTTCATGTCCTCGAAGGGAACGTCGGTGTTGTCGCCCCCGAAGGCGTCCCCGAGGCCGTCCCAGAGGCCCGTGCGGGAGCCGTCCTCGTAGGTGTAGAAGCCGGCGCCCGCGAGCTTGCCGCCGCGGTCGAACTCGTCGATCATCCGATCGACGACGCCCTCGGAGGGGTGCTCGGGCCACTCGCCGCCCTCGGCGAGGATCGCGGCCTTGGTCTCCCCCCGGATCTTCTTCATCAGGTTCAGGTTGAGCTCATCTGAGAGCTGCAGCAGCGGCGCCGGGTAACCGGCCTGCGAGGAGGCCTGCTCGATCGAGGGGGCGGGTATACCCTCGGCCAGCATCGCCAGGCCCTCGCCGATGAAGGTGCCGATCACGCGACTTGTGAAGAAGCCACGGCTGTCGTTGACGACGATCGGGGTCTTCTTGATCTGCCGGGCGACATCGAGCGCTCGGTAGAGGGTCTCGTCGGAGGTCGCCTCGCCCTTGATGATCTCGAGCAGCGGCATCTTCTCCACGGGGCTGAAGAAGTGCAGGCCGATGAAGTCGGCAGGGCGGCTGACGTCCTCGGCGAGCATCGTGATCGGCAGCGTCGAGGTGTTGGAGCCGAGCAGGGCCCCCTCGGCGAGGTGCGGCTCGACCTCGGCGAAGACCTCGGCCTTGACCTTGGGATCCTCGAAGACCGCCTCGATCACGAGGTCGGCCCCGGCCGCATCGGCGGCATCGGCGCTCGGCGTGATCCGCCCGAGCAGCGCCTCGGCGCTCTCGGCCGTTTCCTTGCCGCGCTCGAGGCCCTTTGCGACGAGCTTCTCCGAGTAGTCCTTGCCCTTCTCGGCAGCCTCTTGGCTGATGTCCTTGAGCACGACGTCGATCCCGGCCTTGGCGCAGACGTAGGCGATCGAAGCGCCCATCATCCCGGCGCCGAGGACGGCGACCTTATGCGGCTTGAACGGCTCGATGCCGGCGGGCCGGTTGCGATCGCCACTGACCTTCTGGAGGTCGAAGAAGAACGCCTGGATCATGTTCTTGGAGACCTGGCCGCAGACCAGGTCCACGAAGTAGCGGCCCTCGATTTCGATCGCGTTGTCGAAGTCCGTCTGTGCGCCCTCGACGGCGGCGGCCATGATGTGGTGCGGGGCGGGGAAGTTCGCCCCCTTGAGCTGCTTGCGGAGGTTCGCGGGAAACATCGGCAGGTTCTGCGCGAGGCTGGGGCTCGAGGGTGTGCCGCCCGGCATCTTGTAGCCCTCGCTGTCCCAGGGCTGCTTGGCCTCCGGGTTGGCGGCGATCCAGGCCTTCGCGGCCCCGATCAACTCCTCCGGGGAGTCGACGAGCTGGTCGACGATCCCGATCTCCTTCGCCTGCTCGGGGCTGTAGCGCTTGCCCTCCATCAGGACCTTCATCAGGGCGTCGACGATGCCGAGCAGGCGGACGCTGCGAACGACGCCACCGCCCCCGGGTAGAAGCCCGAGCTGAACCTCGGGCACGCCGAGCTGGATCTTCGGGTCGTTGACGACGATCCGGTGGTGGCAGGCGAGACAGATCTCGAGCCCGCCGCCGAGAGCGGCGCCGTTGACGGCGGCGACCACCGGCACGCCGAGGGTCTCCAGCCTGCGCAGCTGCGCCTTGATCGTGCGGACGCCCTCGGCGACCTGAGCCGCGTCGTCGGGCGTCGCCTCGATCAGATCGTTGAGATCGCCGCCGGCGAAGAACGTCTTCTTTGCCGAGCTGATGATCACGCCCTTGACCTCGCCCGCCTCGACCTCGGATGCGAGCCGCTCGACCGTGGCGCCCATCGATGCCGCGTAGTCGGCATTCATCGTGTTGGCGGACTGGTTCGGATCGTCGAGCGTGAGGACGACGATCCCGTCCTCGCCACGCTCATAGTTGATCGTGCTGGTTTCGCTCATCGCTTCTGGGCCTCGTTTCGTCGGGTGGGGAAGGAGTTGGGAGGGCTGGGGTGTGCGGGCGCTAAACGCGCTCGATCACAGTCGCAATGCCCATCCCGCCGCCGACGCATAGCGTCGCCAGTCCGTAGCGGCCGTCGGTGCGCTCCAGCTCGTCGATCAGGCTGCCGAGAATCATCCCTCCGGTCGCGCCGAGCGGATGGCCCATCGCGATCGCGCCGCCGTTGACGTTGACCTTCTCCATGTCGAGGTCCATGTCGCGGACGAAGCGCAATACGACGGCAGCGAAGGCCTCGTTGATCTCGACCAGATCGAGGTCCTCGGCGGTCAGCCCGGCCTTCTCCAGCGCCTTGCGGCTCGCCGGCGCCGGGCCGGTCAGCATGATCGTCGGGTCGGCCCCCGAGACCGCGGTGGCGAGGATCTTCGCGCGCGGGTCCATGCCCATCTGCGAGCCGGCCTCCTCGCTGCCGATCACCAGCAGCGAGGCGCCGTCGACGATCCCCGACGAGTTGCCGGGGGTGTGGACGTGATTGATCTTCTCGATCCAGTGGTACTTCTGCAGGGCCACGGCGTCGAAGCCGCCCGCCTCGCCCATCAGCTCGAAGGAGGGCTTCAGGTTGCCAAGCGTCTCGACGGTCGTACCGGGCCGGATGAACTCGTCCTGATCGAGCACCACCTGGTCATTGATGTCGGTGACCGGAATCACCGAGTTCGAGAAGCGGCCTTCCTCGCGCGCGGCGGCGGCCCGCTCCTGGGAGCGGGCGGCGTAGGTGTCGACGTCGTCCCGTGAGAACTCCTCGACGGTGGCGATCAGGTCGGCCCCGACACCCTGCGGAATGAACGAAGTGTCGTAGTTGGTCTCGGGGTCCATCGCCCAGGCGCCGCCGTCGGCACCCATCGGCACGCGTGACATCGACTCGACGCCACCGGTGAAGACCATGTCCTCCCAGCCCGAGGCGACCTTCTGGGCGCCGATGTTGACCGCCTCCAGCCCGGAGGCGCAGAAGCGGTTGAGCTGGACGCCGGCGACTGTGTCGGGGAGGCCCGCCTTGATCGCCGCGGTCTTGGCGATATCGGCGCCCTGATCGCCAATCGGGGTGACGCAGCCGAGCACTACGTCGTCAACGCGGTTGGGATCGAGGTTGACGTTGCGGGCGAGCGTCTCGTGCATCAGGCCGACGACGAGATCGACGGGCTTGGTCGAGTGCAGCGATCCGTTCACCTTGCCCTTGCCTCGGGGGGTGCGGACGGCGTCGTAGACGAGTGCTTCGGGCATCGGAGAGCTCCTTGGTGAGAGAGGACCGCGGCTTGGCGCGGACGGGACAGGGATTATTGCCGAATTCGGGTCCCGACTGGCTACTTGGCCAGTGTTTCGAGCCGCTCGAAGACCTCGCCGGCGTTGCGCAGATAGGCGCTCGGGTCGAAGACGGCGTCGAGGTCGATCTCCGGCACCTCGGTATCGGCGGCGATCGCATCGGCGAGCAGCTCGCGAAACGGGGTCCGCGTATCCCATGCCTGCTGGGCGTTGGCCTGGACGAGCATGTAGGCGTCATCGCGGGTCACGCCGGCGTCAAGCAGTGCCGTCAGCGCCCGCTGGCTGTAGACCGCTCCGTAGGTGAGCTCGAGGTTCTCCCGCATCCGCTCGGTGTGGACGACCATCTCCGCCGCCACCCGCCGGCCGAGGTCCTGCATGTAGTCGAGGCCGATCGTCGCGTCGGGAAGGATCACCCGCTCGGCGCCGGAGTGGGAGATGTCCCGCTCGTGCCATAGCGCCACGTTCTCGAGGCCGGCCTGCGCGTAGCCGCGCATCACCCGCGCCAGGCCTGTGATCCGCTCGGTGGTGATCGGGTTGCGCTTGTGAGGCATCGCCGAGGAGCCCTTCTGGCCGGCCTTGAACGGCTCCTCGACCTCGCGGACCTCGGTCTTCTGCAGGTTGCGGACCTCAGTCGCGAATCGCTCCAGGCCGGCGGCGGCGAGGGCGATCGCGCTCAGCACCTCGGCGTGGCGGTCGCGGGGCACGACCTGGGTTGAGGCGTCCTCGCGATGGAGGCCCAGCGCTTCCATCACCCGGGCCTCGATCGAGGGCGGAAGCGAGGCGTAGGTTCCGACCGCCCCGGAGAGCTTGCCGACGGCGGCCTGCTCAAATGCGCGGCGCAGGCGCTCGACGTTGCGGTCCGCTTCGAAGGCGAATCCAGCCAGGCGCAGGCCGAAGCTGGTCGGCTCGGCGTGGATCCCGTGGGTGCGGCCGACCGAGACCGTGTCGCGATGCTCGAGCGCGCGGCCGATCAGCGCGTCGCGGTAGTCGCGGGCACCGGTCAAGACCACCGTGCCCGCCTCGACCAGCTGGGTAGCGAGCGCCGTGTCGAGCACGTCGGAGGAGGTCAAGCCATAGTGGATCCAGCGCCCGGGCTCCCCGACCGATTGCTGGACCACATCGACGAAGGCGGCGACGTCATGGTCGGTCGTCCGCTCGCGTTCCTCTACCGCCTCGACGGTGAACGAGGCGCGCTCACGGCAGGCGCGGGCGTCGTCGGTCGGCACGACTCCCTCGGCGGCAAGGGCGTCGAGGGCCGCCAGCTCAACCTCGAGCCAGCCCTCGAGCTTGCGGCGCTGGGTCCAGATCGACCCGATCGCCTCGCGTGTGTAGCGCTCGATCACCTGATCTCTAGCCGTTGATGATCCGGGCGGCGAGCAGTCCGGCGTTCTTGGCGCCGTCGATGCCGACAGCCGCTACCGGGACCCCGGGCGGCATCTGCGCGATCGAGAGCAGCGCGTCGATCCCGCCCAGCGTGCCGGCGGAGATCGGCACGCCGATCACCGGTAGCTCGGTGTGGGCGGCGGCGACGCCGGGAAGTGCGGCGCTGAGCCCGGCCCCGGCGATGATCACGCGCAGGCCGCGGGTCTTCGCCATCTTGCAGTACTCGACGACCGTGTCGGGGGTGCGATGGGCGCTCATCACCCTTACCTCGTAGTTGATCCCGGCCTCGTCGAGGACGGCGCCGGCTTTCATCATCGTTTCCTTGTCGTTGGCCGAGCCCATGATGATCCCGACCAGCGGCTGCTCGACATCGATGTTCTCGAGCTCGCCCTCGGGCATCGTCTCGGTTCCTGTCTCGGACTCGTTCATCTGTGGGTCACCCTCCTAGGCGATCGACGGCTCGCTGCGCGATGTCCCCGCGCAGCTGGCGCCCGTCGAAGTTGATCTTCTGCGCCGCATCGTACGCGCGCTCCCGGGCGGCGGCGGGGCCGTCGCCGAGCGCCGTCACACCCAATACGCGGCCTCCGTTGGTGACGAAGTTGCCGTCGCGCATCGCGGTGCCGGCGTGAACCACCTCGGCCCCCGCCGCCTGCGCCTCCGCGAGGCCGCTGATCAGGTCGCCCTTCGAGGAGCTCTGCGGGTAGCCGGCCGAGGCCAGCACCACGGTCACCGCCCACTCCGGGCAGAACTCGGCCTTGACACCGGCGAGCCCGCCAGGCTCGCGCGCCGCCAGGCAGAGCTCGACGAGATCGGAGCGCAGCCGGGGCAGCACCGCCTGGGTCTCAGGGTCACCGAAGCGGACATTGAACTCGAGCACCTTCGGCCCGGCGGCCGTGATCATCATTCCGGCGTAGAGCACGCCGTGAAAAGGAGTGCCGCGGCGCGCCATCAGATCGACGATCGGGCGGTGCGCGACGTCAACGATTCGCTCGAGCTCCTCATCGGTGATCCCGGGGACCGGTGAGTAGCTGCCCATGCCGCCGGTGTTCGGGCCCTCGTCGCCGTCGAAGATCCGTTTGTAGTCCTGGGCGGGGGCGAGCGGCACGACGTTCTCGCCGTCGCACAGTGCGAGCAGCGAAAGCTCCTCTCCGTCGAGGTACTCCTCGAGCACGACGGTGGTCTCACCGAAGCGCTGCTCGGTGAAGAAGACGTCGATCGCCTCACGCGCCTCTTGTTCGGTGGCGGCGATGATCACGCCCTTGCCCGCCGCCAGGCCGTCGGCCTTGAGCACCGCCGGGAAGGTCGTACCACCGATCTGCTCGAGCGCCTCCGCGCGACTTTGCAGCACGGCATGGGAGGCGGTCGGCACGCCGGCCTCCTTCATCGCCTCCTTCGCGTAGAGCTTCGAGCCCTCGAGGCGGGCCGCCTCGCCGCTCGGGCCGAACGCGGCGATGCCGGCCGCCTCGAGCGCGTCCACGACGCCGGCGACCAACGGAGCCTCGGGACCGACGACGACCAGGTCGACGGCCTCCTCCCGGGCGGCGGCGACGAGCGCCTCGACCCCGCCGCCGGAGTCGAGGAGGCGGGCATCGGCGGCGATCCCCGCGTTGCCGGGGGTGCAGATCAGCTCCGGGGAGCGCTCCGAGCGGGCAAGCGCTCGGACGATCGCGTGCTCGCGGCCGCCCCCTCCGACGACGAGGACCTTCATCTGCTTCTCACTCGGGCTGTCTACAGGCCCGAGGCGAACTCCTCGGCGGGGATCGCCGTCAGAGTCCTGTTCACGCTGGTCCCGCGCGAGCCCAGTTCGACCGAGGCGCGGGCCATCGTTTCCGCGTCAGGGGCCTCGATCACGGTGATGAAGTCGTACTCGCCGAGGGTCGCCCACTGCTGCAGGACCTTGAGCCCGATTTGTTCCATCTCAGAGTTGACCTCGCCGATCCGGGCGGGGTTGTTCTTGATCGTCTTGACACCGTCCGGCGTCAGGTTGGTCAAGAGAATGAAGTGCGCCATCTAACTCTCCTCCTCAGAAGTTGGCCGTAGTTACTCCCCCATTCTTATTTCACTTCGACCTCGAATGCGCAACCGGGCTTCTGCGGAGAGCTCAGGTGAGTCTCGCGGCCCCCGCTACCGTCGGCTTCACGATCGGCGCCAGTCCTTCCATCTCAGCCCGCTGAACATCTTCGAGGACGAGCTCGGAGCGCTCGATCGCAGCGACCGTGTCGCGGTTGCAATGACAGCCGTGCCCGATTGCGAACCAGGGACCGTGGAGGACATCCTGGGCCCGCGCCAGCCCGGGCGTCTCGGCCCGCACGTGCTCGAAGAACAGCAGCCTGCCGCCGGGCCGCAGGACCCGTGCCACCTCGGTCAGGCTCGCGGCCTGGTCCTCGACGGTGCAGAGCATCAACGTGCAGACGACCGTGTCGAAGCTGTCGCTGTCAAAGGGCAGGTTCTCGGCCGGCGCCTCGATCACGTCGGCCTCTCGGCCGGATCCCGCCAACTTGGCGCGCAGCTTCTCGGCCATCGGGCCGAAGGGCTCAGTCAGGACGAGTTCGGTGACGGCGTCGCTGTAGTGAGGGAGGTTGAGGCCGGTTCCGGCACCCAGCTCGAGCGTGCGCCCACTTGCATCGCCCACCACCTGCGCCCGGCGGGCGCCCAGCTCTCCCCGCTCGGCGCGGGCGAGCATGCGGTCGTATGAGGCCGCGAACAGGCGCCCATAGCTGGCGTCGTAGGCGCGACGGATCAGCGACCTGCCGGGCATCTCAGTCGTCCCCGTTGAGATCTACCGCAGTGCCGGCCCGCCAGGCGGCCGCCAGCTCCCCGACGTCGACCGGCGCCGCATCGAACTCCTGCACCTGGCGCGCGTAGGCGCTGAGGCCGCGACGCGCCCGAGGTCCCGTACCGCCGGCGAGGAACCAGCGCCGCTCCTCTGCAAGTCCGGCAGGTAGGGGTGCTGTGGCGCCGAAGTAGACCGAGTGCTTGGCGCCCGCGATCGACTCGGGGGCCCGACGGGCCATCCGCTCGGCGACCGCCCGCGCCTCCTCCATCAGCGCCGCGGCTGGGACGGCTCGGTTGACGAGCCCAGCTTCGACCGCCGCCTCGGCCCCGAGGCTCTCGCCCTCGAGGATCATCTCCAGCGCTCGGGCGGGGCCCACCGCGTGAGCCATACGCTGGGTGCCGCCGGCCCCCGGCTGGATTCCCAGCAACACCTCCGGAAGTCCGATCTCGCCCGCTCCGATTGCCATCACGCGGATGTCGCAGGCCAGGGCCAGCTCACAACCACCACCCATCGCGGTGCCACCGATCGCGGCGATCAGGACCTTGTCGAGCCGGTTCATCCGTAGGAACAGCTCATGGATCTCGCGCAGCGCCAGCACTCCGGCGGCCGGCGTCCGACGCAGCGCCTCGCCAACCCTCGGGATCCGATCAAGCCCACCCGCCGCGGCCAATGTCGCCCCGGCGAGGCGGGGTCCAACCTCCTGGCCGAGCCCCTCGACCCCGGCGAGAATCTCCGCCACGTCGTAGTGGGTGATGAACTTGCCTTCGACACCGCCGGTGACGATCACCGCCCCGATCGAGTCGTCGCCCTCGAGCCCGGTGATCACCCGCTCCAAGCCGATGACCATCTCGCGGTTCATGAAGTTGTGCGGCGGGTTGACGAGGCGGATCGTCATCACCCGGCCGTTGCGCTCGATCTGGACTGGGGCGGGTGTGGTGCTGGTCATTCGGCGGGCGCTCCTTTGGTTGCTGGGCTCGCGAGCAGGGCCGCGATCGACCTCTGACGGTAGTCGAAGATCCTGGCCAGGTCGCGCCGCACAATCAAGCGCTCAGCGAGGTTGCCCAGTGGCCCAAAGCGGTGGCCGTAGCGAACCACGTCGATCATCCGGGTACGTCCGTCGTCGAGCGGCTCGAACGTATGAGTGTGGTGCCAGAGTGCGTAGGGCCCCTTGAGCTGGAGGTCGACGAAGCCTCTCGGCGGGTCCCAGGCCTCGATCCGCGTCAGCCACCGGACCGGGATGCCGTGCACACGCAGCCTGTAGTGGAGCAGTGTTCCCGCTGCCATCTCTGTCGGCGCCGGCGTGATCATCTCGAACCCGAGCCATGGTGGCGTGATCGCCTCGAGGTTCTCAGCCCGGGAGAAGAACTGGAAGGCGTCATCGATGCCGACCTCGAGGGTCTGCTCGCGACGAAGTTCGTGCTCCCTCATCGTTGCTCAGCGCTCACGGTCTCGAGCAGGGCTCCGAGGTCGGAGACGGTCTGCTCCCAGCTCAGCTCGTTACGCCGCTCGAGCGCGCCGGCCTGCAGCTGTGCCCGCAGGCCGGGATCGCGCAGTCGCTCGATCGCGGCGGTCAGCGCCGCGACGTCGGGCCGGTAAGCCGTGATCCCGGAGCGGGCCTTTCCGTCCTCGATCCCGGGCACGAGCAGTCCGTTGTGGCCGTCGATGACGATCTCGTTCATCGGTGGGTTGTCGTTGGTGACGATCGGGATTCCGAGCGCGGTCGCCTCGTAGAGGTGCAGGCCGAGACCCTCCCAGCGGCTCGGCGCGATGATCGCCTGGGCGGACGCGAAGAGCTGCATGTACTCGGTGGTCGGCAGATCGTCGGTGATGATCTCGATCCGCCTGTCCCGTCGCCCGATCCGCCCGCCGCGAGCAAGCCGCCTGACCCGGGTCAGGCGGCGCTCGACCTGTGCCTTGAGGATCAGTCGCAGCTCGTCGCCCTCGGCGGCGCGGAAGGCGGCGATCACCTCATCGATGGGCTTCCGCTTGCTCATGAAGCCGCCGGGGAAAAGCAGGTCCACGGTCTCCCCTGTGGCGGTCTCGGTCTTTCCTGCGCTGCCGACGAGGAGGCCGGGGTGGCATCCCCAGCGGATACGGGGGCTCTCGATGCCCATCCCGGCGTAGCGCTCGCGCTCGCAGGCGGTCATCGAGTAGACCGCATCGAAGGCCCGTGTTGCCGGCTCGACATGCTCGGTCGCGAAGTGCTCCCAGACGAAGCGGCCGGCGGTCCGCAGGCCCGCCTCGCGCAGCCTGGCGATCTCCTCGAACTGGTAGTTCTGGTCGAAGAACACGATCTCGAGCGAGTTGGCTGCGACCCATGCTTCGTACTCGTCGATCGGGATCAGGTAGTCGGAGCCTGCCGTGATCCCCCCCTGGGCCCAGACGTCCGCCGTTTCGATCTTGGCCGGCCGGATATTCGTCTTCCGGGTCGGGCGGGCAAGCACGAAGGTTTCGTGCCCGAGCGCGTCCAGCGCCGAGCGCAGTTGCCGCGCCACGACGCCCTGACCTCGGTTGAACCAATAGGCGACGATCCCGATCCGCACGCCTTGAAGGCTGACATGCCCAGGCCCGGAGGGCGGTCGGAGAGCATATGAGGGAACGCTAACCTCTTGTCGATGGGTGCGGGAAGCAGCAAGGGTGCCGCCCTGAGGCGCCTGATTATCGGATGCGTGGCCGCGGCAGCCGCGACCTCAGCCGTGTGCGGGCAGGCCGCGGCCGCGGGTCCGGGCCCAATCCGCGCGGCCGAGTTCAAGCGCCTGACCGATCAGTTTCTGCGTACCGCTCCGACCGCAGGGACCGCCCGGGCCCAGCGACGCGGAGGCGGCGTTGGCATCGGCCCAACGGGGGGCAAGGGCACAGATACGGCGCTGCTTCCCGACCAACTTGCCGTCGCCCTCTACGGCGCCCCGCAGCTGACCTCCACCGCCGTCGGCAAGCGCTCGCCCTCGGGTGCCGCGCGCAAGCTCCGCCGCCAGGCGCGCGTCTACAGCCGCACCTCAGCGCTCCCCGTGGCGCTCTCGATCAACCTGATCGGGGTGGTGGCCACAGCCTCCGCTGGAGGAGACCGCAAGTACCGTGCCCGCCAGGATCCCGATGTGATCCGCACCTACCTGAAGGCCGCGCGCTCGGTCGGGGCGCGGTTGACGCTCGACATCCAGCCCGGCCGCTCGCCGCTGATCCGCGAGCTGAGGGCCCTGCGGAAATGGATCGAGCTGCCCGACGTCGACATCGGCGTCGACCCCGAATGGAATGTCGGCCCCAAGGGCGTGCCCGGCCGCGACGAGGGCTCGATCGGCTTTCGCGACCTGAACCGCGCCTCCAAATGGATCGAGGGAGTCGTCGAGCAGGGAGATCTGCCGTCGAAGGCGATGATCGTCCATCAGTTTCGCGCTGGGAGCATCAAGGGCCGTAAACGGATCCGTCAGCGTCAGGGCACCGACGTCCTGCTCAACTTCGACGGGATCGGCTCCCGCGCCGCGAAGAAGTCCGGCTACTCGAACCTCGCCACCAACCGGGCCCTGTTCAACGGCTTCTCACTTTTCTACGACCGCGACCGCCGGCTGATGACCCCGCGGGCCGTGCTCGGGTTGAAGCCGACGGTCAGCTACGCGATGTACCAGTAGGGCACTGCGAGGGCGCTGCGCTCGTGCGGGTTGAGTGAACTAGGGTCCCCTCGATGGGGCGGATCGTTCTCTTCGGGGCCACCGGTTATACCGGCAGGTTGACCGCCGCGGCCTTGGCCGAGCGTGGCGCCAAGCCGCTGCTCGCCGGGCGCAGCCAGGGGTCGCTCAGCTCACTCGCCGACGGGCTCGGAGGCGGCTTCGAGACCGCTGTTGCCGACGTCGGCGAGCCGCAGGCGGTGCGGGAGCTGCTCGGGTCCGGCGACGTGATGCTGAGCACCGTCGGGCCGTTCACCAGCTGGGGCGACCCGGCCGTGCAGGCGGCGATCGACGCCGGAGCGCCCTACATCGACTCGACCGGCGAGCCGGCCTTCATCCGCCGCGTCTTCGAACGCTTCGGCCCGCCGGCCGCCGCCGCGGGCGCGCCGCTGCTGACGGCGATGGGTTATGACTGGGTCCCGGGCAACCTCGCTGCCGCACTCGCGCTGACCGAGGCGGGCGATGCAGCGACCAAGGTTGAGATCGGTTACTTCGTGACCGGCGGCGGGGGCGGCGCCAGTGGTGGGACGGCGGCCTCGATCGCCGGCGTGATACTCGAGCCCGGCTTCGCCTACCGCGGTGGCCGCCTGATCACGGAGGCGAACGGCACGCGGGTCCGCGGCTACGAGGTCCGCGGCGACAATCGTCCCGCCCTCTCGGTCTCATCGTCCGAACACTTCTCGATCCCGGCCCAGTTCCCATCCGTAGGCGACGTCGAGCCATTCCTCGGCGGCTTCGGCTCTGCGACGCGCGTGATGCAGGCAGGCTCATACGCGATCGCAGGGCTAACTCGCATCCCCGGCGCCAAGAGCGGCCTTTCGCAGATCATCCGCCGCTTGGCCAAGGGCTCGACCGGAGGCCCCTCCGAGGGGGCGCGAGCTTCGAGCGGGACCCACGTCGTCGCGATCGCCCGCGATGCCGCCGACAGGCCGCTGGCCGAGGTCCGGCTCGAAGGTGTCAACGCCTACACCTTCACCGCCGAGATCCTCGCCTGGGCATCGATCACGGCCCTCGCCGGAGGCATCGAAGGCGTCGGCGCCCTCGGGCCCGCCCAGGCTTTCGGCATCGAGGGCCTGCAGGCCGGCGTCGCGGACGCTGGTATCAGCAGGATCTGAGCCGGGGCCCTGGCCCAGGGTCTCGGGGCGCCTTCTTCGCCGGAGCCGCTACAAGGTGCTCGTGGACTCTTGGTTCCCGAAGCCGTGGATGCTGCCCTTGCTCGTTGCCGGGCTTGTCCTACCGGCCTTCGCCGCCTTCGCGCTGATCGGTCCCCAGCTCGGGGTGGCCGTCGGCGCCCTTTCGATCGCCGCGCTGATCGTGATCGCTGCGCGCAGCACCCATCAGGGGCCGATCGAGGTCGCGACCGGTGGTAGCGCGCCGATCCTGACGCTGGCGCTGGCTCCAATCGAGGAGACGGCCGTGGCCAGCCGGATCGCCACCCTCGCCGAGGCGGGGAGCGGGGACTACTCCGAGGGCTACGCTGTCCTGGTCCTGGCCCCCGCCACCCCGACGAGGTTGCAGCGTTGGCTCTCCGACCAGGATCCGGGCCGCTATGCGGCGCAGGAGCGCCTGGCGGTCTCGATCGCGACTCTGGCCGCGGCCGGCTGTCATGCCGAGGGCCGAGTCGTCGATGAGAGTCCGCTGCAGGCCGTCGAGGACATCGCCGCCCAGAACGGCGCCAGCCGGGTTGTCTTCGTCACCCACCCCGGCCGCGATCAAGAGGTCGTCGAGCAGGTGCGTCGCCGACTCGACCGGCCGGTCGATCGGGTCGACGTCGGCGGCTCCTGAAGGCCTGGTTCGGAGCTCGGCGAGCAGGCCGTGAGTTAGGCGGCAACCGTTGTCGCGCCGGCCCGCTCGAAGCTCAGCTCTCCGGCGACGGCGTCAACCCGCACCCGATCGCCGTCAACGAACTCTCCCTCGAGCAAACGCAGCGCCAGCTTGTCGATCAGCTGTCGCTGGATCACGCGCTTCAGCGGTCGGGCACCGTAGGTCGGGTCGTAGCCGAGGTTGCCGAGCAGCGTCCGCGCGTCTTCGCTGAGCTCGATCTCGATGCCCCTCTCGCGCACCCGCGCGGCGAGCAGATCGACCTGCAGTTCGACTATGTGGGAGATCTCGTCGCGGCCGAGCCGGTGGAAGATCACCCTCTCGTCGATCCGGTTGAGGAACTCCGGCTTGAAGGTGTTGACCAGCACTGCGTCGATCTTCTCCCGGATCTGCTCGTCGATAC
>Ga0307380_10006694_pt1 | contig 15097 bp, 4 predicted proteins | sample UN3MG_FD_202239 | JGI IMG/M metagenome (GOLD analysis project Ga0307380, IMG submission 202239) | Soil microbial communities from Risofladan, Vaasa, Finland - UN-3 | ecosystem: Environmental > Terrestrial > Soil > Coastal area > Acid sulfate soil | place: Finland: Risofladan, Vaasa | collected...
CCCTGATCCTTGCCGGCATCTACCTGCTTGTCGAGCCGCGACTTCCTGAGCGGATCCGCAAGTGGAGCCCTCGCGTGACTCCCGCTCTTGCCGCGATGTTCGTGCTGGCGATGCTGACGATGCACTGGATGCCCCTCGGGCTGGGCACCAGCCTGCTGAAGAACCTGATTCTTGTCTTCGGCATCAATATCGCCTGGACCTCGCTCCGCCTGATTGTCATTACCTGGTACCGGCCGCTGCTCGGTGCGTTCCTTCGCCACAAAGTGGCTTTTCTTTCGGTTCCGCTTGCCATCGTCGTTTTCGGGTTGGTCATATGGCGGGGCTTCGGCAGGACCTTCAACTGGATTCCGTCAGCCATGGAAAAGGTCGGCCTGCCGCAGGAGAAGATCCGCAGCACGACGTTCTGGGTTGCGGGCCAGCACGCGTTTCCGGGAGTAGGGCGTGAATTCATGCCGTCGCTGGACGAAGGGTCGTTCCTCTTCATGCCCGGCACCATGCCGCATGTTTCGATCGGCGAGGCATTTGACATCCTCCAGAAGCAGGACCGCGCGATACGTGCAATACCCGAGGTGGATTCCGTTGTAGGCAAGATCGGCCGCGCTGAGACCGCAGTCGATCCGGCCCCGGTCTACATGATCGAGACGCTCGTCACGTACAAGCCCGAGTACGGCCCGCCCGACCCGCAGACCGGCAAGAGGCCCAGGCTCTGGCGCGATCACATACGCACGACGGACGATATCTGGAACGAGATCGTCAAGGCCGCCGAGATACCCGGATGCACCTCCGCCCCGAAGCTTCAGCCCATCGCAGCCAGGATTGTCATGCTCCAGTCCGGCATGCGCGCCCCGATGGGCGTGAAGGTCCGCGGCCGCAACCTGGAGGAAATCGAGCGGGCCGGCTATGAGATCGCCGGTCTGCTGAAGCAAGTGCCGGGCGTCAATCCCGAGGCGGTCATTCCCGACCGCGTTATCGGCCAGCCCTACATTGAGATCGAGATCGATCGCGAGAGAATTGCGCGCTACAAGGTCGATATCCGCGACGTGCAGGATGTGATCGAGATCGGGATCGGCGGCATACGTTCCACGATGACTGTAGAGGGCCGCGAACGCTATCCGGTGCGCGTGCGCTACCAGCGGGAGCTGCGGGATTCGGTGGAAGCCATCGAGCGCATCCTGGTGCCCTCGAGCGATGGCGTTCAGATTCCGCTTGCGCAGCTGGCCACGATTCGATACGTGCCTGGCCCACAGGAGATCAAGAGCGAGGACACGTTCCTGGTTTCTTATGTGCTCTTTGACAAGCAGCCCGGCTATGCGGAAGTGGACGTTGTGGAAGAGGCACAGCGCTACCTTCAGAGCAAGATCGACAGCGGCCAGCTCGTCCTGCCTCCCAATACGCACTACGCCTTTGCAGGCACCTATCAGAACCAGCTTAACTTCCAGAAGCGGTTTGTCGTTCTGCTGCCCGCAAGCCTCTTCGTCATCTTTCTGATCCTTTATTTCCAGTTCCGCTCCACGCCGATCACTGCCCTGATCTTTGTACAGATCGCAGTGGTATGGGCGGGCGGTTTCCTGGGCATGTGGTTTGCCGGGCAGCCGTGGTTTCTGAACTTCAGCGTGTTCGGCAGCAACCTGCGGGACCTGTTTCACCTCCGCGAGTACAACCTCAGCGTGGCTGTGTGGGTAGGCTTCATCGCATTGTTTGGAGTGGCCACGGACGACGCGGTGGTCATAACGACTTACCTCAACCAGCTCTTTGCGTCGCGCGTCGTGGGCTCGAAGGAAGACATCCGCAAGCTCGTCGTCGAAGGAGGCAAGAGACGCATCCGCCCGTGCCTGATGACCACGGCCACCACCGCCCTGGCATTGCTGCCGGTGCTCACCTCCAGCGGCAAGGGCGCGGACGTAATGATCCCAATGGCGATGCCTCTGGTGGGCGGCATGACCATAGAGTTGGTTACGCTGTTCATTACCCCCGTCTGCTACTGCTGGCTGAAGGAATTCCTATGGAAGCACGGGTGGACAAAGGGCCACTTTGTGCTTGAGTCCCAAAGTTGACGATCCGCGTGCCTCTTTGCCATCGTCCCGTTAAGACCTCGAAGGTCTCGATCCTTCCGCAGGCCGTGGCGCTGTGCTGGGGATACTCACTTATGGGGGCAATGCGGCCGTGCACATTTTCTTGCGACTGGATGTCGGCGCTGCAACAATGTGGCCCGGCAGTGTGTTTCCCCGGGAGAGCTGCTCCTGCAATATCGCGTGAGGGCCTTCCGCGGAGGTGCAATCAGGATAGCCCGGTAATGCCGCCCGGAAAGGACTAAAGCCTGTGAGGAAAACCAAGCAACGTTCGCTGACCGCGCTGACTGTCTGCTTGTGCCTGCTCTCGCTCTTGCCGTACGCAGAGGCGGGCTCCTGGCCGACGCATCGCGCCGACAATCGCCGCAGCGGGGCGACGGCTGAGACCGTTGCGCTGCCGCTTTCCCTGCAGTGGACCTTCAAGCCGATTCGGGCGCCTCGGCCCGCCTGGCCGGAGCCGGCTGAGGAGCTGCCCAGGGCGCACTGCGACAACGCGAATTACGTTGCCGTGGCCGGCGGCGTGGCGTATTTCGGCTCGTCGGTAGACGACAAGGTCTACGCCATCGACGTCGCCGAGGGGAAGATACGCTGGAGTTTTTACACCGAAGGCCCGGTCCGCTTTGCCCCCGCAGTCTACAAGGGCCGCGTCTATCTCGGCTCCGACGATGGCTACGTCTACTGCCTCAGCGCCGGCGACGGCAAGCTGGTGTGGAAACACCGGCCGGGGCCCGGCGGCGACAAGGTGATCGGCAACGGGCGCATGATATCCGCCTGGCCCGTAAGGACGTCAGTGCTTGTTGACGACGGTCAGGTCTTGGCGACGGCCGGCGTGTTTCCATTCGAGGGCATTTCCATCTGCGCGCTGGACGCAGAAAAGGGCTCCGTGATCTGGAAGAACGACACAGTCGGCGCCCGCTCCCACGAGCTAAACTTCGGCGGGATATCGCCCCACGGGTACCTCGTTGCCTCCAAGAGCATGCTCTACGTTCCATCCGGCAGGGCCATGCCGGCGGCGTTCGATCGCAAAACCGGCCGCCTGCACTTTTATGCCACGCCGCCCGGCAAGCGCGGCGGCGCCTGGGCGCTTCTGGACGACGGGCGGCTCATTGCGGGCGTCGATGCTTCCGGCGCCGCCACGAAGAAGTCATATGACGCCCAGACCGGCGAATTTCAGGGAGACGCCTTCACCTGGGTGCCGGGCGGGATCGACATGGTTACCGCCGCCGACTTCACCCATATAGTTACGCCCGACGGCATCCAGGCGATCGACCGGAAACTGTACGACAGCAACCGGAAGGCCATCGCGGACGCGGAAACCGAATTGAGAGAAACCGTATGCCGTCTGTCCGCCGCGGTGCAGGCCAGGGGATATCCGCGCAACATCCCGATGCCGGACGTGCATCTTTCCGAACTGGAGGCCGCGAAGGCTACGAGCGGCTGGGGCCAGCCGGCAAAGAATAAGTCTATCTACGGGCAGGTTCTTACCGTCGGCGGCAAGCAGTACGAGAAGGGGATGGGCGTGCACTCGGTCTCCGAGCTGGTCTATCCGCTCAAGGGCGAATACAAGGCCTTGGTGGCGGTGGTGGGGGTCGACGACGAGGTGGGCTACCTCGGCACCGTTGTTTTCCAGGTCTTCATTGACGGCAAAGAAGTCTATGAGACGCCAAGGATGCGCGGCGGCGGGGGAGCCTGGCACGTGTACGTGCCGATTCCGGCCGGCAGCCGGGAAATCCGGTTAGTCGCGACGGACGGCGGCGACGGGGCGTCCATGGACCACGCCGACTGGGCCAACGCAGGCTTCGTAACCAAATCGCAATCCCTTCTGCCGGCCGCTGAATCGCGTCCGGCGCTCGATGCGAACATCGAGGCGCTCCGCCGACAGTGCGACCTCGTCGCCAAGAAGCTGCAGGAGGCGAAGAGCGTCGTATCAGTGCGGCGATATCCGAGGAAAGACCTGGAAAGCATTATCCGCGCGGGGAACGTCGTCTTTGCCGGGGGCAAGGGATTCGTGGTTGCTATTGACGCCCGGACCGACAAGGAATTGTGGACGGCGGAAGTCGAGGGCCGGGCGGTCGGCCTCGCCGTCTCTGACGCATGTCTGTTCGTCAGCACGGACAAGGGCCTGATCTACTGCTTCGGTAAGGAGGCGCCGGCCGCGGCCCGCGTGATAGCAGCCGAGTTAAAAAAGGATCCATTTCCCGCTGACGGGTCGGCCGGCGCCTTTGAATCCGCCGCAGAGCTGGTCGTCCAGGGCACAGGCATCACGAAAGGCTACTGCCTGGTTCGAGACTTCGGTACGGGCCGGCTGGCCTTTGAGCTGGCAAAGAGGACCGAGCTGAAGATCATCGGCTTCGAGAGGGACCCCGAGAAGCTTGCCGCCGCCCGCAGGAACGTCGAGGCCGCGGGGCTTCTCGGCTCGCGGATCGTAGTCGAGCCGTGGGACCCGGCGGACCTGCCCGATTATTTCGCCAACCTCATTCTGTCCGACGAAATGCTGTTTACGGCGAAGCAGCAGGACTTCGACCAGCAATGGGCTCGTCTCTTAAGGCCGTTCGGCGGCACGGCCGTCTTCTGCAGGCGGGAGGGCAATCAAGTTGCCCTGGAGAAGATCGTGCGCGGGGGGCTTGAGGGGGCAGGCGGCTGGAGAGGCCAGTACGCCGACGCTCAAAATACCGCGTGTTCTGAGGACAAGCTGGTCAAGGGCCCGCTTGGCGTATTGTGGTACGGCGAGCCCGGCCCCAAGCGCATGGTCGATCGCCATGACCGGGGGGCAAGCCCCGTTTCGATGGACGGCCGACTGTTCATTCAGGGCAAAGAGGTCATCATGGCCTACGATGCCTACAACGGGACGCGCCTGTGGCAGCGGGACATTCCGGGGGCCGTCAGGATTCGTGCGGACGTTGACGGCGGCAACCTTGCGCTGACCGGGGATGCGCTCTACGTGGCGGCACGTGACAAGTGCCATCGCCTCGATCCCGCCACGGGCGAAATCGTCCGCACATACACGATGCCCGCCTCGCCCGACGGCACGCCGCGCCGCTGGGGGTACGTTGCCGTCGAGGGCAAGATGCTGCTGGGAACGACGGCAGTGACCATGCGGAAGGGGGTGGACTTCCCGGCGTGGGTGAAGCAGGTCACGCCCGAGGGCTCGCTTACGAAATCGCTGATGGGCGGCGACGCCCTCTTTGCCCTCGACGCCGAAACCGGCCAGCCTCTGTGGGTCTATCGCGGGCAGGACATCGCCAATATCTCCATTGCGGTGGCCGACGGTGTCGTTTACCTCGCCGACAGGGCCACGGGGGACAAACAGCACGCAGAGGCCCAGAAGGAAAAGCAGCAACTCATCGAGAAGGGCATCTACGAGGACATTACCGGTGCGGCTGTGTCACCGCCGGATGTCCGGCTCATCGTCGCCCTCAAGGCCGCCAGCGGCGAAGTCCTCTGGAAAAAGCCTGTGGACGTGACCGGCTGCGGCGGGGACAAGATGGGCTCAGCCTGCAAGGACGGCGTAGTGCTGCTGTTCGGGCACTTCAGCAATCATGATACCGGCGCCTTCCTGAACAACCAGCTCGGCTGGAGGCGGATCATTGCCCTTAACGGCCGCGACGGCAGCGTGATGTGGTCCCGGCCGCTGAATTATCTCCGCCGCCCGGTGATCGTCGGCGACACGATCATCATCGAGCCGCGGGCCTGCGAGCTCCGCACGGGCAAGATCAAGACGCGCGAGCATCCAGTCAGCGGCAGTCCCGTGCCGTGGGAGTTCCTGCGTCCCGGCCATTCCTGCGGCATTACTTCCGCCTCGGCCGATACGCTTTTCTATCGCTCGTTCAGCACCGCAATGTATGAGCTTAACGGCGACAAGGGGCTGGACATTTTCGGTGCCATCCGGCCCGGCTGCTGGCTGAACAACGTTCCCGCCAACGGCCTGATGCTCATGCCGGAGGCAAGCTCCGGATGCACCTGCTCCTACCCGATCAGGTGCTCGGTGGCCCTGGTTCACAAGCCCATGCGGATCGCGCACGACGGCACAGTCTTCATCACGCATGGGCCCATGACGCCCGTGAAGCGACTGGCGGTCAATCTCGGCGCCACCGGCGACGTGCGCGACAGCGACGGCACAATGTGGTTCGCTTACCCGCGCCCACAGGCGGTTTCGGGCGTCGGTTACGGCCGCTACGGCGTGGATCTCAACATGGACTGCAGGATCGCCGACGGCATGGGGTTCTTCCGCCGCGATTTCAGGGCGGTGAAAGTTGAAGGTTCAGACAAGCCGTGGCTCTTCGCCTCCGGGTGCAAGGGGCTCTTGCGATGCGAGATGCTCTTGATTGACGATTCGCTGGGCGAAAAGCCGGGCCGCTACAGCGTGCGGCTCGGATTTGCGCCGATGCCGGGTGACAAGCCGGGCCGGCGCGTCTTCGACGTCGGGATTCAGGGCCGGACAGTCCTGAAGGGCTTTGACATCGCAAAGGAAGCTCCCTCGGCCGGCGCCGTCGTCAAGCGTTTCGACGGCATCGACGTGCAGAACTACCTTACGCTCGAGCTTGTGCCCAGCCGGAATGACCCAACCGAGGCCGAAGCACCCGTGATCAACTTTATCGAAGTTGTTCGGGAAGACGCCGTTCCGGAAGATGCCCAGCCGCCCGCACCGATTGCCGCGGACCGCGCGGCCGAGCTGCTGGCGGAGGCGGAGGCAGAGCTGAAGAACAAGAACGCGGACAAGGCACTCGAGCTGTACGAAACTGTCTTTGAGGCCGCGCAGTCCATCGACGCCCGGCTGCTGGCGCTGGATCGCATGAAGGCGCTTGGCAGGCCCGAGTCGCTCGCGGCCATCAGGAAATGCTGGGACGCGGCCGTCTATCCGATTCTCTGCCACTACAAGCCCACCGATCAAAGGATCGTCAACGGCATGGTCGCGCTGCGTCTGGCCGTGGCCGACAAGCTCGCCGCCAAGGACAAGGCCCTGGCTGCCAGGGCAATCGCCGGCGGCGAGGGCATTCTGCCTCGCCTGGCCGACCAGGAGCTCAAGCGGCAGATGCTCAAGAGGCTCGGCTACATCATCGACTGGCGATTGGTGGGGCCGATACCGTGGAACAGGGACCAGGCGTCGATCGCCCAGGTCCTCGAGACCGGTCGGCCGGTCAAGCCCGATAAACCGTACAAGGCCGGCGATCTTGCGCTCGAATGGACCAACGCCGTCGGCGTGGACAAGTACACGTTCCTGCAGGCGGTTCTTGGCCCCAACGAATACGCCTTAGCATACGCTTATGCCGAGATAACCCTGGACGAGCCGCGAGACCTTCTGCTGAACATCGAGGCCGACGATGCCTACAGGTGCTGGTTCAATGGCACGCCGGCAGGCGGCTCCAGGAACGTGGTGGAAGGGACACGCAGCCGGGACGTCCTGGAAGTAAAAGGCAGGAAAGGCGTCAATACCATTCTCCTGCAAGTCGTCAATCTGCGGCGCATGTGGTTATTCAGCGCACGCGTGACGGACAAGCAGGGAGTTCCCGCCGCCTGGTGAGGTATGGATCACGGGCCGTCGCGCCCCGATCGTTGCTCCCGCAAGACAGCGAGTCATGAGGCTGGTACGATACAGAGACCAATGACACCGAAGGTAAACCGTTCCACGGGTCTCAACCCGCCGACGAAACGAGGGCGGCGCCGGCTGAAAGTCCTGATTCCGGCGGCCCTCTCGCTTGTGGCCCTGCTGCTCGGTATCATCTACTGCATGACTGCCAAATCGCATCACGATCAGGTGTCCGGCGGCGGCCAGGCAAGAGTTACCATAGTCTTTCGCGCCCCAGGCGCGGCTGACGGCATGGCGATGTTCGCCCTTCGCCAGCTACAGGATCATCTGGTTTCCACCGCCGGCGTCGCGGCCCCGATCGTGGCGGAGAGTTTGCCACCGCAGGCGGGGCAGGTTCGGCTGGAGATCGATCCGCACGGCGTCGGTGCTTCTTCCACGCCGGAGAGCTTCCGCCTCACGGCCGGCAAGGATGGTTCGCTGAAGATCGTCGGTGCCGACGGCGCCGGCCTGCTGTGGGGCGTGCGGGACTTCCAGCACTACTATTGTCAACCGTGGCTCGACGCCTTGGCCGCCGGCAAGGCACTTGAGATGGATATCGTTTCGTCGCCAACGATTCAGAATCGCGGGTTGTGGACGTGGCAGTACGGCTGTTACGACCCTTACGCCTACATCGACCGGGCGAGCGAGTGGAAGCTCAACGCGATCATCTTCTGGAATCGCGGGGTGCCGATGGACGCCGACCGCCTGGCCGCCTACGCCCACGAGCGCGGCGTGAAGATATGGTGGGGATTCAGTTGGGGCTGGGTGGCTGCGGATTTCCTGGACGCCAGCCCCGAGCTTGCCGAGCGCCTCATGGCCCTCTATGAGAAGCAGAAGCGCCAGATAGGCCCCGAGCTTGGGAACCTCGATCTGCTGGCGCCGGAGACGCCGCCGGCGCTGAAGGAATACGTCCTGGACGTTTTCGAGAAGCAGTATGCCTGGATTCCCGAGATCGACGGGATCTATTTTCAATCCGCCACGGAGGTGATCAGCCCCCGGCTGTCGGGCAAGACCGAGCAGCTCGGCGAGGCGCTGGTCAGCAACATTCTGCCGATCATGGAGGAGCTGCACCGCCGATACCCAAGGTTGAAGATTTCCTGCGGCATCCACAACACCGGCGATTACGCCACCTACAAGGCGCTGGAGAAGTTGCCGCCATACTGCAACATCATGTGGGAAGCCGGCGTCACCTGGGCTCCCTCGCGCGAAATCGCGCGCAAACAGATGCAACTGCGAGGAGCAAACGAAGACTTCGGCGGCATCTACCGAATCACGATGAACTGCGGCATGGTCTTCCAGGACAACCTCATACGCGGCGAAAAAGACCGCGTGTGGCTCGGCCGCGTCGAGAAACTGTGGGACTATCTTGAGGAAGGGCAGCCGGAAGGTTCGGGCCAGGGATTCAAGAGCTTTCAAGCCGACGGCAAGGAGGTCGGCTACCCGTGCACGAGCGACTGGCGGCCGCCGGCTGGAAAGCGCCTGCTCGACAACCGGAACTTTCAGGAGCTGCTTGGCTGGTCCAGAGAACTCGCCCAGGGCCCGCCGCGAACCAAGGGCATCTTCCTGCTCGTTGAGGCGGGCCTGATCGATCTGAAGATGCGGCGCGTACCGGCCATGGCCGCCGAGACGATCTGGAACCCGCTCGTCGATGAAGCCGAACTCGAGAGACGCTGCCGGACGATCTGGGAGCAGCGCGTCGGCGCGTGGCGCAAGCCGATCAACCCGTATTGGCAGGCGCGTGCGGCGGGTCAACAGGTTGCACCTGAAACTTCCCGCAGACAGGAAGATCTGGGCGAGGTCTACGATCGCATGTCCAGGTAGCCCCTCGGGGCATCCAATTACGCCGGGCCAAAGGGCCCCGGCCCGCCGAGCGGCAGGCCTATTTTCAAGTCTGTCAACGGGAGCCGGCACTATCTGTAAGCCTTGTAGTTAGAGGGGCTTACAATGTCGGACCTGGTTCACATGGGGCGCCTGCCGCACCTGGCGTGGTAAAGATATTCTATTGACCTGCCGAACCTTAGCCCATAAGATGGGTATTAAAGAAAGAAGCGGCGTTGCGGGCCGGGCGGGTGGCCTGGCCGGAACGTTGGCAAAGTGGTTTTTCAGGTAGCGACGGCCGAGGATTTTTGACAGGCAGGCCGTCTGACAATCGGCGTTCACGCGAGTGAGTTTGTCCTGTTGCTGGCGAGTGCAGTGCCGGCGCCGCCCGGTTCGCGGGAGAACATTGTTGAAAAGGGCGTCGCAGTGCCGAACGCCGACTAGTTGTCCCACTGGGACAAGGCCTTCGGGTCATAGAATTCACGTGAGCCAATGCAGTAAAGTCAGTGCGTTCGATGAGTTGTTTGATGGACTTCCCGCGATGCGCGCGCCTTGGCGCTGCGGCGCTGACATTGTGGACGCGTGTGCTGCGTGGGATACCTGACTGAGCTGGGGTGACTTCCGCCAGCGGCTGGGATAGAGAAGCCCGATAGCGGCTCTGGTGAAGCGGACCTGACAGCCATGCCTGGCGCGCCACCGCGCGTTCGGGTGAGCCTGCCTGCCAAACAAAGCACATCTTCGGCACGGCTCCTGTTGAAAGGAAGCGTGCCATGAGTACACCTTCATTTGCACTGGCCCAGAGCGGCGATCTGGTGCAGCAGGTGCTGGTTCTGTTTGCGGGCCTGGGGCTGATTGGCTTGACCGTTCTGGTCATGAAGCTGCTGGAGCGGTCCCGCAGGGCTGCGGCGCAGAACGAGATTGCCGCCGCAAAGGCTGCCGCCCAGGCGGAGGCGCAGAGGATCGTCGCCAAGGCGGAGGCCGAGGCCAAGGGCGAGTTCATCAATGGCCGAGAGAAGTTCGATACGCAGACGGAAGCGACGCGCCGCGAGCTCCGCGAGGAAGAAAAACGCCTCTCCAAGCGGGAGGACATGATCGACCATAAGCTCGAAGCGCTGAGCGCAAAGGAGCGGATGCTGGAAGCCGGTCAGAAGGCGCTCAAGGAGTACGAGAAGGCCCTGGCGAACAAGGACCGGCACTACAACGAGCTGATCGCCCAGCAGAAGGCCCAGCTTTTGAAGGTGGCTAACCTCACGCAGGAAGAAGCCAGGAACCTGCTCCTAGGCCAGGTCGAGAAAGAGATGGAGCGTGAGACCGCCCAGCTGATCCAGCGCCGGCTCGAAGAAGCGAACGAAACCGTGGAACAGAAATCGCGCGAGATCATCATTACGGCCATCCAGCGCTACGCCGCGGCCCACACGTGCGAGGCCACCGTCTCAGCGGTCGATATACCTTCCGACGACATGAAAGGCCGGGTGATAGGCCGCGAGGGCAGGAACATCCGGGCCTTCGAGAAGGCAACGGGTGTGGACGTGATCGTGGACGACACTCCCGGGGTGGTCGTGGTTTCGGCGTTCGATCCGGTCCGCCGTGAAGTGGCGCGTCGGGCCCTCGAAAAGCTGATTCAGGACGGGCGCATACATCCGACGCGCATCGAGGAGCTCGTGGCCAGTACCGAGAAGGAGCTCAGGAAGGAGATCTCCCAGTTCGGCAAGGATGCGACTGTGGAGGCGAACGTGCGCAGCTTGCACATGAAGCTTGTCGATCTGCTTGGCAGGCTCCACTTCCGCACCAGCTACGGCCAGAACGTCCTGAAGCATTCGATGGAGGTGGCCTATCTCTCGCAGATCATAGCCGAAGAGGTCGGCCTCAACGGGCAGCTTGCCCGGCGGTGCGGGCTGCTGCACGACATCGGCAAGGCCGTCGATCACGAGGTCGAGGGCGGGCACCCGCAGATAGGCGCTGACCTGTGCAAGCGGTACGGCGAGAAGCAAGAGGTCATAAACGCCGTGGCCGGGCATCACGGCGACGTGGAGGCCGTCAGCCTCTACACGCCGATAGTCTCCGCCGCCGACGCCATCAGCGCCTCTCGCCCGGGCGCGCGACGCGAGACGTTGGATCGCTACGTGCAGCGCCTCGAGAAGCTCGAAGAGATTGCCAACTCTTTCGAGGGCGTCAAGCAGTCCTATGCCATACAGGCCGGCAGAGAGATCCGCGTGATGGTCGACGCCGAGAGCGTGGATGACCGGCTGTCGGCTAAGATAGCCCGCGACATAGCCAAGCGCATCGAGGACGAGCTGGAATATCCCGGCGAGGTGAGGGTTACCGTGGTGCGAGAAGTCCGGGCCGTCGAATACGCAAGGTGAACCGCGGCGCCGAGCATGGCCTGGCGAGCAGTCAATGGGGGCGGCTTTCCGAGGCCGCCGCGAGCCTTACGATGAAGCGCTCTTGCCCTCGGCCGGAACGGAGCCTGCAACCGGGCCCAGCTCGCGGGGCCTGATAAAGATCATCAGGCCTTCGATAATCATTGCAACTGCTAGCAACAGCGTCAGCCCATTGATGGCGACCAAGGCCCACGGCTTGTGCTGAACGATAAAGTTCGTCTGGTTGGCGATCATCGCCCAGATCGTCAGCACCAGCATGAATAAACAGGGAACCAGCGTCAGGAAGTATGCCCACGAGCTGCGGCGCTTCAGATATAGCGTGACCACCAATAGAGCCAGCGCCGCCAGCAGTTGGTTCACGGCCCCGAACATCGGCCAGAGGGTCAGCGCCCCCTTACCGTCCGCCCCCGTGGTGAAGGCCAGGGCCCCTGCGCTAATCACGGCTGCTGCCGTTGCCGTCCAGCGGTTCGCCAGTGGGCGGATCCTGAAGTCCGACGCCAATTCGGAGATGACGTATCGCTGAATCCGTGTGGCCGTGTCGAGCGTCGTGCTGGCAAACGACGCGATGAACACCCCCATGATTATCAGGCCGATCTCCTTCGGGATTCCAATTGTGCCCATCATGTTCGCCGAGCCGATGACGACAGCGTCGATATTCGAACCGAGGCCCTCCGCGGCGCCCCATGATCTGTAGTGATGCTTCCATGCCTCGGTCCCCGTCAAGAGTTGGCCTCCGTTTTCGTAGGCCATTCCGATGCCTGCCGCCACAGCGACGATCACCAGCACCGCCAGGGCGCCCTCCAGTAGCATCGATCCGTACCCCACAAACAGGCAGTCCCCTTCCTTGCTGACCTGCTTGGGTGTGGTCCCGGAAGCCACCAGGCAGTGAAAGCCGGAAATCGCTCCGCAGGCGATAGTTACGAACAGGAATGGCCATATCGGCGGGGCTCCCGCCGGCCGTGCGTTGTACGCCGGGGCGACGATCTCCAAACCCTGGGAGACGGCGGCCGCCACAGCGCCGGCGACCAACAAGGCCATGGCTACGAAGAGCTGCCAGGCGTTTATGTAGTCCCGGGGCTGCAGCAGTGTGGTGACCGGAATCGCCGAAGCTACAAACGCATAGGCAAGCAGGATGACGACCCAAACCCCCGTAGCCGGCAGCGCCAGCCTCGCCGTCGTGATACCCGGCATCTCCAGCGGCAGCCAGTGGCCCAGCACCACCGTGACGTACATAAAAAACACAGCCACTGCCGTGCTCAGGGGCACGTTCCTTTTCCATCGATAGACCGCAAGACCCAGCAGAACGGCAATGGGGATTTCGCACCAGATGGGGAAGACCGCCTGAGGGTACATGGCGAATACGGCGGCGATGACCACGCCGAAGATTGCTATGACTATCAGCAGGCCCAGGAACACGATCATGAAGAAGATCATCCTGGCGCGGGCGTTGATGTAGCGGCCGGCTATTTCCGACATGCTCTTGCCTTCGTTCCGTAGAGAAACGATCAGCGCCCCGAAATCGTGCACAGCCCCCATGACGATTGAGCCGACGAAAACCCAGATCAGCGCCGGCACCCAACCCCAGATGATACCGATCGCCGGGCCGACGATGGGCCCGGTTCCGGCAATGGAAGTGAAGTGGTGGCCGAAGATTATCCCCTTGCGAGTCGGTACGTAATCGATGCCGTCCGCCAGTTGCCTGGAGGGAACCGGGGCGTTGTCATTCAGCCGGAAGACCTTTCGGGCGAGAAATCTTCCGTACGTACGGTACGCGACGATGTAACCGACGAAAGTAACGACAATGATCCACAATGCATTCACGGCCCAAGCTCCTTAGGTGTTAGGATATCCACCTGACCGGGGAGCACTCAACACAAATGACGACGCGATAGGGTGCGTCCTTCACTTCTTGGCAGGGCGTGACACTGATGCCGGGCTTTCCGCTTCAGAGCTTGATTGTGCCGAGTCTCACATGTACCTTGGCCGGGCTTCGGATCAGGCAGAACTCCGCCAGCGGCACCGGGAGAAAGCCGGCAGGCACGTAGGGGCCGCCGACGAGAGGACCGTTCCGTTCGATAACGAAGCTGCCGGCGCGGTCTGGCGCCCCACGGGTATGCAAAGGGCAATTGGATGAGACACGCACTGAACAGGGAATGTATGCTGATCGGCATTCTGGTCTTGGTTTCGGCTGCTGCACCGGCGGCCGGGGCCGACGAGGCGCCTACGACAGCCCCCTCTGAGCCGTGTCCCATCTGCCAAGCCAGGAAGAAGCTCAGCGAGGTAATGCCAGGCACCACCTAGGGCGCCGACCTGCGCCTCCGGGCCATCTATGACAACAACGTGAAGCTGGACAAGAAGGCGGCGGGGCATGAACGCCTCTGGACGCGATACCGCGGCAGAGTCTGGACGAGCGTTACTCCAATCGAGAACCTCCAGTTCAACGTCAGGGTGATAACCGAGCCGCGATACTACTTCAAGCCGGAGACGATGGAGGATCAGTTCGTCAGGCAGGAAGCGCTGTTCGACCAGTTCAACATCCAGTGGGCCAAGGTCGGCGGGCTGCCTCTTAAGCTTACGGTAGGCCGGCAGGACATAAAGTTCGGCGACGGCTGGCTGATCGCGGAGGGCACGCCGCTCGATGGCTCAAGGACGTTTTTCTTCGACGCCATCCGCGCGACGTGGGACGCAAGCGACATCAAGACGACCTTTGACGTCATCACCATCCGCAACCGCGCAAACAGTTCCTATTTCATAAGGCCGTTCGATGACAAAAACCTGGACCTGATAGAACACGACGAAACCGGCGTTATCCTGTACGGGTCCAACAAGTCCATCAAGAACACTACTATTGACGGCTACTTCATCTACAAGCACGATGATCGCGTCGCGGCGAACGGCAACAATTCCGACATCTACACGTTCGGCGCTCGGGCCACGGGCAAAATGGACGAACACTGGAAGTACGGCGCCGAGCTTGCCCCCCAATTCGGGCAGAAGAACGGCACGAAGATTGCCGCCCTGGGATTCAACAGCGAGCTGGGCTACTATCTCAACGATAAATTGGACAACAATTTCCGCGTCATGTATGAGTACCTCAGCGGCGCCGGCAAGCGCGACGGCGCCTTCGACGTGCTTTGGGGGCGTTATGCCAAATGGAGCAATATCTACAACGACTGCCTCACTGACCTGGAAAACCTGAAGTCACAGGCGACGAACTACCACCGCGTGGGTTTCGGGTGGGGCTTCAAGCCTGCCGAGAAGCT
>Ga0307380_10006698_pt1 | contig 15089 bp, 4 predicted proteins | sample UN3MG_FD_202239 | JGI IMG/M metagenome (GOLD analysis project Ga0307380, IMG submission 202239) | Soil microbial communities from Risofladan, Vaasa, Finland - UN-3 | ecosystem: Environmental > Terrestrial > Soil > Coastal area > Acid sulfate soil | place: Finland: Risofladan, Vaasa | collected...
GAGCGGTTCACCTGCCGAACGATCAAGCTCAACCTCGAGCCGACCCCGTACCATCCTGAACGCGTGAAAGAGGCCAGAACGACTCTCTGCGCTAGCCAGGCGATCTTTGCCCAATTCCTGGGAGTCTCCGCCAGCGCGGTGCGAGACTGGGAGCAAGGCGTGAAGCCGCCGCGTGGCAGCGCCTGCCGGATTATGGACGAGATTCTCCGGGATCCCGAATACTGGCGCTCACGTCTGCGAGAACTGGCGACCCCGGTGAAAACGGGTTAGGTCGCCCACGCAACCACACTGGGCCCTTCACCACCATTCAGCAGCCCATCTCTCCGAGGGCGCGGCCTGAGTCTGAGCGGGAATTGGCCGTGCAAGCCCAGGGAGGAGTCCTCCTCGACGCGGAGAGCGTCCCCTCGCGCCTGCAACACGGTCGTGGCGGCCATCACGCAATACCGCGACGAAGTCCGCGAGGGCACGTTCCCGGGGGCGGAGCAGACGTTTGAGTAGGAGCCCGCGTCACAAGCCAACAAGGGTGTGCAGCGTTCGCCCGCACTGCCGGCCTATCGGGCAACGTTACATCTCGATCGTCTGGATATGCGCGTGCTTCTGAGTGCGCCTGCCGTATCGGTGCCTGACGTTTGCGATAACCAAGCCGGACGTTGGCTCTCCATCGTCGGCGCGAGTATTCCGGCTCCGGTTCATCGCTTTGTTCGGCGGTGCGTCAGGGAGTGTCAGCCATGCCGAGCCATTTGCACACCGCTGCGACGACCGGCTCCAGTTGAGTGTCCGCAAGCGTGCCCAGCCGACGAATCAGTTTCACCTGGGGAATGGTCACGACGTTTTGTGCATCAAATCCCCCGGGCTTCAAGAATCATGCGGGAACGCGCACCTCGAATCGTGAACCACGCAAGCTCGTGGTATGTGGGATCAGTGTTACCAAGACGCGGTCATTCGCATCGTCCGCGGGAATACTCAGTACCAAGCACGGTCGGATCCTGGCAACCATTCCCAGATCGACAAGCCACACCTCACCGCGATTCGGATTCGCCATCATCACCCTCAGCGGCGTCCAGCTCCAAGAACACGTCCTCCGCGGCCATTACCAACGCCTCATCCGGCATATCAGGAGGAGCATCGTCCAAGACGCGGCGAAGCAATGCGGCAGCAAGCTCTCGGCGCTCATTCGGCGGCAAAGCGTCGAACGCGTCAAGTATCTGATTTGCGGGATCAGTCATGGATCAAACCACCTGAACGCTGGAAAGTCGCAGTTCACCAATACCCATTGTAGCACGCCGAACTTGGTTAGGGACAGTTTCTGTCCATCACCTACAGGCCGCAGGTTTGCGGCCTAACGCGAGGGTGGCCGATTTCCGTAAGTCGAATTGCCGCCGGTGGTTACTCGGTTGTCACGCCTTTCCCGGCGCGTGGCACTGCTGGCTTGCCCAGCAGTGTGTGATCTCGGAACGGCGGACGTCTTGATGCTCGCGGATGAGCCGACAGCCGTACCGAAACACGAAGAAGGCGGGCCTTCGCCCCGTGCGCTCCAGCACTGCTGGGCAAGCCAGCAGTGGCACCCGGCGTTTTGTTAGGTGCCGGCACCCTTGGACAAATTACAGTCAGTACAAGACACTTGCCCATTTTCGACGGTCGTCTTTCCACCCTGTGCCCACGGTACGCGGTGATCACAGTGCCAATTGTCCCACCGGACTCTTGCACCATCGCAGCGCACGCGAAGTTGGCAGGCACCAGAGTCACGGCGAAAAATCGCGAGCCTCTGTTGCGGAGTGAAATCTCTTTGCGGGTCCTTCAACGAAAGCCCTGGATGTTGGATTAGTAAGTCACGAAGCAGGAAGTCCATCCGGGATCGAATTGAATCTTCCGAATCGGTGCTGTGACTGATCTTCTCTTTGTACGATACCCAATCCGCCTCAGCCTCATCTTCGGACAGTTTGTCTTGTTGGCGGCGTCTTGTTTCGAAGTCGATAAACCAGTCGTGCAGGAGGGGTCCAAATTCGGTGCGGACGTACGAAGCGAGAAGTTCTGCGGCGACGCAGTAAAGGGCAATAACATTGTATCGAGTCAGTTCAGGCGTTGTGTCTGGAAAGACCTCTGACAGCAAGTCCAGCACGCGGCGCACAGCCTTTGCCTCCTGACATTTTTCGTCGAACGACGGGTTGTCCTCGTACATCTTGTTGAGATCCCGATTCTTGACATTGGCAGGCCCACTCGCAAGTTCAAGACAGACGAGTTGCGCAGCTACCAAGTCGTAAGTGAATCGAGAATTCGAGAACCCCACCGACCCAAACAACGGATGCGAGGCGAGATTACGAACGAAATCTCGCATTTGTCCCGGATAGGCATTCCGTTTTTCCTGAGCACGTAGCGATGTTCCGTTTTGAAGTCGAAGAAACATCTCCCGGACTTCATCTTCGTCAGCGTCGTCAACCAAAACAATATCAAGCGGGTATGTGTCGAGACGAATGCGAAGTTCGTCGGGTAAGTCGACATACTTGAGACCCGCGATTGGGAATTCGTCAATCGGGTCGCCGTTCCTGGGCAGCGCGTATTCGCCGTCGATGAACTCCCAAATCGCGCGAAGTCGTTGTTGGCCGTCTATGACGTCGTAAGTATCAGGCTTTTTGCCCGTACGACGCCAATACAATTTGGGTACGTCATAGTTTCGGAGAATTGTGTCGACGAGAAGCTGCTTTTGAGCGCGAGTCCAAACGGGCGGCCGTTGATAATCGGGATTGGTGTCCACACGATTACGGATTCCGTGGATCGTCGAAAGAGGCCACGGCTTTTTGGATGTTTCCATCGGCGTTTCTCACTTCGTTGTTCTAGGCACCTAACTTGGTCTTAGACTGATCCGTGTATTGCCTGTAGACCGCGACTTTGCAGCCTAACGCGCACGTGGCAAATTTCCGCAAGTCGAATTGCCGCCACGGGTTACTCGGTTGTCAGACCTTTCCCGGTGCGTTAGGCCGTTTCTGCCTAGCACGTATCGGGCCGGTGAGCCAGGAGGTGCGTCGCAAACGAGCCGGGCTAACTGCGACTGCGGTCGCCCCGCCTCGAATGAACCTGTATGAACGCCCATTGGAATCCTCGCGTACGCTCAAGTCAACCAGGCTGGCCGCGCGGGGGCCTGCGACGCCGCGTCGTTTTAGGAGACGCTTTCCCCCAAGCTTCTGACGCCCCCTTCGTCCAGGGGATGCGACTGCTTCGGTCGGCGACGCGGCTTGGCCAGGTTTCCTTTGCTTGCCAGGCTTTCCACGACGACACATCTCGCCGTTCCTGACGTGCCGCGGGACGCGAACCCCCCGGGCTCCGTTTGCCGTCCTTAGGGGGGAGCGATAGAATACGGGCTTTGCTGAACCCGAGACCCCGCTGAGCGGATAGTGTCATGCCCCGCTACAATCCTGCGACGATCGAGCCGGAGTGGCAGAAGTTCTGGGAGGAGAACCGGACCTTTCGGGCGCCCCGGCTGCCGGAGGGCGAGAAGATCTACGTGCTCGACATGTTCCCGTACCCTAGCGGGGACGGGTTGCACGTGGGCCATCCGGAGGGGTATACGGCGACCGACATCGTCTGCCGGTATCGGCGGATGCGGGGCACGAGCGTGATGCACCCGATGGGGTGGGACGCCTTTGGGCTGCCGGCGGAGCATGCCAAAAAGACGGGCACGCACCCGCGGACAACGACCGAGCAGAACATCGCCAACTTCCGGCGCCAGCTTCAGATGATCGGCTTCAGCTACGACTGGGACCGGGAGCTGGCGACCACCGCCCCGGACTACTTCCGCTGGACCCAGCACATCTTCCTGGTGCTGTTCGATACCTGGTTCGACGCGGAGCAGGAGAAGGGCCGGCCGATCGCCGAGCTGCCCATCCCGGACGACGTGGCCGCCGAGGGCGAGGCGGCCGTGCGCCGCTACCAGGACGAGCACCGAATGGCCTATCAACTGGAGGCGGCCGTCAATTGGTGCCCGGCGCTGGGCACCGTGCTGGCCAACGAGGAGGTTGTGGGGGGCGTGAGCGAGCGGGGCGGGCATCCGGTGGTGCGGATCCCCATGCGCCAGTGGATGCTGCGGATTACCGCCTATGCCGACCGGCTGGAGAGGGACCTGGAGCTGTTGGACTGGTCGGAGAGCATCAAGGCGCTTCAGCGGAACTGGATCGGGCGGAGCACCGGGGCGGAGGTCGATTTCTTCATCGGCACGACCAAGATGCCCGACGGCATGCCCTCGCAGGAAGAGTTCGAGTATTGCGTGGTCGAGCGGATTCAGGGCAGCGGCTATCCGCGCAAGCCGGGCGACGACGTATTGCGCGTCTACACCACCCGGCCCGACACGCTCTTCGGGGCCACTTACATGGTCATCGCCCCGGAGCACCCGTTCGTCGACCGGCTCACCTTGCCCGAGCACGAAAAGCAGGTGAAGGACTACTGCCGAGGGGCCGCCCACAAGAGCGACCTCGACCGGACCGATCTGGCCAAGGAGAAGACGGGCGTGTTCACCGGCTCGTACGCGGTCAATCCGGTGAACGGCAAGGCGATTCCCATCTGGGTGGCCGACTACGTGCTTATCAGTTACGGCACCGGGGCGATCATGGCCGTGCCCGCTCATGACACGCGCGACTTTGAGTTCGCCCAGGAGTTCGACCTGCCGATCGTGGCCGTGGTTGATCCCGGGGAGGCGGAGGGCGTGGATCGCGAGGCGGTGCTGGCCGGCCGGGAGTGTTTCGTGGGCGACGGCACGGCGGTGAACTCCGGCCGGTTCACCGGGATGACGACGCCCGAGTTCATCCAGGCGATCAGCGACGACCTGGCCAATAAGGGCCTGGGCCAGGCGGCCGTGAACTACAAGCTTCGCGACTGGCTCTTCAGCCGGCAGCACTTCTGGGGCGAGCCGTTCCCGCTGCTGCACGAGCTGGACGAGCGGGGCGAGCCGACCGGGCACGTGCGTGCCTTGACGCCCGACGACCTGCCGCTCGATCTGCCCGAGGAGATGAAGTTCGACGCCGCCACCCAGGGGGTACCCGACCGCCCCGAGCCGCCGTTGGAGAAGGCGCCCGAGGATTGGCTCTACGTCACCGTCGACGGCACGCGGTACAAGCGGGAGACGAACACGATGCCGCAGTGGGCCGGCTCGTGCTGGTACTACCTGCGGTTTTTGGATCCGAAGAACGGCGAGGCGCTGGTCGACCCGGAGGTGGAGAAGGCGTGGATGCCGGTCGACCTCTACGTGGGCGGGGCGGAGCACGCCGTGTTGCACCTGCTCTACGCCCGATTCTGGCACAAGGTGCTCTACGACCGCGGCTACGTGAGCACGCCCGAGCCGTTCATGAAGCTGGTCAACCAGGGGATGATCCTCGGCGAGATGGAGTTCACCGGCTACCAGGACGCCGAGGGCGCGTGGGTCAGCGCGACGGACACCGGGGGCAAGGGGAAGCTCACGCCCGTCAAGCTGTCGTCAGCACAGGTCGAGAAGAAGGGCAACGTGTTCGAGGTTAAGATCGAGGACTCGCTCGCGCTGCAATCGTCAGTGCAAGTGGACAGCCGCGCCTACAAGATGTCCAAGAGCCGCGGCAACGTGGTCAATCCCGACGAGGTGGTCGCCGAGCACGGGGCCGACAGCCTGCGGCTCTACGAGATGTTCATGGGCCCGCTCGAATCGGTCAAGCCGTGGAGCATGGAGGGGGTCAACGGTGTACGCGGGTTTTTGGACCGCGTGTGGCGGATGATCCTCGACGACCGGCCGGAGGCCGTCGCGCTGAATCCGGCGGTGCAGGACGCCGAGCCCACGGCCGAGCAGAGCCGCGTGCTCCACCGCACGATCCGGGCGGTGACCGAGGACCTCGACCAGATGGCGTTCAATACGGCGATCGCCCGGATGATGGAGTTTGTGAACTTCTTCCTCAAAGAGGACGTGCGTCCCAAGGCGGCGATGGAGCCGTTCGTGCTGCTCTTGTCGCCGTTCGCCCCGCACGTCGGCGAGGAGCTTTGGCGGGCGTTGGGACACCGGGAGACGCTCGCCTACGAGCCGTGGCCGGCGTTCGACGAGTCGCTCATCAAGGAGGAGACGATCGAGGTGCCCGTGCAGATCAACGGCAAGCTCCGCAGCCGGGTGCAGATCTCCGCCGACGCCGACCGCGACGCCCAAGAGGCCGCCGCGCGGGCCGACCCCAAGATCGCCGAGCTGCTGGAGGGGAAGACGATCGTCAAGAAGATCATCGTGCCGGGCCGGATGGTGAACTACGTGGTCAAGTGAGCGGCACGGGCGCTACATCGGGCGAAGCCGCAACCGGCGCTATGCGTCGGCCCACCTCCCTTTCAGGATCACGTCGTCCTCGTACGCCGAATGAATATGCGCGTCGTCGACGAAGTCTTGGGAGGTGGTCGCAGTCAGCGTGTGGAAGTAGTCGATGTAGATCGCCCGGCGGTCGTTCCAGAGCTTGGCCTGGGGGGCGGCGATGAACGGGTTTGGCTGGGAGACGACCAGGTGGTCCACGCGCGTCGGGTCGTCCTCCAGCCAGGCCAGATCGTCGTTGCCGCCTAACGCGGCACGCAGCTCGGCGAAGCCTTCCGTGCGGCTGTAGAACGCGCCATGGTATAGCTTGGCCCAGGTGGCGTAGCCGGCGAACCGGGCCGCGTAGCTCGTGCCGCCGGCCGTCTCGTCATAGAGGGTGGCCGTGTCCGAGCCCTCGCGCGAGTAGCCGAGCATGTAGCGGAAGTCGAGCGCCTCGGCGTAGGCGCCGTCGCCGTACTCCATCCGGCTGTGGTCCGGGCGCGACCAGTAGACGTCGTCGAGCGCCGAGTCGTAGAGCTTGGCCGTATCGTCGCTGCCCACGGCGGAAGCGGTCACCCCGTCAAAGCCTTTGGCCTGCACGTAGAATACGGGGTCGGCGTACATCCTCGATAGGGTGTTTTCGGCCTTGAACCAGGTCGCGTAGGAGGTCCCCAGGTCGGCCGTCGTGTCGTAGAACCGGGCCGTGTCGACTTGGCCGTCGTCGGAGGCGTAGCCGAGCACCCAGCGGAAATCGTCGGCCCGGACGGTCGTTCCGTCCGGGTAGCTCATCGTGGCCTGGTCGGCGTAGGCCTCCAGGTCGTCGGGCCCGGGCGAATCGAACAGCTTGGCCGTGTCGTCGCCGCCGACCGCCGATGCGATCACCTCATCGAAGCCGTCGACCCGGTTGTAGAACGTCGACACCTCGTACATTTTCGCCACGCCGTTGAACCCTTTGAACCAGGTCGCGTAGGAGGTCGCCGGGTTGGCGGTCGTGTCGTACAACCGGGCGGTGTCGGTGTGGCCGTCGTCGGAGGCGAAGGCGAAGACCGAGCCGAAGTCGTCGGCCCGGACCACGGTCCCATCCTCGTAGCTCATCGTCGCGCGGTCGGCGTAGGCGTCGAAGGCGTCGGCCCCCGGCGAATCATGGATCTCGGCCACGTCGGCCGCGTCCGACGCGCCGGCCTGCACGTCGTCGAAGCCCTTGGCCCGATTGTAGAAGCCGAGGCCGCACATCTTCGCCTCGGTCGACCAGGCGCGGAAGCGATCCTTGCTCCCGGCCAGGTCTTCGAGGATGGCCGTGTCGGTCTGTCCGTCGTCGGAGGCGAAGGCGTGGACCTGGGGAAAATCGTGGACGGCAAGCACGAATCCCGGACCGGTCATCTCGGCCGAGTCGGGTCCTGCCGTGAACGCGTCGGGCCCCTGCGAGTCGTAGAGCGAGGCCACGTCCGCGCCCCCGCCGCCGTAGGCCGTTGCGGCTTCGACGTTCTTGGTGATCACGGTGTAGCCGAAGCCGTCGACGCGCCCTCGGTCGGGCCACAGCTTGACGCGCTCATCGCCAGCCGAGCCGTGAAAGACGGCCGTATCATCGCCGCCGCCGCCGTCGAACGTGACGAACAACACCGGCGGAGGAATCGTGGGGAGCGTGAACGTATACGCCACGCCATTGATCGTGACCCGATGATCGACCGCCCCGAGGAGCCCTCCCGGCGGCTGGACGTAGGCCTCGAACTCGAACCGATCGTCGCCGTCGGTGCCGTAGACGCTCACCCGCGAGTCCGTGTGGCCGACCTGGTTGCACAGGCGGAGGTCGACGCGGGGATTCGTTCCCGTGAGCTCAATCCAGAAGACCTCGCCGGCGCCGGGGGTCTGATGGTCGATCCGCTCGTGACCCGCTCCGGTTGAGGAAGTGGCCAGTGGGTGCCGGTCCTTGTCAAACAGGGTCAGCTCGGCGGTGCCGGCCGCCGGGTCGTAGACGGCCTCCACGGTCAGATCGCCGGCGCGGCACGTCTTCAGCCGAAACCAGATTTCTCCTTCCGAGAGGTCCAGTTCCAAGAGTTCCTCAAAGGCAACCGTCCCCAGGTCAACCGTGCGGGCATCCTGGGCCGCGGAGAACTCCGAGGTGTTGCCGTCCGGGTCGGTAGCCGTGGCCGTGATCAACTCGCCGGACGTGGTTTCCGAGGGCAAGAGCAAGTTGAACGCGGCGTTGCCGGAAGCGTCGGTCGTGACCACCGCCGATCCCAGCCATCGCTCGCCCTCGCCGAAGCCCGTGGGATCGGCGGCGGTGTTGGCGTAGAAGTCGAGCGTGTAGTCGGCGTTCGGCGGACTACCGAGGGTGCCGATCACGCGCGTGGAGGCGCCGACCAGGGCCCCAGTGATCACCGGGTAGTTCTGCCAACGGCTGAGGGTCCCATCGCCATGCGTCGGGGCGTTGGGGGTCGGCCCGTCGCCGCCCAGGTCGATGCCCAACCCGCCGTTGTCGTGGATCGAGTTGGCTTGGATGCGGTTGCCGGTTGTATCGTCCCCGACGACCACCACGCCGGCCCCCGCGTTCCACGCGATGACGTTCCGCTCGGCCGCGTTGCCCATCGTCGCCGCCGACGCCGCGGGTCCGTCGCCGGTCGGTGCGACCAAGCTGGCGAGTTGGAGCACGAACGTATCGATCGCCGCGCCGGACTCGCGCATGATGAACCGCAGCGTGTAGGTCCCGGGTGTGGCAATCGACCAGAGGGCAGGGACCAGAGCGCCGCTGGCGGAACTGGGTTCAAAGGCGGCGTCTCCCGCCCAGAGGTCGGTCGCGAAGTCGGCGTCGACCAAGCCACCGAACCCGCTCCAGCGATACCAATCGGCGACCGTTCCGCCGAGCCCGTCGCCCAGCTCCAGGATCCGGGCGTAGAACGAGTCACTGCCAAAGTCGTGGCTGTCCCAACGGACGAAGAGCCGGTAGTCGCCCGGGGTGTCGATCTGAATCCGATAGTCGACGAACGGCCCCGGCGAACCCAGTCGGGCAGCACCTGGAGGAAGCCGGCGCCGCGGTAGTTGGCGTGCGCGGGCTCTCCGGGGTCCTCGCCGGGCACCACGAGCCACTCGCGACCCTCGACGGCCTTCCGTGCCGAATAAGTCTCCGCCTCGACGACGACTTGCCCCCCGACCTCGCGGAACACCTCGCCCACGCCAATTCGGTTGGACTGAGCACCTTCACCCACCCACACGCCTTCTCCGCTGTTACCCAGGGGAACCGTGCCGGTAACGTCGGTTCCGATGAAATTGCCCGCCACCACGTTGAATTCCACTCCGGCTCCGTGAATGTGAACGCCGTCGTCCGTGTTTCCGGAGATCACGTTCCGTTCCGCGTCATCGGCGATCCCGTTTCCGTCCGTTCCGATCAGATTCTGCTGCGGGGCCCCCTCGTACTCCAAGATGATCACCCCGTGGGACCCGTTTCCCAGTGCTCCCGTACCTGATTCGTCAGTGCCGATGTAGTTACCGGCAACCACGTTGTGGTCCGTTCCGGTCCATGCGATCACCACGCCCGACTTCGAATTGGCGGAAATGACGTTTCGCTCACTCGCGTCGGCCACATCGTCCCCGTCGGTTCCGATCAGGTTGTGCTTCGCGCCGGCACCGATCAGAACACCGTAACCCCATTCCACGCCGAAACCGTTGCCCAGCGCGGCCGTCCCCGTGACGTCGGTGCCGATGTAGTTGCCGGCGACGACGTTCAGGTCGGTCCCGGCCCCGGTAATCAGCACGCCATGGGAGGAGTTGCCGGAGATGACGTTGCGTTCCGCTTCGTCGGCGATCCCGTTTCCATCCGTTCCAATCCGATTCCGCTGCGGGGCGCCGTTGTACTCCAAGATGATGACTCCGTGGGACCCGTTGCCCAGGGCTTCCGTACCTGATATGTCAGTACCGATGTAGTTGCCGGCCACCACGTTGTGGTCCGTTCCGGTCCCTGCCATCACGACGCCTGACTTCGAATTGGCGGAAATAACGTTCCGCTCACTCGCGTCGGCTGAATCGTCCCCGTCGGTTCCGATCAGGTTGTGCTTCGCGCCGGCATCGATCAGAACCCCGTAGCCCCATTCCACGCCGAAACCGTTGCCCAGCGCGGCCGTCCCCGTAACGTCGGTGCCGATGTAGTTGCCGGCCACCACGTTCAGGTCGGTCCCGTCGCCGGTAATCAGCACGCCGTGGGAGGAGTTGCCGGAGATCACGTTCCGTTCGGCCGTATTGCCCGTAGCTGCCGACGCGGCGGGGCCGTCGCCGGTCGGTGCGGCCAAGCTGGCGAGTTGGAGCACGAACGTATCGATCGCCGCGCCGGACTCGCGCATGATGAACCGCAGCGTGTAGATCCCGGGCGTGGCAATCGACCAGACGGCAGCCACGTCATCGCCGCCGCCGGAAGTGCTTTCAAAGGCGGCGTCTCCCATCCAGGGGTCGGTTGCGAAGTCGGCGTCGACCGGGCCATCATCTCCGCTCCAGCGATACCAGTCCGCGACCGATCCGCCGAGCCCGTCGCCCAACTCCAAGATTCGCGCGTAGAACGAATTGCTGCCGTAGTCGTGGCTGTCCCAACGGACGTAGAGTTGGTAGTCGCCCGGGGTGTCGATCTGAATCCGATAATCGACGAAGGGCCCCGGCGCACCCAGGGGATCGGTCCACAAGTCGCCCGTGTCGGGCAGCACCTGGAGGAAGCCGGCGCCGCGGTAGTTGGCGTGCGCGGGCTCTCCGGGGTCCTCGCCGGGCACCACGAGCCACTCGCGACCCTCGACAGCCTTCCGTGCCGAACAAGTCTCCGCCTCGACGACGACTTGCCCCCCGACCTCGCGAAACACCTCGGCTACGCCGATTCGGTTCGACTGAGCCCCCGCACTCACCGTTACGCCTTCACCGCCGTTTCCCAGTGCGACCGTGCCTGTGGCGTCGGTTCCGATGTAGTTCCCGGCGACGACGTTGAAGTTCGTTCCCGCCCCTCTGATGTGAACGCCATCGAGCGCGTTTGCCGAGATGACGTTGCGTTCGGCCTCGTCAGCGATGCCGTCCCCGTTCGTGCCGATGAGGTTCGCCTGGGGGGCCCCTTTCCAGTCCGTGATGTAGACTCCGTGGTCGCCGTTTCCCAAGGGGTTGGTGCCGCCGGCGTCGGTGCCGATGTAATTTCCGGCGACCACGTTTCCGTCTGTTCCGGTTCCCCAAATGCAGACACCGCGGTCCGCATTCGCGGAAATGACGTTTCGTTCACTCGCGTCGGCGACTCCATCGCCCTTCGTTCCAATGCGGTTGGACTGCGCGCCGCTGTGAATCACCACGCCGTAGCCCCACTCGACGCCGAAGCCATTGCCCAGGGCAACCGTGCCGGAGACGTCCGTGCCGATGTAGTTACCGGCCAGCACGTTGGAGTCGGTGCCGGCTCCATGGATCACCACGCCGTGACTCGCGTTGGCCGAGACGACGTTGCGCTCCGCCTCGTCGGCGACGCCGTCGCCGTCCGTCCCAATCCGGTTCGACCGGGCACCGTTTCCGACGTTCACGCCAAACCGACCGTTTCCCAATGCGGCGTTGCCGGAGGCGTCGGTGCCGATATAGTTGCCCGCGACGATGTTGAAGTCCACTCCCGTTCCAATGATCACAACGCCGTCATACGTGTTTGCCGAGATGACGTTCCGCTCCGCCTCGTCGGCGACGCCGTCGCCGTCCGTGCCGATTAGATTGGAGCTCGCGCCGTCCGTGACGGATACGCCGGCGCCCAGGTTCCCCAGGGCTTCGGTGCCGGATACGTCGGTGCCGATATAGTTGCCCTGGACGAGGTTGCCGGTGGCGTCGGCGCCCTGGATGAAGATGCCATGCACGGCGTTCCCCGAAATCAGGTTTCTTTCGACGGGATTGCTCCCTCCGATGCGCTGGTCGCCAGCCCACCAGATCTTGACGCCGCTTCTGGCATTCCCGATCGCCGCGGTGCCGGTCACGTCGGTGCCGATGAAGTTCCCGGCGACCACGTTGTCGCTGGTCGCGTTCCCGGTGAGGTCTACGCCGAAGCTCTGGTTGCCCGAGATGACGTTTCGCTCCGCTTCGTCGGCCAGGCCGTCGGCGTCCGTGCCGATGAGGTTCAAGCGGGCGCCGTTGCCAACGGCCACGCCACTGCCCCACTCGACCCCGAAGCCGTTGCCCAAGGCCACGGTGCCGGTGACGTCGGTCCCGATGTAGTTGCCGGCCACGACGTTGTACTTGCAGCCCGCTCCCGAGATCGCCACGCCGTTGGCGGAATTGCCGGAGATGATGTTCCGCTCGGCCTCGTCGGCGACGCCGTCGCCGTTGGTGCCGATCAGGTTGTGCTCGGGGCCGGGGTCGATCAGGATGCCGTTGCCCCAATCCACGCCAAACCCGTTCCCCAGGGCCACGGTACCGGTGACGTCGGTGCCGACGTAGTTGCCGGCGACGACGTTCCTGTTGGCGCCCGCCCCGCAAATCGTGATCCCGTGCGACGCATTACCGGAGATCACGTTGCGCTCGGCCTCGTCGGCCAGCCCGTCGCCGTCGGTGCCGATGAGGTTCGAGGCCGCTCCGTCGAGAAGGTCCACGCCGCAGCCCTCGTTACCCAGGGCGACCGTGCCAGTGGCGTCGGTCCCGATGTAGTTGCCCGCCACGACGTTCGACGAAACGCCCTCGCCGAGGATCAACACGCCGTGCCCTGCGTTTGCGGAAATGACATTTCGCTCGGCCTCATCGGCGACGCCGTCTCCGTCGGTGCCGATGAGGTTCCCCTGGGGGCCTCCCTCGGTCTCGGTCCAATTGTTGATGAGGACTCCCTGGTCGCCGTTGCCGAGAGCCGTGGTCCCGGTGGCGTCGGTGCCGATGTAGTTGCCGGCCACGACGTTGTGGTCGGTGCCGACCGTTTGAATGACCACGCCGCCCTGGGAGTTTCCTGATATGACGTTCCGTTCGCTGGCGTCGGCCACTCCGTCGCCGTCGGTCCCGATCAGATTCCCCTGCGCGCCGTAGCTAATCCAGATCCCTCGCCCCCACTCGATGCCGAAACCGTTTCCCAGAGCGACGGTGCCGGAAACGTCGGTGCCGATGTAGTTGCCGGCCACGACGTTGGAATCAGTCCCCTCGCCGGTAATCACAATTCCGTAAGCGAGATTGGCGGCAATCACGTTGCGTTCGGCGTCATCTGCCACACCATCGCCGTTGGTGCCGATGAGGTTGGCACCGGCGCCGTCGGCAATGAGAACGCCGCGGGCACCGTTTCCCAAAGCGATGGTGCCAGTGACGTCGGTCCCGATGTAGTTGCCGGCCACGACGTTGTACAAGCAGCCGGCTCCCCAGATCGCCACGCCGTTGGCGGAATTGCCCGAGATGACGTTCCGCTCGGCCTCGTCGGCCAGGCCGTCACCGTTGGCGCCGATCAGGTTCCCGTGGCTTCCGCTGACAATCACCACTCCGGCACCATTGGGCAGGGCAACCGTGCCGGATACGTCGGTGCCGATGTAGTTGCCGGCCACGACGTTGTCGTCGGTGCCCACGTGCTCGATGCCGACGCCGCTGAGCGTGTTCCCCGAGATCACGTTCCGTTCGGCCTCATCGGCCACGCCGTCGCCGTTGGTGCCCACCCGATTGGCGCGGGCGCCCTCGGAGATTCTGACTCCGTCCGCTCCGTTCCCGAGAGCCACAAGCCCGCTGACGTCGGTGCCGAGGTAGCAGCCCTCGATGGCGTTGTGCGAGCCGCCGTCCAGCACGATTCCGTTTCCGGAGAAGCGGTTGATCACCAGGCCTCGAACCGTGCTGTTGTCGGTGGCGATGACGAGCCCGTCGGTCCCGGCGAGCGAGCCGTCGAGCTCGATGATGGGCGTCCCGGCGAAGCCCGGCTGGGTCCACGCGTCGAGGAGGACCGGGTCGGTGATCTCGGGCAGGGCGAAACGCGGCCGGATGGTGAACGCGCCGGTGCCGGCGTCGTAGCCCGGGTCGCTGGTGGGAACGTCGAACAGGATGGTCTGGGTCCCCGGGATGGCGTTGGCCGCGTCGATCGCTTCCCGAAGCGTGGTCTCGGTCGCGTCCGGCGTCCCGTCGCCGGGGTCGGCCGTCGAGTTGACGACGACGTTGGGCGAGACCCCGATCATCACCGTGGCGACGTTCGAGTCGGCCTCTCCGTCCGTTGCCATGTAGGTGAACGTGTCCACGCCCCGGAAATCGGCGTCGGGCGTGTAGATGAACGAGCCGTCGTCGCTCATCTCCGTGAGCTCGCCGTGCGAGGGCGCGCTGACCAAGATCGCCTCGAGCGGGTCGCCGTCGGCGTCGCCGTCGTTGGCCAACAGGCCGGACTCGGCCGTCACGACGAGCGGAGTATTCTCGTCCACGTAGTAGGCATCGTCGATGGCCATGGGAACGAGGTTGCCGACGGCGGCGCCGTAGTGCTCGCCCGCTTCCGTCCACGCGAGGGGGCGTGTGTAGAACGCAACTTCGTCCAGGTCGCCCTCGTAGGTCGGCACCACGGTGCCCCGCTGGTGCCAGCCGCCCAAGATCATCGGATAGACGAAGTCGGCCGTGCCGTCCGGGCGGTCGTTGCCCGGCTGCACTTCCAGCTCTTGCGGTACCGAGTCGATGTAGAGATCAAAACGGTCCGACGGATTCGCGGGGATCGGATTGTAGGCGAAGACCAGATGGTGCCACTCCTCGTCGAAGATCTCGGCGTTGTCTCCCTCCGAATAGAACCAGACCGAGTAGCGGTCCCAGTCGTCGTCGCGGAAGTAGAGCCGCATGCTCTTCGTCTGGTCCACGGCGAGTTGCACGTTGGTCGTGTAGCCGGGGTTGGCCGTGC
>Ga0307380_10006699_pt1 | contig 15087 bp, 23 predicted proteins | sample UN3MG_FD_202239 | JGI IMG/M metagenome (GOLD analysis project Ga0307380, IMG submission 202239) | Soil microbial communities from Risofladan, Vaasa, Finland - UN-3 | ecosystem: Environmental > Terrestrial > Soil > Coastal area > Acid sulfate soil | place: Finland: Risofladan, Vaasa | collected...
TGTAAAAGGCAAGGACTTTTACCATAGTCTCGGTAAGTAGTTCTGCTATAGTCCCGGTAAGCAGAAATACACAACCAAAGGTAAACAGAAATACACTTTTTCAGTGTGCCGGAAATGATCATACCTCCTTATTTTGATTTTTAATTCTATAAGATTCTCCATCCAGGGTGAAAACCCGGGCATGATGTAATAATCTATCCAGCAGCGCTGTTGTCATGATGCTGTCACCCATCATTTCCGCCCAGGATTCAAAGCTTTTATTGGATGTAACGATCAGTGATAATTTTTCATAGGTTTCACTGATCAGGTTAAAAAATAGGTTAGCCTCTCGTCTCTCAATCGGCGTGTATCCTATTTCGTCAATAACAATGAGGCTTGACTTCATTATTCTTCTGATCCTGTATTCAGATGTTTTCTGGATTTCAGAGGTTTTCAGCAGCTTTATGAGGTTGGTTATTCTCTCGAAACATACCTTATATCCTTTCTCCACTGCGGCTACTCCAAAGGCTATTGCTAAGTGCGTTTTCCCGATACCGGGAGGGCCAAAGAATAACAGGTTCTCTTTGTTATCTATCCAGTGGCAGTCAAGGAGATTTACCGCTTCTGATTTTCCTATCCCTTTGACCCGGCCAAACTCAAAATCATTTATTTTCTTTATCACAGGAAAATGAGCCGCTGTCATGTTTCTCTCAACACGGCGCTTTACTCTATAAGATATCTCAGTGGTAAATACGCTATTGAGAAGGGTAATATAGGACGCTTTCCTTATTTCCGCGTCATGTATCATTTCATCAAGGCTCGCTGCTGCCCCTTTCAAATTCAGGGTGTTTAAATAGCTCAGAGTATGTTCATAGGCTTTCATTGGTCCCTCTGCTGCTGATGAGCTCTTTGTAGACAGATAAGTCCCTGGCCGTTACTTTTAAAGGCTCATGACCTCCTTGATAATCTGTGCTTAGAGTTAGGCTTTTCAGATCTTCTCTCTCATGCTCACGCTTAAAATAGGCATAGGTATCATTCAGGTTGGCGAAACTCAGCGTATCATTCTCCAGGCAATATTCCAGAGCTTTCTCCAGAATCTCAATGTCAATATCGTTATCAAAAAAGTATCTTTTTGCCTCCAGGCATTGGTCCCTCACATATCTGGAAAAAGCCTTAAAGTTCCTGGCTGTAAACTTTTTCCAGTTTTCTCCATCGAACATGCTAGAAACAAGTGCTTTCAACTCCTGTGCTGTTTTCTCCGTTTCTCTTTTGTACTCCCTTTTGCAGAGTATTTTCCCTGGAATAGGAGAACGCTCATATTCAACAATCTCTTCTCCCGTGTACAGATCAAAGACGAACAATTTATGTTTGGTGACATAGATCTCAACCGTTTTGTTCCGGTATTTTAAAGGCAGCTGATACCCACATGCATCTACCGATATACAGGCTTTCTCGTTTACCAGCCTTTCCTCTCTTCCTATAAGAGACTCTTTCCTGAATATGGAGTTTCGCACCGGCCTGAGATGCTCTCTTTCGTATTTAATCAGGAGTGCCGGTATCTGCTTTGTAGCCTGAGATATTTTCCCGTTAGCACGTCTTTTCAACCATTCAATGACACTTTCATTTGCTTCATCAATATTAAGAAAATCTCTGGTGTTGAAAAAATTATATTTTACATACTTTATCACGTTCTCGATCTTACCTTTTGTCTCAGGATCTGACTTCCGGCAAACATACATCCGGATATCCTGCTCTTCGATAAAAAACTTAAAATCATCCGTGTAGATAATGTCTCCGGCGTTTTCACTCACAACCAGTAAATTATCTTGATCAATGACCATCTCTTCGGGAACTCCTCCAAAATAATCAAAACAGTTAAGCAGATGATCGATGACTTCCTTGGTTTTAAACGGATGGTCCTGGAAAATTACATACTTATACCGGCTGGCCGAAAGAACCGCAGCGAAGATGAAAAGCTTAAGACCGCTTCTGCAAGTGTACTGGCCAAAATCAAGCTGCATCTGTTTCCCAAAGGGAAGTTCCGGAACTTTCGTATAGGTCCTTATTTTCTCATTCAACCGCAGCTTGTCTGCTTGGATAAGATAACCTATGTAGTTCCGCAAGGTTTGTTCATTGCCCGACAGCTCCCCGTATCTCTCCTCCAGATAATCATACACAGACGACATATTAAGCTTCGCAAATTCATTCTTCTCATAGACTTCCAGGATGTCTTTCTCATATTCTTCCAACACCTTATCCCGAAACATGTGCTCTCTCCGGTAAGCTCTAAAGCCTCTCTCATCCATCCGATAATACTTGGCCGCAGTCCTGGGGTTTATTTCCAACTCCATAGCTATTTTATTGCTCGAATACCCCTGACGCTTAAATGTTTTAATCTGTTTGTACATTTTTCGTTTTTTCATTTCCTCTCCTGTAAGGTTTTTTAAACCCTACAGGAGTTTCCAAAAAAAAGAAATTCTGTTCACTCTGAATAGTGTATTTCAGTTTACCTTTAATAGTGCACTTCTGCTTACCATTACCTATGTATTTCTGTTTACCATTGGTTGTGTATTTCAGTTTACCCTTTCCAATGTCCAACGGTGCATTCACCATAATGAGTACATATCGCGCACCATGCATTTAGCAATTGAGTAACTAATGGAGAGATTAGTAATAAAAATACAACAATTGAAACTACTAAAAGCTTTTTTTTCATTTAAACCTCCAATGTATATTATTCAAGATTTATGCCAAGCAATAAAATAGCCCTAAGTGATTGAATTAAATACAAATATAAATGAGTAAATATTCATTATTTTTTCTTATATGTTATATATATATTGATAATATATTATGTGATCTCTTTATTATCAAAACAATACAAATTATGCCATGTAACTTATTGTAATATTTGATACATTTTATCTTCTGTTTAGGCACCGAAAAAAGATAAACAACGATTGAATCCCTCTCCAATGTCTGGATAGAATACTGTCTTGACCTGCCCCCAATCATTGGCATGTTTTTTCTCATTTTTAATATGACAAAATGACGTTAGACATAACGAAGTTGGTGGCGATCTGGTACCACGTATCGCTTGTAACAAGGGTTCCCCCCTGACCATATTCTACGACCATAGAGGCTCCTGAACGGTCCGCTACAGGAAACCTGGCCTTTTCAAGCACAGGAAAGTTGTATTTTTCAAAAAAATTCCTGACGTCTTCGCAAGTGGCACATGTCCCAAGAATTACCATTATAACGATGCCGCTGAATGTGGGCTTGCCGGGATCAGGCTGCCACCCGGTGGAGGGAAGACTGTTCCCATCAATAAAAAGACCCTGGTCGTTCATTCCTCCCTGGAACGGAGAGTCATCAAACCCGAAGACGATCTTGCCGTAATATTTTTTCGATGCAGGCACAACGGACAGTATTGTCTCAGGGTGATCCCGGTCTTCGTTGTTACCTGCCAAAACAAGACCGTTCCGGGCTGTCATAATGATGGTACAGCCAAAGAAGTCAGACTTTAATTCATCCTTTATCCTGGTTTTGAAAACATCAACATATCCAAGCTTTGTTTTTCCTTATTTTTACGATTCTAAAACGAAATGTTTGTAAACATTTTGGCGGCATTCGTACTCCTCTATAAATCGCTCAAAGTGATGGAAAAGCCCGAATGCGGGCGGCGAAGCATGGCTGTCTTTACTGCTATGCAAATCCGTTGATATAGTCAGGATTTCGATTTAAATCCCCAGGGAAAGTCGTTCGGCCAGGGCAGGAGGCAGCTTTGCCTTTAAGATTTTTTCCTGTGCTTCCTCTATATTATATTCCAGCCTGAAAAAGCGGACTTTTTTTACCTTTGAGTCGTAAATTGCGCATGCGGCGCGTGTGTTCCTGTCCCGCGGCAATCCTAAGTGTGGATTCGCGCGGATAAAGTGTTCTGATTGTGGGACAGAAAAACTACTGATGTTTTCCTGCAAGACCCGCGGATTCTGCCCCTCTTGTCATGCCAAGCGTCGTGAGGAATGGGGTGAGTGGATGCAGGAGGAGCTTATCCTGGATGCACCTCACCGCCAGGCAGTCTTTACCATACCCAAGATGCTGCGGATATTCTTCAAGTACAATCGTTCGCTTCTCTCTTCGCTTTGTCTCTGCGGCAGAGAGGCGCTTGTGAAATACTTCAAGGCTAGCACACGCAAAGAGATCACACCCGGTATTATTGCTGTGATACAGTCATTTGGGAGCCGAATGAATTTTCATCCGCATCTTCATTTTCTGGTTACAGAGGGCGGGACTGATAACGAGGGCCGGTTCCATAAGGTCACAAGCTTTAATGATTCTCTGCTCTGCAGGTTTTTCACACGCGAGGTTTTTTTGCTTCTTCTTCGCAAACAGTTGATCAACCAGGACCTTGTAGAAAAGATATTGCTATGGCAGCATACAGGATTCAATGTACATAGTAAGGTTAGAGCAGAGAGTAAAGAAGAGGCCAAGCGGATAGGTAAGTATATGATCCGTCCTATACTTGGAAATGCTAAGCTGAATTCCTAGTACTATGGTAAACAGAAATCCTATGGTAATGGTAAACAGAAATCCCATCAGGATGGTAAATAGAATTCCCATTTTGAGGCGACTCCTGTAGGGTATAAAAAAACTCTGCAGGAGCGGGAAAACAGGGACTATGACGGCATGGATCATCTTCATTTTATGTTTTTAATTGAACAAGATAATAAAACAACTGATCTGAGTTTTGAAGAGTGGTGCATGGAACTGAAGGAAACTTTTGAAGAGGGCACAGATGATCGAAAAAGATATTTGTACAATGAGGCAAGATTGGCAGGATATAAAGGCAATATGGTTGAGTATGAGGAAAGTCAAGGACTAAGCCCTTAATGCCTTGTTTTACCTGGATGAGCCTTGTATTGACAGTAGTTTTAAATGGATCTTCTGAAACCAGTGGTAATGCATTATCAGAAGCAGGGATGGTTAAAAATTAAGTAAAAAAGGAGGCTTTAGATAATGATTGAAGTACCAATGGTTTTAGAAAGGCGGGATGGGATACTAAAGGTCTATGTCTTTCAGTCCGTCCTGGATTATGTGGATTTTGCGACTGAGTATTTTAGAGAAAATCCGGATATATGCTGGGCAAATTTCAAACGGGGGATGGATGCTAAAAATTGGATGAAAAATGCATATTACCATGCACTAGGGCTGGATAAGGAGGGGGATGAGATCGTTGCCGAGCGTATGGAAAGCCGGGGACGGCCGAATACGGTGACCGCAAGAGGTAGGGAGGCTGTTGCAGTCATTGTGGAAAAGGAATGGAGGCGGCGGAAAGCGTTATGAGAAAAGAAAATCAAAATCCTGTTTTTACAGACGATTGGTTAAAAGTAGATGAGCCATATTATTTAGTTCGTGATCATAGTATTTCTCATCAAGCAAGGTTTGTTTGGATAATGTTAAAAAGTTTCTGTAATCTAAATCCAAATACTACAAATCAAAACTTCACTTGGGTCAGCATCAATAGGGTAGCAGAGAATTGTGGCTTTTCTGTTGTTTATACTTTCCAATTGATAAAGCAACTGAAAGAGTCAAAATGGCTCACAGCGATTCGCCGAGGACTAGGTAAGACTAATATTTACTATCTACATCATTGCAAAGGACAGCGAATCTCAGCGGCTCGACGACAGGAGTGTATCAAAATGGCAGAAGGGAAAATTGGGGATTATTTTAATAAGCAGTAAAACGGCACTTTAACAGGCAAGAGATATACTATGGTTTACATCAGGAGATATACCATAGTTTATCCGTAATACATAACTCTTATATATTAGTTATATATGAGATTAATAAGGCCTAGTATAATAGCTCATTTATGAGCTATTATACGTAGCCCCTTTTTTTGAAGCAAAAAAAGATGTGCAAGCACACAGAGAAAAGATTTTATCAGAAAAAGTTTTAACTGAGAAAAAGTTTAGAATGAGACAGCATGGCATAGTCCTCTGGTATAGTTGCATCAGGGGATATGGTTTTCTGCTGGTAGACGAGACGTATGAGGAGATTTTTGTCTGCGGAGAGGACGATTTGAACAAAGGTGACAGAGTGTCATTTGCTATTGTGTCTCCAGGAAAGCCGGGCCAGCAGCGAGCCTATCAGGCTGTGTCAATAAGCAAATATCTCTCTATGTAAAAAAGTTATATGCCTCCGCCATAGATCGGGCGACACAGGGCAGGACACAAGGCATGTTTCTGGTATTTATCCATCCAATCAGGTCATGTGGCCGACTTTAGGGCTAATTGGGCTGATGAGTGCCTGGCAGTTGGATCGGCTGTTAGACAGCAAATAATATTTTGTTGGATAATATTATGATATCCATGACGGCACCCCATATAAACGAGGGAAGGTTTCGAGTATTTATCTATAGATTCCTCAAATAGTCCTCTGGGACCCAGGCAATCCCTATGAATCAGTCATAGCAAATGGCATGGGATTGTATCACATACGAGTAGGGACTCCTGTCAGAACCATTGTTTTAGACGCCAGCACACAAGGTTCTCTGCCGGTATTTACCTGGTATATCAGCATAGAGAGCGATACAAAATAACAGAATAAGGTATTTCTTACCAGGAATCACTTATCTCTGCATATGAGGTAGCATGATGAATAACATAAGAGAAATAAAGAAAATAATATAAAAGTCATTATTTCTCTTGACTTCCTGAAAAAAGTATTTTATAATCTCTAAGTAGTTTATAACAGATAACTTATGAGGAAGTGGCAGACGAATGGCAAGAATACCAAAAAGGGGATTGGACCTAGGTTTGTTGGTGGAAATAATGATTTGTCTGCCTTTTATTGTGTGGCTTCTTTTAAAGTATACCAAACTGTGGGGATATTTAACTAAAAAATCAAGTATAGATATTGATTTCCTATTTTTTCCTTCTATTGTTTTGGTTGTTGTGGTCTTGTACTTTTTATTTAAGTCCTTGCGTAATCGGGCGGAAAAAAGAATGGATCTTAAAAATAAGAAAAAAATAGAAGAAATGAGAACGAAACAAACACTGATCACAAAAGAAACACTGGCAACGATCTTGAAGCTAAATTATTACCCAGAAAGGTCAGAAAAAGAATGCAGGACATTGGCAGAGGTATTTCTGGCAGATGATTTCGCAAGGAGTCAAGTTAGAACGTATCGAGAGGCATTCGAGCTTTTAGATTTGCTTCAGACGAGAGGGTTTATTAAAAAGGAGGCAGACGAATGAAACACTGGCAAGGCATGAGCCGAGATATAAAATATCTCAGTGAGCGACAATTACGACATCTGTTAAGAACTGTTGTAAAGAAGAATCCGATGCACGATTGCTTATTTAACATGATGTATGAGTATGGGCTGAGAATATCCGAGGCAGTAACGCTGAAAGTAACAGACATTAATCGGGAAATGGGGAAGGTGAGGATTACCCGAGTGAAGCGACGAGACACATATAGGACTCGCTGGTATGCAATGAGCCCAGAATTGATGGTGCGTGTGAATCGCTGGCTTAAAAAGAGGAAGAAACATAAGGCAGTTATAGCCTCTGGTAATGAGTTCCTGTTTCTATCAAACAAGAGCCAATATCGAGGGGATCATTTAAGCCTTCCACAGGTAGAAGTGCTTTTTAGACAATACGCCACAGAGGCCGGCATTGAGAAGCCTCTGCAACATCCACATGTATTGAGACACAGTTGCGGTGTTATGCTGGCAAAACGAGGTATGAATGCATTTGATATTCAGGACAGACTTGGACATGCCTCAGTCATCAGCACGCAGGTATATGTCATGCTAGGTGGTGAGGAGCAGGAGCAGAGGGAGCAAAAGGTAGAGGAGGCTTTGAGGCTATGAGAGCGATAAGCCATGGATAGGAAAGCTCGAAGATATTCTCGAATAGAGAGAAGGAGAAATAATATGAGAAAATCTATTTTAATTTGTTTTATTGTTTTATTATTGAGTTCTTGTATAACCACTAGGGTGTTTCAACATCCAGATTACAACTATGCGCAAACAATTCCTGCAAATGTGAAAATTTATACTGCGGAATTACGGCCTCTGCAAGAATATATTATTATTGGTAAAATGGTAATGGACCCTGCCCCCATAGTAAGCTCAAAAGCAATATCTGAAGAAATGCAAGTAAGGGCTGCGTTTATAGGTGGAGATGGTGTGATTATAACAGACAGGGACGTAAACATCTATGCTTATAATCGTGGGACAGTAACACAAGGGGCACTATGGGGAACAAGAAACTACTTACAATATAATCAAAGAACCCGTGATACAACAACGTATGTCCGACGAATTACACTTTATGGATATGTGATTAAGTTTAAAACGCAATAGAAAATAAAATGAGCTATATGAGTAATTTAGATATAGATGAGAAAGTAATAAATTTTTCTTCTGAATTTTTAATAGAGAGAAGGAGAAATAATGTTCTGCTGTCCAGGCATTATTGAGGGATTGGTGATTGGCATCGTCAGCATAATTCTGCTGCTTTGGACGTCCAGAGATGGAGGTGAGACAGGATGAAACCAAAGGATGTAAAAAAGAGGCGAGGAATGAAACGATTAATGCTATTTGAGAAAGACGAAGATAGATATCGATTAGATTTGTTTGCATATACTTTGACGAGGAAAGAGTTTTCAGAAGCGAAAAAAGATGTAGCTAATCTTGGTAGTGAATTGCGAACCAAATCAATAGATGGACATTTCTTTTATGCAGAATTGCATGACCAGTATGAGCGTCTAATTGAGATAATAAAGGCACTAGAAAGCAAGGGGTGGCATTGGGCTGAAACAGAAGGAAAAGATAAATGACAAATATTCGATAAACCTTAAAGAGGAATAAATGGTCATAAAAAACATTGAAACAGGGAAGATTTATTATAAGACAAATGGGGATAAAGAATATTTTTGCACACCAGAATTTTGGGAAGCACTAGAGGCTGGCGAGATTTACTATAGCTGGGGTGGTCAGGAGAAAACAAAAGAGAATGTTATTTATTATTCTCAACGGCTAGTCCTGGATCTGAGAGCCAAAGAGTTTGAGGAGAGATTTCGAGGGATTGCAAGAAGTGCAGTTGGGGCAGGTGTTATGTCTGGTGAATTGCCTGTAACGACTGTAATTTAAGGAGAGCAAAATTAGAATAAACAAGAGGAAGATATAAAATTAAAAAAAATTTTAATTTTTTGTATTTTAATCTTTTCTATTATTTTTATTTCAGAAGCTTCTGCTGAAATAGAATATATATTAGATCAGGATGGAACTGATTGGACAACTGGAGCTGATTGGTGGAAAATAGGTTATGTTACTGGGGTTATTACTGGAGCAAGCGTTGCAAATTATGAAGTTGTAAATAATAAATTTTATTTCCTTGCGGATTTCTTGTTGAAGTATATGTTTTTCCTAGGTATTATTGTTAATGTAGTTGCTTAGTAGGTGAAAATTTGATGAAATTGAGGATAAATCATCATCAACAGAAAAACCAAATTCCTATCAATCATGGGAGTTGGTTGAATATGGCTGAAATCGAACTGAACGTTCTACTTGGACAATGCCTCAACAGGAGGATTGACAATATTGAAAAAGTCATGAGCGAAGCCGCTGCATGGCATAACCATAGAAATAATAAAAATGCAAAAGTCAATTGGCAATTTACCACTGCTGACGCCAGGATTAAGTTATCACGTCTCTATCCGTCAATTGAGACTTGACATGACACTAGACCCGAAAAGGCACCGCACTCTTGGCGGGCTTAAGGGTATTGGCGTGAGAGGGCAGCGGATTCCTGGATGATCCTTGAGGGATAGCCAGGCCTTGGGGACCCAAACTGCTAAATGCCATGTAACAATCCGCTCCAGGCGACCCGCTAAGCGGATTATGCGGGTGCCGTAAGTGAATCATATATCAAAATCTTCCTAAAGCTCAGTAAGTTTAAGGTAATTGATAATCTTGTCTAAAACTTTAATAGTAGCCGCTAATTTTGGAATCGGGTAGATTTTTTATTATTTTTCGGAATAGGGTAAATAGACCTTTCACTTACTATTAATCAGATCGAATCATTCATTAACAAAGACGTATGATGTTTTTTAAAATTCTCAAATATTTCTTGAGTTATTACAATAAGTTTTGATAATATCTGTTTAGGCAGCGAAATTTGCTTCATAATACCTCCGGTAAAAGGATGATGATCAAGGAAAAACCGTTTATATTCAAGACGTTAATCCCTGCTTTGCTCAATCAGGATAACGCAATAGAAAGCCATAAATGCCGTATTTGCACAGGCAAAACGGCTGTATAATATATGTTGGGCGCATAATTGAAGGGTAGAACTTAGTGGTTGGCGAGGGTGGAATTGTTTACGGCGAATTCAAAAAGCAGTACGATGGAATCACGGACTAATTCTCACGTGATTTGGAGGAATGATATGGCATCGAAGATAGTTGATAAAAAGGCGGTTCAAACAGCGTCCCCTCGCCAGTGGATCGGTTTGGTTGTGGTGTATCTCTTCATACCACTGGTTCTACTGGTATGCGGAGGGGATTTCGTTTGGTGGCAGGCGTGGGTCTATTCACTGCTGTTCGTTGCCGCCGCCATAGGGGGGCGCATTTGGGCGGAACAGCGGCATCCGGGGTTAACGGCAGAACGACAAAATACCGAGAAGATCCAAAGCGCGAAAGCTTGGGACAAAGTGCTTGCTCCGCTGATGGCGCTGAGTGTAGTTTTCCCACTGGTCATCGTGGCAGGGCTGGATCACCGCTGTGGCTGGTCACCCGTATTTCCGCTATGGCTCATCGTGCTCGGCTTCATCTTGATCTCGCTCGGATACGCTTTCGGTGTGTGGGCATTGGTAGAGAACCGCTTCTTCTCCAGCGTGGTGCGTATTCAGGCGGATCGAGGGCATGTTGTGTGTGACAGCGGCCCATACCGGATCGTGCGGCATCCGGGCTATGCCGGGAGTATTCTGCCACTGCTGGGCATTGTGCTGGCCTTAGGCTCGGTGTGGACACTTATTCCGGCAGTGGTGGCGTTGATCATCGCGGTGATCAGAACCGCGCTGGAAGACCGAACGCTGCAGGAAGAGTTGCCAGGGTATCAGGAATATGCGCGGCGCGTGCGCTATCGGTTGTTTCCGGGGATCTACTAAGGGACTCTGATGATGTGAGATTATGTTCTGGTCGACGCCACGGAGACTATTTACATTTATTAAATCTCCCCTGTAATGCATCTGAGGAAAACATTAAGGTTTCTCTTAACAAAATTCAAAGAGAATATAGTAGAAAAGCGAACGTGGCATGTATATTAGAAGAACGTCAAAAAGCTGAACAAATGCTCAAGACTCTTGATAAAGCCCAAAAAATTCTAATAGGCCCCGAAGGTAAACTTAGGCGAATTAAATTTAACACTGCTAAAACATCTACTAAGGACAAAGAATACGATAATTTTTTGCGGTTCTTAAAACTTCCTCCGAATGCTTCTGAAAGGGATATTCAAAATGCGATTAAAGAAAAAGAGCGAGTATTAACTGACCAAGCAGCCTCACAGAAAATAGAATTGCGACATCAGGCAGAAACCATCCTTGAAGAAATTAAAACAGCTTATAAAATTCTTTTGGGCTCTGAAGGACAGGAGATAAGGAAGCAACGTGCTGAAAAAAAAGCAATAAATGAAGAAATAGAAAATATACAGTTTGATTCCATTAGTGTTGCTCATGCAATTGAAATTATTGCTTTAAAGAGAGGACGAAAAACTCAAACAAGAGAAGGCACAGTTCTCTTTAAACGTTCCTCATTTTTTCTAAAAGGAATTGACTGTTTTATTGAAGAAATTATCCACAAAAAATACGAGGCTACAAAGGATCTTAAGCTCTGTGTTGCTCAAAAGGGTGATTTAGTTCTTTTTGAGTGGGAATGTAATACGGGTAGAAATCTAGATAGCGGTATTGTTAGAACATTCATCAAAGGTCAATGGGTTAATGATATAATTGAAGGAAAATTAGAAATCGAGATTAAATGAAAGTTTTTGGATATTGGCTATGAAATGTAATCGTTGCCTACTAAATATTAATTTTGAAACTCAATATTGTCCTGCTTGTGGCAATATTTTGTCAACACCGATCAAAGAAAAAGTGGATATTAATTATTATGAACTGTTTGAACTTGCACCCAATTCGACATTTGAAGATATTGATTACCGTTTTGCCCTCTGGAAGTAAACAGCAGTTTACATCTTCTAACTTCTGCCTAAAGCCTAGCTTAGCTGCTTACAGGGGAATACAAGGCAGCTACCCCTTTTGGCGTGTTTCTTGAATCACAATCTCTGCCATGGGCAGGGTATATAGTCAGCGTCATCCGGAGAGGACGGTGTTTTACCGTGTGCTTTTCCATCACATTGACGGCTTCCTTAAGGCTTATGAGTCAAGATTTGAGCGTGAGTATGGTTATCTCCGTCCCATTGTTGAGGAAGTGGTTGATAAGTATCTGGACTGCGGCAATCCTAAGTGTGGATTAGCGCGGATAAGGTGTTCTGATTGTGCGAGAGAAAAATTACTGATGTTTTCCTGCGAGACCCGCGGATTCTGCCCCTCTTGTCATGCCAAGCGTCGTGAGGAGTGGGGTGAGTGGATGCGGGAGGAGCTTATCCTGGATGCACCTCACCGCCAGGCAGTCTTTACCATACCCAAGATGCTGCGGATATTCTTCAAGTACAATCGTTCGCTTCTCTCTTCGCTTTGTCTCTGCGGCAGAGAGGCGCTTGTGAAATACTTCAAGGCTAGCACACGCAAAGAGATCACACCCGGTATTATTGCTGTGATACAGTCATTTGGGAGCCGAATGAATTTTCATCCGCATCTTCATTTTCTGGTTACAGAGGGCGGGACTGATAACGAGGGCCGGTTCCATAAGGTCACAAGCTTTAATGATTCTCTGCTCTGCCGGTTTTTCATTGACTAGACATGTTTTTCTGTTTATCATTTTCAATGATACAGCTCAAAGGGTGAAAATTTGATGAAATTGAGCGGAGATTGTCATGAACAAAAAACCAAATTCCTATTCATGTATAACGTTAGCAAGAGTCTTTCGAATCTCTCCCCCATATGAGAGGGGATTCAACGACAAATCTCTTGTGACAGGATGGATGTCGAAGACTGCAAAAGGGGATTCAATTTTAGGCTGATATTTGGTATTAAAGGAAAAGAATAAAAAATCTAAGGGGGTAAAATCAGGAATGACGGCAGTTATCAGATATTAGTGATAAGGAATTTCTATGTGGATATTTCTATTAAATGGAGTGAAAAATGAAAAAAAATAAAAAAGAGGATAATTCCATTGCTTCTTATGATAACAGGATGTATTTCTTAAGAAATCTTGAAGGGTTGGAATATGAAAATGTAGAAAGCTATGAAACGGAATACGAAGTCTTAACTGACGGCTACACAGTTGGAGAGTGCACTTTCGGACCTTATTATTTAACCATCTGGGAGATTTCCTACAAAAAAGATGGAGAAGAAAGGAAGCTTTGTTTGCGTATTAGAGAGAAAAAAAGGTCAGAAAATGATAGACCTTGGGAGAATGCTGATAAAGAGGCTTTTTATCATGGAGGTGATATTGTTGATGAGATATTAGCCCTTTCATCGCTATTTCTCCGAAGAAGATTTAAGCGAGGACCGCAGGTTCGATGGAATGATAAACCTCAATTATTTCTAAAGCCAGAAGAGTGGATTGATAAGTCTTTAATTTCAGGAAAGCGAAAACTTACAGAGATACCTCAATGGTTAGAATTGGTGAAAGGGCTTGATAATAACTTGCATCAAAAATTCATACTAGCAGTCAGATTATATTATCAAGCTATTTTGTTAATAGAAGAACAGCCCGATTTAGCATATTTGAATTTAGTTTCCTCTATTGAGGCATTATGTCGTGAACAAGATATTGGTGTTGTAGGACTTGCTGATTTAGATTCTGGATTAGCAGCTCTAGTGAAAAGAATTAAAAATATTAATTTGGAGAAAAGGATTGAGCATGCTATTTTGAGAAGAGAGAAATTTATTTGTAGAAGATTTAGAGAATTCATAATCGAAAACATAGAGGATGAATTTTGGAACTCTGAAGACAGACCGGAACTGGGAAAAATCAAGCCTGAGGACCTTCGTGAACTATTAACTCGAATTTACAATCAACGTTCAAAGATGCTGCACGAGGGGCAGCCATTCCCTCTTCAGGTATCCAAGCCCCCTTTAATGGCAGCAGAGATTGATTTCTCATTGGGCATTTCCATTGGAGGAAAAAGATGGGAACCAAAAGATTATATTCCTTATCCACATTTTTTTGAAAGCCTAGTGAATCATGTTTTAAAGACATATTTGAAACGAAATCAAAAGAAGAACAAAGCAAAAAAATAAGGTATTAAGTATTAGTGCTCAATATTTGAACAGCGAATATAAATAATTCTTTAAATTCTTATGCCAAAAAAATTTGGTAAGTGTCATTTATGCGGGAAGGTAGGAGAGCTATCTTTTGAACATGTCCCTCCAAGAAAGGCTTTTAATGAAAAACCTGTTGTAAAAGCGAAGTTTGATGAAGTTTTAGGCTTAGGACCCGATGCTCAAATAAAAGGACCAGTTCAACAACGGGGAATGGGTGATTATACTTTATGTCTAAAGTGTAACAATGACACTGGTAGCTGGTATGGTAGAAGCTTTGTTGACTGGTGTTATCAAGGATTAGAGATTCTATTGAAAACAAAGGAGAAAGCAATCCTTGAAAATCAAGGATTGAAAAAGGGAAACAGGGTGGTGATCATACAAGCAAGAAATATAAAGAGCAAAGTCTTGAAAATCAAGACGTTGCTAGAACTTGTGAACGTCTTGCCACGGAATTCCAGGTCAGTCCGAGTACGATTAAGAGAGATGGCAGAAGAACCAGTAGTGCATATGACGTGGCATTCAGAGTGATAGGAATTTGGTTTTTTGTTCATGACAATCTCCGCTCAATTTCATCAAATTTTCACCCTTTGAACTGTATCATTGAAAATGATAAACAGAAAAACACGTCCAGTCAATGAAAAACATGCAG
>Ga0307380_10006700_pt1 | contig 15085 bp, 15 predicted proteins | sample UN3MG_FD_202239 | JGI IMG/M metagenome (GOLD analysis project Ga0307380, IMG submission 202239) | Soil microbial communities from Risofladan, Vaasa, Finland - UN-3 | ecosystem: Environmental > Terrestrial > Soil > Coastal area > Acid sulfate soil | place: Finland: Risofladan, Vaasa | collected...
CTACTTCCGCAAATAAAACTGGTGCCGAGGAGGAGATTTGAACTCCTACGAGCTTGCGCTCACCACCCCCTCAAGATGGCGTGTCTACCGATTCCACCACCTCGGCACGGACACCCGAACTGGCAGGAGTGGTAGGACTCGAACCCCCGACCGGCGGTTTTGGGGGTTCTGAGATAGATGTAGCACTCATTACCATCAGATAGTTTAAGGTCTTGTCTGGTCTGATGTCAAATCTGAGATGTGAGAGCCAGGCTTTGCATTACCGCCCGAAGCGTACTCTCCTCGGGCACTCGTTCGCCGGCTTCGCAGACCACCGTCACATCATCCCATACTGACCGGTGATGAAGTGGTCTTGAACTATACTTCGCCATTATTACCGGATAACATGACTATGGCGAAAGAAGGAGTTCTACCTTCTGTACGTTATGGTGGGCGGTACTGGACTTGAACCAGTGGCCTCTGCGATGTCAACGCAACGCTCTAACCAACTGAGCTAACCGCCCATCTAATGAAATGCTATCAAACAGCCAGACTCTAGTCAAGTGACATATGTGAGAGACGCCGGGGTTTAAGCCAGTTATCAACCAAACTGACACCAAAGAGTACCAGGACACTAATCAAGAGACTGCCCAAATCCAGATACTGAATATCGGCAATTTTACTGACGACAGCAGCAGTTCCACCACAAAACATCGCCGCCAGCGCTCCGGTTGACGTTACCTTCAACTTCGCCCTATAAAAACCGAAAATGACCGGCATAATCAGGCCAGCGGTATATACCGTATAGGCAAACAGGAGTGAACTTATCACTCCACCCAGTTTCCAGGCAAGGACCATTGACACAATACCGACAACCAGTATCATCCAGCGCGATAGGGATAGAATGCTATCTTCACCAGACGAGGCCCTGAACTTCTTGATGATATCCAGCGTCAGTATAGTACTGGCGCTCAGCAGGCAGGTATCTGCCGAAGACATCACGGCACAGAGCAGAGCCGCCAGGACAATGCCACCGGCAAACGGCGGTAGCACCTCCTTTATCACCGTAGGGAAGGCCTGCTCAGCAGCAATCTCGGGGAACAGGGCGGCCGCTCCCATACCTATTAATGCGATACCGAAAGCAAAGGGAACAAGCATACCTGCTGCATAGAAAGTCGATTTGCGAGCGACATTACCGTCCCGCGCACAGAAAAGGCGACTGTACATATCCGGTCCGACCACATAGGTCAGACCAACGAGGAGAAGCAGCTTGACGAGTTCGTAAGCATCGAACTCAGAGCTAAGCGGGAAGGCGAATCTATCCGCCGAGAGGCTTGCCCGCAGCCCGTCAAAACCACCAACCTGATTCAGTATGAATCCCAGACTGGCGAATACTCCTATGAAGATTATGGATGCCTGCAAGGTATCGGTACGGATGATGGCCCGCTGACCACCAAGTATGGTATAGGCAATAAAGACGATGGAGAAAACGACCATCCACATTAGTGGGGTACCAATGCCAAGGACGCTCATTATCTTTCCAGCAGCGACAATCTGCCCGGCGATAATACCTACCCAGGAGACTACTATAAGTATAGAACCAGCTAAGGCTACCCGACTATCGTATTGCTTTTCGATAAGCTCAGGAATGGTGTACAGAGCATAGTTTCTCACCTTTTTAGCAAAGAATATGCCGAGGACAACCAGTCCGGCAGTGCCCACCAGCAACCACCAGCTGCCGGTTAATCCACGACTGAACCCCAGACCGGCCATTCCTATCGTGGCCGAGCCACCGACAATAGTGGCTAATAGTGACCCGGTGATGAACAGAGAAGAGCCTTTTCTGTCAGCAACAATGAAGCCGTCTATACTGCTTACTTTTCTGCGATTATGTAACCCAACAGCCACCACCACCAGAAAGTACAGGATGATGATTAATAGCTCAGGCATATCGTCTTTTCTTTCTTTGAGAGCATCAATGGTCCGGACAGGCTACGGGATAGACGTTAGTTAGATAAAATGAGATGGGTAAACAACCACAAATGGAGGAAAATAGATGTGCCCGTTTCCTGGCCCGGTCAGCGGACGGGCTTCTCGTTGCCGATGATGTCAATCTCTACATTCTTTCCACAATGAGGGCAGACTATGTTGAGGGTAATCGGCCGATTCATCACACGTTCGGCGACGGCAGTAACCATCGAGTCGATACTATCCAGGCGCTGGTCCAGCATGCTAAGCCGCTTCTTGAGGCGCTCCACTTCCGCTGCCTGCTCCTCGGTAGTTATCAGGGTTCCTTCTTCCTCGGCCAAGACCATGTCCTCCAGAAATCGGGTCTGCCCAATTATATTGGACGGCGGATACCTATGTCAAAGCTTTGATGTGAAGAAAACTCCTTCTACCTGCAGGTAGGGTGGTGCGTTGGGCAATGACCACGACACCTCACTCTGTTGTGTCACCCTTCTGTCTGAACGAGAGCAAGCTTACCTGTGTAAGAGTCTTATAATTGCAACACGCAAGCCTTGATTTGCCTCATCCGGATGGCATATACTGTGGGCAAAACGAAAGGAGGATATTCTGATGCCTGAGGAAGAAGTCGGGAAGGTCAGCGATTTCTTTGCCAGACCGGTAGTCGCCGGCATTGAGTTAACAGGAACCATCAAGGCAGGCGACCAGCTCCATATCAAGGGGCACACCACTGACATCGAGTTCGTCGCCGACTCCATGCAAATCGACAACGTCAATGTGCTACAGGCCAAGACGGGAGATGCTATTGGCATCAAGGTGCCTGACAGGGTGAGAAGAGGCGATACCGTCTACAAAGTTACCGACTAGGCCGGTCCGGAACGAACCGGTACGCTTCAGCCTATGTTCTTGAGCAGATTGGCCATCTCAATGGCGTCTACTGCGGCGTCGAAACCCTTGTTGCCAGCCTTGGTGCCAGCCCGCTCAATCGCCTGCTCGAGGGTGTCTGCCGTAATTACACCGTAGCTAATCGGCAGTCCTTCCTCCAGACTTGTCTTGGCGATGCCCTTGGTCACCTCGGCGGCAATGTACTCGAAGTGAGGTGTCGCCCCACGGACCACGGCACCCAGGCAGACAATGGCATCATACCTCTTGGTCCGGGCCAGCTTCTGAGCCACCAGCGGAATCTCAAATGACCCTGGCACCCAGGCAGTGTCTATGTCATCCTCAATAACGCCGTGCCGAAGCAGCGCATCCTTCGCCCCTTCAAGCAGTTTCCCGGTGATGAACTCATTAAAACGTGAGGCAACCACCCCAATCTTCAACCCCTTTCCCAGCAGCATACCTTCAAAGAGCTTGCTCACTATTTCCTCCTTATCAGCAGAATGTTTCTCGATCCCTCGCTCCCATCGTTCTCCCCGGCGGGAAGAAGGGGACAACGGTTCAAGGTATCCTTTGATCACTTACGTTTGCTCATCTTCTCCCTGGAGCACCCCCAGATGGTGACCCAGTTTCTTCTGCTTGGTCTCCAGGTAGTGCAGATTATGCGGGTTCGGTTCACTGATAATCGGTACCGTCTCCACCACCTTCAGGCCGTAACTCTCCAGGCCTATTGTCTTCTTGGGGTTGTTGGTGAGTAGCCGGATTTCATGCAATCCAAGGTCAGCCATTATCTGGGCGCCAATACCGTAGTCTCGTTGGTCCGGCTCAAACCCCAGTGAAACATTGGCCTCTACGGTATCCAACCCCTTGTCCTGAAGAGCATAGGCACGTATCTTGTTATGGAAGCCAATGCCCCGCCCCTCCTGCCTCATGTACAGCACAACACCCCGTCCTTCTTCAGCGATTCTCCGCATGGCCATACGCAACTGCTCTCCACAATCACAACGGAGACTGCCAAACACGTCACCGGTGAGACACTCACTGTGCGCCCGGATCAGGACGGGTTCCTCGGTGGATATGTCTCCCATGACCAGCGCCAGATGCTCATCGGGGTCAATATCGCTCTTATAGGCAATAGCCGTGAACTCACCGTACTCTGTGGGCAGGTTGGCCTCAGCAACACGGCGTACCAGCTTCTCATGGCGGCGCCGGTAGGCAATCAGGTCGGCGATACTGACAATCTTAATCCCGAACCGCTCACCCATCTCCTCTAGCTCCGGCAGACGGGCCATTGTTCCGTCGTGTTTCATAACCTCGCAGATAACGCCGGCAGGATAGAGGCCGGCCAGTCTGGCAAAATCCACTACCGCCTCGGTGTGCCCCGCCCGTACCAGGACACCGCCTTCCCGGGCCCGCAGTGGGAAGGTATGGCCCGGCTGGACCAGGTCATCCGGCCGACTGTCGGGGTCCACAAGTATCCGTACCGTTTCTGCACGGTCTGCCGCCGATATTCCGGTGCTGATGCGGTGCCTGGCCTCCACGGAGACCGTGAAGGCGGTTGAGTGTCTGGAGGTATTGTTTCTCACCATCAATGGTATCCTCAGTTCATCGAGCCGCTGGCCCGTAATCGGTACGCAGACAAGACCCCGGGCATGCATGGCCATGAAGTTAACCGCCTCGGCGGTACACTTCACCGCGGCCATCGCCAGGTCCCCCTCGTTCTCCCGGTCCTCATCATCAACCAGGATAATGAATTTCCCGGCCTTTATGTCTTCCAGAGCTTCAGTAATACTTGATAGACCCATACCTGCCCCCATCTAGATAAAAGATACAGCCACTCAGCTGACCAGAAATCCGTGCTCCCGCAGGAAATCAGTCGTAATCCCTGGGGTCTGCGGTTGGCTGAGTGCTTCAACGTACTTGGCAATGATGTCCGCTTCCAAATTGACGGGGTCGCCCACTCGCCTCTCCCCCAGTGTAGTGTGCTGGCGTGTGTAGTCCACCACGGATACCCCGAAAGAAGCCGGACTCTTACTCACCATAGTTAGGCTGATACCATCCACGGCAATAAAGCCTTTGTCAACTATATAGTGCATGACCTCGGGTGGGGAGTCAAACTCCACGAGCAGCGCCGTGCCGTCCCATGTCACGGAGGATACCCTGCCGACAGCGTCAACATGGCCCTGTACCAGGTGCCCCCCGAGACGCCCCCCCAGGGGCATAGCCCTTTCCAGATTCACCCCATTGCCAACCTTCAACAGTCCCAGGGTACTCCTCTTCTCAGTTTCTGGCATTATGTCAACAAAGAAGAACCCAACATCAAAGCGAGTCACCGTCAGGCACACGCCGTTGACATTGATACTCGCACCCAACTCCATGTCCTGCAAGACAATCTCAGCAGCGATGACCAGCTTCCCCGGTTGTGCCGACCGGACTCTGCCTACCTCTTCCACGATACCGGTAAACACCCTCAACCTCCAACGTACCCGCTGACTATTACATCGTCATCGCAGGTCTGCGTGGCAACACGCTCCAAGCGGATGGCGTCCGCCATTTTATCGACCCCTCTGCCGCCGACTGCTGTTACCGCTTCGGCACCGCCAATGACAACCGGCGACACGAATGCAACCACCTTATCCACAAGCCGGTGGTCAAAAAAGGAACCGAGAAGGGTGCCGCCACCCTCCACGAGAACACTGGTTATCTCCCGCCGGCCGAGTATCCTGAGCAACTCCCCCAGGTCCACGAACCCATCTTCGGCAGGCAACTCCACGAGTTCGGCACCGGTTTGAGCAAGAGCCTTTACCACCTCGGGGTCCACCGGTCGCCTCAGGGCAAGGAGCGTTTCCCCCGGTTCACTGAATATATGCGCCGTTACCGGGGTGCGCCCCAGGCTGTCCACGATTACGCGCAACGGTTGCTTCCTGGTCTTCCCACCATGGTCACCACACCGCGAGGTAAGCTGGGGGTTATCCGCCAGAACTGTATTCACGCCTACCATTATCGCATCACTGATATACCTCAGTGAATGGACATAACGCCTCGACCCACTGCCGCTTATCCACCTGGAATCCCCACTCCTGGTAGCAATCTTGCCGTCCAGGCTCATGGCAAATTTGGCAATAACGAACGGTACGCCCATGGTGATATACTTGATGTATGCCTCGTTGATTTCCCGGGCCTCATCCTCATGCTCGCCAACGTATGTGCTGATGCTGCGCTTCGACAGCTCTTCCTCCCCTTTCCCGCTAACCAGGGGGTTTGGATCAAGCATCGCCATATGGACATCTGATACCCCGGCATCGATTATGGCCTCTGTACACGGCGGTGTACGCCCGTGATGACAGCACGGCTCCAGGGTAACGTACATGACGCTGCCACGGGCGGCATCCCCCGCCTGCTGCAGGGCAACGACTTCAGCATGCCCCGAACCGGGCGGCTGCGTGTACCCCTGGCCAACGACCTCTCCATCCCTGACGACCACCGCTCCCACCGCCGGGTTGGGACTGACCTGTCCCAGGGCCAGTCTGGCCAGAGAGAGAGCCTGCGCCATATAGTCCATTATGCTGTAATTCTAGCACCTGCGCAAGAGAGCCTGCAACATCGACTGCGGTGCCACAACACGGACAGGGACACATTCCTTCCCTTGTTATCGGGAACCACGACCGAGGGTAGCCAGGGAGTGGCATGGCAATCCTGTATCAACGAAATTGCTTCGCTCGCAATTACGGCTGGTACTCAGTTGCAGAAATACCAGCTAGTATGTTCCGCGGGGTGAGACCCTTCGGCTTCGGCCTGCTGGTTAAGCCAGCAGGTAAACTCAGGGTGACACACCGTTGGCATGTCATTCTTGAGCAACACGCCACTAACCTCAGTGGCACGCCACTAAGGTTAGTGGCGCAGAATCTGTATGTTGCGCGGATTTGTGCAACTAGCTACTGGTGTGGATACGAAGTGTCACCAATGTACTGGTTGAGTCCCCCACTGGCACAACACAGGCAGACGGGCTATACTATAATAGTAACTGAGTCCTGAGAAGGAGACAAATGAAGAGCTCCATTCGTGACTTCCTGGTAATGGCGGCAATCGCCGTGGTGGTCTTTATCGGACTGCGGTACACGGTACAGACCTTCGTGATATACGGTCCCAGCATGCAGCCTAACTTCTGGGAACACCAGCGGCTGCTGGTGAATAAGGTGGTCTACAGTATCCATGAGCCCGGAAGGGGAGACGTGATTGTATTTCGCCCTCCCAACGGCCAGCGAGACAGCTACATCAAGCGCATTATCGGACTGCCCGGCGAGTACGTGGAAATGAAGGATGGTCAGGTCTTTATCCACCATCCTGACGGCTCCGTGGTTACACTTGACGAGCCGTATGTAAAAGAACCGGCTACCCGTTCCTATGTTAGCGACACAATCCCTCCCGGCGAGTACTTCGTACTCGGCGACAACCGCAACAACACCAATGACTCACGAAACGGCTGGCTGGTCCCGACCGGAGACATAATAGGCAAAGCATGGTTATCAATCTGGCCTCCGGACAAATGGGGGCTGGCCGCCAACTATCCCCCACCGGAGCAGATAGCCAGCGCCGCCGGTGACTAACCCCCTGAACGAGTATAAGTCAACGTTTGGGCCTGGAGACGACTACGTAACAGAGGGTTTCATGATGAGTGATGTAGAGGATATCTTCGTCAAGGCAGGGGCGGTGCTGAAAGGCCACTTCCTCCTGGCTTCCGGACTACACTCCCCGGTCTACTGGGAGAAGTTCCGGGTACTGCAGTTCCCCGCCTATACCGAGCAACTCTGCGGAATGATTGCCGACCACTTCCGGGAGGAGGGCATCCAGATGGTAGCCGGCCCAACCACCGGTGGTGTCATCCTTGCCTCCGAAGTAGCCAGGCAGCTTGGAACACGAGCCATATATGCCGAAAGGGCAGAATCCGAAGGAAGAATGTTCCGGCGTGGTCAGAGCATCAGTCCGGGGGAGCGTGTCCTTGTGGTGGATGACGTTATGACCGCCGGTGGCTCGATACGGGACGTAATCGATGCCGTCATTGCCCTCAACGGCAAGGTCGTGGGTATTGGTGTTCTGGTAGACCGCGCCAGGCAGCCTGTTGATTTCGGGGTTCCCCTCTATAGCTGCCTGCGGACAGTGGCAGAAACCTACACACCGGAGAACTGTCCACAGTGCGCCGCCGGTAAACCACTGGTCAAGCCCGGCAGCGGACAGGCCTGATTCCGCTCAAGATACCACATTAAAAACCGGAAAGAAAAGCGGCACTCCCCGTGTGGGGAGTGCCGCTCTGTTCTTGTAATGTGGTGCTATAGCCTGTTAGCCCTTATCGAATGTGTCCCACCACTCTGGTATCCAGTTCTCGGGCATATCTACCCAGAGACCGAGTGGCTTACCCCTGGGTACCTGTGGAGTCGGCCACCCCTCGAGCTCCTTGGCAATTTTCTCCTTGTGGTAGGCAGTATCACCCAGGTAGAGCTGGAAGGTTTTGCCCCGACGCGAGTACAGAGGAAGGACACCGTCATTGACAGTATACCCTACGCCACCATGCACCTGGTGTGCGCGCCAGCAAGCCCTCTCGTGAGCATCGCTGCCCCACGCCTTGGCAACAGCCACTTCAAAGTCACAGGGCTCACCCTCGGCAATCTTCCAGGCAGCCAGGTAGGTAGACCATCGAGCACCGTTGACATCGCGCAGCAGGAAGACGCAGTGCTCCTGGATGTACTGGTTGATGCCAATGGGCATGTCAAACTGTATCCTCGTCCTGGCGTAGTCCACGGATAGCTCAAGTAGCTTCTCTCCTGCTCCGAGCATCTGGGCGCAGAGCATCACCGCTCCGACTTTCATCGACTTGTCAAGCGGTGCCCAACCACCGTTCAGTGCACCGACGATGTTCTGCCTGGATACCTTCACCTTGTCAAATATGACCTCGCACTGCATGTCACCGGCGATGGTCCTCAGCGGTGTTATGCTGATTCCCGCGCTCTTGGCATCCACCAGAAACAGGGTGATGCCATCAGCAGGGTCCGCTCCGCTCTTGGTCCTGGCCACGACAAGAAAGGTGTCGGCACAGACAGCGTCATGGACAAACAGCTTTGTGCCGTCGATTACATAGTCATCACCGGCAGCAGTAGCCGCAACCGTGACTCCCTCGGGGTCCCATGCTTTCATGTCCCAACTGGACTCCGGCTCGGTGAGGGCCATAGCTACTATTTGCTCACCCCTGGCTATCCTGGGCAGTATCTCTGCTTTCTGCTCCTCGGTGCCAGCCTCCAGAATCGTCATTCCGCCGAGAATAACGGTGGAAAGGTACGGACCGGGGAACATCGCCCGGCCGAACTCTTCATAGAGTACCGCCAAGTCAATAACATTCATACCGGCGCCGTCATACTGTTCCGGAAAGACAAGCCCGAGCCATCCCAGCTCCGCAACTTTCTTCCAGAGGTCAGGGGAATAACCCTGATCACCAGCTTCAACATCCCGGATGAGTTTCTCAGTACACTCCTCCTCAAGAAAATCTCGAGCGGACGTTCTCAGCATTTCCTGTTCTTCAGTGAAATTAAAATCCATCTTATAGCTCCTTTCACTTCATATCGTCCGGCCCTCAGGTGGACTATCCTCTCTCCTCTATTGCCGCTCTTATTTCCTTGTTGAACTTGGCCGGGATTCTCGGCAGGCCGAGTCCTCTCCCGCCAAGCACTATCTTGTTTACCTCAATCGTCCCGGCAGGATGCGTACTCCGCGATACCTCCCAGGAACCGGCGGCACGTCCCTCGTATTTACAGTACTTCGAGCCACGGCGCAACTGTCCGTAGAGTCCCATGGCGTCGATTAGCTGCTTGGCCCTGTCGGCAGACACCACCTTGTTGTGAAGTCCACCGGCCTCTGGCGGGGGCGAACCCAGCTTGTCTCTCTGGCTGAAGTGCCAGGCGGCAAACCAGCCCTGGAGCCACACGAGTTCCATCTCGATTGCCCGGTCTGCCAGCAGGTCACGAACTGCCGGGTTTTCCAGCAGGGGCTTGCCGTTCGGCTTCTCATTCCGGTAGAAATCGATAAGCTCTTCCATGCCGCGCCTGGCGCCGGCACCGCCACCGGTCGTGCTCCGCTCGAACTCGAAGGTCACCATGGCATGATAGAAGCCACGGTTCAACTCGCCAAGCAGACGGTCCTTCGGTACCTTCACATTGTCAAAGAAGATGTCCACGGTGAAGACACCCAGCGTGGGTAGCGCACTGTAGCTGACCCCCGGGCTATGGGCGTCAATCAGGAACAGGCTGATACCACGATGCTTGGGGGTAACGTCCTGTGTCCTGGCCAGCGTGTACAGGTAGTCTCCCTGACCGGGAGCCGTGATGAATGTCTTCTGGCCGTTGAGAATGTAGTTGTCGCCGTCTTCGACAGCCCTCAGGGATACGTTCGCCTCATCCGAACCGGCGTCAGGCTCGGTGAAGGCCTGGTACCAGATATCCTCGCCCTTGGCGATACCGGGGAGGAACTTGCTCTTCTGCTCCTCGGTACCGAAGACATGCAGAGGGGGTCCGCAGACGCGTATGCCCTGGCTGCCCGGCCAGGCTGCACCCCAATAAGAGGTCTCCTCCATGACCACACCCTGCTCCATGTCACTCAGACCGAGACCGCCGCTTTCCTTGGACCACCCGGGCGTAAGGTAACCCTTCGCACCGGCCTTCCGTTGCAGGTCCATCCAGAACTTGTACTGCGCCATGGTCTGGCCCCTCTGGCCACGTGGACGGTAGTCTGAAGGCAGATTGTCAAGGAAGAAATCGTCGATCTCTTTCCTCAGCTTCTCTTGCTCTTCAGTGAAACGGAAATCCATTTACGTGCCTCCTTCCATTATATTTAATATCGAGTCAAGCGAATCCACTAAAGAATGCTTCATTGTCCTCACATGAGGACACCGAGATGAATCATAGCAAGTTATATCAAAGACGTCAAATCCAAACTTGCAAACATCGTGCGTTTGCCTTATAAATATACTATACATCCAACAGGAAAACCGGACACGGTGGTCTTCCACTCACCGCCGGGCGCCCTTTATTCCGGTGAAACTGGCGCTGCATCGGGCCGGATGAGGCTTATACCGCAGCCTGCCCAGAGGAGAAGACAATGAAATCAGGAGTACTCGCCAAGTACGAAAACCTTCTGCCACTGACATCGGCAACGCCACGATTCACACTGGGTGAGGGAGATACTCCCCTGGTGAGCAGCCACCGACTGGCCGAGGAAATCGGCTGCGGGGAATTGTACTTCAAGCTGGAAGGGTGCAACCCCACCGGCTCTTTCAAGGACCGGGGTATGGTGGTTGCCGTGGCTAAGGCGATAGAAGAAGGTAGCCAGGCAATCATGTGTGCCTCTACGGGCAATACCAGCGCCTCAGCGGCCGCTTACGCCGCCTGCTGCGGTCTTCAGGCAATCATCATCGTACCCGAAGGGAAAATCGCCCTCGGCAAGCTGGCCCAGGCAATCGTCTACGGTGCCAGAATAATCACTATCGATGGTAACTTCGACCAGGCCCTGACCATAGTGCGGTCTCTCACCGAGAAACACCCGGTTACCCTGGTGAACTCGCTCAATCCATACCGGATTGAAGGGCAGAAGACCGCTGCTTTTGAAATCGTTGACGCCCTCGGTGAAGCTCCGGACTACCTCTTCATCCCGGTGGGCAATGCGGGCAATATCACTGCCTACTGGAAGGGCTTTACCGAGTACTATCAGGCAGGCAGGGCAAAGCAGAAACCACAGATGATGGGCTTTCAGGCCCAGGGTGCCGCGCCCATTGTGCATGGCCACATCATTGAGGAACCAAACACTATTGCCACCGCGATACGAATCGGCAACCCGGCAAGCTGGCAGCAAGCGGAAGCAGCCCGCGACGAATCCGGCGGCATCATCGATATGGTCAGTGACGAGGAAATCATGGCCGCCTACCACCGCATGGCAAGCAAGGGGGGTATCTTCGGGGAACCGGCTTCGGCGGCTTCTCTGGCCGGGCTTATCAAGCTTTCCGGCAGTGGTATGGACTTCTCGGGCAAACGAATCGTCTGCATCGTGACCGGCACGGGGTTGAAGGACGCGGATGCCGCTCTAAGAGACACCGGTTCATTCAGCCAGCTACCGGCAGAGACGACAGCCATCGAGCAAGCCCTCGGCTGGGCCTAGCAGAGTGCTGAATAAGGAAAGCCCAGAGGGGTCGCCCCTCAGAAGGGGCCAAGCCCCTTTGGCAGGGGTGTCTGGGCGTCATTCTTACAGAATGACGTTAGCAGAATCCGAAACCAGATTCTGCCGGTGTCCCCCAGATATCGTGGGATTGGTCGAAAGGGTTTTTCATCACCATGCTAGAGTATTCCGACAATGAATAGAGTGACAACTGCCACCGATGTCTTTCAAGCTGGTAACTGCGGGAATTGAAACATCTGCATTACGGCTGGATCATGGTTTTCAGTGCGGTCGGCATTCTGGCGACGCACGCCCTCACTTTCTATAGCTTTGGCATATTCCTGCGACCGATAACGGAGCAGTTCCACTGGGACAGGGGTGCCCTTTCCGCCGCCATCTCGATAGGTATGCTGATAACCGGCCCCTTCAGCATTCTTGCCGGGAAACTGAGTGACCGGTACGGCCCCCGCTTGCTGGTCACTGCCAGCGGTATCATTACCGGAGTAGCCTTTATCTTCATGTCGCAGATTAGTGCCCTGTGGCATGTCTACCTGATATACGGCGTTGCCGTTGCCATCGGCGGTGGCGGATGCGTGGTCCCGGTCACGACGACAATACTGCGGTGGTTCAAGCAGAAAAGGGGGGTAGCCCTGGGACTCACCTGGACCGGTATCGGTCTGGGCGGCATCATTGCCCCGATGCTGTCCCAGTGGCTGATATCCGACTACGACTGGCCAACAGCCTATATTGTCTTGGGCTTAATCACCCTGGTAGTGGTTATACCGCTGGCGCAGACCCTGAAAGGCAGCCCGCAGCAAATGGGACTCCAGCCCTACGGTGAAATGTCAAGCCGGCAGGATGAAGAAGAGCCGGTGGTGACGGAGAGCCTTTCTATTAAACAGGCAATCCGGACGGGACGGTTCTGGATATTTGGCCTGGTAATGTTCTGTTTCATCTTTATAATACAGGTAATGATGGCACATATTGCACCCCATGCCATCGACATGGGCATCTCCTCAGCATTAGCCGCTTCGATTGTGTCCATCTGGGCCGCTACCAGTCTCATCGGGCGGAACCTGGCTGGCTTTGTATCGGACCGGATAGGGCCCACACCATCTCTCATCTTCCACCTGGCGCTAATGGTCCTGGCGCTGGCCTGGCTTCTTTTCGCCAGAGAGGTCTGGACATTCTATGTCTTTGCCGTTATCTACGGTATCGCCTATGGAGGCATTGTGCCGTTGCAGACACTACTGACTGGAGAACTGTTCGGACTCAGGTTCCTGGGAGCCGTCATGGCAAGTCTGATGGTGGTCGGTTCCATGGGAGGGGCGCTGGGAGCACCTCTGGCCGGTACCATCTTCGATACAACCGGCAGCTACCAACTGGCCTTCATTATTTGCCTAATTATGGCACTATTGGCTATCATTCTCAGTGTGCTTCTATCGCGGCAACAAAGGAGACGGCAGGCCACTCCGTGAACCCTTAGCAGGGTGTTGAAAAAGGAGAGTCCAGGGAGGGTGCCCCTTCTGAGGGGCCCCGCCTCTTCTGAGGGGCGCCCTCTTCTGGCAGGGGTCTGGGGGTGTCCCACAGATATCGTGGGGTTGGTCGAAAGGATTTTTCAACACACCCCTGGAGCAGTCCAGGTACCGATGGGAACTCGAACACAGTAGCAACGCCAGAGGAGGACTTGAGTGATAAACGAGGAAGAGATAAAAAAGGCAACCAGCGCGATTATCAGGGCTATCGGTGAAGACCCTGAGAGAGAAGGTTTAGCGGATACACCACGGCGGGTCGCCGAGATGTACACCGAGTTGTTCTCCGGGCTCGGCGTCGACCCCCGGGAAGAGCTTACCGTGGGCTACGAGCTTGGCCACCGGGAAATGGTGATAGTCAAGGACATCCCTTTCTACTCGATGTGCGAGCACCACCTTCTGCCATTCTACGGTGTGGTGCACATCGGCTATATCCCGGACGTAGGCGGCCGTGTTGTCGGTATCAGCAAGCTGGCCAGGGTGGTGGAGATAGTCGCCAGAAGACCCCAGATTCAGGAGAGAATGACCACACAGATTGCCGAAGCTATTAACGACGGAGTAAACCCACAGGGCGTTGCCGTGGTGGTCCAGGCGGAACATATGTGCATGGTGATGCGCGGTGTCAAAAAACCGGGGAGCAATATCACGACGTCGGCCATCAGAGGCCTGTTCCGTCGCAGGGCAGCCAGCCGCGCCGAGTTCTTCTCACTGATACAGAACAAGCATGCTTAACCTGTCGGACGGGCGTAACCTGTCGGACGGGCTTAACTGCTCAGGGGAAACGAGAGACGCCCGTAATTGGAATTAAACGGTAAAGTTACGCTGGCAGAGGGTATCCGGAATATCACAAATCACACTGCCGGTCCGACAGTGTCCAGCACTCGATAAGTATCTCGCTTAGTCCGATGATGGAATCGGTTTCGGTTGCTGAAGCTCTACTTCCTTAGCGCAGCAACTCACTTCACCAGGTCCGGCCTTGATGCACAGTATCTCAGTCCCACAGGTCGGGCACTTGTATCTCTTACCCAATTGACTGGCCACAGAAGTGCCTCCTTCGTCTTTCGGTGTTGTCTACTTTTTCAACTCCATTGGCTGGCCGCAGCAGTGGATTTCACCGGCACCCGCCTTGGTAACAATGAACTCACTGCCGCACTTGGTACAATGATACCTTTTGCCTATCTGGTTCGCCATGCTATGTCACCCTCCACAGGGAACTCTTCCCGGCTCTATTATAAGACTTACTTGTTTTCGCAGTCAAGGCACTGTACTGGTTCAGGCACCTCAGACACGCCTCGGCGCAACCGAGGCCAGATCTTGGCGCAGCCGGGACTGCGCAAAGACACATCATTCACCCATGACCTGAAGGACTACCTGCCTTGAGCGGGGCCGGTTATCGAAATCCACCAGGACAATCTGCTGCCAGGTACCGAGGGTGAGCCTCCCACTATTGAACGGTACAACCAGTGAGCAACCCAACATCGAGGCACGGACATGCGAGTAACCGTTGCCATCACCCCAGCGGCGGTCATGGGCATAAG
>Ga0307380_10006705_pt1 | contig 15080 bp, 28 predicted proteins | sample UN3MG_FD_202239 | JGI IMG/M metagenome (GOLD analysis project Ga0307380, IMG submission 202239) | Soil microbial communities from Risofladan, Vaasa, Finland - UN-3 | ecosystem: Environmental > Terrestrial > Soil > Coastal area > Acid sulfate soil | place: Finland: Risofladan, Vaasa | collected...
TTGCGTTCGGGCTGGTCGCTGTGTTCCGTAGCGAAACGCCACCGTCGGCGAAGTACGGTCCAGTCGGATCAGCTTGACGCAAATGCTGCAACGGAGTGTACTTGACTGAGTCAATACGACCAGCCAGATGCGGGGTCCGAAGCACAATACGCTGTTGAGATTTCAACGAGAACTTGTAGCACCATTTGGTCTGCTCCAAAGTCCAAGCGTACAGGCCGTTGTCTGTCCACCATGAAGTCAGATTGCCATTGGCGAACGCGGCATCGCGGTCGGCCATACGGTAATCAACGTACTGGCGATAGGTAACGGGCATTCCACCACGAATGGTCATCGGGACGAAGAAGATGCTTGAGGCATATTCTGCGGCTTCGAGGTTGCCATTGTTGATGTTGTTGTGTTCAAAGATGCCTGTATCCAACACGACAGGATAAGTATTGCCGTTGATCACGATGGTCATACTATTACGCATACCATCGCGCTCGGAAATATTATCGCGACCGTCGATAACTAGACGGGAGTTGTCTCCGGTCATAGCGTTCGAGCAGCGAGTCGTATTATAGGCGCAGGGCCAAACAGCAGTCAGTTCCTGCCACAATTCAGGACGCATGGCGATGACCCAAGTCACTGGGTCTAGTCCCATCATCCGAGCGTTGTAGTTCAGGTAGAACTCGAGCATACCAAGATACTCGACGATGTCCCGACCAGACCCACCAAGCGCGTCGTAGGCGAAGTCTTTGACATCGCTGTCTACGGCGGGACAGGCTGTGCCGGTCTCGACATCAACTTGACCAGTGGCGATCTGAGCTGACAGACCAGGGAACTGGCTGTTGGCTACGGTGCCATTCCATACAGCGTTCATCAGCAGGCGCTCTGTCTGAATCCCCATCTGCACCATTTCGCTTGCAGATACTAGATTCAAAACATCGCCCTGTGTCGCGGTGGACGGATTCAGACCAGTCAAGCCCAAGAGCTCGCCGGTCAGCATCAAGTCCGTGAAGTCGCCACGATGAAGCTTCAGGATAACGTCGTCCAGATCAATTGTCTGGCTGTCAACGCGCACACGCCCGAACCGTGCGGTCAGGGTGCATCCTTTCATATAACCAGCAGGAACGTCAGCACAAGACTGTCCATTCCAGAACTGGGCGTCACCACCAGCGCCAGCAGTGAAACCGGTTAAGATTCCAAACTGCGGGTTGAGGTTGACGGTTGGCATCAAGGGCAGCATACTCGCCATGCCTTGAGGCCGAACATGAGCAGAGATAATCTCCCGCTCTAGACCTGGTGAGGTCCAAATCCCACCGTTGCCATGCAGCGGTGTGAATGTCGAGAAGGCAGCAGGTGTCTTTAACTTACGACCGGCTTCTTTCTCTGCAACCATCCCCTCGAGGATGGCCGTCTGATTCTCAAAGGCTTTGACAAGCCTTTCATTGATATCCATATTTTTAACCTTTCCTCCCGATCATCTGGTCGAGGAAGTCGATCCCAGTTACTTTTTCAATCTGGGGCTCAGCTTCGTCTGGAGCGCTCTTTGCCAGCTTCTCTCTCCCATCGACACGAGTTTCCTCTTTGCCGATTACGCTCTTGTCAATCATCTCGCTAAGTGACGCCCAGGGCGTCATGACTGCCTTTTGAGCAATCTTTGCCTCATCAGCTTTCCCGATCTCGACTAACGATTTCTCGATTGTCTCCATACGGGAGCTAGCGTCCTTCTCGACCGATTCTAGCCGGTCTCGAACCTCGACAATAGCCAGTGTCATTTTCTGCAAGACGCCGAGAATTTCTTCTTCTACTGACTTATCGACAGCAGGAGTAGCTTCTTTAGCGACCTCCGTTTCCTCAGTGGCAGCTTCTTCAGCGCCCTCGGGTTCAGGAGTCACAACTGCATCTGTTGCTTCGACGACATCCTTGCTCTCGACGCCACCTTCGATAGCGTCAGTGGCCTGTGCCTTGTTCATACCTTCAACTCTGTCGAGCAATTCGGGGGAAAGTCCCCACTTGATGAGGCTCTCTCTCTTTTCATTTGAAATAGCCATTCGTTCTTTCCTTCGCTGGTTAGTCCAGCATATTAAAACCCGTTCTCTTATTGGCCGCTGCAAAGCCGGGGAGAACCGTGATCTCTTCGGTGATGTGTTGTGTCAAAATTGACTCATCATCACCATCCCGCTCAATGAACGGAATCGGCATACCGTGCGACATCCTGACATCTTCCAGCCCCTTTATCGCTTCTGCCAATTCCCCGAGTCCGGGATGAATTCTTCCACCTGCTAGGGCGAAGCCTTCATCGTCGTATGCCACCCAATCCGCTTGACCAAACTCTAGGTCATCTTCATGCCATAACAAGAGCTTCGGCGGTGGCACGATTCCCTCGTCAACGAGCTTAACAAATTTTAAGTGGGACTGCTTGCTGATGATCTCGCGTACTGGATAATCATCGTCCCTGAAATTATTACTATACCTGGCGATGAATTTATATCCCCCGCCGAAGTCCTTCCAGACGCTGAAGTCTGTGCCTTTTACCGCTTTCTTCCCCAGCAGCATATCTGCAAGCTTTGCTACCACGCCGCTGCTTGTGTCGCCAAGAGACGACAAGAGGTTAACGGCGGTCATACCAATCGACACCTGGACGCTCTCGTCCAGAGCCTTGAAGTCTGCGTTCTTCGGCAGACTCTTTAGCATACGGTGATCTATACTCCCGTCGTCGCCCCTGAACTGGAAGTATCGTCCATTTACGTCTACGTAAAGGAAGTTGGAGTCAGCGATATCCTTCTTGGAATCGTCATCTGATCCATACTTGGCCCCGACTAATTTCGAGTTCTCCGCTTTCATTTGTTGAATAGCCTTCTCTTCAGAGGCGTGACAGTTAAGTGGCAACTCTCCGCCTTCGTCATTGACGACACAATATAGTTCACCTTCCCGCTTAATTTTCCACGCCATAGTACGTATCCCTATCTTAAAGTATTACACATATTAAAAATTATGTCAACTGCTTGGGTCGGTCTTCCCATCGAACCCCTCCAGCAGCCCGTGCAGGATTGATGCTGCGCCCTTTGTCGGCTCAATCCTCTTCCCTCCCGGCACCACCCATAAGATGGGCACGCCGCTGGAGTCCACGAGCAGATGCGTCGTGATTATCGCGACGCCGCTGGACTTGTTGTTCTTCAAGACATCTCTCGCCTCGGATTCTACCCGAAGTCTATAATTGTCCCACTGGATATTGTCTGACATAGTAGTGGCCCTAGACGCGGAGAATATCCGCGGTAAATGTTCTTGTTGCGTATTTCGCCTTGTAGTTTGTACCGATCATTCTGACTATAGCTGTCGAGATCGTTCTCCGAAACGGCTCTTGTCTCTTGTCGGCAACCAGATAGTGGTGATTACGCGCCTTGATGTAGACTGCCCGGCCCTTCCCTCTGACCAGTACCTCTCCGGTCCTCGGGCCTCCATACAGAGACCCGGCTCGCGTCATCGGCGTGTACCCATGCGCAAATACAGCCCTGCCGAAGCTGAACGGACTGTGATCCGGGCCGCCTCTGTCGCTCCCGCCGAGCTGAGATATTCGCGTCGGCTTATCGTACTTATGCAGGCTGAACGGATACTCCGGCTTATGCTTCGGGTAGTTCGGCCTCGGAGGTCTTTGGCGATTCTGATCGCCGGTCCCAAGCTGCACCCATAGATACGGAAATGCGCCCGATGAATTCGCGTCGATGAAGATCGTGCCATCCATAGTGCCGGTGCTGTCCATCCCCTGCGCCGTATTCATGCGCTTCTTCCACATGGGACGGCTCTTGGCAGACCACGCGCTCAGCGGCTTGTTCAGCTCCTTTTGCATGGTCTCGAGTTCTTTGTATATGATACCGGTTACATTCCTGAATGCCTCCCGGATGCCTTCCTCCATCTTTGTTGGCGCTGTCACATATACGCCGAGACTGACATTACTTGACATCTGGCTGTGCCTCGCTTCCCATAACCTGAGCCGCTTGCGCCGGACTCTGTTCTCCAACCGGAGGCGATGCCTCTGCCGGAACAACACGGATATCTGTACGCTGACGACGAGCTTGGAACGGAACTGGCGGCAGCAGTTTGCCAGCAGCGAAGTTGTATTGGTCCTCTAGCCATTCTAGAGCATTGAAACATTCTTCGATTCTGGACTCCTTGGACGAAGACGATGTGTTCTGCCATTCCTCAGCCACAATCTGTCTCTGTCGCTGAATTTGCGACAGAACGGTATCGAGCTTTACGTCATTAACATAACTCATCTTGTTCTCTTCGTCCATGTCAAAGATATTGTCAACTATCGCCAGTGGATTATCCAGAAATTTAAGGAGCCGAGAGTGAACAGGATCATTTGAGAAGAACAGGACGCCAATCGACTTCCCATTCGGGAGTCTCCCGTCGCCAAGTTCCATACTCGAGAAAGTTTCCCTCGTCAGGTCTCCATCGGTAATCATTTTTAGTCTCGCTGCGCGAATGTTGACAGCGCCAGTGCCGAGGTCCCGTTCTCTGTTACGACCACGGATATCCTTGATATTGGCACGCTGCATATCTTCTTCATCATCTCTGAAGTCAAACTCCATCATCAGATGACGGGGAATAACCTTGAAATTTATTTGGGCGGCAATCTCGTTTGTAATTTGCGCCGGTAATCTGCCGCGGGATCTCATCCGGCGAATGTTTGCCTCTGCCTTACCAGAGCTCTGACCGCTAACCGGCCATATTTCTTCAGCGTCCATACCGAATGCCGCAGATATTGCGAACATCCCCAGGTTCATGCTGATTTCCTCGTCAAATGGCTCCATATGGTTGAGGTCGATCTTCTTGAGATCGATGGCCGGGTTCTCCGACCCAATAGCCACGGTCTTGCCGTATCTGGCGAAGCCGCGGTTCGACAGGTCTTCTTCTACCTGCCGCAGGGCGAGCATGATCTGCTGCCCGGTGATTCCCTTGCCGACAATGATCTGGTTGTGGGGCCGACTGCCCAATCTCTCTTGCTTATACCGGACGATGTCGTTCAGCGTTTGGGCAATTTCGACGGAGCGAGATACCGCGCAGAATCCGACACCGTTCATAGTCTTTATAGCGCTGGGCATCTGCGAGCTGTAGATAACTCTGGTCCAGTGCAGCTTGAATCGATGACCGGCGTCGTCCATGAAGATGACCGGGTAGATCGGGTCTGCCGTCCTCGTGCATCTAGCGCTGTCTAGATGCCTAAACGATATCGGCGCTCCGATGATTGGGCCAGCGGGATCTCCGTCGCCAATGATCTCCAAGAACGCGCCGTTGTCCTGGGTTATCAGGCACTCGACAAATTTCGAGTACATCACGTCCCAGCCTCGCCCGAACTCAGCAGATAGGAACAGCCGCTGCTCTAGTGTCTGCGCATCTTCAATATGTTTCGTGACCGATGGGTCTCGAGGGACGATTCTCGGGGGGATGCCGACGATTTTCGCCTGAGTGTTGTAGACAGCGAGGCTGAGGTGGTTGGACTCCTTCCACACCTGGGTCAGCCTGTTGTCGCGTGACCGAGACCACCACGGAGGCACCAGGTCGCCGGTCTTAACCATCCAGCCGACGAAGTCGGCTCCGAACCCACCACCATCGGCCCTAGTCTCTCCGGTCGCCAGCACTGTGGCTTCCGAGACGATTCTCTCAACATCGTTAATACTCATATCGTTTTTCCATCTTACCAGATAACGGTGACGGCGAAAGCACGATCCCGTCTATTGTAGCTATATCGACGTTCGGGTTTAGTCCGTACTTCTGGTCCCACACAATATATCGTGCGGCGTCTACCGTGTCGTCGTTGTCTTTTATAATTGTACCATCTTCTTTCATCGAGTACGATTGGAACTGCTGCCTCGTATACCAGCACCTTGGATGGCAGATCAGCCGCCTGACCTTGTTCTCATCCGGCGCGACCCACTCGCGCAGCTCCTTGACTGACTCATCCACCAGCATGTGGTTGTACCGGCTTATGAATCCAGCGTTGTCCAATGCCCCGCCAAGTGACGCAGCAGCCCTGTCGCGAATCGCATACTTCGGTAGGGGCCAGCCGTTCTTCTCACTATATAGTATCACATCGTGGATATGATCGTTGGCGAGTCTCTTGACTTCCAGATGCTCTCCAAATATGGCGATACCATCCGCTCTTATTTGACACAACAGGAATGCCCTTGGATGGCTGTTGGAAGTGAACAACTGCGTCGAGTCATCCTTCTTCCCGGAGTAGCCGTCGTCGACCGCCCACATCACTATCCCGCCATCTGGGATATATTCCGCATTCAGGGTTACGTTTCCACTACCGTCCTTGCCGGTAGCGTCATTGTAGTAGTCATCCCACGTATCGATCACACGACCGGAGCCAGATGCCCACTTGCCAAGCACGAGGCGCTCGTACTCTACGCCGGTCAACTGCTCCAGCGTTTCTCTGTAGCTGTCCGGGTTGGTGGGATTGTCCTGGGCGTTGCTGTAGTAGACAGACGCCCCACCACCAAGAATTAGACGCCTGTTTATCCAGTGCGATGCGGCATCGGGGTTGGTCGTCAGAATGATCTGCGTCCAGGGGGCCGACCGGCCTCTCATACGAGCGATCAGCTCGTTGAAGTCCGACTCGTCAAATTGTGTCGCCTCTTCCATCCAGGCGATATCGACACCACCCTTCAAACCGATAGACCGGATGCGCTCCCGCTGCTCGGCGTCCTTCATTCCCCCATACACCATAACGCTTCCGTTATCGTAATCGAATCTGAACTCGCTGATCTTATGGGTAACGCGGGGGTCGTCGCCCATGACCTCGCTCTTCATAAACAGGAGCGTCGAGTTAGCTATAACGGCCCTGGACTTCCGAAGAATCAGGGCCGTCGAGCCCGGGTATCGTAAACAGAATCCGTGCAGCTTCTCTGCTGCCAAGCGGGATTTACCACCACCGGCAGAGCCGGTAAGGAGCAGCACACGAGAAGTGTCTCTCCACGGCTCCACCTGATGGGGGTGGGGTGTAAAGGTATTGATATACCGATAGTCAATCCCGCTATTCGCTATCACGCTCTAGCTGCCTTGTCCATCAATCGACCAATATCGGCGGCAGCATATCCGCTCATAAACGCGGCTTGAAAGCCAAGTTTCGCCACGGCTTCAAGATCGCCGATCAATACTGGAATCGCGAAGAACACAATGGCGGCTCCGATAAGCTGACCGTACAGGTACTTCCAGTCCCACGCGGCCATGTCAGCTCCCTTATATAGTTTCAGCAGCCACGGAATAATCATCCGGGCCAGAACACCAAGACCCAACCAAACATACGGCAACATATCTTCCATCTCTAATCTCCTTCACTATATTCGCCTTCGATAGCATCCGAAGGCCAGTCGCCAGGGCTTACCGTGGCATACGCTTTTATAACTCGCTTCTCAACAATACTATGTTGGGGAGCGTACAATCCGAGCAGCTTCCTGCGCTCTGTATGGCAGGCCATAATCTGGGCGAAGTAGGCCGGGTTTGCAGAAGATGATTCCGTCATCTTCTGCACTTTCGCCACTGTTAATTCATCCGGCATCGACGGGTTGCTGACTATCTTATCAATCGTCTCTCGCCAGCTATGTTTTGTGCTCGCGCGAAGCGCAACCCAAATTTCTCTTTCCAGCGCGTCTATTCGGGCAAGTTCTATTGCAACATGCATCGCATAGCTGGCCTGTTGTTTATCAAGCCAGCTCTTACGGACCTTACCCATATCATATGTTATTTGTCGGCGCGACAATACCAGTCCAGTTTCCTTAGCTAGTATCTTAGCTATCTCGTTGTCTGTGTACTGTTGCAGCTTCAGTTCTGCTACCCTGGCCCTATCGTGTACGACCTGGTCTTTTGATCGCTTTTTCCTTGCCATATCTGTATTGTATCATAGTAGTATTTATTTCACAACAGGGAGGTATGTATTAGAAATGTATTAGATGCGAAAATGCCACTTGACAAAGGCAAAGTGCGGTGTATAATACTCTTAAGAGAAGAGATATTGAAGAAATATTGAAGAGGATATCGGGAATAATAGGAATTATTCCCTCTATCTCTGACGAAACGAATTTTCGTCAGAACCAGCAAGTAGTCAGATCACACGATCTGGCTACTTTTGGAGAACAGTAATGAGTGACAAATTTCTCGACATTTTGAAAGATCGTCAGGTTGACCTAACACCGAAGACTGCTGCTGAGCACGGAAGGCGCTTAGCCTTGGACTTTTTGAACGACGGGCTCCATACGCCGGTGGACGGCTACGTGAAACTAAGATATCTACGCGAAGTATTCGACGCTGCTGCCAGAGCGCTGGAGAGCGAAGTCGAGAGCGAGATCGGGGACCGCGAGTACATCCATGCTGGTGTCGCCGTTCAGCACAAGAACGGGTACGCGCTCTACGACTACTCGGATGACAACACGTGGGAGCAGATGAAGGAGGCGGAGGCGAGAGTGAAGGCACTGCTGAAGGAGCGCGAGAAGTACCTCAAGGCGCTTCAGCATATCGTAGCCAACCTGGACACCGGAGAGGTCGACACGCCAGCGCGGATCAAGGGCTACAGCAAGAGCTCTATCGCCCTCAGCGCTGTGAGGAAGTGACATGTTGAAGAATCTGATTATCGTCGGCGACTGCCGAGATACACTGGCGACGCTGCCGGATGGGTGCGTCAATACCGTAGTCACGTCTCCCCCGTACTACGGGCTTCGGGATTACGGGACTGCCGAGTGGGATGGCGGTGACAGCGACTGCGATCATCGTCATCAGCTCGGCGGGGAGGGACCTGCGTCGTCTGTCCAAAGCGGCAACAAAGGGTCTCAGACCATAAACTACAAGACAGTGTGCCGAAAGTGCGGAGCTGTACGTATAGACAAGCAGATTGGTCTCGAGGCGACCCTCGAGGAATACGTCGACAACATGGTCGAGGTATTCCGTGGGGTCTGGAGAGTGCTGCGAAAGGACGGGACCGTATGGCTTAATCTTGGCGATTCGTACGCCGGAAGCGGTCGGGGGTTAATGGGGAGCGGGAAGCACGCCGACAACAAGGACTCGAAGCAGGGTACGAACCGCGGGTCTACAGTTGGTGAGTTCCCCCGCCAGCGTATAGGCAACCTCAAGCCCAAAGACTTGATGGGCGTCCCGTGGCGGGTCGCGTTCGCGCTTCAGCAAGACGGTTGGTATCTGCGGTCTGACATAATTTGGCACAAGCCAAATCCAATGCCATCCTCGGTTAAAGACAGACCGACGACAAGCCATGAATATATGTTCCTGCTTGCCAAGTCTCGAAAGTACTACTACAACGGCGACGCCGTACGAGAACCGGCCAAGGACTGGGGCAAGCGTGATCGGTCAAAGGGGAAGTATACCAGCGATAGAAACGACAGCGGACAGGCGAACCACGCCGGACTAACAGACGGAGATTTCGCGAAGCGCGGCAGAAACCGCAGGACGGTATGGACCGTCACTACCAGCAGATACAAGGGTGCTCACTTCGCTACATTCCCAAAGGCTCTAATCGACCCATGTGTCAAGGCTGGCTGCCCAGATGGTGGAACGGTAATGGACATATTTGGCGGAGCCGCGACTACAGCAGTGGTCGCGAACGAAAATAGATGCAACTCAATCCTGCTAGAGCTAAACGCCGACTACGCTGATTTCAGCGAAAAAAGGATTGCGGATGAAGTGGGTGGACTGTTGGCGACCACCGAGGTGATATATCATGATCAAAGTAACTAAATACATTATTGAGAAAGCGTACGACGCTACAGAATTCGTCTTGCTGAGAATCGGCAGGATTTACTGGAAGGTGATTCAGATGGAGGAACAACATGGCGAGAAATGACTGCAAGCATCAGTGGGTGAACAGGCGCGGAAACCGTACAGAATGTACGCTCTGCCACCAGATCAGGCAGAAGGAGATCAAGGTCGTCAACGTCCTGAACCCGATATCGCCCAACGGTCGTGCCGACTCGTTCAAGAACGCCACGAACCATTATGTCTACACGGTCGACGATGTCGAGGTTGAGCCGCGGGTATGGCACTGGTACAGGGGACTGATCGTGGGCGATCAAATTCACGGTCCGTGGAAGCAGATTGGAGACAGGTACGAGTGTGAGCTGTGCGACGAGATTGGCGACATTGGCTACCAGCAGTGTATTACCGGAGAGTACGAGGGCAAGCTTATCTTGCTGAGATACTACCGCACCGGCCCGTGGGCAAGGGGGAACAAAGACGATGTCTGAGATTATCAACCGCTATGGAAGGAAGAGCGGTTTCTGGATGTGCGGCTGTGGATACATAGCCCACCATAGCATCACCAAGTGCTGCGAGTACTGTGGAGGATGCCCCTCGGACTCCCCCAAGATGTGGACATGCGACAAATGCCCATCTCACAGGATGTATCGAACGATCTACGTCGACCAATGTTCGTACTGCGGCTGTATGAGCCCATACACCGATGGATACACGGACGCCGGATGACAAAATTTATAAAGAAAACTTGGAATATAGGATGCGGATTATCCGCGGTTGTAATCGTGCTATCACTGGCGGGTACGTTGTTCGCCATGACTATGAGATGGTTGTCTGCTGGCGGCTTTGAGGCCGTCGCGAAAGCAGGCATACTAATAATCGGCGTATCGCTTATACTGGCGATGGCAGTAACGATAGAGGAGGAAATGAAATAATGTTAGAAAGATTCTTGGAATTAGTTGTCCCGGCAGTTCTATGGACTGCTGGTGGTGGCCTGCTAGTCGTCGGTGGCGGCGCAGCGGCATTTGCCATTGGAGAGTGGATCGAGCGAGAGATCGACAGCGAGGGGCTCGGGATGGCGGTATCCGTTGTAATGCTTCTGGTCATCGGTGCCGTGTTCACCACGGCGCTGGTCGCAGCGCTCGAACAGGTCGGTGGTCAATGATGCTAAGCGAACTGAAGGCAGAGGTCGTGCTTGCCGATGAGGAACTCGATCACGACATAGAGGTGTGGACGCCGGAACAGCCGGACGAGTATCGGCATATGTCCAGCGGAGAGATAGTCTACATACATAAGCATGTTATGTATGTGCAGAAGCATTATGGCGAAGATGCGTTTTACGATAACGCTTCGCTGTGTACGTGTGAAAAGCGCGGAGATGGCTGCATCGCCGTGTTCGTTATCAAATAGCCCACTCTCGTTGGAGGGACCGATATCGTAGTGTAAAATAGGGGGTATGTCGAATGAGCGATGGTACAATCTCAAGCGTAAATACGGCCTCAGCGAGGACGATTACATGAAGATGCTCAAGAGACAGGGAGGCGTATGTGCGATATGCAGAAAGCGCCCCAGGCGGGGTGAGAATCTCTGCGTTGACCACTCGCACACGAGCCCAGTTGTACGGGGTCTGCTTTGTAAGAAATGTAACATGGGGCTCGGGTTGTTCAACGATGACGCGAGCCTGCTGGCAAGGGCCGCTAGATATTTAACAGGAAAGTAACAATGGAAATTTGGATTTTTGCTTGGGAGACAATTAAGATATTCGCGCTTGTGCTGGTGTCGCTGCTGGTGGCGGTATACGGTGTTATCCTCTTGGGTGATCTGTACCTCTACTGCTCTCGCAGGTGGGGCGACACGGGCTGCGTAGCCGCTGGTCTGCTACTTATTATGATTGCGCTGTCGGCGATACTGGCAGCGGTGAGACTGTACGGAGATTGATTATGAACAACTTAGTATTTGTTCTGGCGGGGCTGCTCGGGCTAGTCGGGTTTGCCTACGTGATGTTACAGATTATGAAGGTCGAGGAGCGCATCGCAAGGGTGGAATATATCTACGCGGATTACCGCAAGGAGAAGGATCTGAGGCTGGAAGCCGAAGCCAATCTCAGATTTTATCTGAACCCTCTAAACAGGACAGCGGGTAGGGTAACGCGGCCCTCCCGAGAGCACTGGACGACAATTCCCAGCATGGAGATAACGTGGGTAGATGAGGAGGATGATAATGGCAAAAATTGATGAAGCTACACTAACGATTGAGATCGAGGATGCGATTGTGGAACGACTAGATGCGCTTGAAGAAAAGGCCGACTCAATGACCGTAAAGATTGGGGCGCTGTCCAACGACTTCGCCACACTACTGGGGGCGTTCAACTCATACGAGACATTCACCAACAAGAGATTGGTTCAGCTCGGATCAGCGTCTGCCCACATCATCGCGGCGATTGAGGCATTGGATAAGGTAATAAAAGATGATTAACGCACTACTACGCACAATAACACGATTTGTTGTTTGGCTGACCAAGATGGTCAGAAAACTCGAGAAGTACATGGAGGCAAACAGAAAATGAGCGAATATGAAAACGGCGTCTACTTTGAAGTCAGCAATGGGTACGCACGAGTATCGCAGAATACTGGCGGGATCTGGGTCGAGTTATGTCGGGTTAAGGTTACCGGGATTAAGGAGGTGGGACGGATGCGCGTCGGGATGCCCGAGCCGCCAATAGTCGGCAGATGGATGGATTTGAAATGGGTGTGCGCATGTGGCGCAGAGCAATACTATGATCTTGAGAAGTGCTCTGTGTGCAAGTCGTGGAAGCCCCCGTTCCCGAGCTACTACAAATGAGAGAATGGACCAGTATCGAGGATTCGCCCGAGGGGTGGGACTTCTGCTGCGAAGGGCTTACGAAGGATGGGAGGACAATTGACGTGGAGTATCACTACAGCGACGAGTGGGGCGATACCTGGTATCCCGACGACATTGATGAGTACAAGGACCCGGACTTCAGCATCACTCACTGGCGTCCGTATCCAAAGGAGTATAGATAATGACAGTGGACGAAGCGATTGCCAAACTACAAGAGCTGCGAGATGAAGTTGGCGGAGACACGATGGCGTTCGGAGATTATGACGGATGTGATGCGTATGAAATATCGTCCATCGCTATTAGGACATGCGGTACGAGGAAGGGAGTTTCGACCTTGCCCGGCAATCCCGAATATCTAATGTACACATGGTGCAACGGCAGTTGGTGCAACGGCAGTTGGTGCCAAGATCATATACAGGTAGTTGAGATACGATGACAATAGACCATATGAAAGAAGAAAAGATGCTGACGCTCGACGACCTGATTGAGGCAGCGCTGGCAGCGAGGGCCGAACACGGCGGCGACATCGCCGTCGCTACGCCGGAGTGGGAGATGGGCGGACACGTAGAACTTTCCAGTCGGGTCAGGTTCGTGGTGAGAGATGTGGGCTATGACAGATTCATCCCCGCGAAGAACTACAACATGCAGTGGGGAGAGCCCCACGATATAACCGAAGAATATTGGCTAGAGAAGCACGTACCTCCCAAACGCAACTACGACTACAAGTTCGGGAAGATGTTCTGTATAGAGGAGGGCTGGTGGTGAACCAATTTTTATACGCGATGGTTATCGCGGGGCAGATATTCGGAATCCTATTAGTGGTGGGCATCATCATTGGCGCTCTACTGTTTGCAATTACAAAACTGGAAGAGAAGTATGCAGGGACCGGAGCCGCCATCGGCATTTACTTTTCCTTGGCCTTCATACTGAGTGTCGCCGTCGGTTTGATAAAGGCTTACCTAGGTGCGCGATGACAATAGACGAGATGAGAGCCAAGCTAGAGGTTATGTCCCGCAAGTATGGCGGAGACACGCAGGTATTGGAACGGAGCGAAGACGGCGAACTCTACTTTATCGGCAATGAGTGGAGTATGGTATCCATCTATATGTCGTCCGTTGGACATTACGATAACGACTGCGGTGTTGTCCGCTTCGTTTCAACTCCAAAGGCGTGTGGGTGCTATGGCTCACGGTGCGACATGGCTTGCAAGCGTATGCTGTTGTTGGACGATTAAGGAGAAATATAATGACAGAATGGACCAGCGTCGATGATGCCCCCGAGTGGTGGAGCTATCCCTGCGAGGGGCTGACGAAGGGCGGCAGGGTGATTGATTGGAGGCGGGTGGAATGAGAGATGAAAAATACGAACACGTGAACAGAGACGGAAGGGCAGCTCTCCGCGCTATTCTAATCCGCAAAGGTGAATTAGAGTACCCCATAGATACGACTTGCTATCAGCCAGAATACCCACCAGACGCTCTATCCTACCAACGGGATAACCGCTGTATAAATTACGGCGACAACCTGACCGCCATCGCCATGTCGCTAATAAGAATTGACCGGGATACCTTGGTTAAGGAGCTATTGGAGCGATTCCCTCTGGACGGCGATACTATGGGCGCGGCTGACGAATATGTCCTCTGGCGGCGGGCGCAGGAAGGTTACAATGAGTAAGGCAACTTTCTTCGCATCCATCCCGCCGATAATGAGCGGCATCAAGACCAGCGACGACGAGATGCTGGCGATTGTGTTCGCTGTGACGCTGGTACTCGGGGCGGCGTTTGCTGCGTGGCTTCAGGTATATAGGGGATAAACAAACTCTCTAAACCTCCAGCAAACATATACATTTCTCCCACATTTGTACTGAGTTTCTCATTATTTATAGTACATTTGTGGGAGTTTTCTGCGTAAAACAGCCATATGTTTCCCAAACTCAACCCTTTTTGTGCGCTGGAACTCAGTTTGTTACTGCTATCGTTCTAATGTTCCACTCATAAATCTCTAAATATCGTAGGGTAAATCTAACGTAAATCTAACACAACTTAATGTTCTACTAATAAAACTCTGTTATACTAGGGTGGAGGGTCGGGGTAAAACATCTCAAGCAGTAACAATTGTTCTAAAGAGATATGAGTCCGTCTCACCTCCCGTGGACGCCAGTCCACGACTCGGTCCTACGAGTTCCTACTCCTGTAAATATCCCATATCACGTACCATTTTATATATTGCATTATTATGCCGTGTTGTCTAGAGTTTATTGCAAAATTGAAATCTTGCAAAACTCACATGGCATCGGCAAATTTTCGACCCGATTTGCCAATATGGGACCCACCTTAGTGTATCCTTGACACTATCGCCCATATTATGTCAACTTGTACTCGAGGTCACATGGGACATAGTGTCATGTTGACAATATGCACCTAACTCCACTCCTGTACCATAGGTGGTCACAATACATAGGTAACATAGGTA
>Ga0307380_10006707_pt1 | contig 15078 bp, 10 predicted proteins | sample UN3MG_FD_202239 | JGI IMG/M metagenome (GOLD analysis project Ga0307380, IMG submission 202239) | Soil microbial communities from Risofladan, Vaasa, Finland - UN-3 | ecosystem: Environmental > Terrestrial > Soil > Coastal area > Acid sulfate soil | place: Finland: Risofladan, Vaasa | collected...
TAGGAGCTATCGCCGTTGCTGCCGCAGGTGCGGATATTACTTTTTCTCTTGCCGCAGGCGAATATGATGCCAATGGTGCTGTTTATTTAAACACTAATGATATCATCATCATCCCTGCTGAATATATTGAAGAAGGTGGTGTTCCCGCTACAATAACTCACGAATATCAGGTAACTGGTAATGACGGAGGAGTTGGTGCTGCTCGTGTCTATACTGCAAGACCAAAGTTAATCACTACCGAACTTGCAATAGCTGTTCCTACTGGGACAGCACTTATGGTAACAGGCGGTAACTATGCACTTGAATCTGCCGGAGGTTCTGTTAGATCAAGCGGATGGTACCATCGTACATTCTATAACTCAATCAAAAAACACGACTGGGCTATAGGAGGTGGAACACAGAGTAACCAGAGATACTACGAAGAACTTCGTGGTGGAGGGACTGGTATTCTTACTAAAATGACCATGGAGGCTGATTACTGGCTGGATAAATACATCAATGATGAGATTTTCTTATCAAATGGTGTTACCAACACAACCCTTACAATGAACAATAGGAATACAGTTGCTATTCCCGTTGCAGGTACGGTTGGTATTCTTCGCCATCTTGAGCAGAGGGCTATGAGACAGTATTACACTGCCGCTTACCAGATGACCGACTTTGATGATCTGAAAGAATTACTTCAGTCTCAGGGTGTAACTGAAAGGAATCTGTTTTTTGGTATGGGATCAAGTCTTTACAAGCAGATTGAGAACAGTGGATTAGATTTCATCAAGGAATTCTCAGGTGGAACAGACCTTATGAAAATACTTGGTGAGATTAACGTTGTCTTCAGAGCCTTAAATAAGAATGGTGTTTATACTACATTCAAAGAATTGCCTTCTCTTAGTGATCCTACAGCTTACGGAGCAGAAGCATTCAATGATTATTTTGTTGACTTCGGATTTATTGTTCCTGATATTGATGTTACTGTTAACGCAGGTACTTTTGAAGAACCGAAGAGCATCAAACTGAAAAACTTAACTCTTGGGTTTAAAAATTACAATGGTGAAAACAGAACCCGTATTGTTAAGGATATACCGAGCATGGCTGGACCAGGCGGAATAGCTGTTGATAACTGGGATGACAGTAGAGGATCAATGCTGAGTGAATTCGGCTTGATATTCAACAAGGTTAATCAGTGTATCATGGTTCAGAATGATAACATCCTTTAATTAGGTTGATATAAAGGGGGAGTTGAATTTCTTCTTCCCCTTATTTTTTAAAATAAACAAGAAAAAACAGAAAAAATGATTTTAGTCGATCAAAGACCGTTAGATGTGTCTGATGCACTCAATGATAAGAATGCTAAGATGCACAAATTCGCAAGGGAATACGACAGTACACTGACGGAACTCAAAAAAACACATGCGAATGGATATATCAGATTTAAAAGACCTGGTTATCCTAAATTCACCAAGGGAGCAGATAATAGAGGGAATGAGGTAGACAAGATGTTAGAGCCTACTCCTCCAATGAGAATCCCCCTACAAGCCTATGCCACGATAGATGATAGTGGAAAACATCTATGGATGTGTTGTCTTGATGCCCCTAAAGTACTTCCCAATGGATTATGGGATATGGGGAGGAAAAGAGCCATGAGCATAAAAGAAGATGTTCTTATTAATATTAATGAAGAACCAGACTTAGCTTTCTTCTTATCCAGGATAAGTCCTTTTGTGAGGAAAAAACAACTTAGGATAGTAGACCCCAAAGCTGATGATGCCACTCTTGGGGAAGCCGAAAGAGAACTTACAGAACGTAAATATGCTATCTGGAATATGCTTCCAGATGGGGATAAACTTAAAATTATGGCGAGGGCCTATGGTCTCAATTCTGTTGATGACAAACAACCTAATGCAATAAGAAAAGAATTAGAGCAACTGCTTGAGGTTAATGATAAACTTAAGAGACAGAACCCAGCCGTGAAAGGTACGAAGGAGTTTCTTGAAGAGATGAGAATTACTGATGGTGTTCTCTTGAGGGCGTTTGTTCAGAAGGCTATTGATGACAAAACCCTTACATGGAGTGGTGATGGAAGGTGGAGGATAGGTCAGAAGATTGTCGTACAGATACCTATGACTGAGATAACACGTAAGAACGACTATCTGTGTAACTATCTCATGGCGGGCAATAATACCGAAAAACTGCAAGAGTTCATCAAAGACCTTATAAACAAAGAATATCTTGCTACAATAACAGACAGGAAGGAATGGGAATGGCTTGCTAAGATAGCAGGTGTTTCTTATGTTGGTAAAAAGACAAAGGAAATAGAAGAGAATACAACTAATTTTTTCTGCCCGATTTAATCGGGATTTTCTGTTTCTATTCTTGTTCCCCGTAGTGCCCCTACGGGGTTTGTCTTCTGGCATAAAATTAGGTGTCCTTTTTTGTTAGTATCTTTGTATTGTTTAAAAAATACAGAGAATGATATTATCAAGTACGGTATATCAGACGCTTGTGGATTTAATCAGGGCTGATAAAAGAGGATTAACACTTTCGGAAGATGAATATAATCGCTTATCGGTAATAGTTAACGAGCGTGTTTTTGCTAAGAAATACAAGGACTTTGAGACAACAACGAGTAATATAGGACTATTAGCCCCGCTAAAGGTTATAGATTATCCTATTGCTCTTGGTGCTGCTGAATGTTCTCTACCTGCCGACTATCACGATATGATAGGTAAACCTCGTATAATTGATGATACTGCTGTCACAAGACGATGCGATCTTGTCTCTCAACTTGAATTAGATGAAAGGACAGATGACTTTCTGACTCAACCGACACAGGCAAAACCTGTTTATACACTTGGGGAGGTAGACGATTCGGGTAATATAATATTACATGTTTATCCCATAACTATAACGGGAAACATAACTATTGATTATCTACGGACACCTAACACTCCCTTCTTGGACTATTATGTTAATGATACGACACTTGGGAGGACATATCTTGACGAGGATGCTTTAGCTGCCATAAATATCCCAACAGGTTATACTTATAGAGATGGCACCACAGGAGGTCCCTTAGTTACTGTTATTAGTCATACGGTGAACTGGGAGTGTAATAATGATGAATTATCTCTTATCCTTGCTATCTTCGCCTCACTGGTTGGTATTACATTACCTGATGAACTACTTATACAGGCGGCCAATATTGAAGAACAAAAAAGTGAATAACAATGACTAAACAGGAGATACGTAGTTTGGTGAAAAATATTCTACCCAAGTTTAGCCAAGGGTCGGAATATCATAGTGAAGTTTTAGACAGGGCTATTGAAAAAGTTATAAGTCAGCTTTATACAGAAACATTTCTTAGAGACCCACATTCTTTGCAACGTTATGTGAAAAGATATGGTGGTGGAGGGACACCCGTGGCGGTGTCTTATGATGGTAATGCGACTATTTACTATTCAAATTATCCTACAGGTATTAATCCAATCCCGATCCCCGATAAGGCGTCTGGTGTAAGAAGGATAAGCACTAAGGCACAAACAGGAACTACTTTCTATCCCATGGATCAGAGAGAAATGGACTTGATATATAATAGTATTAATACAAGTTCGGTAAATAATAAGATCGGTTATGTGGTCACACAAGACAGGATAGAGTATTATGCAATGACGGCAGCAATAGCGGCAGTGGGGGTGAGAATGGATATACTTGTGCCATTTAGTGATTATGCCGATACAGATCAGGTTTTAATTCCAGAGATGCCAGATAGTGATGGGACATCATTCACAGACATGGTTCTAAAGATTCTGGTTGTTATACAACCGCAGGAAACAACAGATGATAATTTAACTCCTCCCATAGAGGTTAAACAGTAATTATGGCAACAGAAGCATTAGTAACTATCAATAAGGCAGTAGATGATTTTCTTTTAGGATATAAAAAACCCACGGATGATGCCTTTATCTACTTAAGACATGCCTGCCAGTGTTTCCAAGACTATACTCTCTATGATGGTTTAGAGAGTGTGATAACAAAGGTTACAGTCAATGCTAATAAGTGGATTGACATGCCAAGTGATATGATTGGCTTTAATGACTTGCTTGTTTTACAAAGTAATGGTCGGTTTTGGTCTTGCACACAACAGTCTGATATTATAACCACAACTACTTTTACGGGACTCGTAGAGGGGCGAGATAGTACAATAGGAGAAGGTGCTGCAATTACCGATCCGAAGGTGGACACATATGGAGGAGTTGGGGGCGTGAATGATTATAATTATTCAGAAGACTGGAAGACACGAAGAATATACACAGAAGGATTCGGAACAGAGACGGTTGTTTTAGATTATATGAGTTCAGGTATAGAGGCTACAGGGACAACGTATATCCCAGTATTGATTATTCCAATGATTGATGCATATCTTTTATGGAAAGAGACATATTGGATTCCCAATATTGCCAAAGAGAGGGAAGCAAGAGAAAAAGATTATAATAAAGCTGAATTGAAGATTCGCAACTTTATAAATGCCATGTCATACAATCAATGGAGGGATTTATTGTTAAGCATTACGACACAGACGGCTATTAGATAATGAGCGATATTAAAAGTGAGATATTATTTGCTAACGCTGGGTTAGATACCGATAGAGATTATCGGTATGTTGATAATGGGGATGCTCCGTATAGGCTTAATATTCTCATGGCAGAGGATGGGAGCAATGGTGTTATCACTAATTTAAGGGGGAACAGAAAGGTTACATATACTCCACCAGAAGGGCATCCGTGGTTAAGGGCTAATGCTTATTTCGTTTTAGGAAGTTGTTATGATCATCTTACAAGAAATGTTTACTACTGGATTTTCAGTCAACCAGTAGATACAACTGGTAGCGGTGATTTTGAATATGACAATAGGTTACTTAGGTTTAATGAAGACACTGAATTAATAGACACCATCTTTGTTGATCCGTTAAATTATTTTGGTTTAAATCCGTTATATTCTCTTAGAGACCCATTTAATCCAAGAAGTTCCGAACCCAAGATGATTCATATAGATATGGCGTATAATTATACTAATTATGATCCATATGATGAAACATCCCTGTATTATTATGGGAATGTGGTAACTTATCTTGGGGGATTATTCATGGCAACGCAAAACATAGCGGCAGGAGAAACACCAGTTACGGATGAAGATAAGTGGCTTAAAACAGATAACTGCTATCAAAATGAGACCGATCTTGACTTTGATAGTGAATTCAGGTATGCCTTTAATGTAATAAAACAGATTCCTGTTAATAGACCCGTTTGTCTTTATGCTTCTGATTTAGATAAACACGCAAATAATGTCAGGGCAAAGATATTTAGATTTACTCACAGGTATAAATATTTTGATAACAGCTATTCCCGATATGGTGCGTTTTCAGACATCACACTACCAATACACGATGAATATTATAACGGGGAAATAACTTCTGAGCTGGATTTATATAACTGTATAGATGTAACAATTCCCCTGCATTCGGCAGCATTGATAAAGGAGGTGGATATCGTATTCCAGGAAACAGGGGGTGATTGGAAGCGGGCAAAGATAATTAACAGACAGGATATTGTTCTCAGAAATCAGATAAGTTATACATATAGATTTTATAATACTGATTCGGCTTATGAGCCTATTGATGACTCATATTTCAGTCAATCACATGATGCGGTACCACAAAAGACTAACTGTCAGGAGTTAATAAATAAGAACATTCTGTGTTATGGTGGTGTAACGGAGGGCTTTGATAATCTCGATAAGAATCTTATTGACGTGACACTTACCCCGTGGATTGAGGCTATTGATATCCCCAATACCGTACTCAGTACACGGAGAGATTGTGTTGCACAGGGGGATATTAGTTACGCATGGGCGGACGGGGTGGCATATGAAACATATATTGATATTACATCATGGTACCCTAATGGGATGGCGACAGATGATCTTTTTGTTATAAATATTGATGGAGACAAGACAATATACACCATACAGGCAGCCGATGTGGCAGGCGATGTAAATACTTTTTGTGATGCGATTGTTGTTTTCCTATTGGCATCTTATCCCACAATGGACTGGGAAAATAGATTTGGCACTCTGGCAGTTACAGGGACGCCACCTCTAATCCCAGAATGTGTTTTCTATGAGCCAAGTGCCGATCCCGAAGAAGCACTTACAAAGAAAAGAGGGTTCAAGACCGGAGCATGGCATCCATTCTGTATTTATTATTATGACAGTGCCTTGCGTAGATTCGATGCTCAGACATCAAAGGAAATAGCCGATGCCGCAGGATTGACAATGGAGGGTACTACTGTTTACGTGCCTATGCTCGGAGAATATTCACCAGCTCCGTTAACAACTGCATATAAATGGAATATAGATTGGACTATTAATCATCTTCCCCCAGCAGAGGCGAAGTTTTGGAGATGGGGATATGCTGGTAATGCCCTATGTTCTTATTTTGTTCAATATATTGTTTCAGGTATTGCTTTTGATAATCCATGGGTGGCAATAGATATCACACCACTTCAGACACTTAAAACAACAGAAGAAGCCGGATGGCATCAATATCCACAATCAGTCATTGATCCTTATAGCTGGCAACGTGGGGATAGAGTAAGGATAATTACTGAAGAAAGTGCTGGCGGGGATATTGGATTCATTGTTGATGCAGTCTATGATTTTGAAATACTCAAACCCTCAGAGGATGGCAATACTATATATACACAGAATTTTGATTTCGCTGGCATAGGTGCAGGAGAAGATACTATTGTAGAAATATACAGACCAATAAAAACCGATACATCAAGGGTGTTTTTTGAGTTTGGTGAGATAATGCCAATAATAGAAGACAGTGGAGGGGTTTTTGTTCATGGAGTGGGGAATACTGGTACTACTGATCAGGATTATACGCTTACACAGGTAGCCAGTGGAACATTTAAATCAGGAGATGTTTATCATATATTGAGGACTCCATCGAAACCCATAAACGGTCTCACTTCTTATTTTCATGAATCACAATCTTATTCAGATTTCTATGATAGTGATGACTGGGATAAGGGAAGAATAGGCATTGAAACATCATTTGGGCAAAGATATCTTAATATAGTAAGACATTCCAACCAGTATCTACAAAACACCCTTATAAATGGATTATCTACTTTTGATGGAGATGATTATAAGGAACTCAATGATGTATATGGAGATATAATTCGTATTATCGAAATAGGTGACACTCTCAAGGTTTATCAAAGGAAAAAACCAAGTTCTATTCTTATTGGCAGGACAGAATACGTGGATGCCGAGGGTAATGCTAATATAGTACAAACCAGCCAAAGAATCCTTGGAGCCATAAGATATTCATCTACTAATTATGGGACAGAATATCCAGAGTCTATATCAAGGAATAATAGATATGTTTATGGCTTTGATCCCTACCAAGGTGTTATGTGGAGGGATTCTGCCAATGGTATTTTCCCTATAAGTGGAAGATATGAGACAGCAGAAGGTAGTGGAGATTACCGCATGGAAACATATTTCAAGGCTAAATCCAAGGCATTGCTTGTTTCTGGAATAAGTCATACGAGTGTTCTTACGGTATGGGATGAGAAATTTAAGAATCTATATGTCATATTTAAAGATTCAGTAGAAGAGGTTAATGATGATGTTGTTATGTTTCATGAGCCATCTAACAGGTGGATATGTTTCACAGAGATGGATCAGACTCTTGCCGAGGGATGGGACCAGATTCTTGAATTAGATTATTGGATATTATGGGGATTTGAAGGGGGATTAGGATATTCGTTTGACGAAGACACTCGATTTGCAGTATTTAATATAGGTTCTGGAGAGGGTACCACTCCAAATACAAGATCATTTCCGGCAACAACTAATCTCGGTATGACAAGTTATGATCCCACAGTGCAATTTTCTTCTGGTTATTCTCCAGACTACAGTGCATTAACATTTACTTCTCTTGCCCCCACTATTCTTATAACTTATCTCAGGGCAAACACCACTACATTTGTGTGGGCTGGTTCGGAATATGGAGACACTTATGCCGGATCAGCTACATTTGATGTGCCAGCAGGCGTGGCAACAATGACAGTAAAATCATCTTGGCTTACCGTTGAAAACAGTGTGGGAAGCGTTTTAGCCGTCGGGGATCATGTAAATGATGGAGAAACCATTACCTTATACCCTAATAGTCAGAACTTTTGGGCTACTCGTAATGGCACATTGACATTTACGGATTCATATGGCAATTCACTAAATTTCAGTGTAACACAGTTATCGGACATTGGCTCAATGACAGTTACCTTTGTTGATGAGGGAGGGTATGGTATTTCAAATGAGCTTTATTCTTGTAGTGTGGGTTCTGATCAGTTATATATATCCTTTGATCATTCTTCTACAATAAACAGTTGGGTATTAATTGGTGTGACAGATGGTGGAGATAATGTTCTATACGTGGGCACTGGTTATCCTAACGGCATATGGCTATTAACAGGACAACCAGCAGAAAAAACGATGACATTAAGTAGAAATCTTGTTTTAGGTGATTCAATAACAATACAAATAGGGTGATAGTTTATAAAATTTTATATATTTTAAGATGGCAAGTGTAATACCAAAAGAGGCAAAAAAAGAAATAACAGACGGATGGGTAGCTGAAACACATAAGGTAGCACTACTTGTTGGTTATGCCTTCGTTGATGGGCATGATGTATATGCTGATGTATCTGGTTGGGAACATCCCAACGGGAGTGGCTATACGACAGGGGGGGCTGTTCTTGCAGGACGTGTATCTACAAACGTAGCGTTAACGGCTAAGTTTGATGCTACTGATACTTCATGGGGACCTGGCGCATCACTTACTAATGTAAACTATGCTGTCATATATGAAACTACCGGAGGGAAGATAAGAGATGTAAAAGACCTCTTAGGCACGTTCTCATGTGTTGATAGTATTTTTACTATAGTATGGAATGCAGGTGGAATTGTAGTTATTAGTTAGAATGAAGAAAGATAACGTTTTTAGATCGAATTTATTCCATATGGATGAGGGTGATGTCCTGCATATGCTCATTAAGGATGAGACGGGCAGTACCATATCATGGCAATTAGTTGCGGGCGTTGATGATGGAGAGTCAGTCCCAGGAAAACCCCAAATAGGTTCTGCAAGTGATATCACATCTAATGCATTTACCGCTAATTGGTATTATATGGAGAATACCGAAGGATTTTATCTTGATGTGGCTACCGATGATGATTTTACATCTTTTGTGGTGGGATACGAAAATAAAGACGTAGGTTTTAATATTGAATCGAGTGTTGTAGGACTTAATCAAGACACATCTTATTATTTTAGAATAAGGGCATATAATGATTATGGGACAAGTGTTAATTCAGATACGGCAACGTTAATCACCAATACCGAAGCTAATCTTGTAGATAAAGATGGTAATATTTATAATATTATTACGATAGGTACTCAAAAATGGACTATAGAGAATTTAAAGACTACCACCTATGCCGACGGCACTGCAATTCCTAATATAGCAGCAGATACATTAATTGATAGTGGCCCTCTAATCACCTCATGGTTAAATTCAAGTTTTGATACCTTTACGAGCGTTGGGACTAATATAACAAGTGCAATATCTGATGGTGCAGATGTGGCAGAAGCACAGCAGGTGGGTCCAACATTTGCAATCGCTGCACATTCAACAATAACTATAGTTATAACTGGTTTTACTTTAAATTCTGGAACTGCGCCTAAAATAATAGTTTTTGATGATGATGTTCCAATAGTAACTGAGGATGATTTTTTATATTATGGTGATGTCGCAGATGGGAATATAGAGATAGATGTAACTACAGCCATAACATCTTTCGGTATTCTTATAACAGCTAATGACTGGGATAATTCCAATCCCTTTGCTACTGATTTTAGTGTCGATATATCAGCAAGTTATGAGACCTTTACCGGATGGCAGGAAGATACTACTGGTGCTTATTGCTGGTATAGTAATAATATCGCATATAAAACTCCATATGGGGCGTTATATAACAAATATGCGGTAGATAATGCGCATGGGTTAGTTTATTTTGAAAGAGATGCCGTGGAAGAGGTTGGATGGAGAGTGCCAAGTGCAGCAGATTGGGCTACCCTTATTGCTTATCTCGGAGGAATAGATTTTGGGTATAAACTAAAAGAGGTAGGGATAACATACTGGACAACGCCCAACACGGGGGCATCGGATGACTATGGATTTGCGGGAGTCGGGGGAGGGAAAAGAGATGGTACGGCAGGGGCGTTTTCCGAACTTAATGAAAAATGTTATTTTTGGGTAGAGGGTATTGAGTATGCCTATTATCTTGAATATTCGAGTATTTATCTTGTCGCCTCCATAATGGCTTCTGCCAATGGACTAACGGTAAGATGTGTTAATGATGTATAAGATATGCGCCAGATAGATATTATAAGTGTAACAACAGGGACTCATTATTTATTATTCGGTCTTGATAATGACGAGTTAGCCGGATTTTCTATTATGCTTTGGATTACCAAGTATGGAGAAAGGATGGTGGACTGGGTACAGACCATGGGTTTAAATTTTATTTCTTTCCTTGGACCTGATCTTTGGATTCATAATGATGAAGATCAAAACAGGTGCAATTTGTTTAATGAAAAAAGAGATTGTATTGTTGGTGTTGTTACCAATGAGGAAGCAACAAAGGTTAAGTTATATGATTCAGTGGGGGTACATTCTGATGATATATGGGAGATAACAGAAATAGTTATCCCCGCTACTTCAAATTACCCCCATGGTATGTATTCTAAGATACCCCAACAGAGATTTAAGAAGAGAGATGGGGTGTGGAGAGCAGAATTTTTAAGGAATATGAAAACTGATTCTGATACAATAAGCGTTATTAATGCCTTAAGTGGAGAACCACTAAGAGGTTATCAGTGTTATATGTTGTTAAAGAACACAAGTAATAATCAGGTTAAATTATTTAAAGTGGACGTTAACGCAACAAAAACAAGAGTATGACTATTTTAACTAACTTTGTAAAAAATTAAGATATACTATGGGACCTTTAGGAATAGCAGCACTTATAGGCGGTGGGGTAAATCTTGTAAAAGGTATATTTGGTGGGATACAGGCCGCAAAAGCCAATAGGCAATTTAAGAAAACACTCGCCAATAGACCAGATTATCAAATACCTGAAGAATATAAAAATATATTATCAAGGTACCAACAGGCATATGCTGGCAACATGCCAGGTTATGAGCAAACATTATCACAGATAGGGCAATTAGGTGCTCGCTCAAGGGGTGCGGCAGAGAGAGGAGCTATAAGTTCAAATGCATATGGTGCACAGGTAGGCGATATTTACCAGAAAGAACTTGATGCCTTGCAGGGATTAGGGATACAACAGGCTCAATACAAACAATCACAATTAGCTAATGTGGCACAGGCTGAATCTGCTATTGCCGGACAAAAACAGGAACAATGGAATATCAATAAGTTTGTTCCATGGCAGATGGAGATGAATAGGTGGGGTGAGCAAAAACAGGCGGGCGTACAAAATCTCTTTAGCGGGATACAGGGTATGGCGGGTGCCGCTACTGATTTTCTCGGAACCAAGTATTATACAGATACACTTAAGGGGTTATATCCACAAGGGCTTATTGGTGGCTCTATTAACCCCAATCTAACTGATCCCATGGGTAGGTCTGTATCGGAGGTCAGTAAACGAATTATGGGTTAGAAATAATGGCAGATATTATCTATACAGGAAAAGGAATAGCTTCCAATATACCACAAGATAGTGGTAATGCCATGGCTCGGCTTAGTAATTTTATTATTAAAGCAGAAGAATTAAAATATGAGACCTTTAAGCAGAACGAGCAGGAATTTCTAAAGACATCAAATATAGACCCAGCCTTCTTTATCTCTACAAAGAATCAGGAAACACAAACCAAATGGCTAAATAATTTTAGTAATAAGTGGGCTACAAGAATGAGACAATCCGGGAATAATCTCTCTATAGATGACAAAATGGAGATGCAATCAGAGAGAAATGTTCTTATTGCTATGCAACAAGAGATGCAAGCCAAACAGGATTTATGGCAACAACATAGAGGGATGATAATGCAAAATCCCAATAAATTTGATCTTGAAGAATGGTCTGTCTTTGATGAAAACTATAGAAGAACCGGGGATTATTCGCTTGTCACACCTCCTATTAAGGCACGGTCTATTGATATGGCTATTGAGGATAATGCCATAAATAGTGGTGAGGAGATTTTAGGGAAACCCATACCGGAAGAAAGAGGCGGGATAAAGGGTTTCATAGAACAGTCTTATTGGGGAACAGAAGATATGGCAAGGCAAAGGGTAAAAGATATCGCCCTGTCTGATGAGGCATACACCAAAGACCTCGCAAGACAGTTTAATGAATTAGACCCTCAGACAAAATTAAAGTATTTAGATGCAGATGAAAATGGGATAATAAGCAAAGAAGAGGCAAAAGACTTTAATCCTATAATAAGATGGGCACAAGACACTAAATGGGAAAAAGCACGTAAGGGTCAAAAAGGAACATGGAAGGCAATACCAAGATCAACGGCAGGGACTTCTACATTTAACTGGAATAATAATATAGACTCATTCCATAATAAAAATGATGAGTATCCAATATTAAAGAGTATTAAACAGCCAACTGAATTTGGGACAAGGACATTTCCTGATTTAATAAATCTGGGAAGTATTAATCAGGTGGCTACAGAGGCACAACCTATTGATGAGATTATAGATTACACAACAGGAAGTCCACGGAGAGTTAGAGAAATAACTTACGGGGGAGATAAAAAAACGTCTATTGCTGATTCGGTACGATTCAATATTATAGGTTATAGTCCGTCTGATGATGTTATTATTGTTAAAATAGCCGATAATGGGTCATTCTTTTATCAGGGGCAAGTTGTGGCACTACCAGCAGATAAGTATGATGATTTACTTAAAAGAAAACCAATAGGTATTTCAAGAGAGGCGTTTCGTAAACAACAAGGAGAAATATCAAAACCTGCACCTCCGTCAAGTGGGGTTAATTGGGTTAGTCGCTCTAATTATGTTGAAAAATGAATGAAGAATTAAAGAAATATTATAGTTATTTACAGTCCGTTAATGCTGATATTCCAGACACGTATGAATCTTTTGCGAAAACACTATCAGATGAAAGTAACGCAAGACAGTATTATGATTATGTAAGGGCAAATAATTTTGATGCTCCCGATACTTATGAGAGTTTTTCAGAAACATTTGGATTAAAAAAAAAAGTCTCTCCTCTCGATTTGGTTTCAGAAGGTCAAACTGTTTTACAAGAACTTGGTCAGCCCTTAAGAGAGCGTGGAACTCCACAACAACCATTAGAATCGGTTGAAAAAGAACCGGAGAAACCTTTTGACGAAGCATATGACACTTTAACAGAGGCTTCGGTACAAAAGACTCATAAAACAGGAGACCCTGTTACAGCAGAGAACTACATTACTGCCGCCCCACAGGCATTTAACAGAAGGATGGGGGAAGCTATAAGAAATTTGGGTGAGTTTATAAACCTACCTCAAAATACACTTTCTTATTATATAAATAAATTCAGTGGGAAGAATGCCAAGACAAGCGATTTATTTATGCAACAGGCATTTAAAAATCTTCCTTTTGGTGGTATTTTCGATAAGAATAATGTTGATAAGATAGCTACTGCAATAGAGAATGCTGGTAATCCGAAGGAGATTCCACAAGATATTGCAGGGAATGTATTATCTACCCTTGGTAGTGTTGCCTTTGATATTTCTACTATTAGGGCAATGCCCACATCAAAGTTAAATGCACTTGCTAAATGGGGTATGGAAAGAGTGCCTAATTTTCCCACTTATTTAGCGTTCATGGGTGGAACATCAACTGCCAGAGAAGGAGGTACACCCAAACAGACAGCATGGGCTACTGCCGAGGGAGGTTTTGCAGGACTGACTTATGAAGGTATGGGTATTACGGCAGGGAGGGCTGGACAGCTTATAAGAGACTTAGGAGGAGGGAATATTACTGCTACAACAACAAGAGCCTTGGCTAATTCCGCTCTATTTGAGGGAGATTCACGTCTTAAAGGAGGAGAAAAATGGACAGGAGCAATAACAGGATTTGTTTTTGCCGTGCCAGAATATGCTGGTGATGCTCGAAGAGCCGTATCTAATTCAGTTGCAAAAAGAGCTTATATTTCTTATCTGACAACAACAGATAATGCCATACGTGCCATATCTGAGATGAATATAGACCCTTTCATAGAAAGAGCCAAGTCTGACAGATTATGGAAGGAATATGAAAAAGAGACTGATCTCGTAAAGAAACAAGCGTTACTTGAAGAAAAAACAACGGTTGATAATATCTTAAATGTTAATGCTATTACCAAGACCATAATAGAAAACCCACAACCATTTATTAAGGAGATCAACAATGATCCCCGTTTATCGCCGAAAGAGAAACAACAGTGGATAGATAAGATAGGAAACACGGTAAGGGATGCCGATCCAAGAATAAAAGAGGCAAAACCTATTGTAGAAAGAATAAAGGAACTCACAGAGAACTTAAAGGGATTAGGTGATCTATATCCCGAACCCGAAATAAGGATTGAGAAAACTTCTGCAATAGAGGGGCAGGTAAAGGAATTAAGAAAGAGTCTTGTAGAAACTCTCGGCAGACCATTACAGGACAAGGCCAGTTATGAGATGAACGGTAAGCCTATTGAGAAGATAGATGCCATGAATCTTATAGCTAAAGCAGAGAAGGCAGAGGACTTGGAAGGCATTAAGATAAATAATGATCTTGAGGTGGAGGGCATGCTTAAGAAAAGATTTGGAGAGAGGGTGCCAGAGCCTAATCTTGCAATAGGTAGAGAGGTTTTTAAGAACAAGGCAGATTTATTTAAGTATTTAGAAGAAGTGGCTGTCGATGATAACGGACAACTTAATAAAGCGTGGTT
>Ga0307380_10006709_pt1 | contig 15071 bp, 15 predicted proteins | sample UN3MG_FD_202239 | JGI IMG/M metagenome (GOLD analysis project Ga0307380, IMG submission 202239) | Soil microbial communities from Risofladan, Vaasa, Finland - UN-3 | ecosystem: Environmental > Terrestrial > Soil > Coastal area > Acid sulfate soil | place: Finland: Risofladan, Vaasa | collected...
TTTTAGAAATAAATTTTAAAGCATATTTAAAGCTCCAGAAGGTCTCTGGATATTCTGGGTAAACAAGGAGTATTTTCATGTTAATCTTCCCCTTAATTTTATATTTTCTTGCAGATGAAGAATAAAACTTCGCTTGACAAAATAATTTTTATTGTTGACTTATATTACCCCTTAGTGCTTCCTGCTGTCAAATCCTTAAATGAATGACCCTGCAGCTTGCCACAAGGTCATTCATTTATAATAATATCATCTATCGCAAAATATTCTCTTTTTTAACATAAATTATTTTTTATTCTAAGTTTCCTTTTTCGTCAAGTTTAATTACCCAGGCATCATATCTTCCTGCTCCTTTTGATTCGGTGTATCCAGCAAGAACATAGCCTCCATCTTCTGCCTGAATTATACATCTGGCTACATCCTCATCACTTCCGCCGAAAGTCTTATCCCAGGCCATCTCTCCGTTTTCATCAAGTTTTATTATCCAGCTATCTACTTCTCCCCATTCTTTATCACCGGTATATCCGCAAACCGCATAACCTTCATCTTGTGTCTGGATAATTGAAAATATTTCGTCATCTGTTCTTTTAGCAAAGGTATTATCCCATACCTTGTTTCCTCTTGTATTCAGTTTTACCACCCAGGCTTTTTCTCCGGAAGCGATTGATTTGGTCTTCCCGGCAATAGCATAGCCTTTATCTTTGGTTTGAATGATAGAGTATATTACATCAGCCTCACTTCCACCAAAGGTTCTATCCCATTCCATACTTCCATCTTCATAAAGTTTTATTACCCAAAAATCCTGTCTTCCTGCACCTTTTGACCAGGTATATCCGGCAAGGGCATACCCACCATCTTCGGTTTAGATAATAGAATTAACCATATCGGCTTCGATTCCACCAAAAGTCTTATCCCAAGTGAGGATCCCCCCTGCGGCATAACTCATGCACCAGAAATACAGAAATAGTTACTAATTGGAATTTTATGACTTTTCTCATATAATATATACCTCCTCTTTAAAATATAATATTCACTTACTTATACACCAAATTTTTTATATTTTTATTAATATTCCTTCTCTTTATACATCCACCTCCTCTGTGACGGGATTTTAACCGAACAAACATCACCTCACCTGTAATTCTGGTAATTTTTCAATATCTTGGGATTCATTATAGGGCAATATGTGGTCGAATTTAATTTTGTAAAATTAATTCACAACTTGAAATATGGCAACTTTTCAAGAAAAAGAAGCTTTAACTATTTTAAGTCTAAAGATTTTTTCTAATTTCTGAAAGAGTAATCTTGGCCTTAGGAGCCATATCAAAAAACTTGGTTAGCTTTTCGCAGACATAATCGTCACAGTAAGCGCAATTTTTAACTTCCTTTTCCTGCCCACACTTTCTTATTTCACAGACTTTGCAATGACTAAAAAGTCTACCGGACTCTTCCAAACATCCATCACAATTAATGGCTTCTGGTTTTATATCACACTTAAATTCTTTAGACCAAACTTTTGCCACTTTTTCTCTTTCCTTATCATCATCTTTCCGGGTAGCTATAAAAGCCAGGCATTCGGTACAGGTTAACCCGCAAAAAGCAATCATCTTATCCATGATTTTCACCTCTTTGTATTATTTTATACCATCTTGGTAATTTATTCAAAAAGTTTGTCAGCAAACTTTGTCAGGGGACGGTCCTTTGACAAATTTTTTAATTCTCTTGCAACTATTTTATCCAAAATTTCTGCTGCTTTCAAAATAACCTCTCTACATTTTTTCTCTTCTGTTCGGTAATTATCCTTTAATGGTTTGCAAAGGATGTCGCCCATTTCTTTTTCAAAAATATCAAATAATTCTTTACTTAATTCTTTAATTTCCGGATGTTTGTGAGCAATATCCGGAACAAAAAGCTTCCCTAAAACCATAAGGGATGCTGTCAAAACACCACAGATACTTTCAATAGCCATACCCCCGCCAAAGGCTGCTGCCAGTCTTAGAGAATCTGAATTTAAGTTAAGGTGATAAACCTGATTAGCGCCACCTAAAATAATTTCTGCACAATTTAAATCTTCTTTAATCCCATACCCGTCCTGGATCAATTCTTTCAACATTTATTTCTTCCTCCTGAAGTAAGATGCATTCAAATTTTATCGTGTCATCAACTCTCCATACACCTCTGTAATTGTGGGAATTGAGATATTGCATTCTTTTGCCAAACGGATCAAAGCTCCTCCGAATATATCTCCTTCATGTCTGATATTCCCTTTTTCAAAATCTCTTTGAAAGGAAGTCTTGGTTTCGTAAGGAAAGTTCTCGGCTTTTTGTAGAGTTTTTGCTACTATATCTTGCTCAAAATCTATATTTTTTGCTTTTCCAACTAAAATAACTTCTTTCATGATATTTTCCGTCATACTCTTTAATTTATCATCAGAGAGCACTTCCCCTATTGTTTTTCCTGAATAAGCAGTTATTAAACTAAGCGCAGTAATAAATACATATTTTCCCCATATTGCAGGATAGGGGTTATCATGCCAGGTGTTACTAATCCCCATTTCATTAAAGAATTTAATAAGATATTCATAATTATACTCTAAGCGTTTCGGGTCTTTGCCAAATATAATATGTCCTTCAGGACCTTCTTGTCTGATTGTTCCGGATTTTTTAATACTGGAGGAAACATAGACACTTGCGGGTGAGACTATCGCTTTTTGTAAACTGGTCCTTATACGTTCATAGATATCTACTCCGTTAAGCAAGGGGAGAATTATAGTATCGGGGGAAATGTTTTTTGAAATTGATGTAACAGCATTATCCAAATCATATCCTTTTACACATAGTAGATATAAATCCGGAGCAGGAATATGTCTTATATTATCTGTGGCAATATTCGGAAAGCAAAGAAATTCCTCTTTATCGGTGATTAGATTCAACCCGTGCTGCTGAATGGTTTTTAAATGTTCCCTCCGGCTTATAAAATAGACCCGTATAGCACGGTTACTCCTGCTAATTTCATGAGCTATTCTGCCGCCAAAATACCCGCCGACACCTCCGATACCGTATACGCAAACACTTTTAATCATTTTACTCATAAATTATCCTTTCTATCTGTTTTTAAATCAGCTTTAGAGTTCAATCATTATTAGGCCAAATTTATATTAAATTTAAACTATCCTTAAAGCATTTTTTAATTTTATCAGGTTTAGTGACTTATGTAAATTTATTGGAATAAGCAGGAATTACACTAAAGATAGATAATTACATCCTGAAATAAAATATTCTCCAAGGTGCTGGAGGTATAACTCTCTTCTTCTTCTTCTTGACAATAGGACTTTTTTACTGTAAATTGATAAACACTTTTACTTTCCGCCTGAATGAATCCAAAAATTATAATTTTAAATAAATAACTGGGGAGGGATTAAAAATGAACTTAATCGATTTTGGCACTTTAATTCCCTTCGTTTTGATTACAACCTTCACTCCCGGACCAAACAATCTTAGCAGTGCTGCCATGAGTATAAATTTCGGAATTAAAAAAACTATGAATTACATCTATGGAATTGTTACCGGGTTTTTCGTACTGCTGATGTTCTGCGGATTTTTTTCCAACTTGCTTTTTACAGCCATTCCTTCTATCGAACCTGTTATGCGCTGGATTGGAGCAGCTTATATTCTTTATTTGGCTTATGCCACTTTTAGAGCCCGCTTTTCCTTTCAGGAAAAATCTAACCAGTATCTCTGGGGTTTCTACAAAGGTCTATTACTCCAATTTATAAATCCCAAAGGAATCATTTATGGCCTAACGCTTTACTCGGCCTTTTTAAATCCTCTTATTGGTAATCCCTTCTATATCATCCTATTCTCATTGGGTTTTGCTCTCGCAGGTCTCTTTGCTGTTTTAACCTGGGCTTCTTTCGGAGCGATTATTAACCAATATCTGCACCATGTAAAATTAAGAATCATCTTAAATGGTATTCTATCCCTTCTTCTGGTCTATACCGCAGTAAAGATTAGTGGAATACTTTCCTGAATAAATTCTTTTTGGAAGTTCCCGGGGCCAAATCTTTATTCTTGGCAAATAGTTTGATTAACTGTCAAGAATAATAATTTGACCCCATTAACTATTTCCTAAAATATTTTTTGATAAACCCGATAAATCCTATAAGGTTTAAACCCGGCATTTTCAAAGACTCTACGAGATTTTAGATTATTTTCATTGATAGAAGAACCCTCTATATAACGATATTTTTTCTTTTCGGCAGCTAATAATATCTTTTGAAAAATAGCCGCATTGACCGCCTTATTTCTAAACCTGGGAATAACATATTGAGCAAAACCCCTTATTCCGTCAATTTTATTCTTATACCATAAATATTTAATAAATCCGAAAGGCAATAATTTACCATTCACTTTTTTTAATACCTGATTATAATCCGGTAAGGCCAAAACAAAACCTATGGGATCATCCCCGTAACGGGCAATATAGATAAGATCCCTATCTATAAAAGGTAACAATTTTTTAACTTCTAAAGAAATCTCTTCATAAGAAGGAGGACTTGAATACTCAAAGCCATTCTCTTCCTCTTGACTATTGGCAACGATTAATTCAAGTACTTTTATGATGTCTTTTGCCTCCCGGTCTACCTGTTTTAGATCAATTCTATCAATCCTGAAATGATACCTTTTCATCGCAAAGGAGGCAGCTTTATCCACTCTTGCTCTGGCTATATCAAAATCATCACAATAATAAGCAAAAAAATCTGCATCCTTTTTAAATCCATATTCTTCCAGCAGCTGCTGATAATAGGTGGGATTATAGGAGGTCATCAAGACAGGTGGGCTATCAAATCCTTCAATTAACAATCCCCTATTATCGACATCATCATTAGGGTAAAGCGGTCCGAGAAGTCGGTTAATGCCTTGCTTATTTAACCAATTAACAGCATGGTCCATTAGACATTTAACCACTTCCCTAGAATTGATAGTTTCAAAGTAACTAAAATAACCGGTTTTATTATTCTTTTTCAGATTAATCTTCTCGTTGATACCAACCAAAACCCCGGCCAAAGGTTCTCCATTTTCAAATGCCATAAAAAAAGTATAAGGCCCGTAGGTAAATTTTTTAGAAACATCCAAGCCTAAAAATACTTTAAGCATATCACTTTTTAATGGTGCTACCCAATTAGGATCATCTTTGTAAATTTCCCAGGTAAAGTTAATAAACTGCATCAATTCTTTTTTATTTCTTCCCAGTTCGCGGATTTCAATCAATAGTAATCACCCTCTCTTTTTATTTCTCTGAGTAAGATGTTAGAAAAATGGTATGTGTCTATTTATTCCAATTTATTCCAAATCCTCTTTTTTTAAAGCGACAGAGGACGGTTTTTTTATATTATTTGCCGCACTTTAATAATCTGTATTTACCTTATTAAACCGCCGCCAAGATAAAAATTAATCTTTTTAATCTTTGAGCAACTTGATATTAATACGACAAATAGTATATAAAATCCTTCTTTTTTAGGATAATTTTTATATTTTGTTTAATTTATAATAATTATTGCCCTCTCTTCTTTCTGTTCGTGCCATTCGGGGTTGATTATCTTGAATGCGGTAAGAGAAAACCGTCCCACTGTCACGCTAATTAAATATTTGTAAATACTTTTGCAAAACCTATTGACTTGTTTCAATATTTTCTATATATAGTATAATAATTTATATACATATAAAAAGGAGATAAAAATGGACCAAAAAACAATTTCAGATAAACCTCCCCAGCGGAAAAAAAATGGTAAAGACCGAATAAAAATATTGGGTCCTGTGCACGATCTTGAAAAACACGTCCGTTCAGATTGGTGGAACCGTATTTTTAACTATCTTTATTTGAAGACCGATGGAGATGTAGTAGACGATCTAAATATCACTTCCCGCGAAATTGACTTGTTCTTAAGTATTCTTGAGGTCTCTTCGGAAGATAAAATTCTTGATTTATGCTGCGGGCAAGGGAGACATTCTCTTGAACTGGCAAGAAGGAATTTTAAAAATGTTGAGGGATTAGATCGTTCCCATTATCTAATTCAAAAAGCTAAAGCGCGTGCCAAAAAAGAAGATATTAATATCAGATTCAAAGAAGGAGACGCCCGTAAAATTCCTTATCTACCAGACACTTTTGATGTCGTAACCATCCTGGGAAACAGCTTCGGATATTTTGAGACTATTCAGGATGACCTGAGAGTATTAAAAGAAGTCTTTAAAGTCTTAAAGCCCTGGGGGAAACTTCTCATTGAAGTTGCCGACGGAGATTTTTTAAAAGAAAATTTTCAGCCCAGGTCCTGGGAGTGGATCGATAAAAAACATTTTGTCTGCCGGGAACGCTCTCTCTCTCTTGACGAACAGCGCCTCATCTCAAGAGAAGTTATTACTCATACAGAAAAAGGTGTAATGGCAGACCAATTCTATGCAGAAAGACTTTATTCTAATGAAAGTTTGACCCGTCTTTTAGAGGCAGCAGGTTTTAACGATGTTACTTTTCACGGACAAATTTCCCCTGATTCCAAACGAAATCAGGACCTGGGGATGATGGAAAGGTGTTTAATTGTTACTGCAATAACTAAAAAAGAATGGACCCCGGTTAAAAAGAAATCCCCAAAACAAGTTAAAAATGTAGCAGTCCTTCTGGGAGACCCCAACAAACCAGATACCTTAAAACCTTCTACCATATTTGACAGTGATGACCTCTACACCGTAGACCAATTAAAATCGGGATTGAAAGAACTAAGAGATTTTCAATTTATCTACCTGAACAGTCACGATAGCCTAATTCAGGAACTGGCAAAACTAAAAGGGAAAATTGATTTTGCTTTTAATCTGTGTGACGAGGGTTATTACAATGATGCACAAAAAGAACTTCATATCCCCTCTTTATTGGAAATAATGAATATCCCCTACACCGGTTCAGGCCCCCAGTGCCTTGCTTACTGCTATGATAAATCATTAGTTCGTGGAATTGCACGAGAGATGGAAATCCCAGTGCCGGATGCTTTTTTTATCAAGCCTGAAGATACAACTTTTGAACTGCCTTTCAGTTTTCCGGTAATTGCAAAACCTAACTTTGGTGATTCCAGTTTCGGAATTACTCAAAGATGCGTAGCCAATAGCTTTGAGGAACTTGTAAATGCTATTTCAGAAATCAGAGAAAAATTCGGTTATGATAAACCTATTCTTGTAGAGGAATTACTCACCGGTAAAGATCTCAGCGTGGGAGTGATTGGAAACCCTCCGGAATCTTACAATGTCTTACCGATAATAATGGCAGATTATTCCTCACTACCGGAAGATTTACCTAAGATATGCGGTTATGAATCCAAATGGCTTCCCGACACCCCTTACTGGAAAATCAAATCCATTCCCGCTGATCTTCCGGAAGATGAAGAAAAATTTATTATCGCCTGTTGTCTTAAATTATTTGAGCGGTTAGAATGTCAGGACTACTGCCGTTTTGACTGGAGACTTGACGCTAACGGCACTCCAAAACTACTTGAGGTAAACCCCAACCCAGGCTGGTGTTGGGACGGTCATCTTGCTAAAATGGCAGAGCTTGCGGGGATATCTTACAGTGAAATGTTAAGAATAATTTTGCAGGCATCGGAGCAAAAATTTACCAGACCAAAGTCTTAGCGGAACGAGGATCATAGAAAAACTTCCCCTGTGAAAACAGGGGAAGTAAATTATTATTCAACAAGATAAGAGTACAGGTAACGAACAAATGCCATCCAATAAGACTCGGGTGGCGATACAGTCATCTTCATTGTATTTGAGAATTCTTTCTTTTATCTTTACGTCACCTGTTTCTACCCATCGATGATACCATTCGATAGATTCGGCACCGGAAGGGCTTTCATCCCGCCAGCGAAAACCTAGATAGTATGCCAGAGTTTTGATTGAATAATCATTGGTGGGCCATTCTGTCTTTTTCTTAACCATATCAAGGTAGAGATCAACTGTATAATCGGAATAAAACATCTCTTCTATGTTGTCTTTAGACATTACATCCGGATATTTTCCTTGTAATTTTTTCCATTGTGTTTTTTCATAAGGTGAATAATAGTAAATTACACAGGGTACTGATTTTTGAATAAATTCCCAAGCTTTACTAAAGGCTCGTCTTTCTTCTTGCTCATTTGGCTGGTCGGAGAAGAAAGCAGCATATCGCTCGCTGTTATTATCCCCATTGCGGCGTTCCAGGAATCCATGCAGATAACAGATATCTCTCATCGGGTCTGTTTCAATATCGAAAAATAATTCAGTAGGCGCATCTGGCAAGGTGATTCGACTTTTTAAATAGGGTTTAGAACCTCTTTTAGATAAAAGCAATGCTCTTTCTTGAAATTTTTGCAGACTTGCTGTTCCGATACCCGGAAAAATAGTCTTTCTTCCTTTTTGAAATATACCCAAATCAGCTTTTGCAAATTCAGAAACCGAATCTACATGGTTAATCATAACGTCTCTTTTTGAACGTCCCAATTCCGGTATCAAGGTTAAATCATTAGCTTTTCTTAAACATTTGAGACAATAAGTTCTCCAGTGGCATAATTTGCATATTCCCGAGTAGGCAGGTAAAGTTTTTAATTCATGGCTGGCTATTCTACTAACTTCTTCCAGGCAGCTTTTATATTTATTCCACCAAGATTTTTGATTTCGTATGCTTTGGGAGGAATTTAGAGCATACTCAATTTCTCGTCCATGAATGTCCCAAATAAAAGGGTTTCTACCTGCAGATATATCAAGCCTTTCCAAAATATCGGTATAGAGGGCAAGCTGGACTGTATAGTGAAACTTTGGTTTACCTTCTGTTAATTCATTTTCTCCCTCCAAACCAGAACCGCTTTTTATATCACCGCTAATGTAACCATCGCCATTTCTCCTTAACAGATCGGGTTCACCGATTAGATTTTCTGCACTTATTCGGCCGCTGTATATTAACTCCACGCCATTATCAATAGCTTCTTTGGTTAGTTTTTCTTTTTCAATTCCCGTATATGAGCTTAAATCTAAAAATGGTATCTCTAAACTTTTTACTACTTGTTTTTCAAAATCAGTACCTTTTTCCCATAATAATTTTACAAATACGCTGATGGGGTCCTGTTTTGAATAATCTCCAAAAAGATCCAGGGTTAACCGGTGGGGACATTTGACATAATTATACAGCATATTTGCGGAGAGTTTATCTGGCATGGGATTTCTCCTTTGGGCAGGCACATCCTGCCCCCATATTGTGCATGCTGGAACTATAAGTTAGGTATTATTTTTTACTTTTAATATGTTTCTTTGTTGATTTAATAAATTTACCAAATTGTTTATTTTTCCGTCGTTTTTCCAAATACGACATCTTATAGTAAATTGATTCTTTATTCATTTTTATATAGTTTTGATAGCGCTCCTGGGAAATTGTACCATCTTTTAAAGCAGCTAAAACTGCACATCCATCTTCTTGTATATGAGAACAGTTATTAAAGCGGCATTGTCCTGATAATTTTGCAATTTCATCAAATGTGTTATTAATACCTGATTCTAACCCAATATTTCCCAGCTCTCGCATTCCCGGAGTATCTATGACCATTGCACCATTTTTCAATATATTTAACTGGCGGCTCGCAGTAGTATGCCTCCCCTTTCCATCTTTTTCTCTAATAGCCCGGACCTCAAACCGCGCTTCAGCCAGAAGAGTATTTAGTAAACTGGTTTTTCCAACTCCTGATGAGCCAAGCAAACAAAATGTTTCACCGGGAATCAATAATTCTTCTAGTTCACTTAAACCCAAATTGGTGATATTGCTAAAAGCCACTACCTGAATGTCTGGCATCACTGTATGAATTTCGGATATCTTTTCTTCTATGTTTATAGAAGATAACAGGTCATTTTTACTAAGTAATACTATGGGTCGGATATTGCTTTCATTTATCATTGCTAAATATCGTTCCAATCGTCTGAGATTATAATTGTAATCAAGTGCCTGGACAATAAATGCTGTTTCGATGTTTGCTGCAATTAATTGAAATTCTATCTTTTTACCCGATGTTTTCCTTTTTAAGATTGTTTTTCTGGTAAAGATTTCATCAATAACTGCAAAAGTATCTTGGTTTAAATATTTGGCATAGACCCAATCACCCACTGTGGGATAATCTGACGGAGAATCAGCATTGAATTTAAATTTTCCGGTTACTTCCGCAAAAACATCTTTTTTTTCATTTCTAATAATATAGCTATCCTTATTTACAGTAACAACTCTGGCTATTTGGGATTCGATTAATTTTGCAGGATCTATCTTTTCTTTAAACCAATGACTAAATCCTAATTTTTCCAATTTCATGAGATATTCTCCCTAAATTATCACCCTAAATTTTAACATTCAACCGATAAAATAAATAAACGGGGCGAGAAAAGTCATTTCTTTTATAGAACTTTATTGCAAAATTTCTCATTTGCATGAATCAAGCAAAATATTCATTGCTTTTTTCTCTTTATCCGCTAATTCTATTAATATTTTAGAAGCCTCATAGATATATGCAATATCCTTCGTATCCCCTGCTTTTATAAACAATTTAGAAACTGCTCTCCACAGCCGGGCAATATCAACAAACATCTCGTAAGATACCTTTATTTCTTCTACCCCTGTTTTTTGATAACTTTCTTTAAGGAAGTCTCTATAGAGATTTCTAAACAGTGCGCCTCCGGTACCGGCTTTTTCCATCAGCATGGCGGTTGTTTTAAAATCCCCTTCCACATCTTTGCTTCTCTTAAACCATTTTATGATTTCCTTGCTGGTCTTTAATATGCCTTTATAACTAATATTTTGTATGGGGGGATTCAAATAATTTTTAGCATTATTACTTATAGCCAGAATAATCTCTTTCTTTAGGTCATATTTTTTATTGGTGGCTTCAATGGTATAAGAGAGGTTTTTAGAGGACATGGGTCCTCTTTCATTCCTGGCCAGCTCAAGGTTCTTTAAGGAGGTTTTAACCAATCCGCCTTGCTGCATGGTGTCAGCCAGGTAGGCGCTATTTTCATCATATCCGTATATTGCCGCATAATGGCCGGCAAAGTGGATTTTATTAGTAAAATAATCCAGGTGATAGCAATCCAGCTTCATTCCCACCGGAATCCCCAAATCAACTTTTTCTTTAACATTTTCCCAGGCTTTTTTGGGTGAAGACGTTTCCCAAACATTCAATTTTAAATTGAGGTGCCGGGCAATATTTTGGGTTAATAAATCCGTTTTTATCCTTCCCCCGATGAAAGGAAAATTCATTGTTTTCATATTCCAAATAATAAAGTTCAAACCCTCGCCTAACCCAAAAAGCATGGGCTCGGATAAGTTAATCCCTTGATTGAGGAGCAAACTGCCTGTTGCGGTTGTTTCACAGTGTTGACCTTCAAATGGTTGAAAATTTTTAATTATCATTTTTTCCGCCCTCCTCTGCCATAATCATTTAACAACATTAATTTGATATCTATTCAGAAATATTTTAAATTTTTGTTATTTTCCACCAGAACATCTTTTCATTTTCTTTATATTTTTCCATTCCAATTTTTTCCAAAACTCTATGGGATGGAAGATTATCCTTTTCGGTTTCAGCAATAACTTCGGTAACATGGTTAAATCTAAAAGCCCAATTTATTAATTCTTTTACTGCTTCTGTCATATATCCTTTGCATTTGTATTCATCCTGCATTCCATAACCGATTTCAACTTTCCCTTTTTCATCAGGACAACCCTTAAAGCACAATCCTCCTATTATTCTGTTTTCTTTTTTTAATACTATTTCCCAACTGGTAAACCAAAGATAATCTTTTTTATTTTCTAATACCATTTCAAGAGAAGTCCTCATAGCCTCACTCAACGGTTTTTCCAGTTCTGTATCAGTAATTTTTACTCCCAGATTCCACTCCATCTTCTGCCGGTCTTCAATTGAATATCTTAAATTATTAGCATCAAGAGGAATCAATTTTAACTTTTCAGTTTCCAGAATAAACATCTTATTTCTTTTTTTCTCATTCATTTTTAGCCTTTAAAAAGGTAGATAAAAAAATAAAAGGCCATTACCACAGATAAAGACAATTTAATAAAAACTGCTGTAATGCTTCCGATAAAAGTAGCCAGGCCAGCTTTTAAAGCCCTTGAATTTTCTTTTCCGGCAATAAGCTCTCCTAAAATTGCACCGATAAATATGCCTAAAATCATTCCGAAAGGAGGAAAGAAGATAATACCGGCTATCATCCCTAATATTGCTCCCCAGATTCCGTATTTACTGGTACCGTACTTTTTAGCTCCCAGTAGAGGGAGAAAATAATCTCCCAATGAGACTACAATAGTCAAGGCAGCAAACCTGACCAAGAAACTTTTACTAAAAACAGGTTCTTCTTTAGCAAGTTGGAGCAATATAAGGGCAGCATAACTAAGTGGAAGCCCGGGAATTGCGGGTAAAATACAACCAATTATTCCCATAACAACAAAAATTATTCCTAATAAAATTAAAACAAATTCCATCGTACTCAGCATTCCCTTTCTTTTTAGTTTATCAGACTTTGTCAGGGGACGGTCCTTTGACAAACTTTTTAAACTTTTTATGACTTGACTAATTGCACAATCCCTCGATTAATCTCTAAAAGATTAGCAATTTCCCTATCTGCCAATACTGATTTATTTTTTAATTCACTTATCAGCTCATCACGAGAGATTTTATTTCTTCTCTCCTTTAGCGATGTAAGTTCAAGATGATTTTTTTTTAGATATTGATCTCGGAAATTTAAAGCTTTCTGATTAGTATCTATCTCTTTTTTATTCTGATTGCCTTCTTTGTATTCTAAAAAATCACGATTATCTTCTTCTTGAGAAAATTTTATAAATAAAGAGAGGGCCTTCGGTAAATTCTTCGAAAATAGCTTTAAAACATCTTCTGTTACAATCATTCTAGTTTGATTGTTAAGATATTCAGAATAGGAGCTCCACTTATAATCTTCTGGTAGTTTTACTAATCTGGCTTTGAGGGGATTATTATGGACATAACGGATTGCTGCTAATAAATATGGTTCATCTTCTACAACTTCACTCTTAAATCTATCTTGAAAGAGATGGCCGCTCTGTTGATATTTTTTATTAAAATATATTGCGTAAACAGTATTAATTCTTTTCATTATATGAGAAATATTATCTTTATTCTCTTTTAAGATTAAATGTAAATGATTATCCATCAGGCAATAAGCATAGAGGATAAATTCATTATCCTTCTTCTTGTTGGTTAAAGTATATAAAAATTTTTGCCGATCTTTATCATCAAGAAAAATACCTCTTCCAGAATTACCTCTAAGCATAATATGATAAATCTGGCTTGAGCTTAATATTCTCTTCTGTCTAGACATATTATTTACCCCACAACTTTTTTATTATACCTTCGATTTAAAACCTTGTCAAAGGACCGTCCCCTGACAAAGTCGTCCCCTGACAAAGTCACAGCTTTTAGGGAAAAGAGGACATGCTCTTCTGGCCGAGGATTGTGTAAGATAACGGTACAATTTTGTCCTTCTCCAAACCTTCAAGGGCAGCTGACACATCGTGCGGATACTCGGCAAACTCCTTAATTATAATTTTACCGGAACATATTGCTGTTATGATATCAGAAAGTTTGTGAGCAAATGATATAAATGTCTTGGATTTGTATGTTGTCTTTCCGATGTAGTCAGCTCCGGTGTCAGAAACCCAGGGATCATTCCGGAAGTACTGATAGACAATTTTATAGGGATTCGCCGCTTCATAAACAGGTTCATCTTTCAATGCCAACAGATTAGTGAAAGGGTGAATTTCATAAATTACAAGATATCCTTCCGGCTTCAACATCCTTCCAACTAATTCAAACAGCCTCCCAAGATCATGAAACCAGGTTAATGCCCCTGCGGTGAATAAGATTAAATCAAAAGTGTTATCATGTTCAGTATTGAGATCATAAATATTAGTCCTTACGAATCGACAGTCGAGATTGGTAGATTTAGCAATTGCGCTTGCCTCTGCAATAAACTCATCTGAGATATCAAAACCGACACCCGTTGCACCTGTGGTATTCACTATCGACAGCAGTTCGCGCCCGTTATTACAGCAAAGCTGGCAAACGGTTTTGTCGGATAATGATATCTTTTCAAGAAGAGAAGAAAGCGTGCTATCCAGCACAGAGTAATTTTTATTTTTAAATAATACCGTATAATCTACTTTTCTGTTCTTTTTATGCACGCCGGCTGCTTCGTTCCAGGCTTCCCTGTTCTTCTCGGAATAATCATCTGTCTTCATATATTTTTTATCTCCTATAAAAAAGATAGCAAGAGAATCGTTATCTCACGTATCACCACAGCTCAATTCAGTCTAAGATGCGTGCTTCTAATATCGTATATATCAGCTGAAGAATCTCATTCCCGGTAATATCAAATTCTTTATCTGTATCTACGCGGTGAACTAATACCAGTTTTGCATCAGGCAATACAGCCAGAAGATGCACGCCAGCCCCAGTATGATAAAAACCATTTCCTAACCCTAATTCTTCGGGGAATATATCCCACAAATACCCATAATAACTTGAACTGTAAATCGAATAGGGAGTTGTGCTTTCCGCAATCCACTCCGGAGATATTATTTGTTTATCTCCAAATTTTCCATTATTTTGATAAAGCAAGCCAAATCTGGCCATATCTCTGGCAGTCATTCTAAAATGATAAGCAGGGTGTTTTGATTTGTTCCATTCGTATTGATATCGGAAATCTGTCAAAAGAAAATCCTGCATCCCTATGGGGTCTGCAATCTCTTCTTTAAATGCTTCGAATATCTTCTTACCTGTTTGCTGTTCAAAGATAGTGCCTAACACATTAAAATCCCAGTTATTGTAATAGAAGAAAGTTCCGGGAGCATGACTACCTCTCTCCGGACGAGTTTCAACCATGACTTGCGCTTCGGCTGCTGCTTCATGATATACTCCGGAGCGAGACATTAATAGATTCCTTACTGTGGCCTGCTTCTCTATAGATGTAAGACCA
>Ga0307380_10006710_pt1 | contig 15070 bp, 13 predicted proteins | sample UN3MG_FD_202239 | JGI IMG/M metagenome (GOLD analysis project Ga0307380, IMG submission 202239) | Soil microbial communities from Risofladan, Vaasa, Finland - UN-3 | ecosystem: Environmental > Terrestrial > Soil > Coastal area > Acid sulfate soil | place: Finland: Risofladan, Vaasa | collected...
TGCTCCGTCATTCCAGAATTGACGGAACACTACGCTTCAACCCTTTCACGTGCAAGTAGTCGGCGATCGGTCGATCGACGGCGCGTAACTGCTCGTGCGTGATCGTGATGCCCCGGGCCATGGCTCGTTCGGCGGGCGTGAGTTGCACGTCGCCGCTGGCGGAGAAGAGGACCATCCGGTCCTTGACGCCGGGCATCCGCCGCCGCACCCGGGCCACGGTGCCCAGGCCGTAGGAAACGTGGCCGGCTCCGCACAGTACCACCGCCGTCCGGCCCTGCCCTTGCGGAGATTGCAGATACGAGCAGAGCGCCGAGGCCATCGCCTCATCCCGGGCGATCTGGGCCTCGACCATCGGCCGCAGACGCTCCGGCGTGGCCGACATGTGGACCATCATCAGAAGGTTCAACAGTTTCTCGTAAGGCGGATCTTTCGTCTGAATATCGTCGGGCAACTCCTTCCGCACCTCGGGGGCCAGATTCTCGATTCCCCCGCTGCGAACGATCTGCCGAACCGCCTCCGAACGGGCATTCAGCGCCAGAACCGGCGCACCGGCCTCTCGGGCAGCCTTCAGAATCGGCTGGTACTGCCGGTAGTTTTCCCAACGCTCCGGCCACTCGGTTGCCCGGGCCAGCTCGTCGAAGGTGATCTCCCCGCGGTTGTATCGATCGAGGACCGGCTGCCGAAACGACTCCATCTGTTCGAGAGCGAGCACCAGGGGAATGTCCCGCTTCGCCAGATCGGCGACGATGCGGTCTTGGATGTCGTGGTGTCGCTGCAGGCGATGGCTTTCTCCGAGATAGATCACGCGGACACTTGCCAGGTCCTCGAGGATTTCCGCGTACGAGAGCGGCTCGCCGCGGTACAGATCGATCCACACGGCCGGACGCCCGTCGTCATCCTCGGCAACAGCGGAACCGGCCGCGGCGAGAATCAGGACCAGCATCAGGCACGGCAACCGCATGTCACAACCCCAGACGTTCGATGACCACCCCGAGTTGCACGTCGTTGGACACCGAAAGTCGTTGGCGAGCGTGTCTCAAATGCCGCTCGACCGTCTTGCGGCTGACGTTGAGCTGTTCGGCAATTCGGGCGACCGAGAGACCTTCCGCCGTCATTTGCAGGATTTCTACCTGGCGAGGCGTAAGCCGGTGATCGGTCGATGGAAAGGAAAGCACGGCGCAGAAGGTGTCGCCGGTGGAACCTTTCGAAATGACGCGGCAGCCGAGGTCTTCGAGTTGCTTGAGCCCCTTCGGCGGCGCGGCACCATGAGAGATCGTGATCACTCGCATTGCCAGGCCCTTCTACGCGCAATTATAGGGCGCCGCAGGGCCCGTGTCCTGGATTTCGTCAGCTTTGGCCGACAGTTTGTTCCGGTTGCACCGCGGAAAGCAATTGTCCGACCCGGCTAAAAAACCCCTCGTTGGATCTATTGGCTGAAAGGGTCGGCTACATCGGCGGACGGTTTTTCGGGAGTCGATCTGGCCGCCGGCCGGTCGCCGACGGGTTTGTCTTCAGCCGACGGTTTCACGCCTTTGGCCGTCGGTTTCGCGCCGGCCACTTCTCGCAGTTCCGCCAACAGCGCCGCGATCTTGCGGTGGATCTGGTACGTTTGGGCGATGACCAGGATCTCGGTGCCCCGGACGGTCATCGGGGCGATCGAGCCCGGGCCGCCCACGTCGGCCCAACTCACCGGCTCGATGGTCGAAGTGATCATTTCGATCAGCGAATCGTAATCGGCCGATTCGCCGCCCTGGTCCGGCGCATCGAAAGCGGCAACGTCGGCCCGAGTGATGACGTCGCCCACCGGATAGATTTTGGTCGTCAGCCGGCACTCGGCTTCCTCGGGCGTGGTGATCATCAGCACTTCGTTCTCGATCAGGAAGGTCAGATCCAGTTCCCGAAGCATCAGCGTCAACGCCGAACGCAAGGAGACGCCCTTGAGATTCCTGGTGATCGGCGTGTCGGTGCCGATGCCTACGTCTTGCAACGCCCGGGCGTCGATCTGGATCTCGATCTCGTGATAATCCTTCAAGTAATCGATCACGTCCTGCAACGGGCATTCGATGAACTCCAACTGGGTAGGCGAATCCAGCGCCTCCTCGATCTTCTTCTCGGCCTTGGACATCCCGGCCGCCTGACACGGCAGAAGCCCGGCGAGCACGAGGCCCACAGCCAACAGCGCAACGACCAACGACAACCTCGTTCTGGACATGTTCCGGTCCTCCTCAGTAGAAGTTACGCGAACGCGGGAAGCCCGCCGCCAGTGTTCCGGGGCCGCCGGCGACTGGCACCAAACGGTTTCTCGGCGGTTTGGCATCAAGACTGGGACCTCACCGTGGGTGGCACGCCCTGAGGAACGAAGGGCGTGGTACATCAGGAGAACACGCCCTTCGTTCCTCAGGGCGTGCCACCCGAAAGTCTACAGCAACGATGTCAAAAACCGTTTGGTGCTACTTCGGATTGTACCGCTTGCGAGTGCCGGATGCAAATTCGGCGACGAAAACCCCGCGGATGTCGACAATCGACCAGCCCTACGGGATGAACTCCGCGTCGGCCGCCAGATTTTCGGCGAACCGGGCCAACAGATCGGCGGCTTGGTCGATGTCTTCCAGCGAGATCATCTCGACCGGGCTGTGCATGTAGCGGTTCGGGATGCTCACCAGCCCGGTTGCCACGCCGGAGCGGTTGACCTGGATGGCGTTGGCGTCGGTGCCGGTGGCGCGGCCCTCGGCGGCAATCTGGTAGGGAATTTTGGCGGCATCGGCCGTTTCGATCAGTCGGCGGACGACCTTCGGGTTCATGTTCGGCCCGCGATAGATCACCGGCCCCTTGCCCAGCTTGATGTCGCCCTCCTCTTTCTTCTCGATCGTGGGACAGTCGGTGGCGAACGTGACGTCGACGGCGATGCCCACGTGCGGGTCGATGCCAAAGGAGCTGGTCTTGGCCCCCCGCAGCCCGAGTTCTTCCTGAACGGTCGAGACGGCGTACAGCCCGCAATTGAGCTTCTTCCCGTCCGCCCGGCGAAGTGCCTCCATCACCACCCACATACCGGCCTTGTCGTCCATCGCGGGCGAGACGGCCCGGTTGTTGGGCATCTCGTTGAAACTCAGCTCGACCGTGACCGGGTCGCCGATCCGGACCAGCCCCTCGGCCTGTTCCTTGTCGGCCGCGCCGATGTCGAGCCACAAGTCCTTGATCTTGGGGACTTTCTTGCGATCCTCTTCGGTCAGCAGGTGGATCGGCTTCTTGGCGATCACGCCGAAGACGGGCCCCTTGTCGGTCCAGACGGTTATCCGCTGGCCGATCAGGACCTGAGGGTCCCACCCCCCGATAGTACGAACGTAGACGAATCCCTCGTCGTCGATGTGCTGCACGATCAGGCCGATCTGGTCGCAGTGTCCGGCCAGCATCACCCGCAACGGTGCCTCCGGATTCTTCACCGCGATCACGTTGCCGTGTACGTCGGTCCTTACCTCGTCGGCGAAGTCGGCCACGTAGTCGCGGACGATCTTCTGCAAGGGGCTCTCATAGCCGGAAGGGCTGGGGGTCTTGATGACGGTCTTGAAGAAGTCGAAAGCGGCCGTTTCCATAGGGAATCCTCTGGGGGGTTACGATCATGGTACGAGAACATCGTTTTGTCCAAGTATGGTGTCTGGGCCGATTCGTGCAAGTCTTCAGGCCCACAAACGAACGGCGGGCAAGCCCGCCCGCTAAACGCCCTTCTGACCACTTACCACTCGCCCTTTACTCACCACTGGCCACTTGACGCAAAGCCGTAACCTACCCTAGCATAAGGGATTCGGGGCAGTTGTTCGTGCAAGAGCTACTCACGCCATGAAGAGTGCCAAGGTCGCCATCGTCGGATTCGGAACCATCGGGTCGGGTGTTGCCCGGCTGCTGCTCGAAAGAGGCGAGCGGATCGCCCGGCACGCCGGCAGACCCGTCGAGTTGGCCCGGGTCGTGGACACGGACTTAACCCGACCGAGGGGGATCAGTCTGCCGGAGGGATTGCTGACCGACGACCTCTCGGCGGTGATCAACGATCCGGAAATCACGGCCGTAGCACATCTCGTCGGGGGGCTTGAGCCGGCCCGGTCCGTCATGTTGCGGCTGCTCGAAGGCGGCAAGGACGTGGTCACCGCCAACAAGGCCCTGCTGGCCGAGCACGGGCCGGAGCTGTTCGATCGGGCGCGGCGGCTGGGGCGTTCGATCGCGTTCGAGGCCTCCGTGGCCGGCGGGATCCCCATCATCGCGGCGATCAGCGAATGTCTCACCGCGAACCAGATCCAGCAGATCCACGCGATCCTCAACGGCACGAGCAATTTCATCCTCAACGAGATGGACGAAAAGGGCTCCGACTACGCCGCCACCGTGGCCGAGGCCCAGCGACGCGGCTATGCCGAGGCCGATCCGACGATGGACGTCGACGGCAGCGACGCCGCCCAAAAGCTGGCCATCTTGGCCCATCTGGCCTTCGGCGCCCGGATCAATTGGCACAAGATTCCCCGCACCGGGATCGATACGGTCGAGGTGGCCGACATGCGTTACGCCAAGGAGTTGGGCTACAACGTGAAGCTGCTGGCGGTGGCCAACCTGGTCTCCGAGGGGCTGGAACTGCACGTCTCGCCGACGCTGGTCCGGCAGGGCTCGCCGCTGGCCGAGGTCCGCGGTGCCTACAACGCGATCCGCGTGGTCGGCGACGTCGTGGGCAAGGTCTTCTTCCAGGGCCTGGGCGCCGGCCAGATGCCCACCGCCTCGGCCGTCGTCGCCGACCTGATCGACACGGTGGTCGGCCGGATGGCGATCACCTTCCGCACGCTGGAACTCTGGTCCGACCGCGACGCCCCGGTGGCCGTCCGCGACCCGGGCAAAGTGCCCGGCCGCTTCTATCTCCGCTTCCACGTCGACGACAGCCCCGGCGTGTTGGCCGAGATCGCCGGAATCCTCGGCAGGCACGGCATCTCGATCGCCTCGGTGATCCAGCACGAAACGGAAGAGGAAGCCGAGGGGGTCGTGCCGCTGGTCATCATGACCCACACGGCGCTGGAACGCGCCATGACCGACGCCCTGAAGACCATCGACGAGTTGCCCAGCGTCCACTCGGGCAGCATCCGGATGCGAGTACGGAATTAGGGGAAGGATGAATGATGAAAGATGAACGGTTGCGATGGAAGTGGATGGACACGATGTCGTTGGATCGTGTTTAGCGGGCGGGCTTGCCCGCCGTTACCCCCGCGGCGTTTCTCCATCCGCATTCCGAATAACGGCGGGCAAGCCCGCCCGCTAAACGATCCTGTCGCGTGACGCGGCGTTGCGTGCAGCACTAACCCCGGATTTCGAATCTTCCTCCATGAAATACGCCATCATCATCCCCGACGGCTGTGCCGATGAACCCCAGGAAGTGCTCGGCGGCAAGACCCCGCTTCAGGCCGCCGACGTGCCGGCGATGGACGCGGTGGCGGCCGCGGGGATCGTCGGCCGGGCGAGTAACGTGCCGAAGTCCTTGGCGCCCGGGTCCGACGTGGCCAATCTGAGCCTGCTGGGCTACAACCCGCTGGAACATTTCACCGGCCGGGCCCCCCTGGAAGCCGCCGCGCAGGGGATCGAGTTGGGGCCGGAAGATTGGGCCATCCGCTGCAACCTGGTGACCGTCGAGGGGCAGGTGATGCGGGATTTCACGGCCGGGCATATCTCGACCGAGGAGGCCGCCGAGCTGCTGAAGGCGGCCCAGGAGGAACTCGGCGGCCGGCGGCTGGAGTTCTACCCCGGCGTGAGCTACCGGAACCTGCTGGTCTATCGCGGTGCGGGCGAACCGGCCCTGTTCTCGCGCTACACGCGGACGACTCCGCCCCACGACCTGACCGACAAGTCGGTCGTGGACGATTATCCCCGCGGCCCGGGCAGCGACTGGCTGGCCGAATTGATGAACGACAGCGTGTTCCTGTTCGCCGAACACCCGGTGAACGTCGCCCGGCGGCGGCTGGGTAAGCTGCCGGCCACCAACGTCTGGCTGTGGGGCCTGGGCAGCACGCCGCAGTTGCCTTCCTTCGCCGAACTGCACGGCGGGAAGCGGGGGGCCATGATCACGGCCGTCGATCTTCTCCGAGGGCTGGCCGTCCTGATCGGTTGGCAACGGATCGAAGTGCCCGGGGCCACGGCCTATCTGGATACCGACTACGCCGCCAAGGGCCGTTACGCGGTCGAGGCGCTGAAGGGGTACGACGTGGTGTGCGTCCACGTCGAGGCACCCGACGAGGCGTCGCACGCAGGCGACGCCGCGGCGAAGGTCAAGGCCCTGGAGGAAATCGACCGGCACATCGTCCGCCCGGTGTTCGAGGCGTTGAAGTCCCACGGCGAATATCGTATCCTGGTGACTCCCGATCATCCTACGCCGCTTCGCACCAAGACGCACGCCCACGGGTACGTCCCCTTCGCCATCGCCGGCACCGGCGTCGATCCCGACGCGGCGAGCACCTACGACGACCCCACCGCCGGGCGGTCGAAGCTGGCGTTCGAAGAAGGATGGCGGTTGATGTCGTATTTTTTGGAATGTCTAATGACGAATGACGAATGACGGATGACAAACGCCGTGTGCTGCCACAAACGAACGGCGGGCAAGCCCGCCCGCTAAACGACGTTCTCACAACTGCCGTCAACCGACTTTTACTCACCACTACCCACTGCCCACTCACCACTACCCACTACCCACTACCCACTACCCACTACCCACTACCCACTGCCCACTGCCCACTACCCACTGCCCACTACCCACTACCCACTACCCACTGCCCACTGCCCACTGCCTCCCATGGGCCGCCGCGCTTTACGAAAAACCGATCCTGCGCTCGACCTGTCGAGGAACCTGAAAACCTTCGACCAGTTGCCCCGCCCATGGGACGCCGCGAAACTGTTCGGACGCAGCGCCCCGCTGGAGGTCGAGGTGGGAACGGGCAAGGGGCTTTTTTTGAGAAACGCGGCGGCCGGGCGGCCGGAAACGGATTTCCTGGGCATCGAAGTCTCACAGAAGTACGCCCGATTCGCCGCCGACGCCCTGGCCAAGCGGCAATTGAGCAACGCCATCGTCATCACGGGCGACGCGCTGCGGCTGTTCGGCGAACTCTTGCCGGACGACTCGCTGGAAGCCGTCCACGTCTACTTCCCCGATCCGTGGTGGAAAAAGCGCCACGAGAAGCGACGGATCATGAAGGAATCGTTCGTGCGTAACGTCCAGCGAACGCTGCGGCCGGAGGGCGTTTTCCATTTCTGGACCGACGTCGAGGAGTATTTCCACACTTCGCTTCAACTGCTGGCGGACCACACCGGCCTGGAAGGACCGCTGGAGGTGCCCGAGCCGGCCGCCGAAGACGACATGGCCTACCGCACCCATTTCGAGCGTCGCATGCGGCTGCACGACGAGCCGGTCTATCGGGCCGAATTCCGCAACGTAACAAAGCCGCGACCGGTGGTCGCGCCCTGAAACGCCGGGCGATTCTTCGCGTTCCATCGGCGCGACCACCGGTCGCGGCTTTGTGCGTTCCATCGGCGCGACCACCGGTCGCGGCTTTGTGCCGATCGGCCATTCTCGCGCATCCCGCCGGCAGAAACGGCGCATCGGTGGCAACCGGCGTCCTCGATTCCCGAATTGTTCCCGAAGAGGACTCGTTGACGTAACGTATTCGCTCCAGAGGACTTGCAGTCGTTGCTCCGAGACATCTTCTCCCCAACGACCCGCTCCGGCGCATGGTTTGCAAAGCATCGCCGCGGCCCCCGTCCCCGGAGGCACCCGCGCAACGCCAAACCAGCGGTCATTCACAGGCCAAGCCAAGGAGTCCCAACCATGCAAATCAGGAACATCTTCGCCGGCTATCGCGATCTGGCGGCGTTCGGCCGCGGAGGAGAGACGGTCGAAACGGCCGCCGGTCGATCGCCGGAAAACTCCGAACGGGCCGCCTCATCCGAGAGACCCGTCGCCGCGCTGGCCGAAATCCTCTCCCGGTACGACGTGACCGACATCTCCCCGACGGAGTTCTCAGAGATGACCCAGCGGCTGTACGACGCCGGCACTATCTCGGAAGAAGAACTCCAACGACTGGCGGCGATCCGTCACGACCTCGACATCGAAGGCGTGGAAGGCGACGAATCGATCGACCTGCTGGAGTTCTACGCCCGCAAAATCGAGCGGACCCAGCGCACCATGACCGATTCCGAGGACTCGCCGGCCGCCGGACGCCAACTCGGCCCGCTGTTGAACCGGCTCGACTGGGTCGAGAAGTTCGCGTTGATCCAATCGGCCCCCGACGCAATCGGACTGGACGCGCTGGCGTGAGAAGACGGGCTGCAAGCAGGATAGCCCGGTCAATCGGTGGCACGCCCTGAGGAACGAAGGGCGTGTTCGACCTGTTTTCCACACGCCCTTCGTTCCTCAGGGCGTGCCACCCTCAGTTCCCCGGGCCGCGGGAATCCTTCTCGCCGCCCAGACGGCCAGTTTCTCGCGGAAGATCTTGGCGTTGTGGCGGACGTCGACGGGAAACGCCCGGTGCAGCAGGAAATGCCGGATCTTCTCGGTCAGCGGGTTGGCCTGACCCAGTTGGCGCGCGTGGGCCAACAGGGCCTTGCGATCCTTCCTGTTGTGCGGCATCCAATCCTTCTCGGGTTCCAACACGATCACCGGCCGTTGCCTTGGCGGCGGTCCCACGCCCACCAACGCGCTGCGGAAGATGTACGGGTGCTGGTTGAAAATCGCCTCGCAGCAGACCGGGTACATCGGCCCCTCGGCCGTCAGCACCCGGTGGGCCACCCGCCCGCAAAACCAGAACCGATCTCGGTTGTCGAAATACCCCGAGTCACCCATCCGGTGCCAAACGGACGACCCGTCGCGGATCTTGCCCACGGCGTTCGCTTCCACGCGGGTGACGTACTGCCGAGTGACGACCGGGCCGTGGACGATCAATTCGCCGATCTCCCCGGAAGGCAACTCCTCGACTTCACCGAGCGAGGCAATCGGGCCGTCGACGATGCGGATCACCTTCCACCGGATGCCCGGGAACTTGCGGCCGACGCACACGCCCGCTCCCCGTCGGGTTTTTTCCGCCGTCTTGCCGAGGACCTCGCTGGCGGCGATCGACGCAACCGGCAGGGCTTCGGTGGCCCCGTACGGCGTGTGGACGTCGCCCTCGGCGTGGATCGCATCCTTCATCCTCGAAAGCACGTCGACCGGAACGGGCGCGCCGGCCGAGAGCACCCGACGCACCGTGGGCAACCGAATCCCGTGCTCCCGACAGTAGCGGCCCACCCGATCGAAAATGGCCGGAGAGCCGAACGTCTGGGTGACCTTCCAGTCCTCGATCGCCTCGATGAACTTCGCCGGATCGACCCGGGCGGGCCGCGACGGGTCCATGTCGGGAATCACCGCGGTCGCGCCCATCGCACAGTTGAACAGCCCGAACAGCGGGAAGCCGGGCAGATCGATCTCGCCGGGCCGGATCCCGTAGAAATCGCGAATCTGTTCCACCTGGGCGTCGAAATTGCCGTGACGGTACAGCACGCCCTTCGGCGGGCCCGTGCTGCCGGTGGTGAAGATGATCGCGGCCGGATCGTCGGCCGCCGTGCGGGCCAGTTCGGGTCCGTTCCACCGCCCGCCGCGAAGCTGTTCCAAGGTCACGCCGCCCCAAAACAGCCGCCGCCCGACGGTCACGTTGAACCGTGCCTTGCGGAAACGACAGCGCAAGAGCGTGCGAATCGCGTGCACCCGCGGAATGGCCACGAAGCCCTCCGGCTCGGCTTCGGTCAGACACCGGATCAGGTTCCGCCGTCCCATGCCCGGATCGATCAGGATCGAAACCGCCCCGGACTTCAACAGCCCGAAGACCAGCGCCATGAAATCGATCCCCGGCCGCACCAGCAGCGCCAGCCGCGTGCCCGGCTCGACGCCCATCTCGCGCAATCCCCGGGCAATGCGGTCGCTGTCCTGATCGAGATGGCGAAAGCAGATTTGCCGATACCGCCGCTTGCCGTCGGACCCATAGTCCAAGGGCTCAGCCACCGCCACGGCCTCGGGCCTCTCCTCTGCCATCGCCATCAACCGCGCAGCGACGTTGACCGTATGGTGCGTCAGAGCGATTCTCCGATCCAAGAGGCGCCGGCCGGATTCGAACCGGCGAATAACGGATTTGCAATCCGCTGCCTTAGCCGCTTGGCTACGGCGCCTGAGTAAGTTCGGTCAAATGGGCGCCGGCTTCCCGTTCCGAATCCACCTCTGCAAAAGGTCGCCTCCCCTTGGTGGGGGTATTGTCCAGCCGGCAATGCACAATGGTCTGGCAACGAATAAATGTATCGACTAACAGGTCGGCTGACAAGACGGAAAAAGCGGGCTCGGCCGACGTGCCGCGTCGTCAGTGGCGAGCGCCGGGCGCGGCACGATCGCAATGGCTGGCCGAGTGGGTTGGGGCGCAAGTCGTTTGCAGGAAAATGGTTAGGGCGACGCCTTCCGCCCGCGGGAATTGTTCGGCCGGTGAAGCATTTGTCCAAGTGGTCAACAAAACGGGCGATCCCCGCAGCGTCAAGCCAAACCAGCCAAGTAGTGGTGCGACTACCGATAAATGTCGGCCGCCGCACGGCGACGATGTAGCTCGTTTGAATATTCGCTGCCTGACATTAACCGACAGTCGCACCACTACCCGGCTGCGTGGGACAGGCATAGCCGCAGAGCAGTGGGAGGAGGGTTCAAGGTTCAGTGGAAGGGGTTCAGGGTTCGGGGTTCAGGATCTTGAGATCAACGTTGAATCCAAGTGCTGAACCCTGAACCCCTCCTGACGAAACTGGCCTCGTTCGAAGCGACTTCCGACGACTGTGTAACTTAACGCGGCGTTTGGCCGGAACCAAACGGCGGGCAAGCCCGCCCGCTAAACGGTTCTTTCACAACCGGTCACGTCGCGCACACCGTGCGCAGAAGTTGCGACATGAGGTCTTAGTCCCTCCGGTCGCCGTGGTCACGCGGCTTGTCGGACCGATCGCGGTCACGATCACCGTCATCGTGCCGGTCACCGTCATCGTGCCGGTCACCGTCATCGTCACGGACACGGTCGTTGTCACGGACACGGTCGTCGTCACGGACACGGTCGTCGTCACGGTCACGGTCACCGTCGTCGTCACGGACACGGTCGCCAGACGGATGCCGGTCGGGAGCCACACGATCTTTGTCACGGCAGTCGTCGCAATCGTCTTCCTCGCGATCTTCGCGATCACCGTCCCAATTCCATTTCTTGCCGTCGTGCTGCCAGTGTCCTTGAGGATGTCCCCAGAGGTGTCCTTCATCATCGTCAAGGTCTTCTTCGACGTCGCCTTCGTCTTCATCGGCGGTGGCCGTGGTACAGACCTCGACGACGGCTTCTGCATCGTGCTCATCCTCGTAGGCCGATCCGTCGGTCCAGGCGCAGTTGTCATCGAGCCGCGTTCCCGAGAAGGAGTAGCTCTGGTCCAGCGACCCGATGGCGCCGGCCACGTCGGACAATTCCGTGACGACGGAGTTGCCCAGCGTCTTGACGCCGACTACGGTGCCGATCCCCAAGACGGTCATCAACAGCACCAGTTCCGCCGAGAGGATCGCACCGTCTTGATCCCTCCAGAGTCTCTTCATCGTCATTCTGCCAATCATCGGTTCATCTCCTTGCGTTGGTGGGTAGTTCCATGAGTTCGTCGAATCGGGAATTCGTGTCTCGTTCGATCCCTGCGCTGCCGCGGGACGCATCCCCGGCAAAGCGACGATTGGCCACCGACCGGCGGAGAGTTCTCCTTGTTCCCACCGACCCCTTGCGGGATCGGGGAGGGGAGGGTTGTTGGGTAGTGCCGGTAGTGGCCAATCGTCGTTTCACCGGGGCAAGCGCCGCACGGCCGCCATCGCCTCTTGCAGGCCGTCGATCTCGTTTTCTCCTTGCACGTAGACGTTGGCCCCCGCCGCACGCACGGCCGTTTCCAGCTCGTCGTCCGGCCAAAGTCCCAAGGCAATCCGCGGAATCTCCGGCACGCGCTGGCGCACCGTCGCGATCAACGCGATCGACTCGTCAAGCCCCTCCAGCGCCGAAAGCCAGAACAGCAGCGTTTGCGGCGGGCAGCGCCGCAGGCGACGGAGCAGCTCTCCTCGAGCCGGCCGGATCGCCAGCAGCCAACCCGCGCTGGAAGCAAAACGCTCGAGCACCGGATCGACGTGGTGATCCATGGTGATCACCAACACTTCGGGTCTTGTCAGTACGGCCATCCTTGGTTCTCCCCACGGAGTTCCTCTAGGACTGTTCTCTGAGCATTGGCAAACGGCGTGCCGGTCGGGCCGTTGATCGACGAGATGAGTCGAAGTCGTTGCCCATCACGCGCTTAGCAAGCCGGCCGGTGAAGAGCTGCAAGGTTTGCCGGTTCAAGCCGATTGGAACGTTTCCGAGCGGTCTTTCGCCGACGCGTGAGAGAAGTCGCCGGCTTACCTCGACTTGCGGCGAGCAGGTACGTTTTGTTCCAGTGGAACGTTTCGTACCCATTCGCGCCGGGAGCAAGCGAAGTAGCGAAGTAGGCCGGAACCAGTCCCCGTTTTCGACTCGCCGCTTCCAGGTCGAGACCGACAAAGTCACGAAGAGGCGCTCATCAGGTTGACGTCCAATTCCTGAGGTGCACCGCGACCGTCGAGCGTTCCGTGTTTCGCGGCGTACTCCTTGAGTCGGGCGATCTTTTCCTTCGGCGTGGGTTCGCCCGGAGCGCGGGTGCCCGGCGCCCGGCCCCAGGAGACCTTGGCGCCGCCGCGGGTGACCAGCGTGTAGGTGCATTCTTCGGCGAAGCCGGCCCTCAACGGGTCGCAGGGCACGATGTGAGACAAGTTCAGTTCCTCTTGGACGTCCTCCAATGCGGCTGCGACGGCCGCGCCGCCGATCACCCGGGCGTCGCCCCAGCATTCGCCGACCGTACCCATCGGTGTCGTGTGGACGTCGATCAGCCGGAGGTACCGGCTGATTTCGACCGGCGAGAAATCACCCGGCGGCAGCAGCACGCCGCGCGCGTCGACCGGCAGCAACCTGCCGGCGAGTTGGACCATGCAGACGGGGCGGCGGTAGTCCAGTTCGACCTGTACGCAGGCCGGATGCCTCTTGGTTACCCGGTGGACCTTTGCCACCCACGGGTGCGACGCGAACGCCTCGGCGATCCGCTTGGTCAGATCGTCGTCCATGATCGACAGCGGTCCGTCCAGGCTGGCGTTGCGGAAGACTTCGGCGGGAATGTCGCTGTGGATCCACTTCGGCAGCGGCGTGATTTCCAGTTGCTCAGGCGTGACGGTGTAGTCGTCCGACGAGAGGACGTAATCGCGCACGCGGCTCCACGCGGCGCACCAACCGCCCAGGAGCACGGCGATCAAGAGCACCATCAACGTCGCCGTCCGGCCCGGCCCCCAAAGGAACCTGATCAGCTTGCGCAGTCCCGGTTCGGAAGAAGAAGGGAACCTTTTCCTTTTGGGGGCGGCCATGGGGACTTCCCTTTCCGAAGACGGCCGGCGAAGCCGCAAGCGGCTTACCAGACTTCCAGTTCGCGTTCCAGTTCGATTCCCAGCCGCTCGTGGACCTGGCTGTGGATCAGGTCGATCAGCCGCAGCACGTCCTGGCTGGTACACTCGGGCTCGGCGACGATGAAGTTGGCATGGCGGTCGCTGACCACGGCCCCGCCGATCCGAGTGCCTTTCAACCCGGCGTTTTCGATCAGTTCCCCGGCACTGGCGCCGCTGGGGTTGCGAAACACGCACCCGGCCGACTGATGGCCCATCGGCTGAGCGGACTTCTTGACGATCCAGTGCTTCTGCATCCTGCGGGCGAGCTGCTGCGGGTCGTCTTCTTCGAGCGTCAACGTGGCTTCGAGGATGACCAGGTCGTCGAGACTGCTTTGGCGGTATCCGAAGACCAGCTCGTCGTGCCCTCGCGTGAGGACCTCGCCGGAGTCGGTAATCACGGTGGCCTCCGCGGTCCATTGTCCGACGTCGTCGCCGTGGGTGCCGGCGTTTCCGTGGAGTGCCCCGCCGAGCGTGCCCGGGATACCGATCAGCGTCTCCAGCCCTGCCAATCCCCGATGGACGGCCGTGGTGATCACGCGACCCAGGGCCGAACCTCCTCCGGTGATGATCGAGTGGCCTTCGACACGGATCCCGGCGAAGGCGGGCGCCGCCAATCGCACCACCAGTCCCGAGACCCCCTCGTCACGGACCAGGATGTTCGACCCGCTGCCGAGCATCCTGACGGGAACCCCTTCCTCATGGCAACGTTTCGTCAGCGCGATCAGCTCATCCGCGTCGTTCGGCTCGGCGAAGAACTCGGCCGGCCCACCCAGTTGGAACCAGGTGTGCATGGCCAACGGTTCATCCCGCCGCACGATCTTCTCGAAGCCGGTTGTCCATCTCATGTTGCCTGGAATCCTTCACTGCTTTGGGACTGTAGCCATCTTGCTCCGCAAGATGAAGCCCGTTGTAGCCATCTTGCTCCGCAAGATGAAGCCCGTAGCCGTCTTGTTCCGCAAGATGAAGCCGTAGCCATCTTGCTCCGCAAGATGAGGCCACGTCTCGCGGAGCGAGACGGCTACTCAAGCCGCAACGGGCCGGTGACCGGTCCCTTCGATCCATCCGTCACAAACCTTCCAAACGTCGCCCGCCCCCATCGTCACCAATACGTCGCCCGGCACCAGTCGGGTCTTCAACAGGCGGGCGATTTCCTCCAGCGTGTGGCACTCGGGCACCTCGACCCCGCCACGCCGGACCGCTCGGGCCAGATCGGCCGCCGTGACTTCCCCGGGTCGGGGGGGGCCTTCCCGGGCGCGAAATATCTCCGCCACCAACACCCTGTCGGCATTTTGCAGGCTCGCGGCCAGTTCCCCCAGCAAGTGTTCCGTTCGCGAGACCTGGTGGGGTTGGAACACACACCATACACGACGGCCGGGCGCCAGTTGCCGAACGGTGGTCAGCGAGGCCGCCACCTCCGTCGGGTGATGGGCGTAATCGTCCAATAACAGCACCCCGCCGAACGTGCCCAGGATCTCCAAGCGCCGATGCAGCCCG
>Ga0307380_10006711_pt1 | contig 15070 bp, 8 predicted proteins | sample UN3MG_FD_202239 | JGI IMG/M metagenome (GOLD analysis project Ga0307380, IMG submission 202239) | Soil microbial communities from Risofladan, Vaasa, Finland - UN-3 | ecosystem: Environmental > Terrestrial > Soil > Coastal area > Acid sulfate soil | place: Finland: Risofladan, Vaasa | collected...
CTCGGCTACCGTTTGGCGCTGGCCTTGCGTTTGGCGGCCGCGCGGGCGGCGAGGAAGGCCAGCAGGGCGGCGTCCAGGTGGTCGGCGGTGGAGATCCGCTTGTAGTCGATCTGGCAGGCGATGCACAGGCGCTTCACCTCCGTGCAGAACTCCTCCACCGCCTCGATGTATCCCTGGCGGAGGGCGCGGGGTTCGATCATCAGCTCGCCCGCCGCCTCCAGGCCGCGGAACAGCGTGTTGCCCTGGAACGGGAAGGTCAGCTCGTCCTCGTCCATCACGTGCAGCACGATCACCTCGTGTTTTCGGTGCCGGAAGTGGCGCAGGCCCCGCATCAGCCCGTCCACGTCCACGAACAGGTCGCTGATCAGGCACACCAGCCCCCGCCGGGGGATCTTCTCGGCCACGTTGTGGCAGATCTCCTCGATGGAGGTCTTGTTCCGCAGGCTCGCCACGTCCAACTCGTGGACGAATCCCTTGATCTGGTTGGGGTTGGCCGAGGCGGGGATGTAGGCGCGGAGGTCGTCGTCGAAGGTCGCCAGGGAGACCGCGTCCTGCTGGCCCAGCAGCATTTGCGCCAGGGCGGCGGCCGTGCAGCAGGCGTAGTGGTACTTGCTGAGCCGATCCTCGCGCCGCCCGTCCTTCTCGCCGTAGCGCATCGACTCGCTCACGTCGACCAGGAAGGTGCTGCGGAGGTTGGTCTCCTCCTCGTACTGCTTGATGTAGAACCGGTCGGCCCGGGCCCACACCTTCCAGTCAATGTGCTTGATGTCGTCGCCGGGGACGTACTCGCGGTGCTCGGCGAACTCGACGCTGAACCCGCGGAAGGGGCTGCGGTGCATGCCCGAGATGAACCCCTCGACCACCAGCCGGGCCTGCAGGTCCAGCCGGCGGATCTTGTTGAGCACCTTCGGGTCGAGGTATTTCTGTAGTTCTGTTTTCGCCATGAGTCATGCACCGCCGGGGATTCAAGTCCCTGATGCCCACGCATAGCTATGCGTGGGCTTTACACCGAGGACCGCGAACCGTCCAGACCTACGCCTTCAACAACCCCGACGTATCCGCGCTGCCCGCGACGGCGCCCTCCTTGGCGGGGATGGTCTGCAGCAGCCGGTCGACGATCTTGTCGGCGGTGAAGCCCTCGGCGTCGGCGTTGAAGTTGGTCACGATCCGGTGCCGCAGGACGGGCTTGGCGACGCCGCGGATGTCGTCGGTGGACACGTGGAACCGCCCGTGCAGCACGGCCCGCACCTTGCCGCCGAAGATCAGGTACTGGCACGCCCGGGGCCCCGCGCCCCAGGAGACGTACTGGCTGACGAAGTCCGGCACGTTGCCCTCGTGGATGCGGGTCGCTCGCACCAGGCGCATGGCGTACTGGATCACGTGGTCGGCCACCGGCACCCGGCGAATGGTCTGCTGGATCTCGATGATCTCGGCCCCCCCCAGCACCGGGGTCAGGTTCGCCTCCTCGATCGCCGTCGTCAGCCGGACGACGTCGAACTCCTCGTCCCAACTCGGGTAGCCCACGAGGATCTTGAACATGAACCGGTCCTGCTGGGCCTCCGGCAGGGGGTAGGTGCCTTCCTGCTCGATGGGGTTCTGGGTCGCCAGGACGAAGAACGGGTCCATCATGGGCATGCGTTTGCCGCCGACGGAGACCTGGCGTTCCTGCATCGCCTCCAGCAGGGCGGCCTGGGTCTTGGGCGGGGTGCGGTTGATCTCGTCGGCCAGGACGATGTTGCTGAAGATGGGGCCCTCGAAGAACTTGAACTCCCGGTTGCCGGTGGCCTTGTCCTCCTGGATGACCTCGGTGCCGGTGATGTCGGAGGGCATCAGGTCGGGGGTGAACTGGATGCGGGCGAACTGGAGATTCAGCGCCTTGGCCAGCGAGGAGACCATCAGCGTCTTGGCCAGGCCCGGCACGCCTTCGAGGATGGCGTGCCCGCGGGCGAAGATACACGTCAGCAGCTCCTCCACGACCTGCTCCTGCCCGACGATCGCCTTGGCCATCTCCTTGCGCAGCAAGGCGTAGGCCCGGGTCAGGCGCTCCACCGCCGCCAGGTCATTCCCGCCGGCCGCCGCCGGGGCCGGCTCGTCCCCCCCGGCGGCGGGGATGGAGATCCTCTCCCCGCAGTCGGGGCACTTGGCGAACTTGCCGGCGTGCTCGTCGCCGACGGTGCACTGTTTGCCACACTGGCACGTGATCGTAATACTCATTACTTTCTCCGGTTAGCTCGCAGGTCGTCCTGCGTAATCGCCGCTCGCTGACGTCTCTATCGCTGACAGATCGGCAGGTACCCGTAAGGCAACTGCAGGACGATGGTGCCGATGGCGGTGCCGTAGGTGGTGCCGACGCTGTCGCCCATCCACGACCCATCCGCCGCCTGGGTGCTGATCAGCCGGTCCCGAACCTTGGGGTAGTATTCGGTCCAGTCGTTCCCACCTCGCTGGTACATGCCCTGGGCCATGTAGAAGTGGGTGTAGAAATAATGCCCGTCGGCGTTGGAGACGCTGACGGTCCGCTTGCAGTATGTGACCAGGCGCTCGACCATCTTGGCCTCGTCGGACTCCGCCCCGCCGCGCTGGCGGTCGTAGACGCCCGCGGCGTAGAAGCAGGCGATGGCCGCGGCCGAGATCGGCGGGCGGGACGACCCCCGGCTGCCGGCGGAGTAGCAGATGCCCCCGTCGCTCTGCTGGCAGTAGCGCAGGTACTCCACCGCCCGGTCGATGGTGCTCTGGGGCACCTTGATGCCGACGTTGCGGCACGCCCGCAGCGCCTGCAGCTGCGTGACCGTTACCGATCCCTCGTCGGACCTCTGGTTGGGGGTGTAGATCCACCCGCCCGCGTGCTTGTTGGCGGCGCCGAGGTCCGATTGCGACTGCGCGGTCAGCGCCACCGCCTTGTCCAGCACCGCCCGAATCCGATCCCCGATCGGCTTGCGGAGGTCCATGCCATAGCACTGCGCCAAAAACAGCATGCTGAACCCGTGCCCGTACATGCTCCGGCTCTCGCCGGTCGGCGAGCAGATCAGCCCGTCCTTGCTCGATTCGGCCAGGCGCAGGACGTACATCAGCGCCTTCTTGGTCTGCTTGGCGTACGGGCCCGTCTCCGGCGTGGAACCCGACGCCATCAGCGCCATCCCCGCCAGCGAGGTCATCACGGCCGGGTAGTTGTACCCGCCGTAGCCGCCGGAGTTGGACCAGCTCCCGTCGGCCCGCTGGGTGCGGACGAGGTAGTTCAGGCCCTTTTCGATGGTCTTGACCGTCTCGATCGTGACCATGTCCGGCAGCGTCCGGCTGGGCGCCGCGGCCAGGACCGCGCCGGCGGGTCGCCCCGCCCCGTCGGGCGCGGCGGGCATGGCCGCCAGCACGGCAGCGGCCAGGATCCACGGTATCGCTCGCTTGGTCATGTCGGTCCCCATCTCTATTCGCTCTTGCCGTACATCCAGATTCCCTTGTGGGTCTCCAGCAGGAGCCGCCCGTCCAGGATGACCGGGCTGGACAGCAGCATGTGGTGCGCGGCCCGGGTCCGCACGTCGTTGTCGTTGTTGGCGGCGATGGTGAACATCTGGGCGAGCTTCCCGGTCCGCCGGTTGACGACCGTGGCCTTGGACGCCAGGGCGTAGCTGGTGGGCTTGGTCAGCAGGGCCACGTGGTCCCGCCCCACCTCCACCGGCAGGGCGTAGTTGGACGGGTTGGTCGGGGCCGCCACGTCGGCGACCCACAGCAGCTTGCCCGTATGGCGGTCGAACGCCTGGAGGCTGGGCTTGGTGGTGTAGCTCATTTGCCCGTACATCTTCTTCTGCCGGATGTCCGAGGGCGTCTGCCCGCCCACCACGAACACCTGATCGTCGGTGATCCGGACGTCGCCGGGAACGGCCACGTTGCCGTCCACGGGGCTGGTCTGGAACGTCCGCTCGATCATCCCGTGGTGGGCGAGGCTGCGAAGCTCCACCAGCGGGCTGTCCGCCGAGGGCGAGATGGCCACGTGGGTGTCGGTCGCCTCCAGCACGATCGGCTGGAGGTCCCCCGCCCCCACGTTCACCTCCCAGACGGGCCGATCCATCCCCAGCATCGGCTCGGTCATCGCCAGGGTCTGCCCGTCGAAGGTCACCACCAGCCCGGCGGCGGTGACGAAGGCCTGGCCTTTCCGCGCCCCCAGCTTGATCCGTCCCAGCAGCTTGCCGCGCGACTGGTCGTAGACGCTGGCGAACCAGTCGGTCCGCCCGTGGACCGCCACCACCAGCCCCCCGGCCGCCCGCGGCGGGGCCATCCAGGGATACTCGGCGCCGGTGATCTCCTGGCTCCACAGGGCCTTGCCGGTCGCCATATCCAGCGCGGTCATCGTGCCGGTGGCGCCGGAGTTGCCCTGCACCACCAGTTGGTCGCCCCCCATGGCCATCGAGTGCATCTGGACGACGGTGGAGCTGCTCCGCGACAGGTACCACTTGCGCTTGCCCGTCTTGACGTCCACCGCCCAGAGGCCCGCCCGGCAGGCCACCACCACGGTCGACCCGTCATCGGTCGCGCCCGCCAGCATCGACCACGGCCAGCCGTTGAAACCGTAGCGGTACAGCTCTTCGCCCTTGACGTCGGTGGGCGCCTCCCAGATTACCCCTTCGGTGTAGGACGGGGCGTACGGGTTAAACCGGACGAACCTGTCGTCCTGGAGGATGAACAGGCTCTTGCCCGCGCGGACCGGCCTGCCGTCGGCGTCGCGCAGGACCACCGGCCCGCCGCCGCCGCAGTACAACTGCGCCAGAGGCGGGGAGATCAACCCCAACGCGGGCGCCGCCGGAGAGGTGCCGCCGCCGGCGCCGCTGCCGAACCGCCTCAGGACCTCCGCCGCCGTGCCCCGGACCCCCGCGAAGGCGACCCGCGCGTTCGGCGGAAGCGATCGGAGGTCCGACAGGCCCAGGAAGGCGATGTTGGGCTTGATCTGCCGGTAGACCATCGCCCTGCCCAGCGAGGCCGACGGAGACAGGACGCTGGAGGGGTACTCCAGGTTGATCCGGCTGAGGAGCCTGCTGGCGGTGGCGAGGCGGTCCCGCTTTCGATCGGCGGCCGCGGCGCCGTCGGTGGCGTGGAGGTACTGGCTCTCCGCCGCCCGCAACAGCGCCAGCGGCGCCCACGTGCTGTGCCGGTACCGGTCGGAGACGGCGACCATGGCGTCGCCGTCGCCGTCGTTCAGGGCGGCATCGAGGGCGGCCTTGGCCCTGCCGTCGGACGTGCGGTAGCAGTCCTGCCCGTGCGAGTCGATCATCTCGGCAATCAGGCGGTGGCCCAGGTCGTACCCGGCGAACCGGGGGGTGTCCTCGTCGTCGTAAACCCGGTCGTTGCCGCGAAGGCCGATGTCGATGTCGGCCAGCTCGACGTCCTTGAAGTCCTCGGTGAGCTTCTGGGCGAGCTCGGCGGCGCGGGAGTGCTCCTCGACCAGGCTGTAGTACTTGATCAGCCGGACCTGCATCTCCCCGCGGGCGCGGTCGCCGGCGGCGAATTCGCCCGCCTTCTGGAACCGCTCCAGCATCTGCGGCTTGTTCGACGATTCGTTGGCCAGGCAGACGTAGGTGCGGTAGAGGCTCTGCTCGGTCCGCGCCAGCAGGACGCTGAGGCCCTCACGGCGCGCCGCCTCGCGGGCGGCGAGCAGGTCCGGCAAGGCCCGGGCGAACTTGCCCGCGTTGAATGCATTGAGCCCCCGCTGGTGCAGCAGCGTCGGGCGCTCGGCGGCGCCGGCCGTGGCCAGCCGGGCGGTCAGTTCGGCGTCGGCCTCGGCGAAGGTGAAGTAGGCCGACACGCCCGCGGAGTTGGCGGCGATCAGCTTGCCGTCCGCGCACACCAGGTTGCCCAGCATGGCGCGGTTGTCGGGCTTGTCGGTCAGGCCCAGTTGCAGCACCTGGCCCCCGTCCAGCGGGACGTACCAGACGCGCCCCCTGCCCGAGGCCAGGATCGCCTCGGTGGTCACGCCGCACCGCCCGTGGATGTTGTCGATCGTCCCCAGCCGGCGCTTCTGGTCGTCCTGCCCGTCGGCGCTTTGCAGCAGGCGAAGCTTCGGTCCCGACAGCAGCACCATCGCCTCCCCCACCGCCGCCAGGTGCTTCTGCCCGTCCCGCCCGACCGTCCAGAGCCGCTCGCCCGTGTCCGCCCGCACCGCCAGCACCTCCGACGAATCCGCCGGCAGGCAGATCAGCCGGCCCTTGGCCACGACGATGGGATTGGCCGGGAACGACGGGCCCAACTGATTCGGACGATAGCCGCGCCCGCTGCGGGCGGGGCGGTTGCGGTCGCTGTCATACTGGTACGCCCACAGGGCGCGCCCGGTGTCCGCCTCGAACGCCGCCAGCACCCCGGCGTTGGTGCAGGCATACACCCGCCCGTTCGCCACGGCCGGGGGCGAGCCGCTCTCTTCGGTGGCCATGTACCCGGAATACATCGGCTGGGCGTCCACCGGCGTCTGGCTGACCATTGGCGGCGGGTTCCAGACCATCCTGCCGGTCCGCGCGTCCAGACAAAGCAGGTAGTACGCCTGGGTGTGCTTGGCCACCACGTACAGCTTGCCGGCGACGTAGGTCGGGGCGCTGAGGAACCGGCAGGCGTTCAGGAACTCGTCGGGGCTGTCCTTGGTCCACCACAGCAGGGCGCCCTCCTTGCGGAGGGAGAACGCCGCCAGGACCGAGCCGTCGATCATCGGCTTGTCCACGCCCGGGCGGAAGCCGACGTTCCGCCGGAACCGGGGCGGGAACAGGCCCACGGCGTACATGGCGTCGCCGCCGACGGTCAGCGTGCACGTGCCGTCGTCCGCCGGCTCGGACTGGAACCGGTTGGGCGGGTAGTACCCGATATTCCTGTTGGGGGTCGGATCGTCGGCGTGCAGGGGCAGGTGCGACGTCCGGAACAGCATCTCGCCCGTAAGCATGTCGTAGACGAGAATCTGCGTCGCCTCGCGGTAGAGCACCATGTTGCCCACCACCAGCGGGTGCACCACGGCCGGCAGGACGATCGTCTGATTGGTGTTGCCGATCCGCCCCTTGTACAGCACCTGGCCCTCGCGGAGATCGAGCTGGGTCTGGAACTGCTTCATCATCTCGGCGTTGCCGGTGATCTGAGGCGGGAGCGTTCCGGTGGGCCCCAGCAGGCTCCGGATCGTCTCGTTGTCGGCGAGCTTGATGGTCCGCCCGGGCTGGGTCCAGCGCGGACTCAGCACGGGCCGACAGGGGGACATCATCGCCACGGAATCGGGCGCACCGGCCATCGAGGTCCACCCCGCGACGGCGGGGACGTGGGACTGGAATTCCGGCGCCGGGGCGTCCAGGATCGCCTGGACGAAGGCGGCGACGTCCTGGTCGGCACCGGCCAGGACCGCGCGGGCGTCCGGGTGCTTGGACTGAAGCTCTTCGAGCACCGTCCGGGCGGCGGCGGCCTCCCCGGCGAAATGGTGCGCGACGGCGACCCTCGCCAGCAAGGCCGGTCGTTCGACGCCTTCCTGGTCGCCCAGCCGGGTGACGTCGCCCCAGGTGCGGGCGGCTTGGAGAAAATCGCCGCGATCGAACTGGATCGCCGCCAGCCGGCTGAGGGCCTTGCCGCCGGAGCGGGTGTTGAGGTACCGTCCGATGACCTCGCGGAGCATGGCCTCGTCGCCGCCGGCCATGGCGGACTCCAGCAGCCTGGCGGCCTTGGCGTCGTAGAGGCTGCGGTACATGCGGAGCCCCTCGGGCCCGAGGGAGGCCGTCACGGCCGTGGCCATCGCGCCGAGCGAGACGTACCGCCGCCCTTCCGGCGTGCAGACGAAGCAGGGCTCGCGGCGGTCCAGCAGGGCCTGAAGAATCTCGATCGCGCGGGCGTATTCCTTTTGGGCGATCAGGTCCCGGGCCTTGTTGAGGTAGTCGGCCATGTCCTCGTCGGCGTTGACGAGGGGCAGGGGCCTGGTGGGGTCCTGGGGCTCGGTCGAGGCCTCTCTGGCGGGCAGGCGGTCCAGGATGAGCTGGGCCCGCGCAGGGGCGGCGCAGGCGATCCACGCCGCCAGGGCCCCCGCCGCGATAATCCGGATGTTCCGATGCATTGGCGCCTGACCCATTCGCTGCAGCGGCGGCACGCGCCCGCCGGCCGCCGGGGCGTCCGCCCCGTCCGCACGTCGCTGCCGGCGACCGTAATTCCGGCATGCAGGACATGATACCGGATACCGGCGCAGACTACGACGTTTTCCTCGCAGGGCTTAGTCGAGCCAAGGCTCCGGAAGTTCCGGGAATCCGCGGGCGATTTCCATCCTTGACGGCGCCGGGGCCGACGGATAGCCTCCGCCCGGAATGGCGCCGCGCATCGCCGTGGTCATCCCGTGCTTCAACGAGGAGCCGACCATCGCCAAGGTGGTCATGGACTTCCGCCGCGCGCTGCCCGAGGCCGACATCTACGTCTTCGACAACATCTCCACCGACCGCACCGCCGAAGCGGCCGCCGCCGCCGGGGCCCGAGTCCACCGGGTTAAACTCCGCGGCAAGGGGCAAGTGGTGGCCCGGATGATGGAAGTTGTCCCCGCCGACATCCACGTGATGGTCGACGGCGACGACACCTACCCCGCCGACCGCGCGGGCGACCTCATCCAGCCCCTGCTGGACGAGGAGGCGGACATGGTCGTCGGCGCCCGGCTGGCGGAGTTCACCGGCGAGGCCTTCCGCCCCCTGCACGTGATGGGCAATCGCCTCGTCCGAGGGCTGATCAACACCATCTTCCGCTGCCGCCTCACCGACATCATGAGCGGCTACCGCGCCTATACCGCCGAGCTCGCCCGCAACGTGCCCGTCACCGCGGTCGGCTTCGAGGTCGAGACCGAGCTGACCCTCCAGAGCCTCTACCACGGGTTCGTCATCCGGGAAGTGCAGGTCCCCTACCGCCAAAGGCCCGCCGGAAGCGTCTCCAAGTTGCGGACATTCCGCGACGGGTTCCGCGTCCTCTGGACCATCTTCAGCGTCTTCCGAGCCGTAAAGCCCCTGACCTTCTTCGGCCTGCTGGCCCTGGCCCTGCTGGCCCTGGGCATCCTCTGCGCCCTGCCGGCGGTCTACGAGTACTTCACCGAGCCGGCCCACCAGGTCAAACGCTTCCCCCTGCTGTTCGTGGGCGTGGGGCTGGTGATCCTGTCGTTCCTGTCGGCGGCGGTGGGCGTGCTGCTGCACGCGATGAACGTCCGGCTCAAGGAAATCACCTCCCTGATGCGCAAGGCGGCCGCGCCGCGAAACAGGAAGTAGGTCGCGGCGGCGCTGCGCAAACAACCGCCGGTCCGTTACCGCGTGCTTCCCCTCCACGGCTCGATCGAGCCGGATGTGTCTCTCACGAGGATGAATGCTTCGACCCAACGGGCCATCATGGCCGTTGGGTTTGTCGTGCTACAGCCGCCGCGCCGGAGGCGGGCTCAGGCGAGCTTCCTGAGCTTCAGGCCCAGCACGGTCATGCCGATCAGGCCCAGGACGATCGCGGCGGGCGCCGGGAGGACCACCGTGGCCGTGGCGCCCCAGGTGTCGCCGGTCGTCGCGGCCATCTCCACCAGGCTGCTGCCGGAGAGCTTGTAGACCTTCTTCGATTGCTCGTTCTCCAGCAGATACAGCACGCCGTTGTCGTCCTCGGCCAAGCCGTACATGGCCTTGGACGGAAGCGTGGCGACCCAGTCCACCTCGGCGGTGTCCGGATCGACGGTCACCAGGTAGCCGGCGGTCAAGTCTGTGACGGTGGCGTAGACGGTCGCGCCGTCGGAGGTCACCCAGATGTCGCCGGCCGAGACGAAGAGGTTCGACCCGTTGAAGCTGGTCTCGTCGTTGACGTCGTTGAACACGTCCCCCGGGCTGCTGACGATGGAGCCGCCGACCAGCTCCCACTTGTAGAAACTTCCGCCGGAGCCGGCGGCGTAGAACTTGTTCAGCTCGTAGCTGGCCAGGCCGTTGGTGTAGTCGACGCTGCTGTCCACGATCGTCGTGGCGCCGGTGGCCTTGTCGATCAGGACGAAGCTGTACCCGTTCGAGCCGATGCCGTACAGGTCGGTCGTGCCGTAGTTGAAGGCGATGTCGGTCACCGGTCCGTGGGTGAACGCCCCGATGTGAATGTCCGGCAACGCCCAGTTGGAATCGTTCAGGTACAGGTCAGAGCTGCTGCCGTAATAGATGTACCGGCCCGGGATGTCCGCCGGCGCCGCCGACACCAAAACTGCAACCATCCCCAGTGCTAGCAATGCCCTCTTGATCATGGTGCTCCCTTCTTTCCTCGATGGGCGCCGCCGCATGGCCGACATCCCATCCCCGTGCGGTCGCCCGCACAGGCCTTTGTCGCCTCCGCATGAAGCGAGGCGTGGCAAATCGGCGGCCGCCCCATGCGACGGAACGGCGAGGCCGAGTCGTCCTGCCCAAGAATCGTCATAGCCCGGGCCGGTTGGACATGGTACGCACGCTGTGACGCGACGAACCATGGCGGCGAGAAACCACAGCCGGCCTGGGGCCTCCTTTTTTTGCCCAGTCCGCCTTAGCCCCATATTCTACCGCGACCACGCCAAATCGCCAAGCCAAAAACCGGCGGCAATTCCGTGCGCCCCCCACTCCTTACCGCGACCACAGGCCACCCCCCTCGGCTGTTGACAACCGAGCCGGCGGGCGGCATGCTCATGGCCCGCCGGCCATGCGCCACCACGGTCCGCACCGAAAAGGCCGGCCCGGGAAGAAGGGACGCCATGTCGAATAAGCTGTTTTTCAGACAGGCCTTATGTCAAACATCCGCGGCGGTGCTGCTGGCGGCGATCGTCCCGGCCACCCTTGCCGCTGAGGTCGTCAACGCGGCGGAGGACCCCGCGACGGGCGTCGTCACGCCCGCCCCAAGCCGGTCAGTCCTACTCAACCCGGGCAAGGGTTGGGTGCTGTACGGCATGCCGGCCGACCACACCCCCGCCGGGCTCTCCTTGGGCGTCACCGGCTACCAGCGGTTCGCCTGGTCGCAGATCGAGCCCGCCGAAGGGCAGTTCGACTGGACGGCCATCGACAGCGCCCTGGTCGCCTGGGCCAAGGCCGGCAAGCAGTTCGCCTTCGGCGTGATGACCGCCAACATCCACCACAAGGGCATGTACGTGACGCCCAAGTGGGTCTTCGACGCCGGCTGCCCCGCCCGACCCGTGCAGAAGGAGCGCCCCAAGACCTCCCCGGACGAGGCCGCGTTCCGGCGCTACGAGGGCCCGCAGGTGATCCCCGACCAGTGGGACCATCCGGTCTTCCTGGCCAAGCTGGGCAACTTCCTGGCCGCGGTGGCCAAGCGGTACGATGGCGACCGGCGTCTGGCCTGGTATGAGACGCGTTCCTACGGCAACTGGGGGGAGGGGCACCTGTATCCCTGGGGCGGGGCGCCGCTGAGCCACGACGGGCGGCTCCAGCATATCCTCATGCACGCCAATGTTTTTCGCAAGACACCCCTGGTCACGGGCCATCATTACGTGGAATCCGAGCGGCACTACCGCCGCGTGGTGTCCATGGGCATCGGCATCCGCGACGACGGGGTGATGTCCTTCCGCGACGGCTCGCGAACGGCCGGGGCCTTGGGCCACAGCCCGGGCATCTTCGAGTGGGGCGGGTCGTACCGGCAGTTCGTCCGCGACGGCACCTGGACCCGGAAGGGCAGGACGCTGGCGGAAGTGATCGAGAACGGCAAGGCCAGCTACGTGGGCCTGGCCCGCCACGGCAAAGCGGACGTCGAGGCCCTCCTGACCGACGAGCGGGCCCTGATCGAACGGCTCGCCAACCGCATGGGCTATCACATCGTGCTGACACGAGCCGAGGTGCCCCGGCGGATCGCCCCGGGCGAGCCGGTGGCGATCACCTTCGACTGGGCCAACCGGGGCGTGGCCCACGTGTACGTCCCCTGCCACGTCGCGGTCGGCCTGCTGGACGCCAAGGGCGACTGCGCCGCCCGGGCATGGGTCCAAGGGTGCGCACCGGCCCAGTGGGCGCCGGAGGAGACCACCCGCGAAACGGCCTCCGCCGTTTTCGCCGAGGCCAAACCGGGCCCCTACCGCCTGGCGGTGGGCCTGTTCTCAAGCCGGTCCGACGCCAAGCCGGCGATCCGACTCGGCCTGGCGGAGTCCACCCCCGACCGCTGGTATCCCCTGTCGGCCGTGGAGGTCGCCGGCCCGACCACCTCACCCGCCAGCCGCTGAGGCGACCGCCCGCAGATACGTCGCGGCCGCGATGATGCCCTGTGCTGGGCCGGCCATCGGCCCTGAACTCTTTTAAGCCCCTTAGGACGTGTAACGGGCGAAGGGGCCTCAAGGTCATTCCTATCCGGCAATATGTCCGATAAGATGGAAACACCAAGGAACACGGCAGATGGACGCGAGCAAATCCGGTTTCGATCGCGCCGTAAGGTCGGCTGATGAGCCGGCCCCGGCCGTGATAGACGCGAACGGCTCTTCGGAACACGGGTTGCGATGGAGGCGGTACGCCGCGGTGCTGGCGTTGACGTGGACCGTCGTCGTCGGCGGGTCCCTGGCGTGGAATACGTACCTCGTGAAGCTTCAGGCGACGGAAAGGGCGCGCGTGGAGGCCCGGGGGTCTTCCGACAAGGACCTCCTTATCCAGCAATGGATCGCCGGGCACGGCGGGGTCTACGTCCCGGCCACCGAGCGGACCCCTCCCAACCCCAATCTGTCGGAGGTCCCGGAACGCGACATCGTGACGCCGTCGGGCAGGAAGCTGACGCTCATGAATGCCGCCTGCGTGATGCGTCACCTCTACGAGGGGCGGACGGAGCCCGGGGGGCTCAGGGGGCATTTCACGAGCCTCAAACCGATCCGGCCGGCGAACTTTCCCGATCCGTGGGAAGCGCGGTCCCTGAGGGCCTTTGACCGGGCAGAGATAGAAATCAGCGCCGTGATGGAGATGGACGGTGAGCCCTACATGCGGCTCATGCGCCCGATGGCCACCACGGAGACATGCCTCAAATGCCACGCCGAGCAGGGCTATAAGGTCGGCGACATCCGCGGCGGTTTCAGTGTGTCGGTGCCGATGGCGGGCTACTACGGGCAGGCGAGATCGCAGATGATCCCGCTGGTCCTCGGGCACGGTGTCATCTGGGTCTTGGGAGTGGCCGGGATCGGCGTGGGGGCCGGGATGATACGTTCGCGCATCTCCGAGCGTGAACGGGCGGAGGCGGGCCGGCGGCGCAGCGAGGAACGCCTTCGCTCCGTGGTGGCGAACGTTCCGGGAGCCGTCTATCGCAGCAAGGTGGAGCCGCCGTGGCTGATCGAACACGTCAGCGACGGCATGCTGCCGCTGACGGGCTACGGGCCGCGGGATTTCGTCACAGGCCGGCGCGCATATGCGGACATCATTGTTCCCGACGACGTGGAGAAGGTGGCGGAAGCGATCGAGGCGGGCGTGGCCGGCCGAGGGCCTTTCGTCCTCGAATACCGCATTCGTCGGGCCGATGGCTCGATCCGCTGGGTGTACGAGAAGGGCAGGGCCGCCTACGACCGCCAAGGGAAGCCGCTCTGGCTTGACGGCGTGATTCTCGACATCACCGACCGCAAGGAGGCCGAACAGGAACGCCAGCATCTGCAGGCCCAGATGCAGTACGCCCAGAAGCTCGAGAGCCTTGGCGTGCTGGCGGGCGGGATCGCCCACGACTTCAACAATCTGCTGATGGTGGTCCAGGGCAACGCGGACCTGGCGCTGCTGGACACTCCGCTCACTTCGTCGGTGTACCAGGACCTCCAGGAGATCAAGGGGGCCTCCCAACGGGCTGCGGGCCTGGCCGAACAGATGCTGGCCTATTCCGGCAAGGGGCAGTTCGTCGTGGAGCCGACCGACGTGTCGGAGGTCATTCGGGACACATGCCGGATGCTGGAAGTGCTGATCTCCAAGAAGGCGACCCTGCATCTCGATCTCGGCGACAGCGTACCGCCCGTCATGGCCGACGCGACCCAGGTGCGCCAGGTCGTCATGAATCTCCTCACCAATGCTTCCGAGGCCATCGGTGACCAGCCTGGAACGATCTCGATTTCCGTCGAGGCGAGGCGGGTCGACCGCGAACACCCGGCAAGAACGTATTTCGGCGAAGATGTCCCGGAACGCCTCTACGTGGCGCTGGAAGTGTCCGACACGGGTTGCGGCATGGACCCGGACACATTGGGGAAGGTCTTCGATCCGTTCTTCACCACGAAGTTCACGGGCCGCGGCCTGGGGATGGCGGCCGTGCTGGGCATCGTGCGAGGCCACCACGGGGCCATCATGATCGACAGCCCGTTGGGCAGGGGCACGACGGTGAAGGTGCTCTTTCCGGTCACCAAGGCCCAACAGCCTCAGGCGCCGGCCGCGATCGAGCCTCCCGAAGGCGGCCTGGCCGCCGGAACGGTCCTCCTGGTGGACGACGAGGAATCCGTTCGAGCCATCGGCCGCGCGATGCTGGAGCGGCTTGGGATGACCGTGATTACGGCTGCCGACGGCCGGCAGGCTCTTGAGCTGTTCCGCGAACGTGCGGAGGGGATCGACTGCGTAATCCTGGATCTGACGATGCCGCGGATGGACGGCAGAGAGACGTTCCGTGAACTTCGCCGGATTCGAGCCGATGCGCAAGTGATCATGTCCAGCGGATACCATGATCAGGAAGTGATGCAGCAGTTGGCGGCCGAAGGCTCCGCCGGGTTTGTGCCCAAGCCGTACGAACTGGCGGAACTGCGGCGCGCCCTTCGACCCGTTCTCGGCGGGTAGAGCCGGCAAGGGGGTCAGGCTCTCCTGCCGCCGTTCCGTCAGCCCGCCCCCGCAAACGCGTGCGGAGCGAAGCCCGCACACTTCACCCACGGCGGCACATCACGTTGCCGCCCAAAGATCGCTTGCGTCGGCGTGCAAACAAAGGACAATGAGCAAGAGCAGCCCGCGCCGGTTGCGGGCCAAGGCCCCTATGGGAATCCCGGCCCGTGGGCGATTCCGTTTCGAGGAAGGTCAGGCTATGAAGATCCGAACAGCGGCTTGGGCAGGCATCGTGTTGGGAATGGTTCTGTCGAGCGCGCCGGCGGCGGATCCGCCCGCGGCGCCGGCGGGGGCGGACGACGCGATGGTCA
>Ga0307380_10006716_pt1 | contig 15068 bp, 12 predicted proteins | sample UN3MG_FD_202239 | JGI IMG/M metagenome (GOLD analysis project Ga0307380, IMG submission 202239) | Soil microbial communities from Risofladan, Vaasa, Finland - UN-3 | ecosystem: Environmental > Terrestrial > Soil > Coastal area > Acid sulfate soil | place: Finland: Risofladan, Vaasa | collected...
TAAGGACGGAACTATAGCTGAGATACATGACATTGGCCTTCTGGATCTTTGGCCGATCGAAACGGGCAGCGATCTGGATGTCAGAATAGGCCTGGAATTCAAAGGCCTTATCGACGATGTTCGCATATACGACCGAGTTTTGTCGGATGAGGAGGTTATGGCTCTGTTCAAGTTGCAGTCTGATCGCCCGTTACCGAAAGGCGAAAAATGATGATGAAGATTTGGCCGACTAAGCAGGTAGGGTGTGCACAGCACACCATAACGTGGCTGGTGGGCAGTGCCCACCCTACAGTGATTTTGAAAGGAGATATTTGATGGAAGATAAGAAAGTAACCCGGCGAAAGTTTATGCGCGACGGTGCGATGGTTGCCGCCGGTGTAGCTGTTGGCCTCGGCGCCAAAACCGCCAGTGGTGCGTCAGTCAACACCTCCAGGATTCTCAATTACAATCAAAACATGGAATACCGCCGGCAAGGCAAAACGAACCTGATGGTTTCAGCCGTCTGCCTTGGCGGGCACTCAAGCAGCAATCAGGAGCAACGCAATGAAATCGTAAGTCGCGCCATCGACATCGGCATTAATTACATCGATGCCTGTACGAAGGGTGAGGTAGTAAGAGATGCCAAGGCCCTGAAAGGACGCCGCGACAAGATGTATCTGTCGCTGTCCCACTGCGGCAAAGAGACCCGCAACGAAGACTTCCGCACGGCCAAAAAGTTGATGGAAAGTCTGGACGAAGTGCTGCAGGCCTCCGGCGAGGATTACACCGATTTATGGCGTGTCACCTGCTACGAGCCGGGCGGCAGACACACGTTCAATACCGCATGTGAGATGGTCGAGGCCCTGGAGACGGCGAAAAAACAGGGCAAGGCCCGGTTCGTTGGATTCTCCACACATGACCGCCGCTGGATCAAGTTTATGATCGAGTATTTCCCGCAAATCGATTGTATTTGTTTCCCCTTTACCACGATGAGCAAAAGGGCCCAGACGGACAGTGTTTTCGAGGCTCTCAAGGAGCAGGATGTGGGGGCTTTCGGCATCAAACCTTTCGCCGCAGGTTCACTGTTCGCGAAGGATCGCAAAACGAACTTCGAGCGTGCGCGTCTGGCGATCCGCTACATTTTGAACAGCAATACCGTCATTCCGATTCCCGGATTGAACAGTATCGAATACGTCGATAACGTGGCAAAGGCAGTGATGGAACGGCGCGAACTTGACGTGAAAGAAACTGCCGAGCTGGACAACGCCAACAAGCAGGCCCTGGCGAAATTGCCGAAGAACTATCAGTGGCTTAAGAACTGGCAGTATGTCTAATAGACAACGTGCAGCGTATCAGGTGTTTCCCATTATCTGTAAAAATTGAAGTGTGCTTTGGTATCAGGGTGCACATATAGGAAAGTGTCTATGAAATACTGTATACCGGCCTTTGTTCTCGCGGCAATTTGCATTGTTGTAGTTGGCTGTGAGCAGGCGGAAAGTGTACATAAACCACAGGCCGGCGGCGAACCCGCCGTGAAACCTGCCGAGGAAAGTGAAGCCCCGTTACTGCTCGATGATGAACCTTTGTTATTACTGGATGACGATTCGCAGACCGATCAATCGGACGGACCGGAAGCTGACAACAGTCGCTGTTTCGTTTGCCACATAAACTACATGCAGGAGGATATTGCTGTTATCCATGCCCGGGCCGATATCGGCTGCGCAGGCTGTCACGGCGAGTCCGACGAGCACATTGCCGATGAATCCTGGGCCTCAGGCGGTAACGGCACAGCGCCGGACATTATGTATCCCCCGTCGAAAATAAATCCGTTCTGTATGGGCTGTCACACCAAAGACAAAATCGACACCGAGCAGCATAAACCTCTCTTCGCCAATATCGAAAAGATGGTTTGCACTGACTGCCACGGCAGCCATCGCCTGGAAGTTCGCAAGTGTAAATGGAAGTAGGCCAGATTCTTTGGTAGATGAAAATTGCACAAGAACGAAAGGATTGATTTATGACCAAGGCGTTTCAAGGTGTTTATGCTGTTCTATGTACGCCGTTCACCCCGGACGACAAGGTTGATGAGACAGCATTAAGAAAGCATGTCAGGTATCTTATCGATGAAGGGAAAATTCACGGCATTATCCCAAACGGCAGTACCGGTGAGTTCACCGCCTTGTCCGAGGTCGAGCGCAAACTGGTCGCTGAAGCTGTAATTGATGAAGCCGCCGGCAAAGTGCCGGTAGTGGTCGGAACGGCATCGGTTTCCACTAAAGAAACGATCATGTACACTCAGTATGCTCAAAACGCCGGAGCAGATGGGGTGATGATTGTCCCGTCATACTACTGCCACCCGAACGACAGAGAAATCTACGGCCATTACAAGGCCATTGCAGAAAACACCGATATTGATATTGTCGTCTATAACAATCCGGGCACGTCGGGAGTAGATATGCAGCCGGAGTTGATCGCCCGCCTGGCTGAGTTTGAAAGGATCTCACACGTTAAGGAAAGCTCGGGAGATATGAGCCGCGTGGCTGAGATACAAAGGCTCTGTGCCGATAAGATCAGAGTATTCTGTGGTTGTGACAATTTGTCGCTGGAAATGTTCATGATGGGAGCGGTAGGCTGGATCGCACCTCCGGGCAACATAATTCCCCAGTTGTGCGTTGAGTTGTACGAGCTTGTTGCCGTAAAAAAGGATTTTGAAAAAGCTAAAACATTGTATTTCAAATTGCTGCCGCTCTTTACTATGTTTGAATCGACCGGCCAGTATATCCAACTAACCAAGGCCGGTCTGGATATTCTTGGCAGACCTTATGGCATTCCCAGGAAACCTTTATTGCCGCCTACGAATGAGCATAGACAACAGCTTAAGGAAATATTGGCAACACTTTCGACTTGAAGTCTTTCCCGCACATTGCAGCATAAGTCAAGTCACAACCGGATATTTTCCCAGTCATCCTCAAGCAGATCGAAGAAGTGAATTGTTGACTGTTCGGATGAGTATTTGCCCATAAGAACCTGACAGCCTTTTGCCGCCATCAGGCTTGCCGCGACAGCGGCGGTAAACACCGGCGTTCCGAGTTCTTTTTCCAATCCTTCACGCTGGCCCTGGTAATGCTTTTCCAGCATTTTGCTGCCGGGCCAAACAACACCGACCTCACCATACCATCCGGCGATAGCGCCATGCACTAACGGGCAATTTGACGCCGTGCATTTTTGTGCAAGAACCAGTCTATCGTCTATATTATCCAGGCAGTCGAATACCAAATCGGCCTTCTCCCAGACATCTTCCGGCAGTTCTTCAAAACAACACCGAAAACCGGCAAACTCCACAGCTTTATTAATCTTCTCAAGACGCATCTTCGCTTCGTTAACCTTTTCCTTCCCGAGATTAGCCTCATTCGATAACAACTGTCTATTCAGGTTGGTCTGATCGAAAACATCAGGCTCTACGGCAACAATTTGCCCGACACCAGCACGGCCAAGCTGCTCAAGTAATTGCCCGCCGAGACCACCGAGGCCCACCAAGACCACCATGCTTTCGAGAAGCTTCAATTGTCCGGCAGAAAAGAAGGTGCCGAGATTTCTTAGATAGCGATGAGGAACAAAGCCCTTCTTAATGGCGAACCATTCAATCTTTTTTAGGCAAATGCCGGTTTCAGCGGAAATTCTCTCCTCCTGCTTTATGGCAATTTCTGAAGCTTCGCATTCCGTGAAATACGGCTCCAGAAGTCTTTCTTGCTCGGCGCTAATCATGAATTAACCTCCGCCTATGGCTGGAGGGAAAATATAGAGCAAGTCCCCATCCGACAGGACTTTATCAAGGTCTTCCTGCTTGCCGTTTACGGTAATTATCCGGACGAGCTTAACAGGCAATCCAAGGTTCTCCGCCAATCCTCGCACCGTGGTGTTTTCTTCCACGTCTATCTTGCCGTCCGGATGGTTCTTCAGATACTTGGCAAACATGCTCATGAGTTTTACGTTAACAATCATCAGGCATATACCTCATCGCACGGTTTTTCATTATGCTAAATTGAGCTGTTCCATCGATTTGGTTGTCGGCGCGCCGTTCTCATCCCAGTTTCGCAAGGCATAGTATTCTTCCATCAAGTCTTCGAATGGGATCGCCTTGCCGGCACGAAATCCTTCTTTAGCCAACTGGAACATCTTCCTGGGAAGGACGTCCGTGGCCTTATTATAACCATCTCGAATATTGTTAAGCCTCTGCACCGTGAAACCTCGCCGGCCGGCAAGCATCAAGTCCTTAACGGAGAAATCCCATCCGGTAATTGCGTTGAACAGCCCGGCAAGATCCGTCATGGACCAGTCGCCGCCGTCCACCATAAACATGCAAAGCACCAGCGAATTGATCAGGACCCCAAGGTCCTGGCACTCTACGGCCAGCCTGCTTTGATTCTCTTTCTCAAAGAACTTCACATCCCCTTCTTTGATGTCAACCTCAGGAATGAAAAAGCCGCCCATTTCGACGTCCTCGCAAGGGCCGCGGAAATGACAGGCGCCACGTGTTCCCGTCGCATAGGTAGGCGCCAGCGAAATGCAGGCCCGTGGATCATGTGAAGGCAAATCCAGGCCCTTGCAATGCACTACCTCAGCCACAGAGTCCGGATGAATCTTTTTAGCCGCCTCCACTGTGCCTTCGGCAAAGATCGCACCAAAGCCTTCCCTGCGCCCAATCTGCTCGACTAAAGTAAATAATATCTTCGGATCGCCCCATTTCAATTCCAGCCCATCAGTATCGCTGGTTGTGATCCATCCTTTTTCATAGCACTCCATAGCAAAGCCAACCATAGCCCCGGCACTAATCGTATCCAGTCCCAGACGATTGGCAATATCATTGCCGATAGCAACAACCTTGGGATCGTCGATCAGCAGATTCGTACCCATCAATCCGAGAGTCTCATACTCCGGCCCTATCCCTTCATACTTATATTCTTCAGGCTCGGTAATGGTAATCTTACGGTGGCATCCAATCGGGCAATACTTACACGGCAGGGGCCTGGCGTTCAGACCTTCCGTATAGTTCGGGCCGCCAAGTTTCCTGGCTCCCTCAGGCCACACGTCCTGCTCCCAGTACTTAATCGGCATATCGCCCAAACCTTCGGCAGTCTCACAAAGCCCCGGCGTCCCGTGTAACCTGAACTCATTTTCTACAGTCGTTTTATTTATCTGCTTCTGATACTTTTTGATCAGCTCGCGGGTGGCCTCCGGGTCATGCACTTCCACCTTCTTCGTTCCACGCACGGCCACGGCTTTAACGTTCTTGGCTCCCATGATAGCTCCCAGACCGCAACGCCCGGCAAAACTGTGATTATCCACGGCGATACATGCAATCGCCACATTGCGTTCTCCGGCAGGACCTATAGTGGCAACACTGAGCTTATCATCACCCGTTTGCTCGTGAATTGCATCAACCGTATCGAAAGTATCCTTGCCCCACAGGCCGGAGGCATCTTCGATCCGGACATCATCATCCACGATCTTTACGTAAACAGGTTTTTCAGATACTCCTTCCAGGATGAGTACATCATATCCGGCATCTTTTAATGAAGGTCCCCATGCCGCACCGGCAGCAGAATCCGCGAACGTACCGGTAAGCGGAGATATGCCGACAATGCTGAATTTCGCCCCGCCCGGCACTGCTGGTCCCTGGAACGGACCAGTTGCAAAAATAACAAGGTTCCGGGGATCGTATGGTTCGATCTTCTCCGGCAGTTCCCTGCGCAAAATCTCAGCACCCAAGCCGGCGCCTCCAATGAAATTTTTCAGGTCCTTCTCAGCTATCGATTCAACCGACGATTTGTGGTTTGTCAGGTTCACTCTTAGAATCTTTTGCCAATATCCACTTGCCATCGCTTGTTCTCCATATCTCCTAACCTCACCCTTCAGTTTCAAAGGTACCCGATGAATAATTATATTCTAATCCGCATTTTACCTCGATTTTATGCTTGAAGGCAAGTTCTCCTTCAAGTATCTCGTCATTAATTCGTAGAGATGACGCTTCGTATTTTCGCCTTCTTTGATCGAGTGAGAGCGGTTCGGATATGCCATCATTGTGAAACGCTTGTTGTGCTTTATCAGCTCATTGATTAGAGCTTCGCAACTTTGGTAGTGACAATTGTCGTCGCCGGTGCCGTGGATGATAAGAAGATTTCCCTTGAGTTGATGTGCGAAAGTTATCGGCGAGCCGTTCTTGTAGCCATCTTCATTGTCATCGGGCAGTCCCATATATCTCTCCTGGTAAATCGTATCATAGAATCGCTGATTGCTTATGAATGCGATTGCCATGGCAGTATGATATAACTCGGGATACCTGAAGATTGCGTTAAGGCTCATGGAGCCGCCGCCGCTCCAGCCCCAGATACCTATTCTGTCTGGGTCCACATAAGGCCAGCTCTTGATGATGGCTTGCGTTGCTGCCGCCTGGTCCGCGGACGCGAGAATGCCAATCTGGCGATAAACGCTCTTTCTCCACTCACGTCCACGAGGTGCCGGCGTACCGCGGTTATCCACACTCACTACCAGATACCCCTGCTGAGCGAGCATGAGATGCCATAGGTATTTCTCTGCCCCCCATCTGTCCAGGACCGTCTGGCCGGCGGGCTCTCCGTAGACATGGAAAAACAAAGGATATTGTTTTTGCGGATCGAAATCCGGGGGCTTTATGCGCCAACCATCGAGTAAGACGCCGTCGCCAATATCTATGCGGAAGAACTCCATCGGGTGCTTCTTTAGTGCGGCCACCTTTTCACGAAGTTCCGAGTTGTCTTCAAGCACCCGCACTCTTGCGTGTCCCGGCAGGCGCACAAGATCGATTGCAGGAGGTTTATTAGCCGAAGAATATGTGTGGATTGCCCACTTTGAGTCGTGTGACATTTGGTATCTGTGTGTTCCCTCCTGATGGGCCGGCGTAATCCTCTCGACCTTACCGCTGCCGTCAAGCGGCGTCCGGTACAAATAGCGTTGAGTCGGATTGTCCGGCGAGGCAATATAATAGGCCCATCCGTTCTCCTGGTCTATATTCACAAGGCCGATCACATCGAAATCACCGGGCGTCAGAAGAGTGATTTTTCTGCCGGAGCGGGAAATTATGTACAAATGCCGCCATCCGTCACGTTCGCTCAACCATGTAAAGTGTTTGCCGTCGTTAAGCCATGTCAAGTCGTCGCCGACGTCAACCCAAGCTTCATCCCGTTCGGTGAGAATCTTGCGCAGACTGCCCTTGCGTATATTGCCTAACGTTACTTCATTCGTATTCTGCAGGCGATTGAGATGTTGGAAAACGATAGTTCTTGAGTTCTCGGCCCATTCCATTTTGGGGATATAATGATTGCGCGGGTCGTCCGAAGCATTGAACCACTTTGTTTCGCCGCCGCGAGAGCTTATCACTCCAACTCGGCAGGCCGAGTTTTTCTCTCCGACCTTGGGGTATTGGAAGCTGGTAATCTTTGGGTAAAGAGAATCCGTGTAGTTTATGAGATGAAAGTCGCGCACGCCTTCAGTGTCGAATTGCCAATAGGCAATGAATTTACCGTTAGGGCTCCAGCGAAAACCGTCGCACAGACGGAATTCCTCTTCATAAACCCAATCCGATGTGCCGTTGATGATAGTGCCGGAACCGTCCTTCGTCAATTGTGTTATTCTAAGGTCCTTTAGATTCTGGACGTACAGGTTTCTTTCCCGAACATAAGCAACACGCAGGGACCCCGGTGAAAACTTGGCAAACATTAACGTTGAAGGCTCGGCATCGCCGCCGAGCTTGCGCAGTTCCCGGGTAGTCAGATCGAGCACCCAGTAATCTCCCCTGGTATTTGTCCGCCACACGCGTTTGGTATTCGTGAAGATCAGCAGCTTTTTGCCATCGGACGACCATGAGTAATCGTCAATCTTTAGCGGCTCCGATTCATCCTTTGGGATCAATCGTGTGGATGGAACCATTATTTCACGCTCGCCGCTTTCCGGCTCATACCGGACAATGTCCCTGGGCATCTCATCTTTTGTCTCGTCGTCTACCGAAGCAGGCTCGTCTTCTTCTGCAGCCTGCGAGTCTTCCAAAGTCGTATATCCGGATCCGTCTTCCAGCCAGCGAATTGGCCCAAATGATTTGGAGTCAAATTCGTCTGAATCGATGATTCTCTCAAGGCTCAGATAGCCCGTATCGGTCTCGGACGGTGACTCGCCGGCCGCATGGCTTGCAGCCGATAAGAACAATATAGCAAATATCCCGACTACTATTAATTTTATCTTCATGTTATTTGTCTCATTGATCGTTAACCAACACTTTTCCATCAGGTTTGATAACAAGGTAGTCATCTTGTCTTATAGATGAGAAATCCTCTTCCGATAGAACCACAATAGGTATGGCCTGATGATATAATTCGTCCGCTACAATACTTCCCAGCGCCAGAATGGGATCGACGCTGAGGTTTATTATGGCCGCAGGAGCTACGCCGGTCCTGATACTTTCCATTAAGGTTGCGCTGGATGTACTGGAGCCTTTGCCGGTGGGGAACACAAATACTTTGCCCGTTACGATGGATCCTGACAGGTCGTGACGCCGGTCGATGACCTCGCCCGTTCGCGGAGATATTCCTCCCCAGAAACTTAATGGCTCCCTGGAAACGAGTGCAGCACCTTCGGCTGAACCCGGCACTATTGGTTTTCCAATCAGGATTTTTCCCACAGCGGGTCCTTTCGGCAAACTTGTCCATTCACAGAAGACTCGACACAGTCAGCCATGCTCCCAAAGGCGACTCGTACGCTCAATTCACCGGGCGCATAGTAGGCGCACTTGCCCGAATTGGTCATGATTACCTTCGTGTCCTCAGCGACCATCGGCGTATGAAAAACGCATGTGTCTAGGGTGATCTCGATCCCAAAGGTGGTTAGTCTATCGAGAAAATCGCCTCTTTGCAGCAGGGCATAAGATGTCTGGGACGAAATAACGACAAACCTGACATTAGGATGAAGTCTTTTGCCTTTTTCGGCCCTTGCTTCTATGAGGTCCGACAGCTCACGAAACTCATTATAGGAAAAATGAGGACAGCCCAGTACGATAAGATCGAGCTTAGAGCCTTCCTCGGCTGTGGACAACTCGGACCGGGCATTTCGTAAGTCTGTAAGACTTATATCAACGATTCGTTCCGGCTTGCCACTCTGGAATGCCTGCTCGAACGTGTTAGCTTCGGGTGTCACCCCGATGGCGTGGAAAAGCGCCACTGCGCCGGACGATGCAGCCGCCGCACATAAAGCTTTCAGTTGGTCGCTGGACGCTCCGGCAGGGAGTCCTTCGATCACTGGGATTTTGTCCCTGGCGAGAGAGCCTGTAAGGTGGCCCAGCGTCACGTAAAATTCGTTGCTCTGCATAACAGCAGTGTCAATGTCCCGTAGCCGCAGCAATAACTGCCCCTTGCGATTCTCTGTTAAATGAAGGCCGCATTTAGGAACTCTGCCTGCTATTGCCGCGCAGATATCCATGTAATCACCATATCTATTGGTCCTGGCTCCAAGAACCGAATTCGCGTAGCAGATAGCATTGGATTCGCCCCAGGCGATTTGCTGGCCGAAACGAGGCGTTAAGTAGCCCTGGTAAGGTGCGCAGGTCCAGGTTGGGATACATCCCATGTTTGTATAAGCCTTCGCCTGTCTGACAGCTTTGCCGGCAAAGTTTTCATTGATCCCGAATTCTTTCCAATTCTGCAGGTCCAGGGGCACCATGTTCAAGGTCGTGGGAACCGAAACTCTCGCACCTTTTGCTGCCAGAGTTTCGGCAAATTCCAATCCGGTTTCACTGAGCAGTCCACAGCCGTCGATATGGGCCTGACTCACATTCATCAGCTCCGCTGCCTCGTAGACATCAGCCATCCGCACCAGGATTCGCATGGCCAACTGGGCAGCTTGGCCATGTTGACCATTCAGAAGCTGTTTGTCTTGCCTGCTTAACTCTACCGACATCGTATTTTCTGTTCCCTCAAGCGTTTACAGTGCCTTTAGTGTCGGCTCATATCATAGTCGAGATAAAAAGTAACTTCCAGATTTTTCTTCAAGCGGACACTATCAGTCATGAAACAGCGATAGCTCCAGGATGCTTTTGGAATTGGATATTCTTCTGCGATGGTCTCTAATTCTTTCCCTGCTCGGTTTTGGAATTAGGATTCTTCATATAATAAAAGAATCCATCTTCCGCCCCCACTAACAGGTCGGGGATACCATCTTTATTCCAGTCCACGATGGTCGGGCTGGTTGTGTGGCCTGCGATGATACGACCTGCGACTAATCCCTGGTCGTTGAAAACATGTCCGTTTTTGTCCGCCGAGATGTTCCGAAGGAAATTGATGTTTTGACTATTCACCATCAGGTCCAATCGACCGTCGAGGTCCCAGTCTGCGAAACAGAACTTGCGCCTGCCGCTTTTGCCCGCGGAACCGTCGTTCATTCTCAGCAGCCCGGCCGTTTTGTTCCTGGGGCGGTGCATCGAATCGAACACCGAAGCATCTTCACAGGTAAATATGCGCTCGCCCGGCAACAGGATTAATTGCTCATTTCTTTTAGCGCGCTTAAACAGGGCGAGATAACCCTCGTGGTCCAGCATAACCAAATCGTTCAGTCCATCGTCGTCGTAATCGATAACGACCGGCGTGGTTCGCCACTGGGCGGCGAGGGTTTTGCCTTCCGGCTCCCACCAGTTCCATGCCGGCTTTGGAGGTTTGCCCGGCCACTCGACTTCGATGGGTTGCGCCGATGCGAGTTGAGGTTTTCGCCGGGTCCCGATGTTCTCGTACCATAGGACTTTTCCCCAGATGGAATTGACGACTATATCGGGCAGACCGTCGTGATTCCAATCGGCGACGTTAAGCGTCGTATAACCCCACTTGGCTTCGCAGGGTCCCTGGATAGAGCCGTTGGGCCCGGCCATAATCCGGATGATCTCGCCGTCGGCCTTGAGATATACCGGGGCGGCCCATCTCGGCGGATCGCCGCCGTCGAGGTTCTCGATAAATCCGATGTAGCCGGCGGTGTTGCCGCAGATCAAATCTTCGTCCCCGTCATTGTCCCAGTCGAAACTGCAGGGCGTGACAAGGGCGCCGAACTTGAGCTCGTCGGCCTGCTGCTGGAAGAACTTGGGCGGCAGAAACTGAGGCATGCCGTCAATTACCTCGCCCGTGTTTTCCACCAAAGCCGCGCGCCCGTCTTCCTGGCCCACAACCAGGTCAATGTCACCGTCCCTGTCCCAGTCCAGCGCCACCGGCACAATCATGCACAGGTCCATCTTAAGCGGTTTGCCCATCCAGGTCAGATGCCGGCCCGCGGCATACTTCGGACGGGAGCGCGCTGCGGTGTTTTCGAACCATGTAAATTTATCGACGAACTCGCCGCATATCAGGTCCAGGTCGCCGTCACCGTCGAAATCGGCAAAATTCGGGGAAGGCATACCATAGACGTCCACCGGCTTTCCGGCGGCCGATATCTTTTGAGCTTTGCCGTACTGAGGGTCCCCGGCGGTTCCCGTGTTGCGGATCAGGTACACGTATCCGTGCAGGGGGCCGCGCATCCACCGGCCCTGCTTGTCGAAGGCATTGTCCCAGCCGTAGTCGTCCCAGTCACCGGCGCCGACTATCAGGTCAAGATCGCCGTCCCCGTCATAGTCACAATATTGCCACTGGTTGGCGCGGACGCGGCCTTTGGAACTGTGCACATTAGTTGTAGAATAAATTGTCCGGGTTTTTTTGAACTGATTCTCAATCTTACGGAAATCTTCAATTTCCCTGCCCGGAAGCAGCAGGCGGACCTCGCCGTCGATATAACTCGGCCGAATGTTACTGTGTCCGGTGCCGACCTTAACGGCGGGCTTGAATACCGGCATCTTGATATTGCCGCCGGCATTCTCAAAAAAATACGTTCCGTTATACGGCTTATCGGGACAGCAAACGACCATGTCGTAGTCACCGTCGCCGTCATAATCCATCGGCAGGGGCCATGCCCAAAGCCCTACGCCCAAATCCACAACCAGGCCGGGGTTGTTGTACGTCACCCGCTCGAAGGCATCGGATCCGGCGGAAGTGACACTCGCCAGAAGGATTATTAAAAGGTAAATCGAAATTTTCGCTATGGTACCGCCCATATTTTATTCTCCGGATATTTTTTATTTCACAAACTTCAGCGTGGCCGGCTATGTTTTCTTAGAGTCGGTTTGTGCGGCGGCATCGATCTTAGCGGATTGCGCCGTAGTCCCGGATGTTCTTGGGGCAACCGAACGAACGGGGATGCGCGTGCGTATATGCTGGTTTTCGGCCTGCTTTATCCAGCGTGATATTTGCCATTGCCTTAGAGCTTTATTGAGCTTCAGCTCGGCGGTCATCCTTTTGGCAACTTGCTGTATAGTCAATCCCATTTCGTAGTGAAGTTTGTATGCCATCAGCGCTTCTTGTGATGGCGGCCCGGCGGATGCGCAATCCGGCACCATTGAAGCCGGATTTGTTTCCGGCGTTTCAGGGGCGTTCGATTTTTCCACTGTAACAGCTTTAGTTTCAGGCGGCTCTGATTCACCTGAGCCGGAGATATTTCTCAAAATAGAAATGAAATTCGAGGTGGCCTGTGTCAGCCGATCGGTACGCTCTCGAAACTCGCCCAGGTCTTCCAGGTAAATCCCCTGATTACGCCATGCGTCCACTTCCTGCACCAATTGGCAGAGTTCTTCGAACTTTCTCCGAACCTTCCGGCCCACCGCGGGAATACCAGCCAGCCAGGAAGCGATATCATGCACATCCTGCGGATATAATGAAAGGGTAAGTTCCATCCATAAATTCCTGGCTGAGCAGGTGCCGTAAGACAAAATCTCCGCCCACTTTTCGAGCTTGTCGGCAAACTGTCTTATTGTTTTGATGTCATCCGAGGACAATGCCATAAGAATCCCTTATGCTTGGCTACGTTGCCGGTATTTTAGTATAACTTGTTATCGTTAACAACAATTTTAGTAAAGATTTCTCGCTGTCGGCCTGCCGTTCATCACTTGGAAACACAGGACACAAGCTTTGCATCTATCGGGCGGATTTGATATTCTTGTGGAATTAAGGCGAATGTGAACAGAGGATTATGGGTATATCGCTTAAATGCTTGAAATTCGTGCGAATCAGGAGTTTGATATGAGCCGATGTGGACAGTTAAAATTAACACGCCGGGCTTTTCTCAAAAGTACCCTCTTAGCCCCGGCGTCGGCTGCACTTGCCGCCGATGTCAAACGTTTTGCACCCGGGGCAAAGAAAAGGCCCAATATCCTTTACCTGATGACCGACCAGCACCGGGGCGACTGCCTGGGCTGCGCGGGTAATCCCGTGATAAAGACGCCCCATCTGGATTCCATCGCCAAAGAAGGCGTCGTTTTTTCCAGCGCGTACAGTTCCACGCCAAGCTGTACGCCGGCCCGCAGCGCTATCCTGACGGGACTGTCACCGTGGCATCACGGCATGATCGGATACGGGCGCATCGCGGGGAAATATCCGTTTGAACTGCCACAGGCGCTCCGGGACGCCGGTTACTATGTCTATGGCATCGGCAAGATGCACTGGCACCCGCAGAGAAGGCTTCGCGGTTATCACAAGATACTGCTCGACGAGTCGGGTCGCGTTCAAAGCCCCGGATTCGTCAGTGATTACCGCCTTTGGTTCGAAGAGCAGGCGCCGGACCTGGATCCGGATGCGACGGGCATCGGCTGGAACGACTATCGTGCAAAGGCATACGAACTGCCTCAGCGGCTGCACCCGACCGCCTGGACGGCCGACAGAGCGGTTGACTTCATCGAGAAATACGAGCGACCTGAACCTTTTATGCTGAAGGTCTCTTTCGCCCGGCCGCACAGCCCTTATGACCCGCCGCAAAGATTCATGGATATGTATGACGAAGATGACATGCCCGCGCCAGTTGTTGGCGACTGGGCGTCTCGCTACAGCCCGCATGATGATCCGCCGAAGCCGACACTCTGGCACGGCGATTTGGGCGTCCGCCAGGCCAGAGAATCACGCCGGGCCTACTACGCTTCAATTACCTTCATCGATGAGCAAATCGGGCGAATTCTCGCCGCCCTTAAAAAAAGCGGCATGGATGAGAACACGCTGATTATCATGTTCTCCGACCACGGTGACATGCTCGGCGACCATCACCTGTGGCGAAAGACCTATGCCTGCGAAGGCTCGGCCAAAATCCCCATGCTGCTGCGATGGCCCGGGAGTATGGGCATGGACCATCAGCGCGGCAAGGCGCTGCTCCAGCCGGTAGAGCTGCGCGATGTGCTGCCGACGTTTCTCGATGCGGCCGGAGCGCCGATTCCGAACCATCTTGACGGCAAAAGTATGCTGGAGCTGGTTCGCGGAAATACTAAGGGCTGGCGGCCGTTCATCGATCTGGAGCACTCGATGTGCTACAATAAAGACCACTGGAACGCCCTGACCGACGGCAGGTTCAAATATATCTATTACGCATACGACGGCAGGGAAGAGCTTTTCGACCTGGCTGGCGACCCTGGCGAGCTGCATAATTTAGCCGCCGAAGCGGAACACAAAAACACGCTGCTCCAATGGCGGCGGCGAATGGTCGAACATCTGTCCGAACGCGGCGAACCATTTGTCTCCGGCGGCAAACTGGCAATCCGGAAAAAGCGTTTTCTGTACTCGCCCCATTTTCCGAAAGACGCTCAGGCGACTTGACAATCGCTGCATCCGGCCCTATTTCTCCGTCAACTGTCTGCCCCGGCCGTATTTACAATAAATCAATACTGAGATCCCCGATATCAAAAGCAAACCAATCACTAAATACGGCGTGGTTGTCTTTGGCAGGCCGCCAAGCCGTACTGACCAGAGGCCTCCTCCAACCCGATATTTGACCTGCCATATCTCATTCGTCACGTGTGTGTTGGGTGGGAACTTCAATCGAGATGTCACTGGAGCATCATTGTTAATCGCGACATCCTCGACCGTAATCACGCGGCCTCGACCTCTATTAGTGCTTGATCTTTCCAGGCGATATGGAAACCAGAGGCCGGGACTGACCTGGCGAAAATCCGATGCACT